>Ga0306921_10003050_pt1 | contig 16918 bp, 10 predicted proteins | sample sta12Cox44000080_FD_203760 | JGI IMG/M metagenome (GOLD analysis project Ga0306921, IMG submission 203760) | Lab enrichment of tropical soil microbial communities from Luquillo Experimental Forest, Puerto Rico - statoxic.12C.oxic.44.000.080 (v2)... | ecosystem: Environmental > Terrestrial >...
TTTTCCATTTGCAATTGCTTCCTCGAATCGTGCTTCGATTTGTTGAGCAATACTCGAGAACGCAAATCCGATAGCGAGATCCGGGTTCAGCTCCAGGCTGCGCCGTAATTCGCGCTTTGCACCAGTGAAATCCCAGTTTTGGAAGATCAGACAATAGCCAAGACTGACATGCGCGTCAGCGAAAGTCTCGTCCAATTCAAGCGCCTTCTTCGCGGCTTGTATCGCTCTAGGGTAGACCTCCGCCTGTAGCGCGTACCCGTGAATACCGAGGTTACGGTACGTCGTGCTTAGGCGCGCGTAGGGCGCGGCGTATTCAGGGTCAATTTCGATTGCTTGCTGGCAAAGTGCGATCGCTTTGCGCAGCCCCTCGGGAGATAGTCCCTCTCCGAAATGCTGTGCCTGTAAAACCAACCGAAAGGCCTCGTTGTTCTGCGTAGGCCGCTTGCGAAGTTTCCTCTTATCTTCGCCAGTGAGTTTCAATCGGAGTTTGTCAGAGATCTCTGTTGTCAACTCTTCCTGAAACGCAATCAGATCTCTTATCTTCCGATGGTAACGGCCACCCCAGAGCCGCGCCTGCCGGTTCACATCCACCAGCTCTACTGACACAATCAGGTCTTCCCCCCGCTGCACCATCCGTCCCGATAGCACGCTCCGTACACCTAGTTCCTGCCCCGCCTTCAGAGGATTTACGCCCGGCCCACGATGCCGCGAAGCCACTGCCCATGGGATAATGCGGATTTTCCGTAACTGGGATAAGCAGTTCATCAGCGTCTCCGCGATACCGTCGCTCAGGTAATCCGCCTCAGGGTCACCGCTCGCATTATCAAGCGGCAGCACCGCAAGCGAATCGATGGCCTTGTTTTGCTTCCCCGGCGCGGGCTTGGGCGCGCTGCCGGAATCCGATAGCGCCTCGAGCGCAAAGGCCAAATCCGAAGCGGATTGGAAGCGCTGCTCGGGGGTCTTTTCCAGACACCGTTGCACAACTCGTTGTAGCGCCGGAGGAGTTGTGGGAACAAGCTGAGAGACGGCCGGAGGATCCTCGTTGAGGATCGCGCTCATCGTTTCCACGGCAGTCGGTTTTTGGAAGGCACGCTTTCCGGTCAGCATTTCGTATAGAATTGCGCCGAAGGAGAAAATGTCGGCGCGATGGTCGGCTGCTATTCCGCTCACCTGTTCCGGTGCCATGTACCCCACCGTGCCCATCACCACGCCGGGCTCGGTCGCCCGACTGACTGTGGGTGCCTTACTGTCGAGAGGCCATTTGGGTTCGATGAGTTTGGCCAAGCCAAAATCGAGAATCTTCACTCGTCCATCTTTCGTGATGAACAGATTCTCCGGCTTCAAATCCCGGTGCACGATCCCTTTTTCATGCGCCGCTGCCAGGCCGTGCGCGATTTGAACGCCGTAATCAATCACTTTGCGCGGTGGCATAGAACCGCGCTCCAACTGCTCCCGCAGGGTGCCACCTTCCAGTAACTCCGAAACCAGGTAGGGCGCGCCTTCGTAAGTTCCCATCTGAAAGACTGCCAGAATGTTGGGATGATTCAGTGCGGCCGCTGCCCGCGCTTCCTGCTCGAAGCGCCGCAGCCGGTCGGGATCGTTGGAGAAAGATGAGGGCAAGACCTTGATCGCCACATCGCGACTCAAACGAGTGTCCCGCGCTCGATAGATTTCGCCCATGCCGCCTGCGGCGATGCGCACAAGGATCTTGTACTGTCCTAGCTGGGCGCCCTTCTCTAGCGGCGGGCTCGTGTTCAGCGACTGCTCCATAAAACTGCTGCCCTCTTGTTCGTGTGCGGCGAGGAGCGATTCAACTTCGCGGCGCAGGTCTAGGTCGGTGCACGCCTGGTCGAGATACGCGCCTCGCTCCTCGGGCCTCCGTTCGAGCGCACTAGCGAGCACCTTCTTCACTTCTTGCCAGCGTTCTGCACTCATTTCCTCAGCGAGGTCTGGCCGATCAGGGTTGACATCATTTTCCCGTTGGCACGAGGCGCTTCAACTCTTCGGTCCAGTTCAGCACGACGTTGATTTGCGTCGGCGCGGCTTGGTCTTCTACGACTGGCTTGAGCATCAGGAACCGCTGGCCATCCGCGGAGACGTCGTAGTTCGGCCGCGCGAGCCCACCCTCAGTGGGCTCGTAGTTCCCTTCGAAGAGTTGGCGAGGTTTCGCCGCCGCGAAGTCAGGCTGCGTGCGAACGTCCGCGGCCATCATCGCGTTTCCGATGCGATAGAAAAGCTCCCGCCCGTTGCGATTCCAAACCGGCTCGGTCCCGCCATCGGTCGAGATTTGCCACTTGCTGCCTGGGCCGGGATAGGGCTTCACGTAAATCTCCCGCCGGCCTGATTCATTCGAGGCGTAGGCGAGCCAGCGGCCGTCAGGGGAAAACTGAGGCGCGTCCTCGACGGCCTGGGAACCGAGGAACGGCTGATCCGAGCGATCCGTCATGCGCAGCACAAAGATCTTGGGAATTCCGGGGGGAGAAACCTCGGCCAGAGAGAGCAGTTGTCCATCGGGCGACCAGGAAAAGTTGGCCGCGACATTGTTGTGAGAATTCGTCAGACGCTCAGGCCCGCTGCTCCCGTCCGCCAGCTGCCAGAAAACGCGTAACGGGCCATCCTTGTTTGATGAGAACGCCAGGCGCTTGCCGTCTGGCGTCCAGGTTGAGTCTTCGTTTGTAGTCCCCTCAAATGTCAACTGGGATAGCGTGTCCCGCGCGATCTCGTACAGCCAAACCTGCCTGCCCCGATCGTCGCTAATGTCGAAGGCGACTCGCCTGCCATCGGGCGAAAGACGTGGTCCAAAGTACCAGCCTTTAGGGACGGCCAAGGATTCCTCCGCCCCATCGCGACTGACCCACACCAGCCTACTGACGGCCGAGTGTACGCTCCCGGCAATATAGACCAACGAACCCGTCGCTGAGACGTCATACTGAGCCCCGCCAGTGCCAGGCACGAGCACGCCCCGCACCACCGGAACCGCCGTGCCTCTGACACGCAAACGGTCCAAATCGAACGGGAGGGCCATCAAGTCGTCCCCCAGGGCATAGATCAAGTGCCCGGAGGATGCGTAGTGGGGATTGCTGCCTACTGATTCATTTAGATCTCGCCGTTCGCTGCCTGCGAGCCGTTGGATTACGATCTTTGGGGGAAACAGGGCTTCAAAAACCACTGCCTCGCTGCCCGGCAAGAACTCTGGCCAGAGGTGGAGCGACTCCCCAGGGTTGAACCGGGTCACTGATTGCGCTGGGCCTCCCCCATCCGGGACCCGCTGGAGAACCGATGCAAGGGGCGAGAAGATTATCGTGTGATTGCTGCCCCAGGTGACCGGCGCGATGAAGCGGTATCCGCGGCGGGGCAGGGTTTCGACGAACCGTGGGTTGTCGGCGTCATCGCCAAGCGCCTCGCGCACCCGGTTGATCGCCTTGTTCAAGGCGTGCTCAAAATCAACAAATGTATCGGCCGCCCACAGCGTCTGCTGGAGTTCCTCCCGGGTCACCACCTGGCCCGGGCGCTCTAGCAGGATTGCTAATACGTTGAAGGGCTGCCCGTAGAGCTTGATCTTCGCGCCGCCCTTGCGTAGCTCGCCGGAGCGGAGATCCACCTCGAACGCGCCAAAGCGCACGATCCCCGCGCGGGGAGGATGGGTATTCACAGTGGGTGCCTGTTCGTCCACCGAAGGACTCCCGCGTGGCATGAAACCAACAACTGAGAGGCTGGCGGAGGATGTTACTCCATCGAACCGTTCCCTTTCAATTAGTTGGCCGGGGATGAACGTTTCACAATTCGGGATCTGCTTTCCATTGAGGTCCCCGCCTACCTGGCACCACATTGCGTCATCGCGACCGGCTGCAACGCAGATCGGACCGAGCAAAAACCTTAAGAATGGAGGACTCTCAATGAAAACGATCCAGAATTTGGTGCCAGTGAAGCTGTTTTTGGTGGTTTTCTTCATCGCCTGCCAAATCCATGCGGTGGCGAGCGCCCAAAGCGCCAACCTGCAAGGGAAGTTTCGCCTGCAGCACGAAGTTCGCTGGGGCAAAGCGGTGCTTGCGGCAGGGGACTACTCCATCACGGTCGATTCAAAGATGACCCCGGAGAACACGACCTATGTGATCGTGCGATCCGCGAATGGCAAGAATGTCGCCGTGGCCATGGCAACGGCCAGCGGGAAGCCCGAGCCGGGCGGCAGCTCTATTTTCGTCGCCAACGATGGGACGCGCCGTGTTCGCTTGCTAAATCTGCCCAAGCAGGATCATTCATTGAGCTTCGGGCCTTTGAGCAAACGTGACCGCGAACAGCTATACGAGGCCAGAACCGAAGTCGTCCCGGTGACTCTGGCTGAGAAATGAAATTTGTAGCGCTCTTGCCGCACCAACCCAGCTGAAGTGAAGGCAGCACCCGAGGCAGAGAGTGGCCATCCGGTCGCTCTCTGCAACGACGTAAAGAAGCTGATTTCATCGTGCCGCTCGGTTCAGTTTCGCTTCGCGCCGAAAGCGAGCCATGCGGTCGGTGTCACGCGTGAAGGCTTCAGGGAGAACCTTGATGGCTACGTCACGGCCAAGCTTGGAATCACGGGCTCGGTAGACTTCTCCCATTCCGTCCGCGCCAATAGCTGAGAGGATTTCGTAGGGGCCCAAGTGGGTGCCGGACCGGATGGCCATAGGTCCCCGCCTGCTGGAATGCCGCATACTATAAAGGAAGAGTATTCACGAGTTGCTACTTTTCGCCGTGCGGTTGGAATCACTCTTCAGTCAGCGCCTAACTATGCCACGGATTACCGTCACGGAAGCCTTCGGCAACTCGAAGACCGTATCAGAGGCGGCGTTAATTGAACTGCGCGCCAACGGGCCATCCGGATCGGCCCTGCCATCCTCGAAACTGGGATGCCACTGATATTGCTCGCTGCCAAACGTGATGAAGTCCACCGGGCCGGAGAACGAGCGGGCGCGATTCGAGTCGTCGCCCTGGAAGACAATGTGGACCGGCTGCGCATTTTCCTGGTCCTTGTTCACGATCATCACTGACCACTGACCGTCGGGGCGCAGCGCCGCATACGCTGTTACGAGTGTGTGCCCGGCGGCATCTTGAATGTCGCTGTGCGCCGGAAACAGGCGATGCGCTCCTCCCGCGGGTTGAACCCACTCTAGATTGATCAACTGACTCGCGAAAAACTGAGCCAGTGGTTGCTCAATCTGCAGATTGGCGTCGGTGGAGAAGAGTCCGAATGTTCCCAGCGAGTCATTGCACCCGTGGTGCACCCCGAGGGGAATGTAATGGAAGAAATACACCGCACTCCCACCAGCGCTCAGGAACGAACCGACGTAATCTGCTAACCAGAGGCCGCCCCAAGCATTGAGAAATGCTTCCTCAGCTTGCCACCCGATGTTGGATTCCGTGATGAACATCGGAACGTTCGCGGGCACGCCGTCCCGTCGCCACACGTCAATCATGTGGCTCACGAGGTCTGGTTCGTCGTAGAGATTGCTCCACTGAATTTTGCAAGGATCCATCGGGTAGTGCTCAAAGGAAAAGAAGCTGAGATCGGAAAGCCGTCCATGCATGTTCAAATAGCTGATGAAGCGCTGCGTCCACGAAGTGCGCCCCTGCGCGTCGGGCCATGTTTCGATGTCCTTGTTTACGCCGGTGAAGATCGGGCCACCCAGCCGAAGATTTGGATCGAGTTTGTGCAAAGCCGTGGCCCATTGAATGTAGAGCGCGGCGTAATCTTCTGGAGGAGTGTAGTGCCCGTCGGGCTCCTCTCCCATTTCCACGTAAGAGATCGGATAGCCACGCTTTTCTATGTACGAAATTTCAGCGACGGAATCCTCTGGCGTCGAGTAAAGCATGGCGATCGGGATCATTGCAGGCAAACCGCGCGTATACCCGCTTGTATAAAAAAGGTCGAACCCTACTTGATCTCCCGCTTTTTCATTCAGGTCTGCGGGCTCATGCCAAGGGTCGACGGACGAGCAGAACGTCGAGGTTTGTCCCTGATCTGGTGTGTGCAGCACGAGGTCGTGGAATTTGTCGTCCGCAGTGGTAGTACCAATGAACAACTCGCGAATTGCATAACCCAGACAATTACGCCGATCGGCGGAGCCGTGGGAGTCGCACGTGTTTGACGATCGCGTCATCAGAACACGAAGGTATTGGACGGCCATAGGCGCCGCCGAGAGTCGAATTATAGGACTGCCGCCGTGGCCGTCATCAATCACACCGTTCGGGAAAGCGATCCATGCGCCGGCTGAAGGCTTCTTTATGGGATCGTCTCCCGTCCAGTATTGAACGAGGAATTGCCGCGCGTATGGGTCCGACCAGGCGATACGAATCGCGTCAAGCAGACGCGGCGCGGCAAGATCAACCATCACCCACTGCGGATGCAGGGAATCGTCTTCACCCGTGAAAGGTTCGGTCAGATACGGATTGCTTTTCCAGTAAGAATTCAAGTCCCCGTCCGTGAGGCGGGAATAGCCGACCATGTCAGTGCCGTCGTCGTGAGTGACGCCACGATGAGGGAGCGGATACCCATAAGAATGACGAATGGGTTCACCCGGTACCGCACTGCCCGTGAAATAGCCTTTTCCCGCCGTGTCGCTCCAGGTGCCTTGGGGATTCCAGTGCCACGCCTCGATGTGTAGCTCTGTGTTTTGGCGATAGCTGATCGTTTGCCATCCTGAGGAGAGAACCCGCATGATTGTGGGCTCGACGAAAGTCTTGTCGGTTGCGCCCTGTGGCAAACGGTCGATGCTGGCACCAAGGGCTTGCTCAGGCACAATCGAGTTCGTTGCGTGGCTTTGCGTAGTGTCCACACGAATCGTCTGCGCGAACATTGAAGAGGATAAAAAAAGGAAGGCCAGCGACCATCCGAGGAGGATCGTTGCCGGTTTTTGGTAGGCGAGGATGCAGACGGTCTCGCACTTTGACATAACTAGAACAGAAATTTCAGCCCCGCTTGGAAGACGCGGGGCGCATAAGCTGCTGAGATGACTCCAAAACCGGCAGAGCCAAATGCACCGAATCCGGGCGACAACTGACCGGAGAATTGAGTGTGATTCCAGACGTTGAAGGCTTCAAATCGAAGTTCGAGCGTTTTCGATTCGCTCAACTTTGTATCCTTAAGCACAGCCATGTCCCAGTTGTTGAGTCCGGGGCCGTGGAAGAATCGGCGCTTGGCATTTCCGATCTGCCCGAGCGGCTCGCAATTGAAGACAACGCCCTGACCTGGCCCACAGGGCGCACCGGGAGGAGGAACGGCGTTGTTGAAATATGGCTGGCCCGACCTTGGGTTCTTGTTGATATAAAGCGGACCGGCTGTTGGATCATAACTCGGCAGATCGATTGGCGCGGAAGTGTTAGCGGTGCCCGTTAATGAATTGTCATCAGATTCCGACAGGCTCACTGGAAGTCCGCTCACGAACGATGTAATTCCTGTAATTTCCCAACCCGTTGCGAGCGCGTTTCGCCAACCCGAAGCTACGTGAAACAGACGATCAAAGGGAAGCCTGGTTTCATAGCTGGCCACGAAATTGTGCGTCACATCGAATGCGCACAGCGATATACTCGTCTTGGGGTTGAACGGATTAACCCCCTCGATCAGTTCTGACGCGTTGTCCATGCACTTGCTGTACGTATAACCAAATAGAAATGTCGAGTATGCACCAGAGTGTCGCAAGCTGACTTGGAGAGAATTAAAGGATGACTGCGCGATAGTCGCCTCGTAGGGATTGTTGTTGAAGACTTGAACGCCATTTTGTGGTGGAAACACTGTATAAGTGCCGTTGACGACGCACTGAGCGGGGCCTTGCTTTCCGCACTGCGAAGCGGGCACCAACTCGACGGCTGGTATCGCTGCCGGAGGATAATTCACGCCTGGGGGCAGCGTGTACTGGCTGGCTTCCCCGAACGGGCCGCAAGTCACTGCCCCCGGGGTCGGATTGTACGGCGCCTCGTTGAGCTGGAGGCAAAGCGCTTGATTCCCGGGATTCGACTCGATGGAAGTCAAAAGCTTGTGGCCCTGAGTTCCCACATAGCTGAGGGTTAGGAGCGTATTCGATCCGAACTGCCGCTGTAGCGAAAGCTCGTAGTCCTCGGCATAGGGAACGACGTTCGTGTGCCGGAAGGCAAGCGACCCTGCAATCGGCTCAGCCTGCGCCCAGTTGAAAGTCGTGTCGGGGTTCTCGGCGCTGACGTTTTTGGGGGGAAAGACGAAAGGAAACCGCTGCACGGTCGTAGCGTCGACCAGGCTTGTGAATGGCTGGTGGAAGAAAACGCTGCTGGTCGAGAAGAATAGCCCATATGGTGCATCGCCAATTTCCTGGAATTGCGTGAGATCTTCGAACGCGGTGCGGAAAAGGCCCCAACCGACACGAATGCTCATCTGCCCTGGACCGCCAGAAAGCTTAGCGAGGAACCCCGAATCCCATCCCGGCGAATAAGCTAGACCGAGCCGGGGGGCAAAGTTGTGGTACTGGATTGGCGCAAGAGTCCTGGGAACTCCCGGATCGCCGGGAACAACCCAGCCGGTCGGCGCACCCGGGAAGAGGACGGACTGATTGTTTGCGATTAACGTCTCGATTTTGTTTCCAGCGTCGTACCACGGCAGGGTGACCTCCCAACGCAGGCCATAATTAAAGGTCAAGCTCGATGTTATCCTCCAACTGTCTTGAGCGTAAAGGCCAACGTATTTTGTCCGCGAATCCAGGATTTGGTCACTCGCCTGGATAAAACCGGATGGCGCGCCAATCAAGAAATCGACAAAATCAGAGTTCGCTTCTGCCCCACTAAACGTGAACGCTCCATTCTCGCCAAAGAGGTTCCTATCGTTGATCTGATCGTAGTGGAATTGGCCTCCGAATTTCGTGCTGTGCGTGCCAATCACTTTCGAGAAGTTATCCTGGAATTGAAAGGTGTTGTTGAATTGCTTGGGTGTATCAGCCGGTACGCCGAAAACCGTTCCGGACAACTCCTGCGTGAATGTGATGTTCGGGACGCCCTCAAACTGGGGAGCGATCGGCGCGATCCCGCCATTGAATGTTGCTCCGGTTCCCGCGGCCGCAACAAATCCAAGGGAAGCCAGCGTGATGGGCTGACCATTCTCGACAAGGCCGCCTTGCGGCGTAAATAGATGCGCTCCGTTTCGCAGGTAACTGAACTCGAAAATGTTGACCGCAGTGGAGCCGAAGGATTTTGTGTCGCTCAACTCCCAGATTTGGGCGCGAGTTCTGTCCGTCGCAGTGAAGGCACCAATATTGGGAGCGACGATGGTCGCCCCTGAATTGGGATAGGGATTGATGAAGTCAGAGTCGTCGACGTGGTAGTAGGCAGAAATCATGCCGTACCTTGTGTCCGCATCGACACGGATGGCGCCTTTATCATCGCGCAGTCTTTGGTCAAAGGCAGCCGTGGTGAAGTTCGGTCCGCCGCTCGGATTCGCAACATTCGGAGCAGGAATGAACGGTAGCAGACCTGCCGCCGCAGGTGAGAACGCTGCTTTGGGAACCACGGCGTTCGGGAAGACACAAGCGGAATTGCTCGTACAGCCTGTGGTGTAGTAGGGCTCACCAACGCTAACTGGGTAAGTTAGTCGGGTTGACAGGGCAGTCGCGAGCGGACTCTCTTGCACCGTTCCCGCCGAGCCCAAGCCCGCAGCGGCAGCAAGCGCACCCGCATTTAGATCGCCCGCTTCAGTCGGAGACAGGGAATAGTCGCCAGCCGCATCGAACGTTCCGTCCGGTACGGCCGCCGTTTTTGTCGGCGCGAAGATTCGCCGTGTGCCTTGATAGTCCGCAAAAAAGAACAACTTATCGCGCGTGATCGGTCCGCCAAATGTTCCACCAAACTGGTTTTGTATCAGCTTCGGCGCCTGCCCTGGCGGGCTGAAAAAGCCCCGTGAATTAAACGACGTGTTGCGATTAAACTCGAAAAGGCTCCCGTGATAATTGTTGGTCCCCGATTTGGTGACGACATTCACTTGGCCACCGCTGTAGTTTCCGTATTCGGCGTCAAAATTGTTGGTGATGATGCGGAATTCTTCGATGGAATCAAGGTTCGGTATGACGGATGTGCCGTTGTTCTTGCCCTCTTCTGCATTGGCTCCGTTTACCATGAACCCGTTCGAGGTCTCGCGCTGGCCGTTGATTGATTGATTTCCGCCGTTCAGGGCTGTGCTTCCTGAAACGGTTCTGTCGCTTAAGTTCGAATCTTGCAGGGCGTTTGCGTACTGGAACGGGACAACCCCAGGCTGCAAGGAAAGCAGGTTGGTGAAATCTCGGCCATTGAGCGGAACAGCCGTCATTTTCTGGGAACCGATAGCCTCGCCCATCTGGGTACTCTGGCTTTCTACTCGAACAGCCTGGCTCGTTACGGTCACCTTTTCGCTGACGTCACCCAACTCCAGGCGCACATCGACGCGGATCGCAGAATTGGCTTCAACGGTAATTGTCTTTTGTTCGAACGACTTGAATCCTGGTTGCTCAACTTGGAGATCGTAGGTTCCGACGGCCAAGTCTGAGAAATTGTAGAATCCGCTCTTGTCCGCGTGTATGGCCGCGCTGATTCCGGTCTGAAGATTGATGACTGTGACGGTCACAGCGCCGCTTGGGTCGGTCACGATGCCCGATATGCTTCCGGTGATGCCGGCCCACAGAAGTGGCGAGTTAATCAGAAGGCCGAGAAAAACGAACACCTTCGGGATGATCGTCTGGCGCTTTCGCATTTTGTTACCCTCAAGGGCAGCTGACGTTCGAGAGATTGCCGAGAAGCTACTCCGTCCGACCTGGTTCTGATAAACTTCCGTTTTTATTAAATTTATTGAAATTGAATTAGTTCAGTGTGGCGCTCTTGTCAAGCAGAATTATTGCTGCAAAGTACGATTCTACGGATTTTGAACGATGCCTAAACCACAACGAAATTTGTCGTCGAGCCGTCAAAGGGATTCGCCGGAGATGCTGCGGGAAATCTACGAGCAGCCGGTTGCAATCCGTAAACGATTGAACACAACAGCGAAGGCGGAGAGGCTCTGACCGCCGCACTTTGGCCGGTTGGCGGGGCGCTCCTCACGTTCAAGAAAATCATCATCGCTGCGAGTGGCTCGCTCACGGGACCATCCTCGCCATCTCGTCAAGGCTGTAACCCGCGAATGAACGACCCAAGTGGCGCCGTTTTGGCAACACCGACCGTCCAACTCAAACGGGCGCTCAAACTATGGGATCTCATCATCATCGGCATTGTGATTATTCAGCCAATCGCGCCAATGGGCATCTACGGCGTGATTAACAACAATGCAGGCGGGCATGTTGTCACGACCATTTTGATCGCTATGGTCGCTATGCTGTTCACCGCCATCAGCTACGGGAAAATGGCGCGCGCCTATCCCAGCGCCGGTTCCGCATATACCTATGTCGGAGAAGAAATTCACCCTGCTCTTGGCTACATCACCGGCTGGGCTATGGTGATGGACTACATTTTGAATCCGCTGATTTGCACGATTTTGTGCAGCAAACTCACTCAGAACATTTTGCCGATCGTCCCCTATTGGGTGCTGGCAGTCACCTATGCAGCACTGTTCACGCTTTTGAATTTGCGGGGCGTTCAAACATCCGCTCGCATCAACGGTGTCCTTGCCGCCGGGATGTCCATTGTGATTGTCATATTTTTCGCTTTCGTGATTCGTTCCATCTCGGGACTGCACCAATACGGCACCGCCTTTTTTACCCAGCCTTTTTACAATCCAGGGACCTTCAACTTGGGAGGACTCTTTCGCGGGACTTCGATCGCTGTGCTAACCTATATTGGTTTTGACGCCATTTCTACTCTGTCCGAGGAAGTCGAAGATCCGCGTCGCAACGTGTTGCTCGCTACTATTCTGGTCTGCGTGATCACCGGAATTCTGTCTTCGCTGGAAGTCTACGCCGCCCAACTTGTATGGGGACCGAAGCCCTTTCCGGCCGAACTGGTCGAATCCGCGTTTCCGCTGGTGGCGCGGCGGGTTGGCGGATTTTTTCTTTTTCATCTCCTCAATTTTACGGTCCTCATCGCGAATATCGGTTCCGGCATGGGTTCTCAGCTTGGCGCGGCTCGTTTGCTCTACGGGATGGGCCGAAGTCGCGGGATTCCAAAAAGCTTCTTCGGCGTTCTTGATTCGAAGAACCGCGTCCCGCGTAACAATGTGATCTTCGTCGGCGCAATCGCACTCATCGGATCGTTTCTGATTTCCTACCAGAAGGGGGCCGAACTGCTGAATTTCGGCGCGCTACTCGCGTTCATGGGTGTGAACGCTGCGGCCTTCTTGCGTTACTTCGTGCGATCGGACAAAAAGAGGTGGGCGGATTGTGTCTTGCCAATTCTCGGCTTTCTCATCTGCCTATTTATATGGCGCAGCCTTGGGCAATGGGCCATTCTCCTGGGGAGTATCTGGATGGTCGCTGGCGTGATCTACGGCGCCGCAAAAACAAAAGGATTCAAAACCGATCTGCTGTGTTTTGATGTCCCAGTCGATGACACCTAGCCCAAAGCTATGGCTTTCGCGATACTGGCTCGCTTGGGATAGGGAAGGCTTGATGAATTCTGCGAGGCAGCGAAGATCCACCATTATTCTAAGAGTGTAAAATGCGTGAACGCGGCACAAGAAGATCGACAGTCACACTGCGGGATGTCGCGCAAGCCAGCGGCGTTTCGATCGCAACGGTTTCGATCGTCCTAAATAATGCACCCCTGGCGCGCTATATCCCACCCTCGACCAAGGAACGCATCGAAAAGGCCGCGAAAAAACTTCGCTACCGGCCAAAAGCTGCATCGCGTTTTACAAATGCCAGACACAACCGTACTGTCGGGGTGATGGTGTTTGATCTCACTGATCCGTTCTGCACGCTCATTCTGCGCGGCATAGAAAACGCGCTCTACCAAGTTTCCTACCTGCCGATCTTTACGGATATGCATAACCAGCGTGGACGCTTTGAGCGTTATCTCGAGATGCTCCTGGCGCGCCCCGTTGAAGCCCTGATCATCGTTGCGAACTGGCTCCTGGTAGACGTTGATTTGCTGGCCGATCTCGAGAAAAGAAATATTCCGGCCGTGATGATCGCGAGGCAATTGAATTCCGACAGTGTCAGTTCAGTCATGGTCGATAACGAAGCGGGCTCACGCCTTGCGATCGAGCACCTTTATTCGCTGGGACATCGCAAGATCGCCTTCATTCGAGGACCTAAAATACTGAGTGACGCCGCGCCGCGCTGGCGTGGCATACGCTCCTTTGCGCGTTCGGCGGGCCTTACGATCGATCCGTCTCTGGTTGCTGAGTTGCCCGATTCGCTTGATCCCAATTGCGCGTTCGAAGGTGGATTCAGGCTAACGGAGGAGCTGCTAAAGCACAAAAAACGATTCACCGCCATTATGGCTTTCGATGACATGACCGCATTCGGCGCGATCAGGTCGCTCGCACGCGCCGGTCTGAAGACTCCGGGCGACTGTTCGGTCGTCGGCTTTGACGATGTGCCGCCTGCAAGCCTTTCGATCCCTTCACTGACCACCGTGCGACAACCGATGGAACTGCTGGGCAGCACATCTGTTGGAATCATTATGGAAGGCATCAACGCCGCGGCTGAAGATAGGGAATTCAAGCCCGTGCGCCGCAAGCTGACGCCCGAACTCGTGGTTCGCGAATCCACCCGCGCCCCGACTTAAGATGGCCTTGCGCCAATTCCCCTAAACGCGATGAGGGTTAACGAGCTCAAAGAGCCTCTTACTGCGTTCCAAAAACCTCTTCCCGAATTTTGGACGCCCTGGGGCCACGCGATACAGCGTTCCGACCCCAACCCCTAGTTGCTTGGCAATGGCCCGCCAGCTCGTTTCTGCCACGCATCTACCCTCGGCAGTTCGACAAAAGGCGATCGTCGATCGCAGACGTTCATCGAACTGCGTGGGACGTTCCAGAATCGGCGCGAGAACGTTGTTGCGTCCACAAGACAGAGGCGTCAGCATCGGTTCTGGGCCATACAAGGACAAGTTACGAGGAGCAAAGAATGGTCAGCGGGATTCCTTATAAGCAGGCAAAGCTGCCCGACCGTTGGGACGCCATCGTGATCGGCTCCGGCATCGGCGGGCTCACCGCTGCTGTATTGCTTGCCTCGCACGGAGGGAAGCGCGTCCTTGTGCTGGAGAGGCACTACGAAGTGGGCGGCTTCACGCACACCTTTCGTCGCCCCGGATACGAGTGGGACGTGGGGCTGCATTATATCGGTCAAGTGCAGGATGATCGCTCCCGCATCCGGCGCGCCTTCGACCACGTTACCGCAGGCCAGGTGCAGTGGCAGGCCATGCCGGAGGTCTACGACCGATTCATCTTCGAGGATCAGGCTTTTGACTTCGTCGCCGGACTCGAACGCTTTCGGCAGGGCGTAAAGCAATCATTTGCCCGTGAAGCCCGAGCTATCGACCGGTATATTGCAGCGGTTCAGACATGCAACCGCGCGAGCGCTTTCTATTACGCGGAGAAGGCGATTCCGGCGCCAGCAGCGGTAATAGCCGGCGGCTTAATGCGAGCACCATACATGCGTTGGGCACGACGCACGACGCGCGATGTTCTCGCGACCTTTTCAAGTAACCGTGAGTTGATAGGAGTACTGACGGCGCAATGGGGTGATTATGGGTTGCCTCCCGCCAGGAGCAGCTTCGCGGTTCACGCCACAATCGCCGAACACTATTTCTCCGGCGGCAGCTATCCTGTAGGAGGTGCGAGCACAATCGCAGCCGCAATTGTACCGCGAATTGAGCGCTCCGGCGGCAGCGTAGTAAGCAGCGCCGAGGTTGCCGGCATCGTAGTGGAAGGCACGAAAGCCGTAGGCGTTCGCATGATCGATGGGCGCGAATTTCAGGCTGCGATGGTGCTAAGCGATGCGGGCGCTACAAACACCTTAGAGCGACTCCTACCTCCCCATCTGCCCATACTGAATTTGCTGCGCGGCCAACTGCGAACGCTGCAACCCTCAACCGCCCATCTCAGTCTCTATATTGGACTGTCGCAGAGCGATGACGCGCTCGGGTTGAAAGGCACAAATCTCTGGATTTATCCCTCGTTCGATCACGATGCCAATGTCGAGCAGTTCGCTCGGGATATTGAGTCGCCCTTCCCGGTGGTCTACATCTCATTTCCTTCGGCCAAGAATCCTGATTTTCAGCGTCGCCACCCTGGGAAGAGCACCATCGAGGCCATCACGATGGTGCCTTATGAGGCTTTTGCTGCTTGGGAGAAGACGCGTTGGAGGCGGCGCGGAGACGATTACGGTGCCCTGAAGCAGCGGCTGTCGGCGCGACTGCTTGCTGAACTAGAGCGGCAGGTGCCCGCAGTTGTGGGCAACGTCGCATACACAGAGTTGTCCACACCAGTCACAACTCGCCACTTCACGAACTATGACCACGGAGAGATCTATGGCGTCGCCTCCACGCCGAAGCGCTTCGGCATTCGCGGTCTTGGCGCAAGAACTCCGATTCGCGGCCTTTATCTCACCGGACAGGATGTGTCCACTCTGGGTGTGGTCGGCGCGCTATTTGGAGGTGTCATCAGCGCTTCCGCCGCACTGGGAAAGAATCTGCTATCGGTGGTCGCGAAGCCCATGCCGCGCCCCATTTAGCTGGCACCGAACGTTTCGACTGGCATCGTAACCGACAAACTCCCTTAAGCAGCTCAGAGAGCCCCCTACCGCGTTCCAAAAATCTTTTCCTGAATTTTGGGACGCCCTGGGGCGAGGCGATACAGAGTTCCGACAGCAACCCGTAGCCGCTTGGCAATCGCCCGCCAGGATTCGGTGTTGAAGACCTGGGGCTCAAGGCGTTTCAATGTACAATTTCATTTCCGGGGACATTTCAGGCTGTACCTCTGTTTGAGGTTGTGATGACGCACGATTTGAAATTTCCCGACCCGAAGCAGGCTTGGCACAAAGTTCTCGAGCGGTTGTACCACGAGGACCATATTCTTTATGCGCGCATTAACAATTTCTCGACCGTGCAGGCGTTCCTCGCCACGGCCCTTGCGTTCACAACATCGGCCACAACGACAGCGCTTAATATCAGCCTAATTGTGTCTCTATTTGGCTTCGCGCTTTCGCTATTCTACATATCACTCGGCTTCCGCGGCGTCCGCGTGATTCAATTTTGGCGAGCTTACTTGAGGCTATTGGAGTCGATCCCCGGCGTGATTTCCATCGACTCGCACTTGTCTGAATTCTACCGGTTAGGCCACTTGCGCGGTCCAGAACAAACGGAGTTGCCCCTCGCGGAAGGGCTGGCCATACGAATTGACACTACCTGGTGGGCTCGCAGATCTGTGCACGACCAATTCCCGTGGTATCTCCCCGGTTTCTCGGGAACGATGCTCATCGCGGTGGGAATCCCGATGATTACGACCACCTTTTGGGTACTCGTCCTCTACGCCTTGTATTACCCAAAAATGGACATGAGGTGGTTCGTGCTTGGACTTGCGGGTGGTCTTATGGTCATTTTTCTTTTTCACCTGCTTGCGGGACGTCTCATTCCTGCTCCGATTCACCAGGGACAGACACGTCCCGTTCCTGCCGTAGACCACTCGAACAGCAATGAAACTAGCCTCTAAGCAACTCAGAAGCTGCGAATCGCGTTCCAAAACCCTCTTCCCAAATTTTCGAACGTCCTGGAGCGACGCGATAAAGCGCTCCGAACCCCTAGCTGCTTGGCAATGGCCCGCCAGCCGAGCCCGTTGTGTCGCAGGGCCATGATCGCTTCGTTGTCGAGGTTTTTCGGCGGCTGGCCAAGCCGCTTACCCTTCGCACGTGCATTCTGCAGCCCCGCCTTGACCCGTAAGTTGTGCAGCAGGACCGTCCGTGGGAATGCTAACAAGTTTCCGATACCACGGGTGCATTCGATGGGTCGAGGCAACACCATCTAAGAG
>Ga0306921_10003052_pt1 | contig 16914 bp, 11 predicted proteins | sample sta12Cox44000080_FD_203760 | JGI IMG/M metagenome (GOLD analysis project Ga0306921, IMG submission 203760) | Lab enrichment of tropical soil microbial communities from Luquillo Experimental Forest, Puerto Rico - statoxic.12C.oxic.44.000.080 (v2)... | ecosystem: Environmental > Terrestrial >...
GCCTGCCGTGTCCTGCCGCGTGGCGCGCGGCGTGGGCGTCACTGCTCGCCGCGCGTCGTCACTCTCTGCACAGTGATGACGCGCAAATTCGCCTAGCGCCTGGCCCTCGTAGGGTCGAATCCCTTACCCTCCACCATTACTTTTCTCGAGTAGTTAGCCCGCACTTTTTTCAAACTCGGAGCGCAGGGGAGCCTTTTGCAGCCGCTCTGCAGCTCCCTGACGCATGAGGCCAACGGGGCTGTGTAGGAGACGGGCCAGCGTCGGAATCTCGGCTTAGCGGCCGGCTCGCGTGCCGATCTCGCGCTGGCTAGGAGGTTTGCGCGAGCTACGCTGCCATTCTTCTTCGCCTGCCTCGCCGGTGGCCCGTGGCCGAGTCGTCCGATCGGCTCCCGCGCGGCAGATCGAAGAGACCCCTTGGGCAGCGAGGCGATGTAGCGTTTCAACTCCTCGACCTTCAGGACATCGGCGTACTTCGCCTGCATGTCGCACAGGTTGATGGCATGACTGGCTTCGGAGCGGTCGCGAGCCGGACGCTGCTGAGTTCCCTCGGGGATGAGGGGTGGGACACGGCCATGGTAAATTGTCGTCCTCCATGTCGGATCCCGTTTCGTCCGGATATGTCGGGCGGTCGGTGCTCCGCCGCGAGGACCGGCGCTTGCTAACAGGTCGGGGCATCTTCGTCGGCGATCTGGAATTGCCGGGAATGTTGCAGGCCGCCATCGTGCGCAGCCCGCTCGCACACGCGCGGATCATTTCCGTCGACATGTCGGCGGCGGCCGCCATTCCCGGGGTGGTCCTCACCGTGACCGGAGCAGAACTCCTGCGGGCACTGCCCCAGGTGCCCGAGCAGCAAGTCGCCTTGCCGAACCGCTGGCGAAGAGCAGTGAAGCACAGCTTCAAGAGTCCGCACCAGCCGATCCTCGCCTTCGAAAAGGTGCGACACGTCGGCGAAGCCGTCGCCGTCATCGTCGCGCGCGATCGCTACACAGCCGAGGACGCGGTCGCGTGCGCCAGGCTCGAGCTCGAGCCTCTCCCAGTGGTGGCAGACCTGGACGCCGCGCTCGCGCACGGCGCACCGCTCGTCCATCCGGAGCTGGGGACGAACGTCATCAGCGAGTACGAGATCGGCAAGGGCGACGTGGAGACCGCGTTCCGCCGGGCGCCGTTCACGCTCAGGCGACGGCTGTACCACCACCGGTACACCGGCGTGCCGATTGAGTGCCGGGGCGTCGTCGCTGATTACGACTCGCGCACCGACGGCTTGACAATCTGGTCCTCCACCCAGGTCGTCCACTCGGTTCGCCGCGAAGTCGCGAATCTGCTCGGACTCGACGAGGCCCGCGTGCGCTGCGTGGCCCCGGACGTCGGGGGAGGCTTCGGGATCAAAGGCCACGTTTACCCCGAGGACATCCTGTTGTCCTACCTGGCGCGGCGGATCGGGCGGCCGGTGAAGTGGATCGAGGATCGCCGAGAGCATTTCACGGCGTCCATCCATTCGCGGGATCAAGCGCACGATGCGGAGGTGGCCTTCGACGGCGACGGACGGATCCTCGCTGTGCGTGATCGATTCGCCCTCGACTGCGGGGCCTGGAACCCGCTCGGGACCGTGCTCGCCTATAACACGGCGGCCCATCTTCTCGGACCCTACAAGGTCGACCACTACTTCGCCGCGAGCAAGGTCGTCTGCACGAACAAGGTGCCCAACGCGCCCTACCGCGGCGCCGGCCGGCCTGAGGCCGTCTTCGTCATGGAGCGGCTCGTCGACCTGATCGCTCACCAGGTCGAGCTCGAGCCCGCCGAGGTCAGACGCCGCAACATGGTGCCGGCGGACAAGATGCCCTACGAAGTCGGTATTCCGTACCGGGACGGCGTGCCGATCGTCTACGACAGCGGCGATTTTCCGCGGGCCTTCGACCGCGCGCTCCATGCGATCGGGGGTATCGACGAGTTCCGCCGCCGCCAGCGCCAGGCTCGCGAGCAGGGGCGTGCGGTCGGCCTCGGGTTCGGGTGTTACACCGAGGGAACCGGCGCCGGCCCGTTCGAGGGGGCGACGGTGCGAATCGACGGTACGGGCCAGATCCACGTCGCCAGCGGCGCATGCCCGATGGGAAACGGACAGGAAACCGTCTATGCCCAGCTCGCCGCCGAGCTCTGGAAGGTGCCGCTCGAACGCGTGACGGTCAGCCTCGGCGATACCGCCGCCATCCCCATCGGGTTCGGCAGCATCGCCAGCCGCAGCACGGTCCTCGTGTCGGCCGCGATGCATGAGGCAAGCGAGCGTGTGCGGCGAAAAGCGTTCGCGATCGCGGCGCACCGCCTGGAGTGCGACGACAAGGATCTTGAGCTTCGCGAAGGCGGGGTCGGGGTTCGCGGCGTGCCGGATCGAATCCTTACCCTCCGAGATCTAGCGCGGGCGGCCGGGCCGCAATGGGACCATGGCCGGCCCCCGGGCATCGAGGCCGGGCTGGAAGCGACCTTCTACTACGAAACGCCGACGGTCACCTGGGCCTACGCGGTGCATGCAGCTATCGTCGACGTTGATCTCGAGACGGGCGAGGTGCGGGTCGACAGGTACGTCATCGTCCACGATGCGGGTGTGCTCGTGAATCCGACCCTGGCCGAAGGACAGGTCGTCGGCGGCGCCGCCCAGGGCATCGGTGCGGCTCTTTGGGAAGACCTGGCCTACGACGAGAACGGCCAGCTTCTGACGACGACGCTCATGGATTACACCGTACCGACCGCGGCGCAGCTTCCGAGCTTCGAGGTCGAGCACCAGCAGATCCCGTCGCCCATGAATCCATTCGGGGTCAAGGGACTCGGAGAAGGGGGCGCGATTGCGCCACCGGTGGCGATCGCGAACGCCGTGGCAGACGCTCTGCGGCCCCGGCACGTCGAATTCAACGCGACCCCGGTTCGCCGTGAACAGATCGTCCGCGCACTCGGGGGCGCGCCCGCTGCGGCCGGCCGGTGATGCGTCCAGAGGCGGCGCTGGCGCTCCCGCAGTCTGACCGCAGCCGTGAAGTACCCGTGTAGGCGCCGTCCCACATATTTGCTCACAGGATTGACGTAGGCGGCGATAGTGGCGAGACCGCCCGGGAATCGATCGTCGCGATGGTCGGATTGTGATGCCGGCTTCGTCCGAGGCGAGTGCCCGACTATCACGAGGAGACAATAAAGGCGGTTTAGCGGATCGAGATCAGACTGGCCCGCGAAGGTGCGGGTCGAGAGGAGTCGCTCCATGGCCATGAGACTCGGTAGCGGCAACGTAGTGTTCGAACCGATCGAGGGCTGGGAGAAGCTGCCGGAGGGGTGGTCTTTCATTGACGTGGCCGGCGTCGCGGTGGACGGCAAGGACCATGTGTATGCGTTCAACCGGGGCGAACATCCGGTCGTCGTCTTCGACCGTGAGGGCAACCTCCTGAGATCCTTCGGCGAAGGTCTGTTCAGTCAACGGCCTCACGGCATCCACACCGGTCCCGACGATTCGGTCTACTGCGTTGACGACGGACTTCATACGATCCAAAAGTTCACTCTGGACGGCAAGCTGCTGATGACCCTGGGGAGTTCGAACCAACCGGCGCCGAAATGGCAAGGCAAACCCTTCAACCGCCCCACCCACGTGGCCGTGTCGCGCGTCACCGGGCACCTCTACGTTTCGGACGGCTACGGCAACAGCCGCATCCACAAATTCACCCCCGAGGGCCGCCACGTCCTCTCGTGGGGCGAGCCCGGCATTGATCCCGGTCAATTCATCCGGCCACACAATGTCGTCATCGACAGGAACGATCACGTCTACATCGCCGACCGTGAGGCCCACCGCATCCAGGTGTTCGACGCCGACGGCAGATTCATAACAATGTGGAACAACATTCATCGGCCTGACGGCATCTGCCTGGACGGGGAAGGGAACTTCTTCATCGGTGAATTGAACGGCATGTCGGGGGTGGATGACGCGCCGGGACTCGGGCACCGCGTCAGCGTATATGACCTGCAGGGGCGACTACAGACCCGCTTCGGCGATCCGGAAGAAGGCGAAGGGCCGGGCCAGTTCATCGCCCCGCACGGTGTCGCCGTGGACTCACATGGTGATCTTTACGTCGGCGATGTGGCCTATACCATCCGGGGCCGCCATCTGAATCCTCCCCGATACCTGAAATGCTTGCGGAAGTTTCGCCGGATCCGGTAAGAGCGAGAACTACACATTGGCTGGCGGCGAGATGGTCCACGCGTGAGTCCGCCGTATCGAGTCTGCCCGCCAGCGCCGTGCTGTGGGTATGGGCCGACGGTGCGACCGGAGGGTATGAATCTGCGCTTCTAATCCCGCGCGCAATTGACCGCGTGGAAAGGCCCGACACGCAGACAAGCGCGGCGGGCGAAACGGACCTGACCCCGTCGCCCACTGGACCTGTCTCAAGGCCGCGATCGGAAGAAAACCTTATCTATCCCACGGCGTGCTTCTGAGCTACCATCCGTGCCGTTAAACCACACCACACGCCAGACCCGAAGCCGGAGGTGGACCATGGCGCATGACGGGCTCAAGGTCCTCGACAGCGACATGCACTGTATGGAGCCTGCGGACCTCTGGGAACGCTACATCGACGGGCCCTACAAGCCGTTCGCGCCACGTGGCCTGCAGGAGTACATCGCCGATCTTCGTATCGTCATCGACGGCAAGACGATGCCGCGCCACTCGTCGCTCCGCTCGCGGTCGAACGCCGCTGACGATCCGTTCCAGAAGCGGCGCGAGCGGTTCCGGGAGGCCGCCGAGCGCGGCTGGGATGGTGGGACGCAGCTCGCGGCGATGGACACTGAACGCATCGACGTCGCTGTGGTCTATCCCTCGCGCGGCCTTTTCGCCCAGGCCGTCGACGACCTAGACCCGGCGTTCGCCGCCGCCATCGCGCGCGCCTACAACAACTGGCTCCACGACTACTGCAAGGCAGATCCCGAGCGCCTGCTCGGAGCTGGGATGATCTCGCCGCACGATGTGCGGGACGCGGTGGAAGAGGCGCGGCGCGCGGTCGAGCAGTTCGGGTTCCGCGCCGTGTTCATGCGGCCGAATCCGGTCAAAGGCCGCAACTGGCACGATCCCTACTTCGAGCCCTTGTGGAGCGAGCTCGAGCGGCTGGGCGTGCCGCTGGGCTTCCACGAGGGATTCGGTCCGTATCTAGCGCAAACCGGCGACCGCTTCGGCGCCGACCTCCAGATGGTCCACACCGCCTGCCATCCCATGGAGATGATGCTCGCGGTGATCAGCATGATCGGGGGCGGCGTCCTCGCGCGGCATCCCGCGCTCCGGGTGGCCTTCCTCGAAGGCAACTGCGGCTGGGTGCCCTTCCTGCTCTGGCGACTCGACGAGCACTACGAGGTAACCTTCCGGCGGCCGGACTCACCGCTCACGATGAAACCGAGCGAGTACTTCAAGCGCCAGTGTTTCGTGTCGGTCGAGGCCGACGAGGATTTCGTCAAGCAGGTCATTGAAGCCATCGGCGACGACACGATTGTCTTCTCGACCGACTGGCCCCACGGGGACTCCAAGTATCCGCGGGCGGTCGAGTCGTTCATGAAGCTCCCGATCTCGGACCAGAGCAAGCGGAAGATCCTCTGGGACAACTGCGCGCGGTACTACGGAGTAAAGGTCTAAACCGGGGACACGGGAAGGACCTGGGAGTCGACCGTGCCATCCGACGCGGCCCAGTTCCTGAACATCTGACAAGCATCCTGAGACGCAAGTGGTGGTCTACCCGGAGGAGCTGAAGTCCGGCAAGCTCATTTACTCATACTCCGCAGCGCGGCACTGACATCCGTCGCCCGAACCTATCGCGAAGGTGCGAGCTGAGGACGTCGTTTCGGCACTGCGACGGTCTGCCAATTCCCAGCGTTCAGGAGGCCTATCATGACCGCGTACAAGCTGATCTCAGCCGATTCACACATCGTCGAGCCCCCGGATTTGTACAACACACGCATCGAGCCCAAATTCCGCAGCCACGCGCCTCGCATGGAACGGCATCGCACGCGCGTCGGCCGTGAGTACGACGCCTGGTACTTCGAGGGGACGCGGGTTGGCACCGTCGGATCGGTGATTCAGGCCGGTCGGCGGTTCGAAGATCCGTCGTCGATCGACTTTCTCGGCCTCTGGGAAGATGTCAGGAAAGCCGCCTACGAGCCCCACGCCATGCTCGAAGAGCTGGAAGCTGACGGCGTGTGGGCCGCGTGCTTGCAGCCGAGCCAGGGCCTCTTCTGGTATCGCCTTCCCGACGGCGAACTCCTCTCAGCGCTCTGCAGGGCCTACAACGACTGGATCGCCGATTTCTGTAAGGCCGCCCCACACCGCCTCAAGGGGATCGGCATGCTGAACGTTGACGACATCGATGACGCGGTTCAAGAACTCGAGCGCTGTGCGGAGCTGGGGTTGGCGGGAGCCTTCATCCCCGTTTACCCGCTGCCCGATCGGCCCTATCGGCACGCCATGTACGACCGCCTCTGGTGGACAGCTCAGGACGTAGGAATGCCACTACTCATGCACGTCGCGACCCCGCGCGGCGGAGTGCCCGGCTGTGAATTCACCATCGACATCAATCAGCTGACCGCCGCTGGGCTGGCCAATAGTGACTACTGGATTCGCTACTCGCTCACCGCGATGATCTTCGCCGGCGTCTTTGAGCGGTATCCACGCTTGAAGATCGGGTCCGTCGAGCACGAGACCGCGTGGGTCCCCCACTGGCTCAAACAGATGGACTTCACATATCGGGAGCGGCCCACTATCAGGACGTGGAAGTCCCGAGACGGCCTGTTTCCCAGTGACTACTGGCGCCGCAACATGTTCGTAGAGTTCATGGAGGACGACTACGGCCTCCGACTCCGCGACGTCATCGGTGTGGACAACATGCTTTGGGGCAATGATTTCCCGCATGCCGAATCGACGTGGCCGAAGTCGCGTGAATTCCTCGATCGGATCTTCACCGGCGTCCCCGAGGAGGACCGGCGTAAGATCACGTCAGAGAACGCGTCGGTGCTGTTCCGCTTCGGCCACGACTGACGGAGTTGTGTGGCCCGTCTCGCAGTATAGGACCGAGAGTGTCCAATCTGCGGCGAGCGGCTCCAACGACATGCCTTTTTGGTTCGATTGGTGCGCCTGTCCGCTATCGAGGGAGGAAGGTCATGGCGAAGAACGGTTCAGGATGATCGACGCCGCGATGCACGTGATGGAGCCCGTCGACCTCTGCCCCGCCGCACAATCCTTGGGCCGGATGGTTCTCCGCGTGTCGCACAGGAGAGAGGCCAGTGAAGCGTAGCAGTCGTCGCATCCTTACGACCCACGTTGGGAGTCTCGTGCGACCGCCGGAGATGGTGGAGATCCTCCAACGTAAGGAGGACGGCACACCCTTCAGCGACGCCGAGCGCGCCATCCTGGCCCGACACGTGGCCGACGCCCTGCGGATGCAGGCCGAGTGCGGCATCGACATCCCCAGCGACGGCGAATACTCGAAGACGGGCTTCTCCCAGTACATCACGGACCGCCTCACCGGTTTCGAGCTGCGCACCGATCTGCCCGGCCGCGGCGGCGGCACTGCCCGGAGCCGCGATCGCCGACGTTTCGCGGATGCTTATCGCGAGATCGAGGGGAGTGCGCAGAACGCCCCGACCTCGCCAGGCCGGCCTCAGTCGCAGATGGTCAACACGGTCTGCACCGCGCCCGTCACTTATCGCGGCCAGGCGGCAGTGCAGACCGACATCGCCAACTTCAAGGCGGCGCTGGCCGGCCAGGGTTTCGAGGAGGCGTTCATTCCGGCCGTCGCGCCCGGGACAATCGAGCTGCAGCGCGCCAATCACTACTACAAGACCGAGGAGGAGTTCCTCTACGCCATCGCGGACGCGATGAAGACTGAGTACAACACGATCGTCGACGCCGGATTCATCGTCCAAATCGACGATCCGCGCATGGTGACCGAGTACGACTCGATGGATCCCGCGCCGTCGCCCGGGGAGTACCGGCGATTTGCCACGATTCGCATCGAAGCGCTGAACCACGCCCTCGCCGGCCTGCCCGAGGATCGCGTGCGCTACCACATGTGCTGGGGCAGCTGGCATGGGCCCCACACGACAGACGCGCCGCTGCGCGAGATTGCGCCGGTGATCCTCCAGATCAGGGCGGGCGCCTTCTCGCTCGAGGCGGCGAATCCGCGGCACGAGCACGAGTACCACGTCTGGGAAGACATCAAGTTCCCGGCTGGGAAGATCATCATCCCCGGCGTCATCGCGCACACGACGAACTGCGTCGAGCACCCGGAGCTGGTGGCCGAGCGAATCCTGCGCTACGCCAGGATCGTCGGGCGGGAGAACGTCATCGCCGGGGTCGACTGCGGCTTCGCGCAAGGCCTCGCGACGGCGCGGGTGCACCCGAGCATCATGTGGGAGAAGTTCCGTATGCTCTCGGAGGGGGCACGGCTGGCGAGTCAGCGTCTCTGGAGCTGAGCTCCGGCCGCCGGGGCCGTCGGCTCGCCCCGGCGAGCGCGCGAGGCGGCGGCTACAACGCGTAAGCGGCCCTGGGGTTGGCGTCGACGATTTTGTCGTAGACGCGCTTTCGATATTCATTGCTTGTCTCACGTACGACGACGAGCACCACCGGGTGGCCATCCTCAACACCCCCGGCAGTCCGGCCCCGGATCCGGGCAGCCGCAGGCGTGGATAGTCACCGCTTTTTCCGCTCGAGCGCCTCCGGATTCACCACGTCGATCGGCTTGCCCGCGGCCCACGCCAGCAGCCGCTCGACTCCGCCGGCGTAGATGCCCTCATATCCTTCCTGTTCCGCGTAGCCGAGGTGAGGCGTGCACAGCGCATTGCTCATCGTGAGCAGCGGATGCGCGCCGCCGACGACGGGCTCCGTTTCGTAGACGTCCACCGCTGCGAAACCCGGGCGGCCCTTGGCCAGCGCGGCGACGAGCGCTCCCTCCGCGATGATGGGGGCGCGGCTCGTGTTGACGAGGAGCGCGGTCGACTTCATGCGCGCGAGATCGTCGGCCGTGACGATGCCGCGGGTCTCCTTGCCTCCCGGCAGGTGCAGGCTGAGGACGTCGGCCTCCTCGAAGAAGGCTTCCCGGCTCTTCGCGACCTCGAAACCCTCCGCACGGGCGCGCGCCGTCGAGCCTTCACGGCCCCAGCACACGACCTTCATCCCGAACGCCCGTCCGACCCGCGCCACTGCGGCCCCAATGTGGCCGAAGGCGTAGATGCCCAGCGTATGGCCCTCGAGTCGCGTGCCGACGGTCGTGTGCCAGTGACCCTGCTTGAGGCGCTCGACCTCGAAGGGCAGGTGGCGCGGCGACGCGAGGATCAATCCCCACGTGAGCTCCGCGGTCGTGGAATAGGGAGTGCGTCCGCCGCCCCCTCCACCCCGGCCGGCGGAGACCACCACGCCGTGCTCGGTGCAGGCGGCAAGGTCGATGTGGTAGACGTTGGCGCTCGTCTGACTGATGAATCTCAGATCGGGGAGCCGCGCGACGATCTCGCGGGTCACGGGCACCCGCTGCTGCGTGAGCAGCACGGCCTCGCAGCCGGACACCTGTTCGACGACCCGCGCCGGGTCCGTGTAGGCGTCGGTGTGAACGACAACGTCTTGCCCCTGCAGCCGCTGGTAGGCGCGCGTCGTGCGAAAGACGTCCGCGTAGTCGTGAATCACCGCGATTTTCATGGGCCCTTCCTCGAAAGTTGATGGGCTTCCGACGGGCGATTGTATCGCGCAAGCAGCTGGTATGATCCGCTCGGGAGAACGACGACATGCGATTCGGCCTGTTCGGCAGTGCGTCGGCGAGGCGCGGTGGTGCGGAATTCGACAGCAGCGAGGGATTTCGCGATTTCATCGACTACAACGTCGAGGCGGAGGCGCTGGGCTTTCACAGCACGTTCGTCGTGGAGCACCACTTCACCGGCTACGGTCAAGTGTCGGCCACGCTCAATCTCCTGACCTGGGTCGGAGCGCGCACGCGCCGGCTGCGTCTCGGCACCGCTGTCATGGTGCTGCCATGGCACAACCCGGTGCTGTTGGCGGAACAGGCCGCGACGCTCGATCTCCTGTCCGGGGGCCGGCTCGATTTCGGGATCGGCAAGGGCTATCGGTACAACGAGTTCGCGGGCTTCCGCATGTCGATGGAGGAAGCCGACGCGCGGTTCGAGGAGTGCCTCGAGGTCCTGCTGAAGGCGTGGACCGCCGACGAGCCCTTCAGCCATCGGGGCAAGTACTGGGAGTTCGACAACATCGTGGTCGAACCGCCACCGGCACAGAAACCGCACCCGCAGATCTGGATGGGCGCGGGCAGCGAGCGCTCGATCCGCCAGGTCGCCGCCCGCGGGTTCAACCTGCTCCTCGGGCAATACGCGTCGCTCGCGAGCGTGGCCTCGCACATCGCCGCCTACAAGTCCGAGGTGGAGGCGCGTGGCCGCCGCTTCGACCCGATGCAGGTCGGGGTCACCCGCGCGTTTTTCGTGACCGACGCCGCCGAGGAGCGAGAGGCGGCCCTGGAGCGCCGGCTGCAGAATCGGGTCCGCCAGCTGAAGCTCGCCACCTGGCCCGACGGCACGGTGCTCGGCGGCCCGGACCGGGCCACCGGCGATCCCCGGACCATCAACGAGGCGAGCGCCATGTACGGCACTCCCGACGGCATCGCGAAAATACTCGACGAGCTGCGCAATGTCGGGGTCGGCTATGTTCTGATCAACGGCGGCGGTTCAGGGGGTGGCGCGCGCGGGCGCGAGAGCCTGCGCCGCTTCGCCCGCGACGTCATGCCGATGTTCGCCGAGTGAGGGAAACGCTATCACGCGGTCCAGCCAATAGCGTCAGCCGCGCGTGGAGGACGGTGGCAATGAGAAACGGCTACAAAGTCTACGACAGCGATACTCATGTCGGGCCATCGGCTGACACGCTGGAAAAGTATCTGTCGTCCCGGGTCCACGAGCTGGTGCCGGATCTCGAAAGCCGCAAAGTGCCACAGAGAAGGCATTCGGCGAGCATTGCGTACGACTCGCCGTACCCGACGCGCTTCCGCCTTGGCAGCGGCGGGGCCGTTGGTGGCTGGGGAGCAGACGTCCCGCGCACGCTCGGCGAGGCGGAGCCGCGCGCCACGACGGGTGGGGCCTCTGGACGGTTCATGGGGAGCAAGGCTCCGAACCTCTTCAGCGATGACTGGGACGTCGACGGACGCATCCGTGACATGGACGAGGAGGGGGTTGACGTCCAGCTCCTGGTCAACAATGGCGGGCCGAGCGGGCACAAGAACCGTGAGGTCAACGTCGAGTTCATGCGGGCGCAACATCGCTTTCTGGGCGACTTCTGCGGCAAATACCCGCATCGGCTCAAGTCGATGATCAGCACGAACGCCAGCTACATCGAGGAATCGGTGGCGGAGATCAAACGCTGGAGCGGGTCACCATGGGTGGTTGGTGTGTACGTCAACCTGCCGGTCGACTACCCGCTGGACCACCCCGACTTGCACCCGATCTGGCAGGCCGTGGACGAGGCGGGGTTGTGCTTCATCCACCATAGCGTCTCGCAGGGGTACCCGGGCTATCGCGACCTCTGGCACAACCCCTTCCTTGGCCGCTCCGCATCGCACCCGTGGGGCGCGATGCGGGCGATGGGCGCGTTCTTTGGCGCCGGTCTCATGGATCGCTATGCCAATCTCCGCTTTGCGGTGCTGGAGTCGGGATTTGGCTGGCTCCCGTTCTGGGCCGCTCGAATGGAGGACCAGGCGCACTACATGGGCTTCGTGGCCGACGGCCTGCGGCATACGATGCTGGAGTACACCACGGGGGGACGCTTCTTCGCCTCGATCGTCCTGCACGAGGGCGGGAAGATGGTCAAGCTGGTCTCGGAGTACCTCGGCGAACACCTTCTCATGTTCAGCTCGGACTACCCGCACGCCGAGACGCGCTTCCCCGGTTCCGTCGACTTGGCGCTGAGCTGGCGGGAAGTCAACCCCGACCTGATGCGAAGGATCCTCTGGGACAACGCCGTCAAGGCCTTTGGGGAGCCCTAGAGGCCATCACACGGCGCTACTTTGTTAGGGAACGACCCCGCGTCAGGCGAACGCCGGCATCACGTTGTCCGCGAAGAGCCGCATGGACTTGCGGGCGAGGGCCGGCGCAAGGTGGCCGATGCGGTGGCGGGCGCAGAAGACGTCGTAGCCAGTGAGCTTCTGTTGCGATTCGAGCTTGCGGATGACCGTGTCGGGGCTGCCGACGAGGGCCAGACCATTGTCGATCCAGAAGTCGTAGGACTTCGTGCATTCCTGAAACACCCGCCCCAACTCCCGTCGCTCCGGCGTCGATCGCTCCAGCGACTCACGCTCGGGTGGCCCAAAGCCGATCCGCGTCCTGGCGACGAGATCGCCGCCCTGGATGAAGCCCATCAGTAAGTTGGGCTCCGCCTCGGCGCGAGCCTGTGCATCGGTCTCGGCGACATGGACGTGGCGCGCGAGAAATGCTCGCGGCATGGGTCCCGGATGCGCGTACTCCTTCCAGAGTCGCCGGTAGGTCGCGAACTTCTCGGCGACCACCGTGTCGACGTCGATGTTCTGCGCGATGTGGTAGTTGTGTTTGGCCGCGTAGTCGAAGGAGGCGGCACTATGGGCAGCGACCCAGATGGGCGGATGCGGCGCCTGATAGGGCCTGGGGTTCGGCATCGCCTCGTCGAGCTGCCAGTACTTGCCTGGATACGTCAGCGTGTCCGACGTCCACGCCTTGACGATGATGTCGAGCGCCTCGGCGCTCATGTCGTGCCGGCTCTCGAAGGGGAGGTTCCATCGAATGAACTCGTGCATCAGCACGCCGGTGCCCGCGCCGAACTCAACCCTCCCGCTCGAGAGCTGGTCCAGCGTCGCCAGGTCCTGGGCGAGCCGCACGGGGTGGTGGAAGGGCAGCTGGTAGATCATGAGGCCGAACCGCAGGACGCTAGTCCGGCACGCCAGCGCGGTCAGGTAGATGTTGGGGGCGGTCACCGCGCAGACCGGGGAGTTCTGGTGCTCGATGAAGAAGTAGTAGCGGTAGCCGAGCTGCTCGGCCTCCACTGCGTCCTTCAGATGCGCCTCGTAGACCTCCCGCACCGTCGGACACTCGTTCATCTCGAAGGGGCCGAAGGAGTCGAAGAGCCCGAACTCGAGCTTGTTGCTCATCGGGGAGCCTCCGCCCCCCCGATACAGCGTGGACAGCCGGCCTGTCAAGGAGATTGGTAAAATCCCGTTCCATGACACGTGTTCAGGTCTCGCTTCGTATCCCCGGCACGGCGCCGATGCCGGAGCTGCTCAAGCTGGTCCAGCGGGTCGAGGCTGCTGGCTTCGACGGCGCCGGGATCCTCGACAGCCAGCTGCTGTGCCGCGACACGTTCGTCACGATGGCGCTCGCGGCGACCCACACGTCGTCCCTGACGTTGTTTCCGGCAGTGACCAATCCCCTCACGCGCCATGCCTCGGTGCTCGCGAGCGCGATCCAGACCGTGGAGGAGCTCGCGCCCGGACGCGTCAAGGTGGTCATCGGCACCGGCTACACATCCGCCCACACGATCGGGCGGAAGCCGGCGACGCTCGCCGAGATGCGCGCGTGCATCGCGACGCTGCGCGCCCTCCTGGCGGGCGAGACGGTGCCGTTCGGCCCGACGTCGGGAGGCCTCGCCTACGCGTCGGGGCGGCGCATTCCGGTCTTGATGGCGGCGTCCGGGCCGAAGGCGACCGAGCTCGCCGGCGAGATCGCCGACGGCGTTTTGTTGTCGGTCGGCTTTCACCCGCGGATCGTCGCCGCGGTGCTGAGCCATCTGGCGGCGGGCGCGGCGCGCGGCGGGCGCCGGCTCGAGGATCTCGAAATCATATGGGCGGTTCGCGTCGGGATCGCGCGCAGCACCGCAGAGGCGCGCCGACAGGCGCGGCCGACCGTCGTGCATCAGGGGTTGCTCAGCGCACGGTCGCACTGGCTCCCGTACACCGGCCTCACGCTGCCGCGGTTCGATATTCCGCCGGCGGTCCGGGCCATCTACCCCGATCTGGCCCACGCGCGCGACTGGGAGCAGGCGATCGCCGCGACGTCGTTCGTTCCGGATGACGTGATCGCCGAGCTCTGCGATACGTTCGGCCTCGTGGGGACCGCAGAGCACTGCGCGCGACGGATCGGCGAGATGACCGCAGCCGGGGTGACGAAGCTCTACGTCCAGGCGTTTCAGACGTTCGTGGGACCCGAGCAGGAGATGCGGACGTTTCGTGACGAGGTGTTCCCGCGGTTGAAGGCCGCCGGATACCGGTGAGGTGAACATGGGCACGATCATGGGAATGGGGTCTTCTCACTGGCCCGCAATGATCCAGCCGGACGAAGCCAAGCCCTGGCCATTTCTGAGAACCCTGGCCAATGACCCGAGGGTGCCGGCGGAGCTGAAGAACCCGGTCAACTGGCCGGCGGGCGTGCGGGCCGAGTGGGGTCAGGATGAGGGAGTCTCGGCCCACCGCGAGCACCGGCGGCGGCTGGTCGAAGCGTTCCGGAGGCTTCGCGCCGAGATCCAGGCGTTCGACCCCGACTTCATCCTGATGTTCGGCGACGATCAGTACGAGAACTTTACGGAGGACATCATTCCTCCGTTCTGCGTCATGGCGTACCCCGATCTCACCAGCCACCCGTTCAAGGGGGGACGCCGCGGGCGTTCTAATGTCTGGAATGAGCCCGAGGACCACGCCATCAAGATGCGGAGCAAGCCGGACGTGGCGAAGTGGCTCGCCCATCGCTATCTCGAAGAAGGGGTCGACATGGCGTACGCCTATCGGCCGCTCCACTGGGAAGGACTGGGCCACGCCTTCGTCAATATCCAGATGTACCTGGACTACGATCGCCAGGGCTTCGACGTGCCCATCATCCCGGTGCAGGTGAACTCCTACGGCAGCAAGATCATCGGCAACCGGCGCGCGATCAACGGGGCCGGTCAGGAGCCGGACCCGATCTCGCCCACTCCCCGGCGATGCTTCGAGATCGGACGGATCACGGCACGTATCCTCGCCGCTACTCCGTGGCGGGTGGTCATGTATGCGTCCGGCGGCTGGTCTCACGGCTTCCTCGTCGAGAAGCATCACTGCCTGTGGCCTGACGTCGAGAGCGACCGGCTCCGGGCCCAGCAGATTCGCGACGGGCGAGAGGCCGAGTGGCAGGAGCTCACGGTGGCCCAGATCGAGGACGCGGGGCAGCAGGAGCTGATGACGTGGATCTGCGTGGCCGGCGCGATGCACGAGCTCCGACAGAAGGGCGACGTGATCGACTACGTCGAGACCGCCGGCGTCTTCAACTCCGGTAAGTGCCTGGCGGTGTGGCGGCCATAGGGCCGGGCCATGGTCAAGGAAGTCTTCTTCTTGACCGAGATGGGCTACGCCCGGCGGCCCCGCGATCTCGTACGAGGACGCCGATATCCTCTGCACGGTCCGTCAGGAGGTCGGCGCGCGGATGGCTGTAATAGTCATTGAGGGTGATGATCGAAGCTTCCGGGTGAGCCCGCATGGCCTTCGAGATCGCCTCGGCGGGCGTCCCTTGATCTCCGGTCAGGCACGAGGACACGCGAGGTCAGCGCCCCGAGCGGCGCGGCGTCCAGGCCCGTTGGACATACGAGCGTCCGGGAAGCAATCGTCTCCGGACGCGTCGCGGCAAGACCGCGCCAGTCCGCAGTCACACGAGCTGCGAGATGCACCCGATCCAGGCCCAGCTGTCGGAAGAGCTGCACAAGTCGCTCGTCGACAGAACTTTTCAATGCGCTTGCGCGTGCCAGTGGACTTTGTTCCAGGCCTCCAGATCATTCACGTTGCCCGGCGGGTCGGCCGGTGGCGGGAGCTCGCCATCGTTGTACAACCGGGCCGCGTTGCCGCACAGCACCTTGGCCCGCGCCTCCGGCGTGAGGTGTCCCAGGTCCTGCGCGATGAACCGAGTCGCTCCCGGCCAGATGCAGGCACTGTGCGGGTAGTCGTTGGACCACATGAACGTGTCGGCGCCATACTCGGGAAGCAGCTTGCAGCCGACGGTGTCCTGAATGAACGCCCCGTAGACGTGCCGATAGATGTATTCGCTGGGCGGCCTGGGAATATCGCGCTGCCGCCCGAGCCCGATCGGCGACGGACCGAAGCTCATCTGGTAGTAGTCGAACTCCTGGGCGAAGAACGGGATCCACCCGACGCCGGCCTCCGCGAGCACCAGATTCAGGCGAGGGTACCGCTCGAACACCCCGGCGGCGACCATGTTGCCCACCGCCTTCATGCAGTCCCACTTGTGCCCGGCCGCTCCATCCGGCATGAGCCCGCTGCGCTGCTGGGGGGAGAACTTCATGCGCCCCGGACCCGAATTGATGTGGAGGTTGACCGACATCCTCAGATCTTGGCAGGCGGCCCAGAAGCGCTCGTAGTGCTCCGAGCCGTAGAGCAAGTCTTCCGCCGGTACGAGCCCGATGGTCGCTCCCCGCAGGCCTCGCGTGCGGCACCGCTCGAGCTCCCGAACCGCGTGCTCGATGTTCCACAACGAGATCATCGCCAGGCCCCAGAGGCGCTGCGGCGCCGCGCTGCAAAATTCGATCAGCCAGTCGTTGTAGGCGCGGCAACACCCTTCCTCGAGCTCCGGGTCACCCGTGACCCAGGCCGCAGCGCCGCGGGTGGGATAGAGCACCTCGGCGCTGATGCTGTCATACGCCTGGTCCTTGAGACGCTCGCCCGGGTCCCAGCCGCCCACGCGCACGTTGGGGCCGGCATTGTCGCGATTTGGAAAGCGCGGGGCGCGGTCGCGCAGCGCGGGCGGCAGCCGCGTCTCGAAGAGGTCCGGCGGCTCGGTCATGTGCGAGTCGGCAGAAATCCGCTGCTCGCGATCGATGGCGACGAGTGTCTGTGGTGCAACGGCGACATCACTGAGTCTTGGGAA
>Ga0306921_10003054_pt1 | contig 16908 bp, 19 predicted proteins | sample sta12Cox44000080_FD_203760 | JGI IMG/M metagenome (GOLD analysis project Ga0306921, IMG submission 203760) | Lab enrichment of tropical soil microbial communities from Luquillo Experimental Forest, Puerto Rico - statoxic.12C.oxic.44.000.080 (v2)... | ecosystem: Environmental > Terrestrial >...
ACGTCGGCGTTCCGGATTCCTTCCATCCTGTGTCGCACCATGCCAACGACATCGAGCGGATCAACAAGCTGGTCAAGATCCAGACCTGGCACGTGGAAAAATTCTCGGAATTCGTAAAGAAGATGGCCGAGACGCCGGACGGCCCGGGGAGCCTGCTCGACCATTCGATCTTCATGTACGGGTCCAACATGAGCAACAGCGACCTGCACAACAACTATCCGGAGCCGAACATTGTCGTGGGCGGCGGCGCCGGCAAGATGAAGCTCGGCGGGCAGCACCTGGTATTGCCGGAGCGCACGCCCATCGCGAATCTGCACCTGACGCTGCTGCAGAAGGTGGGCCTCGAACGCGACAAGTTCGGCGATAGCACCGGCACGATTGTGGGGGTCTAGAGTTGAATCGCAGAGAAGTTTTGAAAAACGCCTTGGCGAGTGCGCTTGCTGCATGGGCTTCGCCGCGGAGTCTCCGGTCCCAACAGGCCCGTGTTCACCGCCTGAGTGACAAGCTTGCGGTGGTGTATGCAGGTGGTGCGAATGTGGTCGCTTTCTCCGCTGGCGATGGCCTCGTGCTGGTCGATAGCGGCGTCCCGAAATCGGATGTCCTGGTGATGGCCGAGCTCAGGGAGTTCGCTGGCGCCGCGAAAGTGCAGACCCTTTTCAACACGCACTATCACCTCGATCAGACCGGCAACAACGCATTGTTCGCTCAGGCGTCGGCGAAGATCATCGCGCACGAGCGCACCCGGCAGTGGATGTCGACCGACTATTGGGTTCCGGCTCAAGAGCGCTACCAAAAAGCGCGTCCCAAGACGGCCCTCCCCACCGAGACTTTTCGAACCACCGGCACTCTGAATATAGGCGACGAGCAGGTCGACTACGGGTACCTCCTTCTGGCGCACACGAGCGGCGACATCTATGTTCACTTCAAGAATTCGAATGTTCTGGCTGTGGGCGACGTGGTATCGCCCGTGCGAGATCCCGCGCTCGATTACTTCACCGGCGCCTGGATCGGCGGCCGCGTGGACGCGATGGATCTGTTGCTCAAGCTCAGCAACGATCAGACTCGGATCGTGCCCGCGTACGGTCCCGTCATGACGCGGGCGGAATTCAAGGCCGAGCGCGACCTGATGGAAGAGGTTCGCGCGCGCCTGTTCAAAGAGGTACGCGAAGGCAAAGGTCCCAAGGAGATGCTCGAGGAAGGCCTTCTGAACGGCCTTCCCCGCAGGTGGGAAGATCCGTACAGGTTCCTATATGACGCCGCTAAAGGGCTCTGGGCTCATCATGACAAACTCGACCCGAACGTTGTCTGAGCCGCGACCGTCAGGGAGCGGTCGTATAATCGCCGCAATTCTCTGTGTGGCCGCCGCGCCGCTCTGGGCGCAGCCGCAGAAGGCTCCGCTTGCTACCCTCATTCAATCCGGTGATCGAAAAGCCGCGCTTGAAAAAATTCGTGCCGGCGCAGACGTGAATGAGGCTCAACCCGACGGCACCCGCCCCGTCCACTGGGCCGTCTACCGCGTCGACTATGAAGTCCTCGACGCGCTGATAGCCAGGAAAGCGAGGGTCGACGTAACGAACGAGTTCGGATCCACTCCGCTCGCCGAAGCCGCCAAGCTGGGCGACGCCCACATGGTGAAAGCGCTGTTGGACGCCGGCGCCCGGCCGGATACGCCCAACCAGGATGGCGAAACGGCGTTGATGCAGGCGATCAAAGCCGGGGAACTTCCGGTGGTCCAAATGCTAATTCAGGCCGGCGCTGACATCAACGCACGGGAAACGTTTCGCCAACAGACGGCCCTGATGTGGGCAGCCACCGCGCCCAGGAATGCCGGCGAGATGGTGAAACTGCTGCTTTCGAAAGGCGCCGATTTCAGGCCTCGCGCGCTGTCGAGCGATTGGGAGAGCCAGATTACGTCGGAGCCCCGCGCGCAGTATCGTCCCGTCGGGGGACTCACCGCATTGCTCTATGCGGCGCGCAACGGTTGCTATCAGTGCGTAGATGCCCTGATCGCAGCCGGCGCCGATGTGAACATGCCGACGCCGGAAGGCGTGACTCCGCTGATGCTGGCCCTAGATAACGACCATAACAACGTTGCCAAGCTGCTGCTGGATCGCGCCGCCAATCCCGGCGTCTGGGATTGGTGGGGCCGGACCGCGCTCTACATTGCGATTGATCGAAAGGCCGCGGTCGTCGCCCCAACGCGCGGCGGAGCATTGGGGCGTGGTCGCGGAGGCCGCGGCGGCCCTTCCCCGGCGTCCAGCGTTTCCAGCATGGACGTCATCGACGCGCTATTGGCCGCCGGTGTCGATCTGAATCCCCAGCTCAATATGCACCGGCCCAGCCGGGACGGCAACGTCGGTCGCTTCGTCGAAGAGTTTCTAAATACGGGATGCACGCCTTTGATGCGCGCGGTCATAGCCAACGACATCGAAGTAGCTCAAGTCCTGCTCGAGAAGGGCGCGTCGCCCAATATCGTAGGGATGGGGCTCACCCCCTTTCTGATTGCGGCTGGTGTGGGATTTGGCGGGCTTGGAACGGGCCTGGCCGCTTCGACCAGCGCTGGCGGGCCGCCGAATCCGGCGCTCATGGATCTGCTCCTCCAGCACGGCGCGAATATTAATGCTCAGGTCACCGGAACACTGACATATTCCATGCGCATTTCGCGCGCGCCCTCTGGCACCGAAGGCATGACGGCTCTCCACGTGGCAGCCCAGAAGGACAATAAGGATGTTGTTCGCTACCTGCTGGAGAAGGGCGCCAACCCCGGCGTGCTCGATGCCGGGGGCCACAAGCCAATCGATCTGGTACCCGTTGCCGGCGCGCCGGCCGCGGAGATTCGCGGGCCGGCCGCGGAAATTCGCGCTCTTCTCGAGAACGCAGCCCCCAAAAAGTAACCAAGATAAGGGGAACAGCAGCGCTCGGGCCGACCGAAATACCACCAGATTGAAAAGACGGGACTATCAGCCGCCCTCAGTTGAGATGTCTCAAGTCTCGCTCGTTTTCATTGCACACGAATTCCAACAGTTCGGTATCCGGAAGCAGCTGCAGATGAAGTGTAACCACCCAGGGCCTTGTCTAAGCTTTGACGTCATCGATCCTAAGCGTGACGTCCAGATGGCCCACATCACGCCTCTGGTAGCATTCAACAATGCGGAGGGCTTCCGTTGCGGGATGACCAGCTGCATCGAGTCACGCTTTTCGATTGAACCCAGTCGTATCGACCACTAAGGTGTCACATCACAGAGAAGCATGGTGGTGCGGCTCGGGACCATCGTTCCGTGTTGTGTGTTTGGCGTTGAAAGTCGGATCATGGACGCTCTCAATCCCTGAACTCGCCGGTAAAGCCCGGTACGGAAATCTGCTCGCCGCCCGCCTCGATCAAAACATTGAACAGAGCGGCGTGGCCGTTCGTAAGATTCCAGTCCAAGCGGACTTCCGCCGGGCCGCTCTCAAATCGTGCTGGACCTCGAACCCAGACTATCCCGACTTGACCGACCGGCCAGACGGCGCTCGATGTGGGTGTGAACTGGCTCCACAGACCAAAACGCGTCCGCAGTTGATCACAGTCGCGCGACCATGACGGCGGGTTTCATGTGCTTGGAAGTATCGGCCCGCATCGTCATACATTTGTGAGCACAAGCCACTGTTGTAGAGGCTCTGAAAGTGTTGTGCTGCGGCCACTGCCAGACTTCTCTGCTTACTTGTGTCGTTGCAGCCGGTCAGGATTGCCGCCAGCCCAACAACGACAAAACCGCGACACGGTACCCGCTGATTCTGACCAGAAAAGCGGAACGCCATACGATGTAAACGGTACGCGAAAGCAAGCCCCCACGCAACCTCACTGGGGCACCGTGGAGGAAGATTGCGGTGCCGGAGTACACCATCTCACCTGACGCCTTCAGGGGACAAAGTCTTCAAGCTGGAACCGTGGCCCACGATCATGCTGTGTAATCCGGTACCCAGCTTTTCACTCAAAACAATTCCTGGGCGGCGGCCACACTCACGACGTACCATCGAGCGTGAGACGGCCAAAATGATGACACGGAGCGAGGCGGAGACGAAACGGCGGAAAGCCGTCGCGGAGGTAAGGAATCATGGCGCAGGAAACAGGACCCACCAAGGCCGAGCTGGCCGAGCGGATTGACGACATCGAGGATTTGCTGGAGAGGCCCTTGATCCCGAGCTGACCCGCGAAGAGCTGGTCTCCAACGTCAAGGAGATCCAGACCGTGGCCAGGCCGAGGAAGGCGAGGCCGATTTGGAGATCGACGCGGAATCGGGTCTCAATGATGACGGCTGCGAGGACGAGGACGACTGAAGCATCGACTTTTTGAAGATGAATCTTTCGCCGCGCGGGCCGGGCCGCAGGCGGGTGGCTAACGGTCATCACCGCCGCCTACGAATATTGAGGCCGGAATGCGCGGCCAACTCGCTCCATATGAAGCACATCGCCGGTTACGGCGGCATGGGCCGGTATCGCCGCGAATCGGTCCGGCGGCGGTTGAAATGAGGCGATTCGCAGCCGCTGCCGACGCGACAGCCACGCAGCGGGATGACCGATTCAGGGTTTCGCAGGCCCGTCGTCGCTCACTGGCGAAGGAGCCTGAAGGCCACTTCAAACGTCGAGCCGACCTGCACAGGCTCGCCGTCCTTGAGCGCCGGCTTGAATCGCCACTTCCTCACTGCTTCAATCGCTCTTTCATCGAGGCCGTAGCCAAGGCTACGAATGACCCGGACATTCACTGCACGGCCACTGGTATCGACCTCCGCATTACAGAACCACTACGCCTTCGACACCAGCCCTTCGGGCCACCTCGGAGTACTGCGGTGGCTCCTTGTGGATCACAATCGGCGGAACGTCGTACATCGGGGTGAGACCCGGCTCAGGCGCAAACAGGATTAGGGCCTTGACGATAACTGGTTCCGGCGGCTGGGGTTCAACGGAAGCCGTCTCCTTGGGGTCGGCTTCCACCACTTCCTGATTGAACTTGCTAACGAGGTCCGCACACGTGCTCTCCAAGTCTTTCTCGTCGGCCACGGCGATCCAGGCCGCCGCAACTCGTCGCGTCTGTAAATCTTCCAGGGTTATGAAGCCTGTTTGTGGTTCTTTGCTGGTCGTGTTGTCCGGGGACGCGGTTTGCTCGTTTTTGTCCGCTGGGCGAGTGACTGTGACGGTGATCGAATAACGCCGCACCGGTGCCGACCGTCCCAGCGACTCCTCAACGCCGTGATTTTCAGCAACCAGGACTCGCAACTCGACATCATGGGCGTCGTTGAAGTCCCGCTGGTCGTTCCCCGTAGGCAGAGGAACGACTTCGACACCTTCGAGTTTCCGCAGTTGGGTGGCGAACACATCCCGAATTTGCCGTTCAGGGGAATCCACTCTCAACCCCACCCGCAACCGCTGCGGTGACGCAGTGGGCTGGTCCCGTGGGGATTGGCCGAATACCGCCTGCGACCCAAGCAAAAGCAGAATCATCGTCGGCTTCATAGGTTCATTCTTGCCTATCGTATGGGGCATTCGCCTGCCGGTCAATACCAGCCCGTCCGCCCGACAACTGACGATTGCCGCGGGCCCAAAATTCCCCGCTGGCGAAGGAAGTCACTCGCCAGCAGGCGGCCACCAAGAAGGCTCAGGTGGCGGAGCTATGCGCGGGGCAACCCTGGCGTTGAGACGATTCTTGGTCCCGACTGTCATCGCGTCAAATCGTGGCAGGCCTTCGCATTCAGCGGCTGAGGGATTTTGCCTATTGCGGTGTCTGCTGATATCCGACAGAGCTTCTACAATCGTCCCGCTTAAAAGTAATCGTTATGGTGTTGTCGTGATTGAACGGGCCGAAATCCGTTTCCTTGACCATAACGTTTTCGTATTCGATAAATATCATGGAGTTAGAACCAAAAAAAATCATCCCTCGCGTGAGTTCCTTCCCTCGAATCGAATCGGGCACTAGCTCGGACAGGAAGTCGTGCATTCGCTGCGTCGTCACCATGGCATTAGCGACGCTTTCAGTGGTGGGCATCAAAGCTGGGACCTGCAATTTACATACTTGGCTGTTCGCGCCGTAATCCACGACCAAGTCGAAGCCTGCTGGTATGTGAAAGGTTTCCCGGTTCAAGGGTGCGCCTAATTTCGCGTGCAATGCAGCCGAATCGACTTGGGCGGCTGCGGACAGTGCAAATGACAGACAGAGGACGAGCAACCGAGCCAGATGACGTTTCGCTCTCATGGATTCAATATACTGCCGACCGCTGAGACCTCTGGAGGCGGTAGGGACTATTGGTAAGAGCCATTACACAGTGGGAAGACGGAGGGAGAAATCGTTTGCCGTCTTCCTGGAACTGTGGGCCGAGATCACCTTCGCATTGCCGCTCTACCGTCGCCGGGTCTTTTGAACCGCTTTAGGCTGTCGCCTTCTTCCCTTTGGTCGGGACGATGGCTTCCTTGGTAGCCTTTGCAACCCGGAACCTCACAACTTTCTTGGCCGGAATTTTGATCGTCTCACCCGTTGCCGGATTGCGACCCATTCGAGCTTTGCGGTCCACTCGGACCAACCGCCCGATTCCAGGCAGAACGAAAAGTCCGTTCTTCTTGACTTGGGTGATCGCGGTCTGGGCAAGGTCGTCCATCATGGCCTTGGCGATTTTCTTCGTGATCTGGCAACTGTCGGCCAGCGTTTGGATAATTTGCGATTGCGTCATCGTCGAAATTCTCCCGTCTGGCTCCATAGTACACCAAAACATTTATGAACTGGTCTGTTTTTGGGGCGAATTCTGTGTTGATTGTGTTGCGCGGCCAGCGGAGCAACAGCGGGTGACGACAACGTGGTCAGTCCGTTTTCGGCACGGAATTTGAGCGCCTGTACCGGCAAGGTGAACGGATGGCTTCGTCAGGACAGGATGGCCGCGCCACCATCCCCGGCTGCTGAATTTTTGAAAATTGCCCTAGCTCAAAGACTACGTTCTTGGGGAGTGATACTGTCATGCCGTAAACAGCGGTTGAGTGGAGAACCTTTCAAGACGGTCAGTCTTCCGCTCCACCCGCCGCATCACCGCGCCCGCTAGGTGGCCCTGGCGGGCGTTTTTCATCGCTCGATGAGGTACGAGATTTCTGCAACAAGACAGGCATCCCTGGGCGGCGCAAGCAGTATTGGGGAACCTCGACATGGTATGCACTGTTGCAGCCCAGCGTTCTGTTGCAATTTTGCGGGTACGGCGTCTGGATTGTCCGCACAAAGACGGGACGCGAACGTCCGCCGGAGGATTGGATCATCGTCCCGAATGCCCATGCGGCGCCCCTCACAGAGGAGGAAGCCGCCAAGATCGCACAAGCCCGGAAGGTGGTAGCCACGGCGAGGCAGCAATTCGGCTCCGGTGTGCCCCCGCGCAGTCGTAGCTCGCCATACTTGGCGAGTGGTGGGCTGTTTCGATGCGAAAGCTGCGGAATGAACATGATCGGGTTCCAGACGGATAGCAGCACCTCCTACGTGTACGGGAGTCAGCCGTACCGACGCGGCATGGGCTGCGGCCCCGGCCTGTACGTCCCCAAGCGGCCCGCGCCCGGCGATCGTCCATCGAGTCGAATCCGAAGTGCTCGATGGTCTCCGAGAAGTATCGGGGATCTGCACCGACCTGAAATCCTTCACCCGGCGGGTTAACGATGAGTTGAGGGCCAAGTGGGAAGCCACCGCCGGCGCCCGGGCGGATTTCGGCCGGAGGATCGCCGCCATCGACAAGAAGGTCGAGAACATTCGGCGGGCGGTTGAAGACGGGCTTCAGGATGCCGCTTGGGCAAACCGGCGGTTGCGGGAACTTCTTGATGAGCGCCAAGCACTGGTCGCGTCCTGCTCTGCTGGGGGGATCGCAACCGCAGATTGACGCCGCAACCGTCATGGGGTACCGGCGTCAGGCGGAGAAGCTGTTCAGCGGCGGAGACCCAGCCGACCGGAAACGCCTGGTGGGGATGTGGGTTCAGGAATCAAGCTGAAACCATTAGACTTAGAGGTGAACATCACCTACCGTCTGCCGGAATCCGTTATGAACTGTTTGGTTGCGGGGTACTGCAACGCTCCGAGCGCGCTTTTGATTCCGTACCGCCTGGAACTCCTACATTCGGCGTGAGTTGTGATGGTGTCGATGCCTTTAAGCGGGCAAAATAACGGTGGTCGCCCCCGCTGCGAGACGACCTCTGAACAAGTCTTGGAACTTCGTCGCCAAGGATTCAGTTGGCGGCGCGAACCCTTGGGATTGGGACAGCGACAGTGGCTGTCGCGCAAGACAATCGTCCCAATACCTCCCAAAACCCCAAAGTCTACGAGAAGGTGGGAACGCAGCCGACGGGCTTCGGCGCGCAGACCGGCTTCTTTTCACCCGCTTTGGGAACAACTCTTCGTTGCCACACGGCGCCAGAAGGGTGGAGCGGGCGGGGAAATCCTCGTTTACGACACGAAGTAGGAGCTCGAAACGGCGTGGCGGCTATGACGGCTGGCCTAGAAGCCCAACAGCCCGGACTCTTCTAAAATCGGCACGTGTGGCCGGGTTAACATACGACCCCATACCGTGACAGTGCCACGGCTTCCGCTATTTGACGCAGTTCCTTTGAAATCGCCTATCCCCTTTTCAGGGAATCCTCAGGTTGCAAGGGTAGGATCGTGGTCTGGCAGCCCGGAGGCGAAGCTTCCGCTTCCGCATCGAAGTGACCGGGCAGGTGAGATGGACCAGAATTCTCGCTGATTAGGAAGCCCTACCTGTCAAAGTCGCCGGTCACAGGCACAATCGCCACGGCCTGCCGAGCTAATGGGAGCACCGGAATGCATCGCCGCGAGCCTCGGGTGCCGCACAATCAAATCAAGCCGCGAACGAGCTATGAAGGTCGGGGGGGTAGCTCCGAAGACCAGGTTCTAGGCTCCAGCCCGGAGTCGGACACGTCCGCTGAGAAAAATCGAGCGAGGGAAAGATGCACTTAAGGCACGGCCGGTGAACACCAACCGGGCCACCAGCTTGCACTGCCTGAGCCGCTTTACATTTGAATGCGGCCTCTTCTTGCTTGGCATTGTCGGTCCTGCAGCTCTCGCTTACCCCCAGGAATCTGTCTCGCAGAACGAGTCGCGTGTCGCCGAAGCAGTCCGCGTGGACCGCCCACCGCGCTTGGATGGGACGCTCCACGATCCTCTCTGGCAATCCGCCAAACCGATCGCTGATTTTCGGCAACGAGAACCCCACGAAGGCGCGATCCCGACAGAGAAGACTGAGGTGCGCGTCCTCTACACACAGAATGCAGTGTACTTTGGAGTTCGTTGTTTTGACTCTGAGCCCTCCCGCATTATCGCAACGGAACTTCGGCGTGATGTCAGCCAGGACCTGGACGATCATTTTGAAGTCCTGATCGATTCCAACCACGACCGCAGGAGTGCATACGTGTTCGAAGTCAATCCCCTGGGTACGCAGAATGATGGGCTCATCGTAGAGGAGCAAGGAGGCCCAGGCTTTAATGGGGGTGATTTCGACAGAGGGTGGGACGGGGTCTGGACGTCCGAGGCTAGCATCGATCTTGACGGATGGACTGCAACCGCAGAGATTCCTTTCTCATCACTTAATTTCACGAACTCCAAGGATCTCGTCTGGGGTCTCAATTTCAAACGCTTCATTCGCCGAAAGAACGAAGAGGATCTCTGGAGCGCTTACCTGCGTCCTTTTGGGATCACGAAGGTTTCACAGGCTGGGGAGTTAAGAGGCATTAACGATATTGGAAGTGGAAGGCTCTTCATTGTCAAGCCTTACGGACTCACGAGATACGATAAACAGACCGGGCAGGACGCGAAGTTTCCGCTCACGGGCGGATTGGACCTGAAGTACGGCCTGAGTTCAAAGCTGGTATTAAACCTCACCGGAAACACCGACTTCGCCGATACTGAAGTCGATCTTGAGCCGTTCAACCTCACGCCATTCAAACTTCTGATTCCCGAAAAGCGCCAGTTCTTCCTAGAAAACGCGGGCGTCTTCAATTTCGATATCGGTGACCAGGACCAGTTGTTTTTCAGCCGTCAGATTGGAATCGACCCGGTTACAGGACAGCAGGTACCGATCAACGGCGGGGGCAGGCTGACCGGATCGTATGGCCGCACGGAACTGGGCATTATGGACGTCGACACCCGATCGAGTGGCTCTGCGGCTTATGCAAACTATGGCGTCCTCCGCCTGAAGGAATCGTTATGGGCAGGTTCGTACATCGGCGCAATGGCCATTGATAAGCGATCGGGTGATCCTCACGACAGCTTCAACCAAACCGGAGGCATCGACACGCGTCTCGTGTTCTTCAAGAACTGGTTCGTCGATGCCCACCTGGCTGGAACGCGGTCCCCGCAGTATCCGAGCGGCGGGAGCGGCGCCGAGAGCGACTTCGGAGCTTCGTTGTCTTACCGTTCAAACTGGCTGGACGGAATCGTCGAAAAGAGAAAGATTGGCCCAAACTTCAACCCGGAAGTGGGCTTTATTGAGCGGACCGACTCGAATCAAACATTCGCAGATTTGAATTTCAAGATCCGGCCAGAGGTCTCCGGCGTACGTGAGCTGCAATTTGAAGGCTTCATTTTACACGCTCCCGATACTCACAACGTCGTGCAAACGCAGGAGTGGCAAAACACTTTCCGTGCCGAGTTTAACAACGGAGCTTATAGCGATGACGACATAGTAGATGTTTTCACACAGAGGATCACATTGCCATTCCATATTTACAAGAACGTATTCATTCCGATCGGTTTGTATCACTTCACTCGCCATCAATTGACGTACGGGTCCGGCCAAGATAGGCGATTCACCTACAACTTCTTTGAGCGTTTCGGCGGTTATTACGGAGGAACGTTGAATGAATTCCGGGTACGGGCCAACTACAGGGCCACGTCGAAATTCTCGGTCTCGGCTTCCGAAACATGGGACCGGTTCCGGCTACCGCTCGAACACGGTCGGTTTTCCGTGGTACTGGCAAGTCTGCAAGCGAACTATTCCTTCAATCGCTTCCTGACATTTACGAGCCTCATTCAGATGGATACCTCGAACACGCAAGCGCTTAGTACTAACTTCCGGTTGCGATACAACTACAGGCCGGACAGTGACATTTACGTCATCTACAACTTAGGAACTCAGTTCGCCAGCATTGCGCCGGCAAACCCTCCACAGGTCCGAGAGACTCGGCTTGCCGTGAAATGGAGTTATTCCTTTGCGCCGTGAGAGCTCTCAGAGGACCTACACCGTGCAGGATTGAGAAGGGCGCTGGAGCCCGAACTGAACTGAGTTCTTAAACGATTGGACAACCAGGTGTATACTGCCTCCACCCTGGCTCAAATGAAAGTCCTCCAAACAACGAATCGACTGGTGACCGCGTTCCTCTTGCATGGGCTCCTTTTCCCTATTCGCCCCTTGATCGGCTCCGGCCCTAGTGTTTGGCGAACAACTCCAGCATGTGATCGAAGAAGCGGATGCCAGCCGAAATTCGGTAGCGGCCACTAGGACGATCATGGTCCGTCACGGCTAGTGCTAGTTCTTGGCCAAAATTGGTCGGCCGCGGGATGCTAAGAATCGGCGGACAGCCGGGCTGCCTGCCCTCCGCCGGAAATCATCTCACCAGATCAGTTTTATTCCGGCTTGTATTTGTCGTGGAGGCGTTTGTGTCGTATCGATGAGCCCGCCTCCGGGGACCACATTCCCCTTCTCGCCGTAGATGACCTGATGGCTGAGCGGCGCAGCGAGGTTCGGATGGTTGAATAAATTGAAAAAGTCCACCCGGAATTGCATATTGAATCGATCGTAGCCTCGCCTGATGAAACTGTCTTTGTGCAACGACGCGTCCAGGTTCTCGAGCCCCGGACCCGTGAGCGAGTTTCGTCCGAGGTTTCCCCGGCGAAGCGAGGCCGAGGGAAACACCAGGCAGTTCAGGTTCGCGTAAGAGGCCGAGTGCGGATCGTTGACCGAGGTGGAGCAACCCGGGCCCTGAAGTCGATCCGGCACATCCACCGGATCGGTACTGTTCTGTCCGAGCGGATCGCCCCCAACAAGAAGCGTAAACGGAACCCCTGAACTCGCGTGGTAGGTACCGCCAAACTGCCAGCCGCTTCCCAGCACGCGCATCGCCCTTGGTCCGGCGCTAGGCGCCGGCAAAGGCCACGTGAAGTGCAGAGTGAAATTATGCGTGTTGTTGAAGTCCGATGGCCCACGATTCAAATGTGAATCGAACCACGGCAGTGTGGAGATGGAATTCAGGAACTGAGTGCCATTGATGGTTGAGGATCCAGTGTCGATGCTCTTGCCCCAGGTATAGGCGGCCTGTAATTGCAGTCCGAGAAAAGGGGCGGCACGAGCCTGCGTTTGCAGGGCTTCGTAGTAGGAATCGCCATCCCACATCAGGCCATTGAGACGCCCCGCTACCGGATTCAACTTTTGCCCGCTTTTCGCCGGAGATGGCCAGAAGTAACCCTCGGATGTGGCCGACGACGGCAGCACCATGTTCATGTCGTCCACTCGAAATGGCTGATGGACACCGCGGGAGGCGACGTAGACCAGTGACAGGTTGGCGTTTTTCGCGATCCGCTCTTCGACTCCCAAATTCCATTGCATTACGTAATTGCGATGAGGTCTCGGCTCGATGTATGCGGTGCGAAGCGGGCTATTGCTGCTTTCGGCGATGCGCACCGCTCCGTTCGGAAACGAGCCTTCCGGCAGGTTGGTGATGGTCGCGAGTCGAAAGTACGGTGTGGTAGTGAGGGATAGGATCTCGAACTCATACGGCAACGGCAGTACGTCGAATATGCCGAAACCCGAGCGCACTACCAGGTTCCCGCTCTTCAGAGGCGACCAGGCGACTCCGATGCGCGGCTCGAAATTCCGGGCGGTCGGGTTGGAAAAATACGGGTCGCCCAAGTGCAGAACCGTATCTTGAACATGCTGTAACGCGGCCAGTCTGCCGTGAACCTCAGCGGGCACAGAAGCCACTTCGTATCGCAGCCCCAGGGTGAGTGTCAGGGAAGACAAAACACGAAACTCATCTTGCGCGTACGATCCCAACACCGTCTGACGCAATCCGCGATCGCCGTCCGCACCGCTCAGCTCGAGGTTTAGAGAAAACGGACGATTGGTAAGAAATTCTTCGATCGACTGAAACGTGTATACACCGTGAAGCTGGTTGGTGGTGGACATATTATCACGCATACGTTCCAGCGCCGCCCCCAATGTGATATTGTGCGGGCCTCTTCGGAGGGCGGCATCCACGAACCACTGGAACGACGTCCAATGGAACTCGAATCTGTTGGGCGCGTCGAGCCCCCCGGTGAAGGTCGACAGTCCCACCACGTTTAATCCGCCGACGGTGAATCCCGGCACGAAGCCGAGCGAAGTGTCGGCCGCCTTCGGGCTGATCGCGGCTGGAGTCTGGCCCGTGAGCGCATCCACGCGGTTGATCCCAAACCGTAATGTCACCGTCGTATTGGCGCTGACCGAGTGTGATTCGGCCAGGGTCAGCAAGTGCCTTCGCGTCTCGATACCGTTGATTTTGAAATCCAGCTGGTCCGGCTCTACAGTGCTCGCGCGGTCGAACACGTAGGTCCCAGTGAGCTTGTCGTTTCCGGCAATGATGTGATCGACCCGACTTGTAAAGTAATCTTCGCTGGTTACGTGCTGCCCCGAGAAGCGGAAGATTCCCGTATCCCCGCCCGGAAGCAGCCCGCTGTTTGGCAAAGGATACAGACTCAGATACGGGGCCATTAGCGGATCCACCCGGACCGTTCCGGACGAGAGCACTCCTTGGCGCGCACCGAAGGACGGTACTGTGTCGATCTGGGTAAGGCCCAGCGACTGCCTCAATCCCTCATAGTTCCCGAACAAGTACGTATGATTTCGCCGGATGGGCGCCGACACCGCCGCGCCAAACTGATTCCGTCGAAAGGGGGGCTTGGCATTGTCGAAGTATCCGTGAGAATCCAAAGCACTGTTGCGGAGGAACCCGTAGACGCTGCCATGCAAGGTGTTCGATCCGGATCGGGTGACTGCGTGAACCACGCCGCCCGAAGACCGCCCGAATTGCGCCGGATAGCTGCTCGTATTCACCCCCAGTTGTTCCACCGCATCGGCACCGAGACTGAGACCCAGCACGCTTCCCGGAGCGGAGTTGGCATAGTCGTTGGTGGTCACTCCATCTAGGAGGTAGTTGTTCTGTTGCGGGCGGGCTCCTGACAGACTGATTTGCTGGCCGAAACCGCGCTGGCCGCGGCCAGAGTTCGTGTCTGATGCGCTCTGCTGGGTTTGAACTGCGGAGACTCCAGCCTGGAGTGTGGTAGCTTGCTGCAGATCACGGCCATTCAAAGGCAAATCTCTTACGGTAGCGGAATCAATGATCCCTCCGCGCGCAACGGGAATGCTGACGATGATGTCGCATTGTGAGTCCTGGCCGCTTCTTGCGTCGCACTCTGTTTCAACGCTGGTGGCCCCGGCGGACAGCCGCACCGAGAGAGTGAAGAATCCGGCGGCGACGTCTCGTATGCGGTACACGCCGCGCGTGTCCGTGGTAACGCTGTGTTCCGTATTTTCGCCGGCCGCCCTGGCCGTCACGCGCGCATCCGGTAGCGGAACTCCGCTATCGGTCCTCACAACACCGTGAATATTCGCGAGGTCCCGAGCAACGCAAGGAAAGCTCGAAAGACAGAGAAACATCCATGCTGCCGGGTGCCACCTCTGCCATTGGCGCATCCGATCGCTCCAAGTTTTTGCGATCGAGTAGGCAATGATCTTTGCGCGCACGAACACTGGCAACGTACAAGATATCATGCAGGCACCAATCTCACTCGAGAGCAGTTGGCAGCGGCCGCCCCCGATCCCGTTCTTGTGCCGCCGCGTCTGGCGGTGTTTGATACTGCCTCAGGCAAGCTCGCTGCCGCGGTTCCAAGCGTCCAAGACAGCGACGATCTTTACTTCGATAGAGAACGCAAACGCATCTATATGCCGGGTGGGGAGGGGTTTTATCGCTGCGTTTCAAATGACCGATCTGGAGCACTACAGACTCCTTGCGAAAGTTCCGACAGCAATCGGCGCAAAAACGGCCGGCTACTACGGAAAGCAAGGCAAAGGCTTCGACCGGTTTTATCTGGCTGTTCCTGCCCTCGGCGGCCAGAGCGCCGAGGTGAGAATCTACACCGTCCAAGATTAAGAAAGATATTGGAGGCTCAACCGGCATGAGCGAACCGATGGTCACGACAACATCGCTGGCCGCGAAGGCGTTCGTCTTCAGATCAACAGCAAGGAAGCGGAAACTGTTCGGCGTATTTTCGAAATGGCCGCTAGCGGTTGCTCGCTGAAAACAATTTGCAAGGACTCTGAATCGCGTTAATGTGCCGCCAGCACGGCCGCGCGCCTGTAAGCGCTACGCCACATGGTGCCCAACGGCAATCCGCGAGATGCTTCGGCGCGAACTCTACATTGGGCGCTTGGTATGGAATCGGTCACGCTGGGTAAAACAGCCAGGCACAAATAAGCGAGTCCGCCGTGAGCGACCGAGGAACGAGTGGCGCATTGTTGAACAGCCGGAACTGCGAATCGTTCCGGCCGACCTGTGGGACCGTGTTCAATCGCGTCTCGCGTGGGTCGCTAAAGCGTTCGGCAACAGTTCCAGAGCTGGTCTTCACCATCGGGCTGCGTCAAGCCCGCAACTCTTGACGGGGTTTCTTAAGTGCGGCTCTTGCGGAGCAAGTTTGGTGATCGTTACTGGCAGAGGAAAGGGCGGCCACCGCCGGTACGGATGCCCGCAGAACTTCATCGTCTGAACTCACTGGCCAACTCGCTCGGATGCGCCGGCGCCGGGAAGACATACAGCGGGAGCTCCGAAACCTGGTGGATACCGCAGCTCGCTGTGGCTATTCTGCAACAGTGGTTGAAGCCATCAGTGACCGCGAACGAGAACTGAGCGAGATCACGCGAAGGCTATTCGCCGCGGAACCAGAATCAGTTTCGTCAGAAGTCGCGCGGCATTCGCCAATTCGTCTCGGAGCTTCTCGGCAATCTTCGCAAACCGCTCGCCGCGGACGTTGAAAGGGCGAAACTGGAACTCGCAAAACACGTGACAGAAATCCGAATCGTTCCGCAAATGCTTGAAAAAAAGGCCACTATGTAGCAACTGGCTCGTGGAATCTGTTGGGTGGGTATTTGGACCCTGTTGGAATTGTGGGCGGTACGGAAAAGGGATCGGATGGTTGCGGGGGGTGGATTTGAACCACCGACCTTTGGGTTATGAGCCCAACGAGCTACCAGACTGCTCCACCCCGCACTCACATCGTAGCTTACGGTTGCCGGCCGGTCAATGCTTGCGGGATTCGGGAGAGCGCAGGCGAGGGCGTGGCTTGCGCCTGATCTGCGACGTGCGCCTCTTCCGTGCCAAAATAATCAAATATGAAGCGACTTTGCGTGATGATTTGTCTCTCGACCCTGGCTGCGGGATCGAGCCCCATGTTTGCTGCGGGCAGCGCCGCGAAAGGGAAGGAAGTTTTTGATCAGTGCACCGTCTGCCATAATGCTGACAGCGATGAAAAGAAGATCGGACCCGGCTTAAAGGGATTGTTCAAGAAGGACAAACTGACCTCCTCCGGGAAAGCGCCAACGGAAGCCAATGTCCGTGCCAAGATCAATGAGGGTGGCAACGGGATGCCCGCCTATAAGGACATCCTGAGCGACGATGAAAAGACCGACCTCATTGCCTACCTGAAGACGCTTTAGGTGACGACAGCAGCCACAGATTCGATACAGTGCCTCAGAGCAGGCCTAAGGTTTGCCGCCTGGTAACTCGAGGGCTTTTTTGACCACCGGGTCGTCCTCAAGTTTCTTTTGCGGCTGCTGCGGTGGCTGGCTTGGAGCCGTGAGAGGTTCGCCGTTGTCGTCA
>Ga0306921_10003060_pt1 | contig 16896 bp, 14 predicted proteins | sample sta12Cox44000080_FD_203760 | JGI IMG/M metagenome (GOLD analysis project Ga0306921, IMG submission 203760) | Lab enrichment of tropical soil microbial communities from Luquillo Experimental Forest, Puerto Rico - statoxic.12C.oxic.44.000.080 (v2)... | ecosystem: Environmental > Terrestrial >...
GACGGAGCCGAGCGCTGCGGTCTTAAGAACGGTACGACGCGTTAAGGGTAAGTATTTCATTTTGTCCTCCCTGGTCGCCGCCATTATTGTTTTTGTTTGAGAAAACATACTCCAGTATCGATCCGCAGGTTGTGCCCTTCGGCCCAGCCCAATTCCTGCAGCAACACGTAGCACTCCGATTCGCCACACCTGATCAGCCTGCTGCGCGCGCCGCGAACGGCCAGACAACTGCAGAGCCGCCAACAACTTTTATGAAATCCCGCCGTTGCATGCGCCCTTGTGAGGACCACGCTGCGAATTTCGGATCATAACAGATTACGACCGGAAGACGAGTGGGTAATTGCACACAACCGAGCACCCATTCCTCGAACAAGTTCATGTCCGCTTTGGGCCAAAAGCGGACATTGCCACTTCACTCGATTATCTCGTCCGCACGCGCCAGGAACGCAGGCGATAGGCTCAGGCCGAGCGCTTTCGCAGTGCTCACGTTGATCACAAATATGAACTTTGACGACACTCCAACCGGCAGATCGCTTGGCTTAGCGCCTTTTAGGATCCGAGCGGCATAGGCTCCCAGTTGTCTCCCAATCTCGTCGCGATCAGCGTTGTAGCTCATCAGACCGCCCTCAACGACAGGATCGCGCCACTCGTAACACGCCGGAATTTTGTGTTGCGCGGCGAGCGCGATCAGGTGAGCACTGACGACCTGAAAAAAAGTTGCTGCCCCATACAAAACTGCACTGACCTTTTGTTGCACCATGGCGGAAAATACGTCGTCTAGCTCGCTTTCGCTTCCAACACGAAAGACCAGCAATGGCTGCCCCAGCGCTTTTGCTGCTGACTGCATTTCCTCGACCTGCTGCGACGACGAAGCGTTGTTGGAATCGACCACGAAGGCGATCAGGCCTGGGCCGGGAAGAAGGTCACGAACCAGACCCAAACGCTTCGGGCCTAGCTGGGTTGTAAAAATATGGAAGCCGGTAGCATTGCCACCGGGATGGCTGAGACTTTTGACCAACCCCAAATGCACGGGATCATCGCCGCTGGTGAAAACGGTCGGGATCGTTGAAGTCGCTGTTTTCGCTGCGACCGCCGACGGCCGGTCGGTGGCGACGAGTACGGACACGGATCGGCGAACGAGATCGATCGCTAACTCTCGAAGCAGGTCCTGACGTCCATCCGAAAATCGATATTCGATGAGAACATCGCGTCCGACCACGAAGCCGGCAGCTTCCAGCGCCTTTAAAAAAGGTGTTCGCAAAGCGCCCTCGACGTCGGGTGAGCGACTGCTCAAATATCCAATCACCGGGACTGTTTTTTGTGCGTGCACCTCAAGCGGCCAAGTTGCCATCCCACCTGCAAACACCTTGAGAAGGTCGCGCCGCCTCATTTGTCGCCCCCGAGGCTTCGATACGTGATGGTAGCAATCAGCGCCAGCGCTCGGAAAGGGGGCCGGTATCAGGCCAATGTCCGCTTTGGGCCAATAGCGGACATTCGGATCCGCTATTCGATCACCTCGTCCGCTCTTCCGATCAGCGTGTTGGGAGCGGTCAGGCCGAGCGCTTTCGCCGTTTTTAAATTGATAACGAGCTCAACTTTTGTAACTTGCTGAACTGGTAAGTCGGCGGGCTTTTCACCTTTGAGAACGCGACCGGTGTAGATGCCGGCCTGCCTGTGCGTTTCCTTGATATCGCCACCGTAACTCATCAATCCACCCGCCACGGCAAACTCGCGCACCGTGTGGACCGCTGGCACCGCGTGCTTGGCTGTCAAGACGGCCAATTGCTCTGCACGGCTATTGAATATTATATCGGGGGCGACGACGAGCCCTTCAACCTGCAATTGGAACAGCTTGGCGAAGGCGGCGTCGAAATCGCGCTCGTTGCTGACGGTCAGGACGTGGAGTTGCAGCCCACGAGCGCGGGCTGACGCCTCCAAGCTTTTCAAATTCGTACCGGTATTAACTGGATTGGTCGGGTTAACGAAAACCGCAAGACTTTTGGCTTTGGGCATCAGTTCGTGCAGCAACTCCAATCCTTTTGGGGCAACGGCTACGTTCAATGAAGTTATGCCGGTAACGTTGGCTTCCGGCCGGTTCAAACTTCGCACGATGCCTGCCGCAATCGGGTCGAGGCCGGTCTCAAAGACGATTGGTATCGTTGCCGTCGCTGCCTTTGCCGCGAGCGCCGCAACACCACTGCCGGGAGTGGCAATGACTGAAACATTGCGGCGGACAAGGTCAGCCGCCAGTGTGGGGAGTTGATCGATTTGCCCTTCGGCCCAGTGATATTCGATTGTTACATTTCGGCCTTCATCAAACCCTGTTTCGCTAAGGCCTCGCCGAAATGCAGTAAGGCGGGTCGCGAAGCGCTCCGGCGTTTCGCTGCCCAGATATCCGACGACCGGCAAAGCCGGCTGCTGCGCTCGCGCCGCGAGTGGCCATGCGGTCACAGCGCCGATGAGCGTGATGAATTCACGCCGCTTCATTAGTCCCCCCGAGGCTAACGAGGGCATTGTAACAATTGGCAGCGCTGTTCTGAAAGGGCCTGCTGATGTCCGCTTTGGGTCAGAAGCAGACATATGCAGCGCACAAAGTCATGTCCGCTTTACACCCGAAAGCGGACATGTGCGGTGTTCGGTCGGTGAATGTCCGCTTTGGGTCAAAAGCAGACATGTGCGCTGCAAAACGTCATGTCTGCTTTACACCCAATAGCGACCGCGAAAGGGGACTCCCGCAAAGGGGCATATCCGCTTTACCCCCGAAAGCGACATCAAATGCGACATAATGGAATGTCCGCTAAGGGCCAAAAGCGGTCAAGACGGATACGACCGTTCATCGAGAAACGCTATCGCCGCGATATTGAACATGCGCGGGCGCGGGCGCTTTGTTCCGATCTGGCTCTGGTCTACTGGCTGGCTCGGCGATCCAGAACAACAATCCAGATCATGGTTGCGATCATCAGCGTGCCACCGAGAGCCGATGCCAGTGCCCAGTAATCTATTGCCGCGATTTGCATGTTTGCAGACTAGGAGGAGCGGCGAATGCCAGATGTGAAGTAGTCACAAAGCAACGGCAAATTTTTGCCGACCCCAGAAGAGGCTCCGGAATAGTGATGTCGGGCCCGGCCTTGCCTACCAATCCGCTTTGCCCCCGAAAGCGGACATGTGCGGTGCAACTAGTGATGTCTGCTTTGGGCCAATAGCGGACGTCGCTTAGTCGACCAACTCGTCGGCAGAAGCTTGCAGCGGGAGTGGCACGGTAAGACCAAGCGTCTTGGCGGTCTTGAGGTTGATCACCAGATTAAACTTAGTTGGGAACTGTACGGGAATATCACTTGGCTTCGCACCCCTGAGAATTTTGTCTGCGAAGGTTCCCGCCCTTTCATAGTTATCTTTGACATCGTTACCGTAGGACAGCAAACCGCCAGCGCTCGCAAAAGACCGAACCACATAGATGCCAGGAAGATGATACTGCTTCGTCATTGCAGCTAGTTCACTGGTATGTCCGCTCGAGAAAGTGCTGGGCATCGGAATGATCCCCGTATTGGGTTCACGCGCCTGCGCCGCGATGAAAGCTTCTAGCGCGGTCATGTCAGAAACTGATCCATCGATTACTTCAACGCCCAGGGCGGACGCTGCTTGCCTAAAGACTTTCAGATACGTTTCGGCGTATGGAGCCGATACTGGATTAAATGGAATCGCTACCCGCGTCAGTTGCGGCGCTACTTGTTTGAGTAGCTCAATCCATTTGCTGGCCATCGATGGGTCGAGGTTGACGAGACCAGTTGCATTGCCGCCCGGACGCGACAAACTTGCGACAAAACCTTGGCCAACCGGATCCACGAGGTTCGCAAATAGCACTGGTATAGTGTGGGTCTGTTTGAGCAGAACGGCAGTTGTTGGAGAACCTGTCGAAAGAATTAAATCGGGCTGTAAGGCAATGAGTTCCTTAGCGGCACGAATCATAAGATCGGCATCGTTTCCAACCCAACGATAGTCGAACGTGACACTTTGTCCCTCAGCCCAGCCAAGCTTTTCCATCGATTCACGGAATGCGCCGAGCCAACCCTGGATCTCCCGTTCGTCTTCGTTGTAACCCAGGAGCACCCCGATGCGTCGGACTTTTGTCGACGGCTGCGTTTGTGCGGCGAACGGCCAGGCAACCGTCGTGCCTACGAGAAACGGGATGAACTCGCGTCGCCTCATTGTCACCCCCGAGGCTCAGACACGTAATGGTAGCAATTCACGCCGTTGCTCGGAAGTAGCCGCGCTCCGCACCGGGCAATGTCCGCTTTGGGTCAAAAGCGGACATATGCGGTGCAAAAGACCATGTCCGCTTTACTCCCGACAGCGACATAAAATGCGACACAGGGGGATGTCCGCTTTGGGCCAGAAGCGGACATCGTATCGGCTATTCGATCACCTGGTCGGCGCGTGCGAGAAGCTCGCGTGGCACTGTAATTCCGAGCGCCTTAGCAGTCTTTAGGTTTAGAGAAAGCTCGAATTTGGTCGGCTGCTGTACGGGCAGGTCGGCGGGCTTGGCGCCTTTCAAGATCTTGTCCACATAGATAGCAGCCTGGCGGTACATGTCGGCTTCCGCGAATGAATGGGTCATTAGTCCGCCTTGCTCGACAAACGCACGAATGATCCCAACACTGGGCAGTCGATACCTCAGCGCCAGCTCAGCTACACGTTTCGCCGGCAGACTCGCTTGAACGATGATAGCATCGGGCCGCTTTTGCTCCATTGCTTGAAAAGCCGCCTCGAGTTCCTCAGCGCCACGAATCATTACTGCATCGATGGTGACTCCGGTGGCTTGGCCGCCAAGGCGGATTTGCTCGAGAAACGGTCCCGAGAATGGATCGAGGGCGTTGGCCAGCGCCGCCACACGTCGAGCCGACGGCAACAGCTCTTGGATCAGTTCTACACTTTTGCTAGCCAGCTCGGCGCCGACACCCGACATACCAGTGACATTTCCGCCGGGCCGGTCGAGGGTCTCGACAAGTCCGTTTTCAACTGGATTTCCTGCAAGCGCTATGACGATTGGAATTTCGCGCGTCGCTTGCTTCGCAGCGAGTGCGGGTGGTGTGAACCAGGTTACGATGATATCGACTTTGAGCCGCACCAACTCTGCCGCCAAATCGGGAAGGCGATTTATCTTTCCTTCGTCCGATCGGAACTCATAATCGAATGTTTTGCCCCTCGCTGTAACCCAGCTCACGCATCCCGTCTCGAAGCAGCCGCCCGAATTGTTCAGAACCCGGAGACCCAACCACCAGAACACCGACGGTTGGCGCTTTCGGCTGCTGTGCGCGTGCCACAAGTGACCATCCGACTACCGCGCCGCCGATGAGTGTAATGAATTGTCGCCGCTTCATTGCTGCCCCCGAGGCTCAGGACAGGTATCGTAGCGAGTCAAACCAGCGCTGGGAAAGAGCCTGGCCACGTCCGCTTTGGGTCAAAAGCAGACATATGCGGTGCAAACAGGCATGTGCGCTTTACCCCCAAAAGCAGACATGTGCGGCGCAGTAGCCGATGTCCGCTTTGGGCCAGAAGCGGACTCGTGCACCGCAGCAAAGAGCTATCTTGTCACCTCGTCGGCACGAGCGAAATATTGTCAAACGATCCCGAAATCGATTTATCTTGCTGCGATGTGTCCCGTCGGGCTGGTTCGATCGCAATATGCTACTCGAGGTGAAAATCCGGCGATTTTCTGGCGCGGTATCCGGTGCTCTCTTTGTTATCTCGGCCCTTCTGCCTGCGTTCGTTCCCGCTCCGACGGCAGCGCAGGTTGGGGAGCCAATCAAGGTCGGCTACGGGATGGCGCTTACGGGCGGGCTCGGCGCCAACGGCAGGTCCGCCCTGCTCGCCCAGAAAATCTGGGAGGAGGATACCAATGCCAAAGGCGGGCTGCTCGGCCGTCCGGTGAAGCTCATCTATTATGATGATCAGACCAATCCGGCGACGGTGCCCGGCATCTATGCCAAGCTGCTCGATGTCGACAAGGTCGACCTGATCATCGGCGGCTACGGCACCGACCTGGTGGCGGCGGCGATGCCGATCGTCATACAGCGAAAGAAGGTGTTCATTGGCCTGATCGGGACCGCGGTGAACAGCACATTCAATTATCCGAACTACTTCAGCATGATTCCGACCGGCCCCGAGCCGACATCATACACCAAGGGCTTCCTCGACCTGGCGGTGCGGCAGAATCCGAAGCCGCAGACGGTCGCGATCGTGGCGGCTGACGTGGGCCACGGCCTGTATGCCTGTGAGGGCGCGCGCGAAAATATCAAGTCGACCGGCCTCACCATCGTCTATGACCGAAGGTATCCAGCGGCAACCACCGACCTCGTGCCGGTGGTGCGTGCGATTGCGGAGACGAATCCGGACCTCGTCATCGTCTGCTCCTATCCACCCGACTCGGTCGGCATGGTGCGCGCAGTCAACGAGGTGGGCTTCAAGCCGAAAATGATCGGCGGCGCCATGGTCGGCCTGCAGAGCACGGCGATCAAGGCTCAACTCGGTCCGCTGCTCAACGGCTGGACCAATTACGACATCTGGCTGCCGGTCCCAAAGATGCAGATCGGGGGCGTGGACGAACTGATGAAGAAGTACCAAGCGCGCGCGTCAATCGAAGGCGTGGATGCGCTCGGCTACTACATGGTACCGTGGAGCTATGCTCAGCTCCAGGTGCTCCAGCAGGCAATCGTAGCGACCGAGAGTCTCGATGACGCCAAGCTCGGCGACTACATCCGCACCAACACCTTCAAGACCGTGATCGGCGACATAAGGTTCGGTGCCAACGGCGAATTGACGCGGTCGCGCCTCCTGCAGGTCCAATTCCAGAACATCAAGAGCAATGACCTCGCCCAGTTCAAGGACATCTCGACCCAGGTCGTGGTGGCGCCTGTCGAATACGAGTCAGGCACGTTGATATATCCTTATGAGAAAGCGCTTGCTTCAAGCCCCTGAAAAATCATCACTCACACCGAACGGCCCGAATCGCGCCGGATCGAAGTTCATTCGATGATCTCGTCGGCACTCGATGACAACCCGGGCAGGACGTCGAGGCCGAGCGCTTTCGCGGTTTTCAAGTTTATGACGAAATCGAATTTGGTTGGCTGCACGATAGGCAGATCGGCAGGTTTCTCGCCCTTGAGAATCCGGCTGGCGTATATGCCGGCCTGACGATAGGCATCGGCGAGGCTCGGGCCATAGCTCGCCAGGCCGCCGGCCGTGGCAAACTCACGTCCTTCAAAAATCGCCGGAATAGCATGGCGCGCTGCCAGCGCGACGACTTGCTCGCGCTCGCTGTTAAAGAATGGGTCGGAGCCAACCAACAGCGCTCTGGCGCCTGACGCACGCACAGTTGCGAACGCCGTGTCGATGTCGCGTGCGGCACTCGCGCTCAGGATATTCACTTGTTGCCCGAGGGCGCGAGCGGAATCCTGAACACCTCTCAACTGACTTTGAAAATTCGCATTGGTTGGGTTGAGCAACACCGCGATCAACGTAGGAGTCGGAACCAGCCCGTGGAGGAGCGCCAGCCGCTTTCCCTCCAGCACCTGCTGAAATATATACACCCCGGTTGCATTGCTGCCTGGCCGATTGAGGCTCAAGACCAGGCCGGATGTGACCGGATCGACGCCACTTACGAAGACAATTGGAATTGTTGTGGTTGCCGCGTACGCGGCAAGTGCCGCGGCGCCGCCTCCCGCCGTAACGATTACGGTCACGCGTCGCCCAACAATATCTCCGGCCAGCGTTACAAGTCGATCAGTCTGACCATTTGCCGAGCGAAAATAAATTGCCACGTTCCTGCCTTCGATGTAACCGGCATCTTTCAGAGCCTGGCGGAACGCCGTCATCAGGTGAAGATCAAAGGACTGGCCGTCGAGAAATCCGATCACCGGCATTGCCGGCTGCTGCGCTCGCGTCGCAATCGGCCACGCAATCACGCCGCCAAGAAGCGTAATGAATTTCCGTCGCCTCATGCACCCCTCACAGGAGGGTCACAGCCTACCACACCGCCGATTAGTTGGCCTTGTGCATCACAGCAAATCGATCGCTCGAGTCCGCTTTGGGTCAAAAGCAGACATATGCGCTGCAACAAGCCATGTCCGCTTTACCCCCAATAGCGACCGCGAAAGCGGACTCCCGCAAACGGCCATGTCCGCTTTGCCCCCGAAAGCGGACATGTGCGGTGCAACTAGGGATGTCTGCTTTGGGCCAATAGCGGACATCAGACCTACTCGATGACCTCGTCGGCTGTCGCGAGCAACGATTGGGGAATGGTTAGGCCGAGCGCCCGCGCGGTCTTGAGATTGACAACGAGTTCATACCTGGCCGGCCCCTGCACCGGCAAATCGGCCGGCTTTTCACCCTTTAGGATACGGTCAACATATCCAGCTGCTCTCCGCACCTGCTCGCTCGAATTAGGACCGTAACTGATGAGGCCGCCATCCGTCGGGTAGTAGCGATATGGGTAAACCGTCGGAAGTTTATAGCGTGCGACAAGACTGATTATGAGTTTGCGGTGAGCCGCCGTGCCGCCCGCTGTTACTATCACGCCGCCATTGCCTGTCCGTGCGAAAGCCGCCACGTTGCGCTCGATTTCGTCTGCGTTGTTCACGTCCGTCGGCGTGAGTTCGATACCCAAGCCTTGCGCTATCGACCGAACAGCGGCGAATTGTCCGATACCTGCCGCAGAAGATGAATCACGTAGTACCAAGGCGCGTGTGGCGTTGGGAGCGATCTGCCGAAGTAACTCGGCCCATTTGCCGCTTATGCTGTACTCAAAATTCAAGAAACCAGTAGCGTTGCCGCCCGGGTGCGCCATGCTTTGAACGAACCCAGCGCCGACCGGGTCAGGAACATTCATAAACACGATTGGAATAGTGCGAGTGGCCTGCAGCAACGGCGCAAGCGTTACGCTACCTATGCAAAAGATCACGTCCGGCGACATCGCTGCCAGCTCGGTCGAATAGCGCCGAAGCCGTTCAACGTCGCGACCCACCTCACGAACTTCGATCTTCAGATCGCGACCAGGAGACCACCCTAACTGTTGAAGAGCTTGTTCCAGCACTGCGGCCCGTGCTCTTCCTTCTGGATCGTCCGGACCCAGAATGGAGAGCATCCCAACAATGCGTATCCGATTGCTTGATTGCGCTTTCAGTACAAACGGCCAAGCCGCCGCGCAACCGAGAATGCCCAGAAATTGCCGCCGCCTCATGTGTCCCCCTAGTGGCAGCATCGTATCGTCTCAACATAAGCACTTGAAGTGGTTGATTGTCCGCTTTGGGCCAAAAGCAGACATGTGAGATGCATCTGGGATAGCACTCGAACCAATTTCATCAGAGCATTGTGTTAGTCGAGCGCTCGAATGTCAGCGTCCTTGATGACTTTTGACCATTTTTCAATCTCGGATTTGATGTAGATGTCGAGTTCGCTCGGTGTGCCGCCGCCAAGCGACATACCGAGGTCGGTAAAGCGTTGCTTGACATCCGGTAACGCGAGAACGCGCTTCACCTCGGCATTGAGCCGCAACACGAGATCGTGCGGCGTTCCGGCCGGAGCGACCAGCGCGAACCAGGTTGCCGCATCAAAACCCGGAATACCTGACTCGGCCACTGTGGGAATCTCAGGTGACCCAGCAACCCGCTGTAAACTGGTGACGGCAAGCGCGCGTAACGATCCCGCTTTGACGTTGCCGATAACCGCGGACAGGTTTGGGAACATCATCTGGAACTGCCCACCCAAGAGATCGTTGATGGCGGGCGCTTCGCCCCGATAGGCGATGTGTGCGATCTTGATGCCGGTCACATATGCGAATAGCTCGCCGGCCATGTGTGGTGTAGTCCCGAGCCCACCCGATCCAAAGTTGATGGTGCCAGGTTTGGCCTTGGCAATTGCAATCAGGTCGTGGACCGATTGCGCGGGGACTGATGGGTGGACCACCAAGACGAGCGGCGAAGTGCCAGCCAGGGCCACGCCGACAAAGTCTTTGGCTGGGTCTATGGAAAACTTGCGGTAAAGGCTTGGTGCGACCGCCAACGTGGTTTGGCTGCCCATCATCAACGTATATCCATCGGGCGCCGATTTGGTTACTGCTTCCGCGGCGATCATGCCGCTCGCGCCGGGCCGGTTCTCAACCAACACCGATTGACCTAGGCCTTCAGACATTTTCTGGGCGACAATCCTGGCAATCACATCGGTGCCCCCGCCTGCGGAAAAGCCAACCATCATCTTGATTGGCTTGTCGGGATAATTTGCTGTTTGTGCGCGGCTTTCGGCCACAGAAAAGTAGGTGATGACCACAAGCGCGATGAAAAGCATCGGATTCATTCGATCATCTCGTTCGCGCGCGCCTGCATCGACGGAGGCACGCTGATGCCAAGCGCCTCGGCGGCTTTGAGATTGATGACCAATTCAAACTTGGTTGCCTGCACGACCGGCAATTCGGCGGGATTTTCACCGTTGAGAACCCTGCCGGTATAAATGCCGGCCAAGCGGTAGCTGTCAAAAATGTCAGTTCCGTAGCTCATCAGACCGCCAGCCGCAGGAAAGACACGATACGAATAGATCGCGGGCACAGCGTGGCGAACCGTCAGGGCAGCGAGTTTGTCGAGGCCACGAAGGAAGACCGGGCCTGCGCCGATTACGAGCCCGTCAACTCGCAAACGTTTTATGTCTGCGAACACCGCATCGAACTCACCTTCGCTCCTGACATTGAGGACATGCAACTCTAGCCCGCGGTTGCGGGCCGCCGACAGCACCTCGCGCGATTGGATTTGGGCCAGATTGCGATCGGCTGGGTTCACCAAAAGGGCCATGACTTTCGCGGTTGGCAGAAGCTCGTGCAGCAATTCCAACCGCTTTGGCGCAACTTCCACAAACAAATTGGTCACGCCCGTAACATTGCCGCCCGGCCGGTTCAAGTTAGTGACGAGACCAAGCCGAACCGGGTCGGTCCCCAGCTCGAATACGATCGGAATGGTCGTGGTCGCCACCTGTGCCGCGAGCGCCCCCGGAGTAGTACTTGCAGCAATGACATTTACATGACGCTGAACCAGATCAGCGGCCATCACAGGCAGTCGATCATTTTGTTGGTCGGCCCACCGATATTCGATCGCAACGTTCTGGCCCACGACATAACCAGCTTCTTGCAGGCCGCTTCGGAACGCAGCTGCCCTGGATTCTCCCTCTTCGGGCGAGTAGGAACTGAGGTAGCCAACAACAGGCATCGCCGCCTGCTGCGCGCGTGCCGCAAGCGGCCACGTGGCTGCTGAGCCAGCGACAACTTTTATGAATTCTCGCCGGTGCATGCGACGATCCCACCCCTAGGGACGACGCTAACCAAGCATAGCAGATTGGGGAGCAGCTGTGATGCCCATCTGATGATGTCCGCTTTGGGTCAAAAGCAGACATGTGCAATAGAAGCGGACAGGTTGTTCGATCACTTCGTCGACCCCGGCCACGCCTGTCACACTGATGTTTCGCTTCAGGTCATAAACCTAGAAGTCGACCCAAATGTGCCTGCTGTGGCGGTATAGTCCCGGCATGAATGAACGCTTCTTTGCCGACGTGTCGGCATGGCTGACGCAAGCGGGCCTCGCGGGCATGCCCGAGACCGATATCTTTTCCGTGTTTTGCGACCGTTGCGTCGCGGCCGGCATTCGGCTGGGCCGCGCCCATTCGTTTATCGACACGCTCGATCCGGTTTACGAAGGCAGGCTGTTCCGCTGGGGCTACAGCCCAGATGAATCCGGCGTGGTGGAATATGGCCGCACGACTCTGGGCAAGCTCGACGCGGCCGGATCCGCAACCTTGGATGAACAGGCGGCTAGTGTCTGGCGCCGAAGTGCTCACTATACCATGCTGCAGACCGGCGCATCGCTGCTGCGGCGGCGTCTGAACAGCAACACGAAAGACGAGTTCTCATTGCTGCTGGATTGGCGCGCCGCCGGCATGACCGACTACCTGGCGATCATCAGCCGCTTTGCCGCCAGCGGCATCATTGGCGAAATGGACGGATTTTACTCGTCGTGGGCGACGCGGTCGCCGGGCGGGTTCAGCGATGCGGAGATCGCGGCGCTGGAGCGCCTGGCGCCCTACCTCGCGCTCGCCATCAAGTCGGTGTCGCTCGCGCGCATGACCGGAACGCTGATGGAGACTTACCTGGGCCGCGACGCCGGCCAGCGCGTTCTCGGCGGACGCATCTTGCGCGGCGTTGCCGATCGAATCGAGGCGGTCCTCTGGTTCAGCGACTTGCGCGGCTTCACGCGCATCACCGACACGGCCCCGGAGCAAGCCATCCCGTTACTGAACGACTACGCGGATGTCATCGTCTCGGAAATTCACGAGCATGGCGGCGATGTATTGAAGCTGATCGGCGATGGAACGCTTGCCATTTTCACCGCGGATGAGCGGACCCATGCATGCACTGCAGCGATGTCTGCAGCAATTGGCGCGCGCAAGAGCATCGCCGCCTTGAACGAGCGCCGGCTGGCGGAGGGCCAGCCGGCAACCGACATGTATCTTGGTCTGCATGTCGGAGACGTCTTTTACGGCAATATCGGCAGCCATGAACGGCTCGACTTTACAGTCATTGGCCCCGCGGTGAACGAGGTCAGCCGTATTGCGGCGATGTGCCGGTCGGTTGACCAGCCCGTTTTGATGTCGGCGGCCTTCGTCGGTGTGGAGGCCGTCAGGCAGAAGGTCGTATCGGTGGGACGATATGCGTTGCGCGGTGTCTCCGAGCCTCAGGAGTTGTTCACCTTCGATCCTTCCCTGCTGTCGTAATAAAACCAGCAAACAACGGGGCCGGTTCAAACGCACAATGCCGCTTTGGGTCCAAAGCGGACATTTGCGGTGCAATACGTCATGTCCGCTTTGCCCCCGATAGCGACCGCAAAAGCGGACTCCAGCAAAGGGGCATGTCCGCTTTACCCCCGAAAGCGGACATGTGCAGTGCAACTAGGGATGTCCGCTATGGGCCAAAAGCGGACATTAGGCGGCACGTTTGAAATATCCGCTTTGTGCCCAAAAGGGGACATTCGTTGACTGGCTCAACATTGCAGATCAACCGGCGCGAGCGGCATCGGACCGGTGTCGACTGGTAGAACGATTTTGAACAAAGCGCCGTTTTTGCCATCCGACGACGCAGTAAGCTGACCGCCGTGACGTTCGATAATCCTGCTGCAGATAGCCAAGCCTAATCCGGACCCCTTGGGTTTTGTCGTGACGAACGGCTCAAATATGCTGCGTAAGCGTCGTGGTTCGATGCCGTGCCCTGAGTCCTCTACTTCTACGATAACCGCCTTATCGCCGTCAGACTTGGTCCTCACTCTTAGCGCCCGATGATCGACTTTCACAGAAGCCATTGCGTCAATCGCATTGTGGACCAAGTTCAAGAAGACTTCCTGCAGTTGAACTCTATGGCCCATTATGCGCGGTAATCCGGATGCCAATTCGACATCAGTTTTAACATCCTGATCGCTCAGCTCTCCGTGCAGAGTCTGCAATACCTCGACGGTCAGGTTGTTCACGTCAATCGATTGTTGTTCGTGATCGGTATCTTGGAACAGGTCTCGAACGTTTTTCAGCACTTCGTCTGCACGAAAGCCAGCTTGTTGAATATTGGTGAGCAACCCCTTTGCCTCGTCCAAATCAGGCGGTACTCGGTCCAGCCATCTTCGTGCCGCGGAGGCGTATGCCGCGATGCCGGTTAGAGGCTGCCTTACCTCATGAGCAATCGAAGACGCTACCGCCCCAATATTCATCAGTTTGTTCTTTCGTTCGCGCTCCAGCAGCTTGTTTGCTTGAGCGAGGCGCGCATACAGTTTTGCTTTCTCAGAAAGTAGCGCTGCAAGTAAAGCGATTGCAGTGATAACCAAATACACGCGGATGCAATAAGATCCGAGGTTGTTGCGATTGTCGATGAAGAACGTCACAAGCGAAAGCTCCAACACCATTGCGAAAACTGCAATTAAAAGCCACTGGTCGAGTACGGAACTTCGGCGAAACCACAGTATCAGCAGCGCTAAAATTCCGATTACTAAATCCAATCCAGCAGCATAATGCGCGAGGGGAGTTAATCTTGAACCATTTACAAAAAACTGAGGGATGAAGTTATCGAAAATCATAATGGCCCAGGTTATTGCGCAAACCGAACCAACTACGATCAGTATGCTCCAGCCAATAGGGTGTTGTGTGAAAATGGGCGTCGAGTCTTTCAGCAATGCGTAGCAGATAACGGCCGTGCTGAAACCAAAATGCCAAATTGCATAGATGAAGGGTCTGTGATTACTGGTGCCCCAGCTTGCTGTCCACGAGAAATCGCCTGCAATCGTGACATTAGGAATCATGATCAGTGAGGAAAACAAATAGCCACTCGCGAGCAGCAGTAGTGCGCGGGAATGAGTGATGGAGCACTGACTAAATAGCCGCTACTTCGCCTTCCTCCAGCACACGGAAATAGAAGCCAGGTCTCCCGTGCGCGACTAGCAGCGCGGCCATCTGCGGCTCGTCCATACGGATGCCCACCCGGTAACAGGTGACGCGCGGCTGCGTCACTTCGAACACAGCGTCGCCGATTCGGTAATGGTCGCCGATGCACACCTCTTTGTCCGACAGGCCATCGACGGTGAAGTTCTCCCCGAACTGCCCATAGATGAAATCGTTTCGACCCAGTTGGTTCTGCCAATAACGATAGGAGTCGATCTGATAAACGAAGACGGCCCGGTACTCGCCACCGTGACCGGCCAGGTCCCCTTGCCCGTCGCCGTCGATGTTGAGTCGGCGTACCATGCGCGGGCCTTCAACCGGCGTCTTCCAAATGGCGGTGTGGACGGTCCTGCCTTGCCACGTGATGTCGCGCGGAAGGCCTACATTGACCGATAGCAAGCGTGCCATCATTTATTTCCGCAAGCGAACGCGAGAAGGCTCAAGCCCCCACGGATCATGGCCGAGGTGACGCCGGTGCGACAGGCTTGTCGCGTTTGCCTAAGGTCCCGATGTTGGTGTTTGCGGGCAATTGATTCTCACTTCTTGTGTCGCGTTGCCATATTAATTGATGTAGCCCGCCAAGCCGGCAATTTACCGTCGCAGAGGCTATTGCAGATCTTTGAGGTCACCAATCATCACTGGAATGTATTCGGACACGGTCGGATGGATGTGCACCGCCTTTTGCAAGATGGTATAGGGCGCGTTTGCGTACATGAGTTCGAGAATCGAATGAACGACTTCGTCACCCGATAGACCGAGGAACGAGGCGCCGAGGATTCGCTCGCTCGCCTTGTCGACCAGGACTTTCATGAACCCGAGCGTTTCGCCCTTTTCAAATGCCCGGCTGACCCTCTTCATCTCGATGGTTCCAATCATTGCGGGGCGGCCAGTTCGGCGGACCTCTGCCTCGGTCATACCGACGCGGCCGAGCGGCGGATCGGTGTACAGCGCGTAAGCAGGAATGCGGTCCGACACTCGCCGCCGCTTGTGATCGAGGAGGTTGGCCGCAACGATCTCGAAGTCATTGTAGGAGGTATGGGTGAAGGCGCCGCGTCCGTTACTGTCTCCCAATGCCCAGACTCCCGGCACATTCGTCCGCAGCTGGTCATCCACCTTGATGTAGCCGCGATCGTCCGTGGCGATGCCGGCAACCTCCAGACCGAGGTCATCGGTGTTCGGACGACGCCCGATGGCCATAAGCAGGTGGGACCCAGTGATTTGCGAGGCAGTTCCATCGCGGACAATGTCAACCGCGATGTCGTTGCCTTGTCGTCCCACCCGCACAACCTTGCTGTTGACGTATGTCTTGATGCCTTCGCCGTTCAGGATGTCGGCAACCGCCAGGGAAACGTCTTCGTCCTCGCGCGCAATGAGATGCGGCGCGAGCTCAACTACCGAGACTTCGCTGCCGAAACGCCGATAGATTTGCGCGAATTCAAGCCCAATGTAGCTGCCGCCGAGAATGATCAAATGCGGTGGCAGAAAATCCACGTCCATCATCGAGCTGTTCGTGAAGTAGCCAACTTCATCTAGTCCGGGAATCGGCGGCGCTAGCGCCCGCCCGCCGACATTGATGAAGATCCACTCGGCCTCTAGCATCTCGTCTCCGACCTCAACCGAATGCGGCCCTGCAAACCGGGCATGGCCTTCATGAACCTTGCAGCCGTTGAGATTTTTCAACCATTCCTCAATGCCACTACGCGACCGCCCGGCCACATGATCCTTTCGGGCCTTGACTGCCTTCATATCGACGGTGATTTCGCACGGAATCTTCACGCCGAAGTCCGCTGCGCGGCGCGCCATGTGCGCGGCATAAGCGCTGGCCACCAGTGTTTTCGTCGGTGTGCAGCCGGTATTGACGCAGGTTCCGCCAAAGAACTTGCGCTCGATCACCGCAACAGTTCGTCCCGAGCCGGTCAAACGATTTGCCAGCGCCGGTCCTGCCTGGCCGGTTCCGATGATGATGGCATCGTGGCGTCGCATTGGATTATCCCTTAGATCGTCTGTTGGCGTGCGCGAACCCGCTATTCCGCGGCCTCCATTATTTCCAGTTTTGGCTCGTGAAGGATCACGCCTTCGTGCGGATCGAAGTCACCCTCCCAGGGCGCTTGCTCGAGCGCGCGCATGGTCTTTGTGTAACCAGCCTCCCAACGCATGCGGATGCTAGAGGGACTGAAATCGACATCCTTGGTGTGGTTCTCATTCTCGAGTCGTGGCGCTAACAGCCGCACGACGTGCATGGTCGTGTGGCAGCCGAAAGCGGCGAGGGCTTGCGCCTCTTTTGTCTGGCGAATGTCTTCCGGCAACATCATGGTGAGGTCACGAATGATGTGGCGCATGTGGTGCATCTGGCGTTGCCGCGCGATATGACTCGCGACCCGGCTAGAG
>Ga0306921_10003062_pt1 | contig 16893 bp, 11 predicted proteins | sample sta12Cox44000080_FD_203760 | JGI IMG/M metagenome (GOLD analysis project Ga0306921, IMG submission 203760) | Lab enrichment of tropical soil microbial communities from Luquillo Experimental Forest, Puerto Rico - statoxic.12C.oxic.44.000.080 (v2)... | ecosystem: Environmental > Terrestrial >...
TGGTGTTGACAATTCCAAAGGGTGAGCACGTAATTGCAAAATTAGGGTCGGCGACGCCAAATGTCAGGTGACCGTTCGATCCTGCGTTTGCCTGGGTGAAGCTCTGCCCATACAAACTCACCGGGAATGGAAGTGCAATGACCGTGTTGCAATCATCGCAATGGCTCCCAATGTCGGTCACCCCAGGCACCAACGTACCGCTCCCTGTGGTAAAGCTGCAGTCGGCGCAAGGCGTAGTGGTTGGTGTTGGTGTCGCACTTCCCTGGGCGCATGCAGAAGCTGTAGCTGTTGGTGATGGCGTAGGGCTCGGCGTTGGAGTTGGTGACGGCGTCCCTACCGCTGCCGCGATATCGACCCGGCCCCAACCATACACGTTGTTTGGCGGACCGGCCGTGCCGCACGTCGTATCAGAGATAAAGTGAGCCGACATATCCAAGGTGTCACGACTTATCTGGATCTGATGGCGCAAGCTTGGCAGCGCGCACCACAGCAACCCCATCGCACCGGCAATATGCGGAGTGGCCATGGAGGTGCCGCTGGCAGTAGTATAACAACTGTCGCACGCATTAGTAGCCGAGCGCGTGCCTGTGCCCGGAGCAGTGATATCCGGCTTATTCCGGCCGCTCCCATCCCTTGTGACCGGGCCACGGCTGCTAAAGCTAGCAATGGTATCGGTCCCGGTTACCAATGCTCCCGCTGTGTAAGAAGCCGCATAAAACGATGGCGGATCTGACACGGTGGAGCAACCCGGCCCGGAGTTACCTGCTGCGACTACCATCTGGATGCCAGCAGCAGCTTGACCCTCAACGGCGGTTTGTATTTCGTTCCCGACTGTGCAGCCCTCCGAAGGCGGGCAGCCCCATGAGTTAATGGTAATGTCAGGTGCCTTGGTCGGGTCGCCCTGATCAGGAGTGCAGTTGATCGGGTAAGGTGCGAGAAAGAACTCCATGCACTCGATGTATCTGGCCGGCGTGCCGTTGCCCTGGTCCATGTTACGACAACCGATCCACTGCGCGCCGGGCGCCATCCCGATCTGGTTGCCCATGCCATCATCGCCGATTGCTGTGCCGGTGGTGTGAGAACCATGAAAGAAATCATCGCAGGGAAAAGGTGAGTCGTTACCGCAAGGGTTACCCACGCTGTCGTGGATGGAGTCGTGCCAGTTGTAATTGTGATTGGCGTTCACGCCGTCCCAGCCACGGTAGTGAGGCTTCAGCGCGTCGTGCGTCCATCGCTGACCTGTATCGGCGCTGGCTATAACAATGTTCTGGCCTGTGTAACCCAACGCCCAAACCTGTGGCGCATGCGTGTAACTGATTCCCGGTTCGATTGTGGCCGGTCTCTGAGGGCGGGAACCGGCTTTTTCAATGGCGCCAGGTCGAGGCAGATCATTGTGAATGCGGGGATTACCTGACACACGCGCTACATCCGGTCGGGCTGCCATGGCTTCAGCGACGTCGCGCGTAGCCTTCACCAGGATTGTATTAATGATATAAAATGATTGATATTCGATGCCGCGTCCCCGCAACCATTCCAGAATTGGCTGCTGGGTCGTCTGAGCTTTGTTCAACAGAGTGTTAAAGACGTAACGGCCCTTTTCAGCCTTGGTCTGCAAACTGGCTGCGCCGCTAAGGTCTGCCTGGTCAGCGAGCTCAATGAAGAACTCGGCCTGTTGTCCATTCGCGGTATGTTCCATCACCCACGGCGCAATCTTGTTCGCTGCAGCCGATCCGTTCCGTGGGGTATTGGTTTGGACAGTTGACGTTCGTGGTTGTGCCGAGACTTTGCCCAGCGCAAACAGCACAATTGTTACTCCCAGGAAACAAAACAGAACGCCGAATAAAACCCGAAGTTTGAAGAATCCGCCTTTGTCAAAGCTACGGCGGACAGAGTCGAGCACAGATTTCTTTTTCATTGAATTAATTAATGGTTGTAGTTGAAACGGCGCGCGCCGGTACGACACGATTTTCCCTCAGCCGTGAATGTAATCCCCTCGGTTCCAAGAGTGGAACGCCCTTTTAGCTGAATCGGCGAAAACGTGTCAACACTATTTTAAGTTTTTTGAACGAGAGACTATCGATGGGAAAGGCGGGGCGGCGCGAAAGCGACCAATAGTTTTTTAGCCGGCGCGCACCTTTCGACTTCGCTCAGGGGAAGCTGTGACGCGCCCTACCCACAGAAACGCGAACGCGGGCCGAACTGGTAGGGCGGGCAGTCCTCTGCACGCCGGTGCGTTGACCCCCTAATGCTGAATATTTTCCGTAGGGAGAAATTTATGGTCTCCGCGCTGGAGTGGGATGCGGCCTCACCGTTGGCCCAGGCCGCGGTGTAGACGTCGGCGATGGCGTTGCGGTGGGAGTCGCCGTGGCGGTCGGCGTCGCAGTTGCAGTGGGGCGTCGGCGTCGGTGTAGCCCCTCCCACCGCTGCGAAGATATCGGCCCGCCCCCAACCATAGACGTTGCTGGGCTCGCGGAATATAACTGTACGTTCCATTCACAAACAGGAACTCGCGAGCTTTTGCTCGGGAGTTCCCGAATCTAACCAACTAACAGCTCGAGCTTATGGGCGCGGAGGGGGCGTCGGACGCGGTCTGGGCGTCGGCGTGTGACGAGGCGCTACCGTAGCAGTAGGCGTCGCCGTAGCAGTAGGCGTCGCCGTAGCAGTAGGCGTAAAGGTGGCCGTCGCCGTAACAGTAGGCGTCGGCGTGAACGTAGCTGTAGGTGTCGCTGTCGGCGTTCCACACGGCGCCAGCAGCCACCTCCCAGCGTTCACTACCACGGTCCCGAACGGTCCGGTCCATTGGCCAGCAAAATCACCGACATAGGCGTTGATGCCCACGCCCGTAGCTCCGTTGTTAACCTTGTAAGCGCACAATTGCTGGCTATCTTGGTACAGCGCCACTGAGACTGCCCCACTGCTCAGGGTCATGGTATGCCGGAAGAAGGCGCACAGCGACCCGGCGGGGATGTTCTGCATCAGCGGATGACTCATATCATAGGTGCCCAGGCAACTCGTGGTGAAGTTAGTCGGCGCTGGGTAAGTGAATGGGGTGTACCCACCCGTCATCCAACGCCCATCCAACCCGAAGGGTGGCCCAAACCAGTCAAAGTTGAAGGCCACCACGATGCCACCTCCATCGGCGTAGTCGGCCAGCACGTTACCCATCCCCACAGGATCAGCATAAGCACTGTTGGAGAAGGCGACGACGATGTTGTACATTTGTAACTGCGCCAGCGTGGGAGTGCCGGAGAGAGCGTCGAAATAGTCCACCCCTGTCACGCCCGGCTCAGCAGCTATCTGGTCGTGTAGCATAACCGGGTTCACATGTTCATCAGAGGAGACGATTAGGACGTGGAACGACCCCGGTGTGCAGCTAGGCGATGCTGTAGGGGTTACTGTGGGTGTCGCTGTGGGTGTCGGTAATACGCAGGCACCGACGGCCTCAACAGTCGTCGACGCGGCGCCGCCTGCCCCGCCGCCAGCCACGAACCCAAGGGCGTTGAACAAGCTGGTAGCCGAGCCGCCTTCCTGTGAGGTATTGAGCGGTGGACCGGCACTCCAGCTATCGCTGGTCGGATCGTAGACCTTGGCAATGGTTCCATTCTGGCCGAGGCAGCCTACCAGCCACAGCTGACCATTCAATGGGAACAAGCCACCTGCCTGGCAGTCAGTGGGTGACGGCGGAGTGATGGTTCGCCACGTATCGGTCGTCGGGTTATAGGCGAAGTTCGCATTGCCCAGACCTGGGGACCCGCCGATTACAAAGATCTCGTTACCGAGCACGGCGCCAGGAACATTACCAGCCGGTCCCGGCATCGGCGTTTTAGTGGTGTAGGTATTAGTGCCCGGGTCGTACTCCCATGTCTGGTTCTGGTTGATGAAGCTAGAGTCAAACCCGCCGATAATGTAAACCTTGCCGTTTAACGCCGCTACGGCTGGTCCGGAGCGCGCGGCGGGTAAACTCATGCCAGCGCTCCAAGTGTTGGCGACGGTGTCATAGATCTGCATGTTGTTAATCTGGCCAAGGTTGTACCCGCCAGGCACGTAGATAATGTTGCCGATAGCTGCTGCATGACTCTGCGAGTGCGGGACTGGAATGGGCGCTCCAGTAGCCCATGTGGTACCGTTAAAGAAGTCGGTTTCAGTTACGTATGGAGAGACGCCGTCAAAGCCGGTTAACACGTAGAAGGCGTTGTTAGCCACCGCTCCTGATGCGAACGCTCTAGAAGCCAGCATGTTCGGTTCAGTCTGCCATCCGGGCATGCAAGTAGGACTACCTGTAGGCGTAGGAGTAGGAGTAGGTGACGCTTGCACGCATGAGGCAATCAATGCCTGGCCGGCGCTGACCGGCGGGTTCTGCCCGCCCGTCGGATCGCACGCGTACTGAGTGAAGGTCGTGTCATCTTTCTTTACCCCTACCACCAGCTGGCTATCGTTTGCGCTGCCCTTGGGAGTGACCACATTATAGATGTACTCGAAGGGCGGGTTACCGTTCTCGAACAGGGCGACCTCGTAATCCAATGCCTCGTTTGTGCTGAAGTAGCCGGTCAGGTACTCGATATAGAAGACCCGGTTGGGAGCGGTGCCTGTTGTGGTAGTGAAGACTCCCTGTCCGGTGTTAAAGTCAACCTGGTCGCACCAATAAGGACCCATCGCATACGTGGTGCCGGCCACGCCTAAAGGCGAGCAGGTGATTGCAAACGTCGCGTTCGTTGATCCGAATTGCAAGGAGCCGTTCGATCCGACGTTCGCGGTCGTGAACATCTGGTCATACAATTGAACCGTGAAAGGAAGTGTAATTGGCGTGAGGCAATCGTCGCAACTTTGACCAATATTGGTCACACCCGGCACGAAGGTATCTGTGCCCAGAGTGAAGTTGTAATCGGTGCAAGGCCCGCCGCCGCCGGTCGTCCCATTGAGGCGGTACACTTGGTCGGGGCCGCCCGCAGTAGTTATGCATGTCGACTGCTTTGGCGCCCAAGTGGGGCAGATTCCGAAGCCGCCGCCCGGGTTTTGCCAGGCCGCGGGGTTGTTGGACAGCACAGTCCGGTCAGTCCAGCCCCACTCACCGTTTGGGTTAAAAGTCATGTTGGCTTGGATCTCTACCCAGTACGTCCCCGCAGCGAGCACCGCCGCGGGAGCCAGGTTTACCGTGAACGTCGTGCCGACTACCGTGAAGGGCTGGTTAAGTGCGCTGAAAACCTGCGTCCCTGGCAGGGTGCCGTTATTCTGGTAGAAGAAAACATTGAAACTGGCGGCAGGTCCGGGCCCGTTGAAGTACAACCCATCGGCGTCGACCGACTGCACATTCCAAGTCTGATCCCCGGGCACCACAAAATCGTCGGCGAGATCGGCGTTGAAGGTCGGGAAGTCCGTGAACGTAGCAGACAAGCTGGCAGTGGTCGTTCCGTTGTTGTACTGGTCATACAAAACCACCTGCGGAGCTTTGGGCGCTGGTGGAATCCGAACCACGTGTGCGCCAATGACCCCAGTATTGGCCAGAGGCATCTGCGACGTGCGGGGCAGAGAGGGCGGACCCATTAAATTAGTTGCCGCTGGCGCCCGAACCCTCGAGGATTGCGACTGACCACGAACTGTTCCGTCGAGGGATGACTTGTTCTGCGCCAGCTGCGCGATCGCGACCGCGTTCGGTTTGGTTACCGGTTTGGCCGTGCTTCGCTTGGCAGTCCCGCGACTGCGGGATTGCGCCAGCGCGAATGGAATCGCGCAGACGGCAATGAGCAAAAGCAGATACAAGGCGCTTCGGACAAGATACGCTTTGATGGTGGGGTTAATTTGCTTTTTCATTTTTGGGTAGTCCTTTCGAGGGTCTGATTTTGTGACCTTGCAAAATTACCTTTGCGAGGCGGATACTCGTTGTAGGCTGGTGAGCAGAAAAACGTCAAGACTTTTTTCTAAGAAAAATTTTTAAATCTCACCAGGGGCCGAATCCTAAGCCACCGCTGGTTAACGCCAATAACACGAGGTTTCATGCTCGAGAATTCCGGCGTCGGACGCGGCCTTACTAGGCGGAATAGTTGCTCCGGGCCATTTTGGATTAGGAAGCAACTAGTCTTGCGGCCCCACGTTAGGCAGCCCGCTCCAGGCAGGCTCCTGATGACGCGGAAGCAGAAAAAGCCGAAGTTTGACGACGCCTTTCGGGGTTGCTCGACACTACGGAGTTACAGGCTTCGGGTCGCTGGTTTCCTGATCCAAGACAGCAACCGCCCGCTCGTACAACGCCTTTGCGTCCTCGCGCGAGTTGCCTACTGCTGTCAGCCCCATTCTGCCGAGCTCTCCCAGCGCGCTCATCATGTGAAACACGATGCCTGTTTGGCGCGTTTGACCGAAATGCAGGTGGTGTCGGACCACAATGTCAAACAAATCGTCGGGAGTAAGGGTGCGATACCGCGGCGATTCGACGTGATCGCTGGCCACAAAAAATTTCTGCTGACCATTAGGAGCCGTGAAGATACCAGTCTCAGCATTGTAGGTGCCGTCAGTCAGAAATTGCAGAGTCAAAAACGGATGGGTAGTGCCGCCTTTTCGCAAGTTAATCTCGATCGCGTACGGCTCCCATTTTCCATTTTTCGCGCGCACCACCACAAAATCCAAGGCGAAGCGACCGATAACGCCTTCCTTGGCCAGACGTTTACCTACCTTTTCGGCTTCGCGCGTAATCAGAGGAGCGTAAGCTGTGTCAGCCGGGAAAACGCAGCCGAGATAGCTTTGTCCTGATGGCCCGCCCAGGAGCTGGTCATGCGTTGATAACAACTCAACCTTGCCGAGAGGCGTGACGCGAAGCTGCACACTCGGGCTTCTGAATTCTTCCCCCATGATCCGTTCCTCGACGACCCCTTTCCTCTCCTGCAACTTCTTCATGTAACTCTCGTAAGTAGCTCCCTGTAACTCGAACTTCATCGCTCGAAGGCGGTCCTCTAACATGGATTTAACAAAAAGGGATGGAAGCCCTCTTAGGTCAATAACTGCGTTGCCTTCGCCGGAAACGCCTTCATCCAACTTCACCATCACCTGCTCGATGCAAGGTTTTGCCACCCGCATATCCACGATGGCATTGAAGAGTTCTTCCTTGCTGCCAATGTTCTCGCGGCCTAACGGGTGCGGAACATGTTCTTCGCTGAAAATTCTCCGGCAGCCGCTCTTTGTTCCCAGCGGGAAGAATTTCGGATCCGCCCCGTACATTGGAATGCCGAGCTGCAGTGCCAGTTCCTTCTCGCGATTGGTTGTGTTAAACGGAACAAGATGCGCCCGATCGGGGTCCATAATCAGCGAGCGAATGCGTTCGATCAGTCGCGGCCGCTCTAAGAGCTTTTCACTGAGCGGGCGCACTGAACCGTCCATCGGTGAAGGCAGGAAAAGTCGCTGCCGCGCATGGCTCGGGATGACGCCCGGAAGAAGATCGAGATAGTAATCGATGATGCTCGGTAGAATCGTTCGCGACGTCACGTAGATCAGGCGCGCCCGCGGCTGGCGCAGCAGCAGTAAAAGAAATAAAAACCGTTCCTCGTACGCCTGGATCACTGCGCCCGAGTCGATCGCGTCGATCGACATCGAGGGTACGACCACGATGGTTTGCGGGTCTTGATTAAATCGCTCAATCGATTTCCACAACGGCACCAGCTTGTTCTGGAGCTGATCAAATTCGGTCTGTGAGGCAGCCAGAGGTTTTCGTTCAGACATAAGCGCGCTATTAAACCTCATCTCCCGAACAAATCGAGCGATTTGAATAAACACGACCACGCTGCGAGTTAAACATTGCGAGGATTCCGCGCTGAGGTTGTTGTAGCCGGGATCGGTGATCCCGGCAGGGAAGCAGGATCCATCACGAAATCAAGCTGGCCGGCGCCGGCTTCAACGAGTCTGGATCGAATGGCCAATCTATTTTGTTACAACGTGCACCGTGGCACGACGAGCGATTCTGGCGTCAAAAGAAGTTGCAGCAATATTGACCGACGAATGGCGGACTGCTCACACTCGCCATGGTTGGGCGATCGGGCGCCATGTGATCATGCCTGATCATGTTCATTTCTTCTGTCGCGCGGAGTTGGGCGCCAAAACCCTTCCGACCTTCATGCAGCGATGGAACGAATGGACCAGTAAGCGGATCGCGCGCAAGGCTACTGTAGCCGGGATCGATGATCCCGGATTGAAAGTGAGTGGAAATCTCTGGCAAGAGGAGTTTTTCGACCATGTTTTACGTTCGAGTGAAAGCTATAGCCAGAAGTGGGACTATGTTAAAGAGAATCCGGTTAGGGCCGGATTGATTAAGAGTTCGGATGAATGGCCCTGGCAGGGCGAGATCGAATCCCTCATGATGTGAGCTACCATTGCTGATTCTCGCTTCCACCGGCTGGAAGACACGCTTCCACCGAGCCGGGATCACCGATCCCGGCTACAACAGAATCGCAACGCGATGGGCGGCCTTATCGCCTTCTACCGAATGAATACCCGCGATGAGTTCTTCGCCCAGTTATGGCCCGCCTGGTCGAGGTTGTTGATTCCGGTTCAAATAACGCCGTGTACAAGTAGGGAAAGTTCTCTAGTTTCAGTCGCGGAATTTTCCGGCCGATAAAATGCTCGATCGCCTGCAAGGCCGCCACTTCGTGACCGCTCATGAGTGTGAACGCGTCGCCGACATTTTGCGCACGCCCCGTTCGCCCAATCCGGTGGACATAATCCTCCGGATGCTCCGGCACGTCGTAATTGATCACGTGACTCACGCCTGCGATGTCCAACCCGCGCGACGCGATATCCGTTGCAACCATCACTTCGTACCTTCCGCTCTTGAATCCTTCCAGCGCCTCGATGCGTTCACGCTGCGTGCGATTGGAATGCAACACCGCCACGGCATGTTGCGCGCTTGCCACGCCAGAGCCTTTTGGAGGCGCGCCTTCCTGTGGTAGCCTTGGCGGAGGCGGGTGCTTGAGGAAGTGCGAGACCCGGTCGGCATTCTGTTTGGTCCGGCAAAAAATCAATACGCTGTCGAAATTTGTTCGCTCCAGCAGCGCCATGAGAAGATCGAATTTTTGTTCCGCCGCCACGGGATAGACTGCATGCGTAACTGTTTCCGCCGGCGAACGGCGCGCGCCGATTTCCACCAAAGCAGGATCACGCAATACCCATGCGGCCAGGCGTTCGATCTCTGGGGGTAACGTGGCGGAAAAAAGCAACGTTTGCCGATCGGTCGGGATCTTCTCAACGATGCGGCGCACGTCCGGCAGAAAACCCATGTCCAACATTCGATCCACTTCGTCGAGCACGAGAATTTTGACCGATTGCAAACTCAACGCGCGTTGTTCAAGCAGATCCAGCAGGCGCCCCGGTGTTGCGACCAGAATGTCGACGCCGCGCTTCAATGCGTCACGCTGTTTCCCGTAACCGACGCCGCCATGCACAAGACCCACACGCAAATCTGTGAAACGGCCATAATCACGAAATGCCGTCTCCACTTGCGCGGCCAGTTCACGTGTAGGCTCGAGCACGAGACAACGGAAGCTGCCGTGCTTTTCCAGCAACGTCAGAATCGGTAAAGCAAACGCCGCGGTCTTGCCCGTGCCAGTTTGTGCGGTGCCGATCAAATCCTTTCCTGCCAGAATAATCGGAAACGCGCGAAGCTGGATAGGGGTCGGCTCGATGAAGCCCATGGCCTGCGTTCCGCGCACGACCTGGGGTAAAAGTCCAAAACGATTAAATGACACGCTTCTCCAAATTACTCGAAAACCAACAATTCACACCAGTCGCGTGTTGTGGACGAACACGACCATTGAAGTTCGCTACTTTTTTGATTCGCGTCAGGGACATTCACTCATCCTATTTGTGTTATTAACCTTCCGGCTTGAGTTTTTCTCCAGCCCGATATGCCGACTAATACGACCAATGCGCCTTCAGGCTCCGGCGGACAGGTCGGACGCTACAACGCGGCGCACCAGAAAAACCTAGTGTTCATTGGTGCGCGCCGATCGCGCCGTAGCCGGTCGCTTGTCTCGCCGCAGCTTAGCGCCGCGCGACTGCGGGAACGTTGCAATTGGTGGCTGGCGTAAAGGCGGATTGGTGGTTAGTACAAGCCCGATGAAGACCAACCTCATCTCCAATGTCCGATCTGTCGCGATCACTGCGGTGCTCCTATTTCCTGTGACAGTTGCGGCAGCGCCAGCGACTCTGCTTCCATATCAGATTTACGATATCGGCGTGGTTGATTCGGGCGATACGGCTTCACAGGGATTCGGCGTGTCGCATGCAGGAATTGCGGTGGGGCGTTCGATTCATACCGGAGGCAGCCAGGCGTTTACGTGGACACTGAAGGGTGGCATCGTTGGGTTGCCGAATCTCGCCGGGCGCGACTTTGCCGTTTCGAACAGCGCCAACGATAACGGAATTGTCGTTGGGACCGGCGCATCCACACTTTTCGGCACCAGCCGGTTACCGGTTATCTGGCAAAACGGCGCCGTTTCGCAATTGCCGTTGCCGCCGGGCGAAACGCTCGGTGACGCGAACTCGGTGAACGCTTCAGTGTTGCGGTAGGGTCCGTCGATGCCGGAACTTTGCAGCGCGGGGTGATCTACAGCGGTGGCAGCGCGACAATTATCACGCAAACAACACTGACCGGATGTTACTTTCTCACCGCATTCGGGATCAACGATTCAGGCCGGATCGTGGGCCAGGGTATCGATCCGAATAATGCCGCCCGTAACGTTGGGATCGTCTATGACATTGGTCAGAACATGGCGTTCGAAGTCGGCGCATTGCCGGGATTAAATGGCGCGCTTGCGTTCGGAGTGAGTAACACCGGTTACGTAGTCGGTTCGAGCATGCAGAACCAGGGCTCGGGTACGCCATTCATCTGGTCGGATCAAGGCGGAATGGTTGCCATCCCACTTGCCACAGGCACGAGTGAAGGCTCGGCGCGCGCGGTAAATTCTTCCGGCTGGGTGGTGGGAAACGATTCGTCGGCTTTCTCTATCCCATTTCTTTATGATGGAACGATGACCTACCGCCTGGCCGATCTTATCCCTCAAAATTCGGGCTGGGACTTATCGATGAATACTTCGTCCTCGGCAGACGGTATTAGCGACGATGGCGTCATCGTGGGCACCGGTGTTCACGGCGAGGTTCACGCCTACGCTATGGTGCCCCAAGAGCCTCCTCCCACGCCCACGCCGAGTGCTACTTCCACTCCAACGGCAACCCCCACCGCAACACCTACTCCGACAGCAGCGCAAAGAGTTACTCCTACGCCGAGGCCGCGTCCCACGCCGCGGTCGCGACCATGATTCTTAGTGATCGCTGATTAACTCGCCAGTCCCCGGGTGAAAACGAAAATTGTTATGACAAGCCCGGTGCGAAGCGGTACAACTTATCTCGAACGCACTTGGGAAAATTACTTCCATGATCATGCGCATCGGGATGAACGTAACGCCTCTTTGCGCGGCTGTGCTGCTTTGTGCAAGCGGCATCGCGGCACATGCCGACACAATTACCGTTATTAATATCAATGACAGCGGCCCGGGCTCCTTGCGGCAGGCGCTGATCGACGCCAACGATGGCGATAGGATTGTGTTTGATCTGGGCGGGGCGGCGACGATCAGCCTGACCAGCGACGAGCTCTTTATCGACAAGAACGTCACCATCTCAGGTCCCGGCGCGAACATGCTGACTGTTACTCGCAATTCGCCGACTCACTTCCGCATCTTCCATATTCTGCGCCACACAGTTAACATAGAAGGGTTATCGATCACCAATGGTCTAGCTCTCGCTCTAGGTAACTCCCCCGACGCCGGCGGCGGCATCTTCTGCGATGACGAAGAAGTCAACAACGAGAGGCTGGCGGTAACGGTGAACAATTGTGTCATCAGCGGCAACACCGCTGGAGGACCAGGCGGCTTCGGCGGAGGGGGCGGCATCTCCTTCGGCGCCATAAATGGTTTCGCCCCCTCGACGCTGACGGTGAGCAACTGCACAATCAGCGGCAACTCATGTAAAGGGTACAATGGCGGCGGCATTTACATCGACATGCTCGACGCCACCGGTATGTCCAGTGCGACGATCACCAACAGCACAATCAGCGGCAATTCGGCCGACCAACTCGGCGGTGGCATCTACAATGCCGGTGAAAATCCCAGCGCTATGCTGACGATCAGCAACAGCACAATCAGCAGCAACACCGCTAACTTCTTCGGTGGCGGCATCCACAATGACTCCCGTTCAGGAGGACACGCCACACTGAGGATCAACAACAGCACGCTAAGCGGTAACTCGGCTAGCTCAGGTGGCGCCATCTATAACACCGCTTTCTTTGGCGGCAACGCCACAGTGGATATCGGCAATACCACCCTGAACAGCGGTCCCACGGGCGGAACCCTTTTCAATAACAGCGGCACGGTGACCTCTCATGGCTACAATCTCAGCGACGACAATGCCGGCGGCTTCTTAACCGGCCCGGGCGACCAGATCAATACCGACCCGATGCTCGGACCGCTCCAAGACAACGGCGGTCTGACGTTTACCCATGCGCTGTTACCAAACAGTCCGGCGATTAATGCAGGCGATCCGAATTTCACTCCGCCGCCGTTTTTCGACCAGCGTGGCCCAGGTTTTAATCGGGTTGTGAATGCTCGCATCGATATAGGTTCGTTTGAAGTACAAGGGAAAACACCTACACCATCACCTACGCCTACGGCGACACCCAGACCCACGGTCACACCAAGAGTTATTCCCACGCCCAGGCAGCGCCCGACCATGGCGCCTCGGCCTGTGTCATAGCGACCACTGATTTATGGTGGTGAAATTGAAATTTGGCGTGACACGCTTCCTGCGAATCGGTACAACTCGCAGTCGACGCGCTTGTGAGAATTCCATCCATGATCGTGCGCATTGGGATGAGCATAGGTTTTTGCACGATTGCGCTGCTTTGCGCACCCCCTCTCGCGGCACTCGCTGACACGATCATTGTCACGAATTCCAATGACAGCGGGCCGGGTTCATTGCGCCAGGCGCTCGCCGACGTAAATGACGGTGACACGATCACGTTCAACCTCGGCGGCGCGGCAACGATTTCCCTGACAAGCGGCGAACTGGTGATCGATAAAAGCATTGCAGTTGTTGGCCCGGGTGCAAACCTTCTCACGATCTCGCGCGCGCAGAGCGCGCCAACCTTTCGGGTTTTCCACGTCATGCCGTCGCACACCGTCACCATTCAAGGCGTGACGGTCAGCAACGGATCCACCTTCCAGGGTTTCGCAATCGGCGGGGCTGGAATCTGGAACGACCATTCGAACCTGACCGTGAACAATTGTGTCCTCACCGGCAACGCGATTGATCATCGAGTCAGCGGCGGCGGGATTTCAAATGACGCAGGGTTTTCCGGGAGCGCGTCACTGACGATCAACAACAGTATCATTGCTGGGAACAACCTCGGCGCCAGCGGAAGCGTCAACTTCGGTGGCGGTATTTACAACTACGGAATTGACGGCAACGCCACCCTGACGATTAACAACTCAGCGATCAGTGGCAATCAAGCATTCCAAGGCGGCGGATTGTTCAACGACGGCGGGGTCACTGGCAGCTTCGCAGCGGTCACCATCGACAACAGCACCTTCAGCGGCAATTACGCCGATCAATACGCTGGCGGCATCATGAACGAGGGCAACGAGGGAGGCCAGGCAACAGTTACCGTGACCAATAGCACGTTGGCAGGGAACTCCTCTTGTAATTGCAATTTCTTCGCCGGCGCCATCTTTAACGACGGCAACACTCAGCCTGGCGGCGCCATGTTAGAAATGGGTAACACCATCTTCAAAGGTGGGCCGACGAATCCAACAAATATTTTTAATCAGGGCGGCGTCGTTATTTCAGACGGATACAATCTCACCAATGACGCCGGCGTGCTCAACACCAATGGTGGCATCGGCGGCTTCAATGCGCCCGGCGATCAGATTAATACCGATCCGATGCTTGGTCCGTTGCAGGATAACGGCGGCCCAACGCCCACGCATGAGTTATTACCCGGTAGCCCAGCTATTGACGCTGGCGACCCGAACTTCACTCCGCCGCCTTTCTTCGACCAGCGCGGCCCAGGCTTTAATCGGGTTGTGAATGCTCGCATCGATATAGGTTCGTTTGAAGTACAAGGGAAAACACCTACACCATCACCTACGCCTACGGCGACACCCAGACACACGGTCACACCAAGAGTTATTCCCACGCCCAGGCCGCGTCTCACTCCGCGGCCGCGACCGTAGTTCCCTTTACCCCGAAGTTGTAGCCGGGACCGGTGATCCCGATCATCGGTTCAAGTAAGCCGGCATCACCAATGCCGGCTACAGAAAAATTAGTGTCCATTAGTGTCCGCCTGTCGCGCCGTAGCCGGTAGCTTGTTTCGCCGCAGCTTAGCGTCGCCCGAATGCGGAAACCTTGCAATTGGTGGTTGGCGCGAAGGCGGATTAGTGGTTACAAAGACCCAGGTGATGAACGAAACACATCACGAAGATCCGCATGCGCCGCTGAGTTTTCACGGCGCATGGCGCATCGTATGGCTGATTTTCTTTCTATTCATCGTTTGGCTGATTCTGCGTGCGTTGCAGCCGGTAATTTTGCTCTTCGCGTTGGTCTTCCTTATCGCAATGGTCCTGAACCCAATTGTAGTCTGGCTACACAAGCATCGCGTTCCCCGCTTCGCCAGTGTGATACTGCTGATGCTTGCACTCACCGCCGTGACTACCACGCTCGTCGTGTTTGCAATTCCGCCGTTGACCAGCCAGATGCAGGAACTGTTGCGGAGCGCACCCAAACTTGCGCAAGGTCTTCAAGCCCGGATCGAAACGCTGACGCGAAGTTATCCGGCTGTTCGCGAGGCGTTGCCCGGAACGGATGAGATCGCAAGCAAAGCCGCCGCAGCCGCCGCAACGATCGGAAATATTTTGCTCAGATCGACGCTTGGACTAGTCGGCGGCGTCGCCAGCGTTGTACTCGCCATCTTGTTGCTGATCTTTGTGCTCGCCAATCCGCGGCCGCTCGTGGCCGCGTATCTGGCGCTCGCGCCCGATCGTTATCGCGAGCAGGCGCATCGGACTCTCGCGCGCATGATGCGGCAAATGACCGCCTGGGCGCGCGGCGTCGCGATCAATGGAGTGATCACTGGTCTGTCCATAGGCGTGTTACTCTCGTTAGTCGGCGTGAAGCCGGCGCTCATCTTCGGTGTGTTGGCATTTTTCGGTGAGTTTCTGCCAAACCTCGGTGCGTTCCTTGTTTCCATTCCTATTTTATTGGTCGCACTGAGCATGGGCGCGACAAAATTCTGGCTCGCGCTTGGGGTGATCGTGCTGGTTTACCAGGTTGAACTGAATGTTCTGGTGCCGGGCGTGCTCGGCAAGGAAATGCGATTGCACCCGGTCAACATCCTGTTTTTTACCCTGGCGACTGCCGAATTGTTTGGGCTGCTTGGAGTTTTTCTCGCTGTTCCTGCCGCGGCGCTGGCTCAGATCGTGATTGACGAATTTTATCTGCAACCGCGCAAGCTGAATCACGCCGCGCTCGACAAGGAGGCCGCCGCTTTAGTGGAAGGAACGAAGTAAGAAATCCGACCAAATTGTCACTAAATCTTGGCAAGATTTACTTTACGCGAACCTGCTCATGAAAGATACTGGGATTTAATTTGCGCTTCCGAACACGCGAACGGAGGGAGGAGAAATCGAACAATGTTAAAAAGAATATTTACTGTTTTCGTGCTGCCGCTACTTCTGCTTTTCAGTCCTCCTGCGACGGGCTGGAGTAATTCCCGGAAAAACAGCAGCAGCCAGGGCCAGACTGGAACGCTTCAAAAGATGATTGTCGAAAACGGGAACGTCACGATGCAACTCGATCTGAACGGATTGAATGGAAGCAGTAGTTCCTTGGTGGCAAGGCCAGTCACATTGCAGTTCGCTGCGGCGGCCAGTTCTTTCCTTCCTATTCTGATCTTTAACGATTTGTTGCGCGGGCTCGAGCCCGGTTCGATACCCTTGATCCCATTGGAGGAGTCATCCGCATTTGTGCAAGCTGCGGCGGGACGCAGCGGCGCTGGCTACAGTAGTTTGCCTGGTCCCTTACGCGCTTCTGTTAAACGGCTCACACTTGAAAAGCTTCCTTCAGGTCAAGGATCCGACCTTGCGGTGCGCGATAGCAATACGGGATTCACCTTTTTCAATATTGAAGGACACCAGTATAATTACGATGCAGGTGCGCAGTCGCTTACCATCACGGGAGGCAGACTGCTCCTTTCAAGACAGTTTGCCAACGCAATTGGTGTTCCATCAGATGCTGGTTCAGCGGTGGGAACAATTTCTATCGGCGCGGTGATGCGACCAATCCAAATCACCCAGATTGCCAACGGAAGAACCACATCAGCCGTCATGCCCCCTATGGCAAGTAGCGCGGGCACAAACACGCCGACGCTGGTGCCGGGACCAGATGTCATCGTTGGGGAAATCGAAGACGTGAGCCAACTTGACCAGCAGGCTGTCAACGGACAGGTAGGTCTCGCGATAGGAACAGACTCTTGTAACAATGGCGACCAACCGATTGATTGGTTCGCGTCGCCAAGTAACGATCACCCGGTCGTTCCCCAAAATCTTTATCGAATGAGCGGTGGAACCGATAACACCGAACGCTTCGAACAAATTGGCCAGTCCTGGATGAAGCATACCTTTGAGGCGTTGGAAGAGTTTGTCTGCGGCACTTGTAACACCAATAACTGCGCAACGGGCACGCATCTATGCCCAGGCTGCTCCGACCCGTATGTGTCAGGCCTGAATGGTGACCAAAACCAGATCGGCTCGCGCGCCTGGATCAATCCGTTTACAGGAGCGTTCCCTGCAGGCAATGATCAAAACGGGGAAC
>Ga0306921_10003064_pt1 | contig 16888 bp, 14 predicted proteins | sample sta12Cox44000080_FD_203760 | JGI IMG/M metagenome (GOLD analysis project Ga0306921, IMG submission 203760) | Lab enrichment of tropical soil microbial communities from Luquillo Experimental Forest, Puerto Rico - statoxic.12C.oxic.44.000.080 (v2)... | ecosystem: Environmental > Terrestrial >...
GCATGGATGACAGGGACAGCCGCAGTTGCCGCATGCAAACGACACAATCTCTTCGCGTTCGCTCGCCGAGAGCCTCCTAAGAGAGCAACTTCAAGGTTGAAGGGCAATTCAACGGAGGCAGTGAAGTGTCGAATCTGAGCAATCGCCCTGCAGGCAGATGACGAGCACGCTCATACTGGTAGCGAACTTGCTCTGCAGAGATCAGATCTGATTCCTTGAAAATATGGAGGACATATGGACATCGGTCTTCTCCTTCTTCGCCTGGCAGTAGGCTTAACAATTGCGGCACACGGCGCACAGATGTTGTTCGGGTGGTTTGGCGGGCGGGGTCTTGAAAAAACCGGGCAGCTTTTCGAGATGCTGGGGTTCCAACCGGGACGTCGCTACGCGTTGATGGCAGCACTAGCCGAAATCGGCGGAGGTATTCTTCTGGCCTCCGGATACGTCACACCGTTATCGGCGGCAATTATCTTCGCTGTGATGATCGTTGCTGCCTTTAGCGCACATATAAAACAAGGGTTCTTCATCGAGAGTGGCGGTTTCGAGTATACATTCGTTCTGTCTGTCGCAGCCTTGACGCTTGCGCTTATCGGTCCTGGTTCTCTGTCTCTGGACGCAATCCTTGGCCACTCATGGAGTGGTGGATTGTGGGGACTGGCTGCCATATTCGCGGGTATGCTTGCCAGCATTGTGCCACTCGCTCAAAGACGAGAAGCATCTGCAAATCTAAAATGATCTCGGCAACGATCGATCTCCTATAGTCCAACCGAACCGCCAGGCAAGGAGTGACTGACTTCAAGTGTCAATCCAGAGCCACGCTGTCATGCGACGGTCATCGCTTGCCGCAACATGCTCTTTCGCTGCTATCTAAGCCGTTCTCTTATGCCAACATCTTCCTCATGAGCATTCTTCCATCCTCTCACTTGCGATTGTTTTGTTCCTTCTTTCCAGTGACACATAATCGTCATCTTCCAGGAGCCGCCGGTTCGCGAGCAAACCTCACTCAGTTTCGGTAACCGACACATTTGGAAACGCACTTGCAAACGCAAAAGACATAGGCCTCAGAGCACCAGATCAGGCCACCCTAGTTATGAATGCTTTGCTTCAATCCACGACCCCGCAATATGCAGTCATACAGCTGTCTAGCGCCACGGACCCACCCGAGCGAGTAATCCTTGCGTATGCCGATGAAGGGACGCTTCGTGCCCTCATTGCTGAACCCAGCATAGTTGGGCTAGGCTTCGGTTCCCGAGAGGAAGCAGTGAGTACCGAGGATCCGACGTTGGAAAAGGAAATAGCTCCGACGCCGGCGAACGAGTTAGAGGGCGCTCCCGCAGGACAGCAACAGCCTCATTCTCGCGGAGGTCGAGCAGAGTGGCCGAGTTTCTCGTCGCTTCGGAGATTGAGTAGCGGTCTCATTCAGTTTGCTCTCGCTGCGACTCTCTGCATTTTCTATTCTAAAAATATTGTGTCTGCCATCATCCGCTCGATGCTTGCGGGTTCTGTCTGATGCACGGTGCATGATGAAGCGAAGAAGACAACTATGTACAGAAGGCATCGTGGGGCAAATTGAGCTGCGAGAACGAAAATAAATAGGTGCTCGGCGCCCTTTCGATCATCTAGGGCAGTCCGCAGCAAACCTCGATCAAGGAGAGTTCAGATGGACAAGCGTTCGAACAAAACAGGCAACATCAGCGCGCAACCACACCTTCATCAACATGCGGCAGCGATCCAGCCTTACGGAACGGTGAACCACGCCCTTCCACTTGAGCTTGAAGAACCGGTACGCCTGGAAATGACGGAACGGTTGAATCAACTACTCGCGGACACGATTACCATTCGCGACCTCTACAAGAGGTCACATTGGCAAGTTGCTGGTGCTACCTTTTATCAGCTGCATCTGCTTTTCGATAAGCACTACGACGAACAGGTTGAACTGGTCGACTCAATTGCCGAACGTATCCAGTTGCTGGGCGGTGTGAGCTTGGCAATGGCCGCTGATGTGGCCGAAGAGACTCAAATCGAACGGCCTCCCCGTGGCCGCGAGGAAGTGCGCGTTCAATTGTCACGGTTAGTCGATGCTCACCAGGTCATCATTCGCGAGTCTCGGACTCTAGCGCGTCGCGCTACCCAACTTGGCGACGACGGCACCAATGACCTAGCCGTCAGTGAAGTGCTCCGCACCAATGAGCTCCAGACATGGTTCTTAAGTGAACACCTTGTCAACGTGCCATTGGTCAGGGCCGAGGAGCCGACAGTCGGCACAGGCGCGGCATAGTATTCGGGCCATGTCTATATGCCGCCACGAGTCGTCTGATTGACATCGACATTTCACAGTTGCTTCGGAATCCGCTGAAACCTACTCTTACGGCCTGGCATCCTGTGTGCAAGCGCTTTAGCCAGTACGACAAATATCATGGCGAAGCCGAAGCGTTCCCCCGACGCATTGATCGTATCGGTAGTCAGACTGCGAGTTCGATCGGCGCCTCGGACCATAGAGGTGAAAGCAACGCATGGGCCAGAACCTCCGCTTTTGCGAAGTGCTGACTGATCGAGTTGAGAATGTTCATCGAAAGCCCGCGCGTCGCTGTTATCGAAGACTGGGCAAGCTTGGGCTAGAGCGATGCTTGCGGACCAGGATGTGGAGAGCCCCGGAACTGCAGAAGTATGGCGCCTGCCAACGATTGATCATGGCACCGTGATGCGCCCAGTTCTCTCACGGAGCGGGTATCTCGCAAGAATTCAACCAGTCCCGCTATTCCCAAAATGTGTCAACTTTGCAAAACTCGCCGTCGACGTAGGGCGCACCGCCGTTTAGCCGTGCCATGTTCCGCCAGCGTTGGTGTCGACAAATTCGGGGTAGATGAGTTGAACTCATCCGAGGAGACGGAAGATGAAAGCCAATTCCACGGCTGGCCAAAAGGGGAACGCTGTTGTACGCGAGATGCACGGAATGTCGGGCGCGCCCCCCACGAATGCGGTGGTACACTCGAGCCACAATCAACACGCTGGACACTCCGCGAGGATGTTTCGCAACAGATTTTGGCTGAGTCTGGTCCTTACGCTCCCGGTGGTCTTTTGGTCAGCTGAAGTACAGCAGTGGCTTGGTTACCACGCTCCCGTGTTCCCCGGATCGCGATTCGTGCCCGCTATTCTGGGCACGATCATTTTCGTGTACGGCGGAAGGATTTTTATTCAGGGTGCACGCGGAGAACTTTCTGCTCGCCAGCCGGGCATGATGACCCTAATCAGCCTGGCAATCGTGGTCTCTTTTGCCGCTTCCCTCGCCTGCGACTCTCGGTTTATTCCAAGTTGACATCTGGTGGGAGCTCTCCACACTAATCAGCGTGATGTTGTTGGGCCACTGGTTGGAGATCAGGGCGGTCACCCAAGCTCGGGGAGCTCTCAGCGCGCTGGCTGCATTGCTGCCGGATAGCGCCGAGCGGATAACCGAGTCAGGAATCGAAAAAGTGCCTCTCGCAGCTCTGCGCGTAGACGACGTGGTCTTCGTTCGCCCTGGATCGCGTGTGCCTGCTGATGGCGTTGTGGTGGAGGGCACGGCCGAGGTCGATGAGTCGTTGATCACCGGCGAATCGCGAGCGATTCCCAAGGCAACCGGCTCCGCGGTAGTGGGCGGAACGGTTGCCGCAGGCGGAAGCCTCCGGGTACGCGTGAGAGCTATCGGGGAGGAGACGAAACTTTCGGGCATCATGCGGCTGGTCGCCGCCGCGCAGGCTTCGGGCTCGCGCGCTCAGGCCCTGGCTGACCGCGCAGCAGCACTTCTTTTCTACATTGCAGTTGGAACGGGCACGCTTACGTTTGCCTATTGGTGGCTGGCTGGTGAAAGACAACACGCCCTCATCCGATCGGCCACCGTACTAGTCATTGCTTGCCCGCATGCGCTTGGGCTTTCAATCCTCGGTGAAACCGCGGCGGTTTGCCTCGCGCTCGACGCGCGCTGCGAAGTCCGACAGGTCGGCGCTAGTATCCAGAGTGGCTGCACTTTCAATCGCGGCCGAATAGGTAACCGATCCTGGATCGCGTACCGGTTTGCCTTCCCCATCCCTCGATTCCGCCGTCCAGATGGTGACCAGCTTGGCTTCGCGGGTTTTGGCCGATCCGTCCGCTTGCTTGCCCGCGCGATCCTTGACTTCTTGGGCGCGCATCGGCACCCCCGTGCCATCCATGCCCAAGTACATAGTGGGAGCGGTAGGAGCTACTTCCCCCGTTTTTTCGACTTGTTGCTGTTCATCGACGGCGATCTCGGCTCCCAGGGCCTCGGCCGCTCGTTCCACTTGCTTCGCACTGACTTCCACTCCCGCCAGCTCGTGCAACAGCCCACGGCTCTCTTCGAAACTCACCAGTGCGGCTGCGCTCGCCGTCATGCGCAGAACGCCGGGCGTCAGCGAAAACGATTCCAGCCCCAGTGTCCGGTCCGGCGGGCAGAACCCGCTCTCGCATTGCTCACAGTGATAGTAGGCCCGCTCAAGGTGCAGGGCTCCGAGTACGCTTTCGAAGGTCTTCTCATGACGGCCATGGTACTTTGCCCATCCTCCACAGGGGCAGGGCAATTCCGGTCCGACATGATCGCTGGTGTCGGTGTTTAGCCGTTGTTCCAGCGCACGCGCTGCCAACTGCAAAGCCTGGCGCCGCGCCGCCATCTCGACAGCTTCCAAATCCAAATCGGTGATCGACTGGCGCCCTAAGAGGATTTCGATTTCCTGGACGATTTCCTTTTTGAGGTCGGTTTGGAGCCCCCTCTTTCGGCGGCCTCGGGGGAAGCTGCCTGGGAACTTTCCAGTTGGGCATCCGCCCATCGTTCACAAGCCTCCCGATACTGCTCCACCTGCTCCCGAAACTTATGCCCTTGCTCAATTTGCTCCCGCGCCAGCTTCGCTGGTTCCAGACTGAGATACCGGGACTGGGTCTGGCCGGCCATCGGCCGGGTCAAGCTGTAATAAGGGCCATGACGCGCTTTCGGATCCTGTTGGCAAGGGCAGCTTGCTTTCCCGCATTTCATGGTGCGCTCGGAGACCGACCCCCGGCGCATCGGTTTAGGTTGAGACAAAACTGCGGCCAGCTCACGTACCGACGAAGGTATCGCAGGGTCAATTTTCATGGATCTATCCTACGGCATAATATGCCGTAGGAAAAACAAACAAGAAGCGCCCTTCCCCTCACACCATTCCTATGTCGTGCGCCCGAACCGGATGGGAGCTTTGCCAGAACCCGAACCCACAGCGTACACTTTTATTACCTGTTTCCTGCTTCGAGTGAGCTGCGCTCTTTCCCGACACGGGTTCGATTTTCTCTACGACCAGCGTCGGTCAAGCGGGGTGCGATGGCTATTGGCAAGGCCAGAAGGCGAGCAGTCGATTCACCGGTGATTTCTAGCCGCACTGGATGCGAACTGACTGTGGTGCTGGTTCTCACTATCCTGACGATTTTCTTTTTCCTTCGGTGCAGGGCCCGTACTCCGTTGTACATGGGCCCGCCACGGCATTTCGGGCAGCGCCATCAGCTGCCATCGCACACGCGTCCATCGTGCATGGCGCAATGTACTCGATCCGAAATTCTTCAGGTTCGCCGCCGCTGGTTGTGGCTCGGTTGACCCTCTCGAAAACGGATCGCACTCAGAAGCAATACCGGAATGTAGCGCGACTCTCCGCTGTTAATTCTCAGCGGGTTGCCGTCCTAGAGGGCCCCCAACTGTACGCGTCATCAGTCAATTTCCATGCACATAGCGGCAGCCATTCCCAACGTCAATGAAGTGTTCTGGTGAAGGGAGGACAAACAACGTGGAGCTTTCAGGATATGGGCTCGAACCCCTCCGTAAGGATGAGGAGTTCATCCTGTACCGGGGCCACTCGAAACAGGCAGAGGCACCGCCTGTTCTCCTACTGGCACCTCTCTCATTACGCCCCGCGCTCGAAACCCTCAAGAAGATAGAGCACGAATATTCGTTCAGGAACGAACTGGACGCAACATGGGCAGTTCGGCCCATCACTTTATCCCATTACAACGAGCAGAGGGTACTTGTGCTCGAGGATCCGGGGGGTGAGCCTCTCAATCGGCTCATTCACGGACCGATGGAAATGAAGCAGGTTTTGCGCTTCGCCATTGGCCTCGCAACCGCACTCGGCCAGCTACACAAGCGAGAACTGATCCACAAAGACGTGAAGCCCTCGAATGTCCTCGTTGACCCCAGGACCGGTCAGGTCTGGCTTATGGGTTTTGGTATCACATCGCGCCTTCCGCGCGAACACCAGTCGCCCGAACCTCCCGAGTTCATCGCTGGAACGCTCCCCTACATGGCCCCCGAGCAGACCGGACGAATGAATCGTTCGATTGATTCGCGGAGTGACCTCTACGCCTTCGGCGTAACCCTTTACGAGATGCTGACCGGGAGTCTGCCCTTTTCGGCTTCTGATCCGATGGCATTGGTGCACTGCCACATTGCTCGACAACCGGTGTCCCCTGGCGAGCGGTTGAAGGATATTCCGGGCCAGGTTTCTGCACTCATCATGAAGCTGCTCGCCAAAACTGCTGAGGAGCGCTACCAGACAGCGGCCGGCGCCGAGAGTGACCTTCGGCGCTGTCTTGCTGAATGGGAAACTCAGCGCCGCATCGACGAGTTCCCGCTTGGCGAACACGACACGCCAGACCGACTGTTGATTCCCGAGAAATTGTACGGGCGAGCATCCGAGATCGATACCCTGCTTGTCTCCTTTGACCGTGTTGTAGCCGGTGGCAGGCCGGAGTTGGTGCTCGTTTCCGGATACTCCGGTATCGGCAAGTCCTCCGTTGTCAATGAGCTTCACAAGGCACTGGTTCCGCCCCATGGTCTTTTTGCATCGGGCAAGTTCGATCAGTACAAGCGCGACATTCCTTACGCAACTTTGGCGCAAGCCTTTCAGAGCCTTATCCGTCCACTTCTGGGTAAGAGCGAAGAGGAGCTGAGCAAATGGCGCAACGCCCTTGATCAGGCTTTAGATCCGAACGGACTGCTCATTGTGGATCTCGTCCCGGAATTGAAGCTCATCATAGGAGAACAGCCGCCGGTCCCTGAACTTCCGCCACAGGACGCGCAAGGCCGCTTCCAGTTGGTGTTTCGGCGATTCATCAGCGTATTCGCACGGCCGGAGCATCCGCTGGCCCTGTTCCTCGACGATTTGCAATGGCTCGACGCCGCGACGCTCGATTTGCTCGAGGATCTGTTGACTCGGCCGGATGTGCAGCACTTGATGTTGATCGGGGCCTATCGCGACAACGAAGTCGATTCCGCCCATCCGCTGATGTGCAAGCTCGAAGCGATCCGCAAAGCTGGAGCAGCAGTGCAGGAGATCGTACTTGCGCCCCTCAGCCATGACGATTTCGGACAGCTGATCGCCGATTCCCTTCACTGCAAACCGGAGTGCGCCACTCCGCTTGCAGAACTGGTGCACGAGAAGACGGCGGGCAATCCATTTTTTGCTAATCAGTTTATTTCTACGCTTGCCGAAGAGGCGTTACTCACCTTCGATCATGGCGAAGGGGGGTGGTCTTGGGACCTGAATCGCATTCACGCCAAAGGTTACACCGATAATGTGGTGGACTTCATGGTTGGGAGGTTGAACCGCCTGCCGGCGGAAACCCAGAAAGCCTTGCAGCAGCTTGCCTGCCTGGGCAACAGCGCGGACTTCGCAATGCTGCGGATAGTTTACCGGGACTCAGACGAGGAAATACACCGGCGGCTTTGGGAGGCGGTCCGAGCGGGCCTCATTTTCCGCTCGGAGGATTCCTATAGGTTCCTCCACGACCGTGTCCAGGAAGCAGCCTATTCTTTAATCCCGGAAAAATTGCGCGCCGAAGCCCATCTCCGGATAGGGAGGCTGCTGGCAGCATATACGCCTCCAGAGAAGCAGGAGGAGGGGATCTTCGAGATCGTCAGTCAGCTCAACCGCGGCTCTCACCTCATCACGTCAGCTGAGGAACGTGAGCGGGTCGCAGAGTTGAATTTCATTGCGGGCAGGCGCGCGAAAAGTTCGACAGCGTATGCGTCGGCGCTTAAGTACCTCGCAGCGGGCCGGGTATTTTTGACCGAAGAGAGTTGGGACCACAACTACGAGCTCATCTTCAATATCGAAATCTATACGGCCGAGTGCCAATTACTGACGGCAGATATGGCGGCGGCCGAAAATCGGCTTTCGATGCTGGCGCAACGTGCCAAGGGCAGCCATGATATCGCTGTCGTCACACGTTTGCGCCTCACGCTCTACACCACTTTGGATCGGAGCGACCGCAGCGTGGATGTCTGCCTTGAATACCTGCGACGCGGCGGCACTGATTGGTCGCCGCATCCGACCCGTGACGAAGCACAGCGCGAATACGATCGAATCTGGTCGCTGGTCGGAAACCGAGAAATAGAGGAACTCTTTGAATTGCCCTTGATGACAAACCCGGATCTCCTCGACGTTCTGGACGTCCTGACCGAGGTCGTGACGCCGGCCTTGTTTACCGATGAGAATTTCCTTTCGCTTGTCATCTGTCGGATGGTTAATCTTAGTCTACAACACGGCAATAGCGACGGGTCGTGCTTTGCCTACGTATGGTTTGCCATCATCGCCGGGCCGCGCTTCAGCAACTACAAGGCTGGGGCTCGATTCGGCCGGCTTGGCTATGACCTGGTCGAAAAACGCGGATTGAAGCGTTTTCAGGCTCGAACCTATATGTCTTTCGGAGATATCGTCCTGCCATGGACGAGACATGTCAAGACTGGCCGCGATCTGGTGCGTCGCGCCTTCGATGCCGCCTACCGGGTCGGAGACCTTACCTTTGCGGCTTATAGCCGCAGCCACCTGATCACGAACCTTCTCTCGGCGGGAGATTCGCTTGCCGACGTGCAACGCGAGGCGGAGAATGGGCTCGAGTTTGCGCAGAAGGTTCGGTTCGGTCTCGTCATTGACCAGATCACCGCCCAGCTCGGACTTATCCGAACCCTCCGTGGGTTAACACCGAGATTTGGCTGCTTCAGCCATGATGGGTTCGATGAGCTTCGATTTGAGCACCATCTGTCAACTGAGCCGGGTGTGGAGGTTAAGTGGCGCTGGTATTCTATCCGAAAGCTGCAAGCCCGCTTCTTTGCCGGTGATTATGCTTCAGCCGTGGCTGCCGCATCGACCGCGCAACGGATGCTCTGGACATCACCCTCGCAATTCGAAACAGCAGAGTTTCACTTCTATGGTGCGCTTTCCCACGCGGCATGCTGGGATTCTGCATCTCCCGACCAGAGACAGCAGCATTTCGAGTCCCTGGCCGCCCACCACAGGCAGCTCGAAGTCTGGGCGGAGAATTGCCCGGAGAATTTCGAAAACCGCGCCGCGCTTGTCGGCGCGGAGATCGCACGAATAGAAGACCGCGAATTCGAGGCGATGCGCCTCTACGAACAGGCGATCCGCTCGGCGCGCGCAAACGGTTTTGTCCACAACGAGGCGCTCGCCTACGAGGTCGCCGCGCGCTTCTACGCGGCGCGTGGTTTCGACAGGATCGCGGATGCGTATTTGCGGGAAGCCTGGTACGGCTATGTCCGTTGGGGAGCCGATGGCAAAGTAAAGCAACTCGAGCGCTTATATCCGCACCTCAAAAAGGAAGAGCCGGCTCCCGGCCCGACGAGCACGATCGTGGCGTCGGTCGATCTCCTGGATCTAGCCACCGTTATCAAAGTCTCGCAAGCAGTCTCGGGTGAGATGGTTCTGGAGAAGCTGATCGACACGCTCATGCGCACAGCCTGTGAGCACGCAGGAGCTGAGCGAGGGCTCTTGATTCTTCCGCGAGGTGATGATCTGCGGGTCGAGGCAGAAGTCACCACTAGCGGCGCCAGTGTCATTGTGCGCCGGAGAGAAGCAGCGGAGCGCGCCGTGCCAGAATCGATCGTCCACTTTGTATTACGCACCCAGGAGTGTGTAATCCTCAACGATGCCACGGCGGACAGTTCGTTTTCGGCGGATACCTACATCCGGCAGCGTCATGCGCGTTCCATTCTCTGCTTGCCATTGATTAACCAAAGCAAACTCATCGGTGTGCTCTATCTCGAAAATAACCTGGCTCCTCACGTCTTCACTCCTACGCGGATCGCAGTGCTGAAACTGCTTGCCTCCCAAGCTGCAATCTCCTTAGTGAATACACGTCTTTACGCCGATCTCGAAGCACGCGAGGCGAAAATCCGACGCTTAGTCGACGCCAATGTCATGGGGATCTTCGTCTGGAACCTTGAAGGCAAGATCGTCGAGGCCAATGAGGCGCTTCTCCGCATGCTCGAATACAGCCGTGAAGATCTTGTCTCAGGTCGAATGCGCTGGACAGACCTGACGCCTGGGGAATGGCGCGACCGCGACGGACGCGCCTTGGCCGAGCTAAAAGAGGTCGGCAGTGTTCAACCCTATGAGAAGGAGTTCTTCCGGAAACACGGCAGCCGCGTGCCCGTGCTGGTCGGTGCCGCAGTGTTCGAACAAGGAGGAAATGAGGGTCTCGCTTTCGTACTCGATTTGAGCGAACAAAAGCGCGCCGCGGAGGCCCTGCGGGAAAGCGAGGCACGGTTACAGGCATTTTTTGAACACACCCCAAGCCTGATTTTCTTGAAAGATCGGCAGAGCCGGTATCTCTATGTCAACAAGGAGTTCACAAGAGTCTTCTGTATCACCGAAGAACAAATCAGAAGGAAGAAGGATGATGAAATATTTTCAGCGGAACAGGCTGCTGCCTTTCAAGCCGACGATCGAAAGGTGCTCGACGCGGGCGTTCCGATGGAATTTGAGGAGGTCGCTCTCCAGGAAGACGGGCTGCACACGCACATCGTCCAGAAGTTCCCCCTGTTCAATGCAGAGGGCGAGATCTACGCTGTTGCCGGTATTGCGACGGATATTACTGAACGTAAAAAAGAGGAATCCGCGCGTCGCTACAGTGAAGAGAGGCATCGCGTCGTTGTTGAAACGGCCAATGATGCCGTGATCACCGCGGACGAGAGCGGTGCAATTCGGTTTGCCAATCCCGCCACTATGAAAATCTTTGGTTACGACCCGCCGGAGTTGATTGGGAAACCCTTGACCGTACTCATGCCGGAATTCATGCGGCAGGCGCACGAGAATGGGTTCAGACGCTACCTGGCTACCGGCCAGCGACATATCAACTGGCAGGGTACCGAGCTTACCGGCCTCCGCAAAAATGGACAGGAGTTCCCGGTGGAAGTCTCGCTCGGAGAAGTGACCATGAACGGGCACCATGTATTTACCGGCTTTATCCGCGATATCAGTGAAAGAAAGCATGCGGAGGAGGCACTACGGCGCAGCGAGGCTTATCTGGCACAAGCGCAGGGACTCGCGCACGTGGGGAGTTGGGTTTGGGAAGTAGCTGGAAGGAAGGCGGTGTATCTGTCAGAGGAATGGTATCGCGTATGTGGCTTTGACCCACAAGGTGGTATGCCCACTTGGGAAGAACGCCTACAGCGGGTTCATCCCGAGGACCGGGCCAAGTGGCAAGCGGCATTAGATCGAGCCATAGCCGAGAAGTCGGATTATGACGTGGAGTTCCGGATTCTGCCTCCGCGTACGGCAGTCAGGTACGTCCATTCCGTGGGCCGCCCCGTTTTGGGCCCGTCCGGGGAATTGGTGCAATACCTAGGTATGGCGATGGATGTGACAGAGCACAAGCGGGCGGAGGAAGAGCGCGAGAGATTACTCCAGGCGCAGGCGGATCTTGCGCACATCAACCGGGTGAGCACGATGGGAGAGTTGACCGCCTCATTGGCGCACGAGATCAAGCAGCCGATTTCCGCAGCGGTGACAGACGCTAAAACCTGCTTGCGATGGCTTTCTCGCGATCAGCCCGACCTGGCCGAGGCGCAAGAAGCAGCTTCAAGACTCGTCAGAGATATAACCCGTGCGTCTGACATCATCAGCCGGATCGGCTCGCTATTCAAAAAGGACGTTCTCCAGCGGGAGTCGGTCGACGTAAATGAAGTCATTCAAGAGTTGATCGCCCTGCTGCGAGGTGAGGCGGCCCGGTATTCGATTTCGATCCATGGCGATCTTACGAGCGGTCTCCCTCAGATCATGGCAGACCGAGTACAGTTACAACAGGTTTTGATGAACGTGATGCTCAACGGCATCGAAGCCATGAAGGGTGTAGGCACTCCAGGAAAACTTACGGTCAGGTCGCAGCAAGACGAGAATCGTCAAATTTTGGTCTCGGTCGCCGATACGGGGGTGGGATTACACCCAGAACAAGCGGAACAAATCTTCAAGGCGTTCTTTACCTCCAAACCTCAAGGCACCGGCATGGGATTGCCCATCAGTCGGTCGATTATCGAATCGCACGGCGGTCGCTTGTGGGCCACCGCCAACTCCGGGCCAGGTGCAACATTTCAGTTCACCTTACCAATCGAAGACACTGCACACGAGGCTGCGTAGCCTTGCCGCACATTCGAAGGTGGTCAACGGATCTCAATGAATTACCGGCTGCCACTGCCCGTTCTCGAGTTTCTCGCTGAGATCGTTCACCGCGTTTTGGCGCGTTGGTCGTGAGATCCCGAGCTTCTTCATTTTTGCAATTAAAGTGGTCCGCTTCAGTCCCAGCCGGGCGGCTGCGCCATCGGGCCCTCCGATGATCCAGCCTGCCGCCTGCAGTGTCTGCAGGATCAGGGCTCGCGTGGAATCGGTGAGGTTGCCCGGTACAGGAGTCACCGTCGCCGGATTCTTGACCAATACCGGTAAAGGATTGGGAAGCACTCCGTTGTTCGACCGGATCAGGGCTCGTTCGATCAAGTTCTGAAGTTCCCGCACGTTCCCAGGCCAAGAATACGAAGTGAACGCCTCCATCGTCTCCTCCGGTACATGATCAATTCTCTTGCCCATGCGCCGGGCAAAAATATCGACAAAATGCGAGACCAGCTGTGGAATATCCTGGCGACGCTCCCGCAGCGGTGGCAGCACGACGGGAAATACGTTCAGACGGTAGTACAGATCACTGCGGAATTCGTTCCGCTCGATCATCTCGCTCAGATCTCGATGTGTCGCCGCAACCAGACGGACGTTGATGCGATGCGTCCGACCGCTGCCCAAACGTTCGAACTCCTGCTCTTGCAGAACTCGCAGCAGCTTAGGTTGCAGCGCCAGCGGAATATCCCCTATCTCATCGAGGAAAAGTGTCCCGGTATCGGCCATTTCGAAACGGCCGAGTTTTTGCGTGATAGCTCCGGTGAAAGCGCCCTTTTCGTGCCCAAAGAGCTCGCTTTCCAGCAGGTCAAAGGGAATGGCAGCGCAATTCAGCTTTATGAAGGGGCGTGCGCAGCGTGGACTGATATTGTGAATGGCGCGGGCGATTAACTCCTTGCCGGTACCCGTCTCGCCCAGGACCAGCACGGTGGAATCGGTCGGTGCCACACGTTCCACGTCGGCGAGTACGGATTCGAGAACAGGGCTGTTGCCGATGATTTGTTCAAAGCGACGCTCAGCACCCTTTTCACTTGGCGGAACTCTGTTAACACCTTCCACAGATGACCCCACACAGAGGCTTCCTGCAGCAATTGAGAAGCTCAAGTTTCCAGTGCCGCTCGTACACTGTCGAGCAGCGCCTCGTCGTCGAAGGGTTTGATCAGAAACTCCACTGCTCCTGCCCGTAATGCTTGCATCCGCATTTTCTCGTCACCGTGTGCCGTGATGAAGATGATCGGAATCCTGTAATGATCTTTGTTTAGCTTTGATTGGAGTTCCAAACCCGACATTCCCGGCATACGAATGTCGGCGATCAGACACGCAGTGCGCTCCTGTTCGCCGGAGTTCAGGAATTCTTCCGCCGATGCGAACGCGAAAGCCCGAAAACCAGCAGCTTTCATCAGGCCATGCAGAGCATCCCGGATCAACTCGTCATCGTCGACAATGGCAACCACTTTCGGCTTCTCCTCTTTTGCCTCGTTGGCTAGAAAATAGTCCGCTGCAAAGGGAAGCGCAATTATGCTTTGGTATAAGAGTGGGAGGGACGAACTGCCCGAGATTGGGGCGAAATCAAAGGGCAACGCGAAGTCAAGAAGTCGACCGGAAACGCTGGAGCCTCTCCGCCATTCTGACCAGTTCGGCGAGAGATCCAGCCTGCATCTTGCGCATTACCTGAGCGCGGTGAACTTTAATCGTGATTTCGCTAGTCCCGAGTTCTGATGCAATCTGCTTGTTCAGCATTCCCCGAGACCACTAATCATGACTTCGTGTTCCCGCGGAGTCAGCGTGTCGTAGCGCTTTTGTAGAACGGCAAATTTGGCCTGCTCCCGGCGAGTGACGGAATCGCGAGCCAGAGCTTGTTGAACGGCGTCCAGCAGGTTCTGATCTTCAAAAGGTTTGTTCAGAAATTCCACCGCGCCCGACTTCATAGCCTTTACCGTCATTGGAATATCGCCGTGTCCGGTAACGAAAATAATTGGAATCGGGAGGCCCGCCTTCCTCAGTTGCTGCTGAAAATCCAGGCCGCTGATTCCGGGAAGGCTCACATCCAATATCAGACAACTCGGACCCTTCGAAGGCTTTCTCTGTAGAAACTGCTCGGCCGTCTCGAAGCATTCGGACCGCAAACCCACCGATTTCAGTAGGCCCTGTATCATGAGTGAAGTATGAGCAGCGGATTTAGCAAAAGCCATGGTTGCGCCGGACAAAAGAGAGCTGACGCCGCCGACGAGTGGAATCTATGAGAGATTCTTCGAGTACACTGGCAACAAGAATACTGGGCATTACAGTGGTTGTGACCAGCTTTGGCTATTTCATCGACATGTTCGACTTCTTCCTGTTCAACATGGTGCGCATCCCGAGCCTGGCTGACTTAGGCCTGAAAGACAGCGCGCTGACTGATGCAGGGCTGATGATCGCCAACTGGCAATGGGCGGGACTGCTGCTCGGTGCGTACTTCTCCGGTCTGGTTGGTGACAAATTCGGACGTAAAGCGAGTTTGTTCATATCAATCATACTTTATTCGATCGGCACTCTCAGCTGTGGTTTTGTCCATGACGTCCCCACCTACGCGCTGGCGCGCTTTTTCGCTGGACTTGGGCTAGCGGGAGAGCTGGGCGCCGGGCTGACGCTGATCATTGAAAAGCTAGCACCGGACCGCCGGGGTTTCGGCATCATGGTGTTCATCGTTATGGGTTTCATCGGAGTCCTCAGCGCGTCGGCGGTGGTACAGTTCCTGCCGTGGCGCACGGCGTACATCATCGGCGGTGCTGCCGGGCTGATGCTGCTGTTCACGCGCGTACTGCTGATGGAATCAGGGATGTTTGAGCAGCTGCGCGGGCTGGAAGTGCCGCGCGGCGGCCTCAGGCTGATCCTGCGCGACCCCTTACGGCTAAAGAAATACCTCGCAGCCATATTCCTAATGGCGACATCGGTGTTTATCCCTCAGATTCTCTGGACTCTCTCGCCGGAACTCGGCAAAGACATGGGTATTAATGAACCAATCAAGGTAAATATCGTACTTTCGGTCGGTTTCAGTTGCGTGATCGTTGGCGACCTAGTGGCGGGTTGGCTGAGCGAGCGGCTGAAAAGTCGCAAGAAGGCGACGCTCGTGTTCCTGATCGCCGGCATGATTGTGTTTAACAAATACATCATTTGGCCTGTCCATACGCTTAGCGGGTTTTACATCGAGAATGGACTGCTCGGCATCACCTTCGGCGTTTGGGTGGTTGGCGCAGCGTGGGCTGTTGAGCAGTTTGGCACCAATATCCGCGCCACGGTGGGCACGACAGTACCAAATTTCGCTCGCGCTTTAACGATCCCAATGAATATGAGCTATGCCGCGCTCAAGAGGCACGGGCCTCTGATTGCCGCAAGCGTTATAGGAGTGATTATCTTTGTACTGGCCAGTCTTGGCTGGATGTGCCTGTCGGAGACCTACGGCAAGAATCTAGAGTTCAGTGAATCGAGCTGATTACTTTCCAGCCTTGGCACGATCGGGACAGTAAATCCGTCACGGCTTGCAAATGACTTCGTCAATTGTGCGAATCTGCAAATCACCGGTATCAGCTTTGATGGAGGCTATGCTGAATACGTTGTCGTGCCACAGGCGGCACTGGCCAGGATTCCCGTGGAGCTGAACTTCAGCGACGCGGCACCTTTGATGTGTGTGAGCATGACGACGTTCAACGCTCTGCGCCACTCCGGTGCGAATCCCGGTGACAAGGTCGCAATCGTCGGGCTCGCCGGTCTAGGCCACTTGGCCGTGCAATGTGCCTCGAAAATGGGCTTTCGCACGGTCGTGGTTGCTCGTGAGAAGGATAGGGAGCAACTGGCCAAGGCACTAGGCGCCGATACCTATATTCAAACGTCGACCTGCGATCCCGTGAAGGTGCTGAAGGAGTTGGGGGGGCCTTGGTGATCCTGGCCACTGCACCGTCGAGTGAATTGCAGGTGTCCTTGGTGCAGGCGCTGCGGCCCAACGGTCGCATGATTATCCTCGCTGGGGATCCAAAGCCTCTCCAGTTGCCTGCAGCGTCGTTAATTACATGGTGCAGACTTATTCGCTTGAGCAGGCGGAAGAGGGCATACCGGAACATGGGGAGTGCGCGTTTCCGGGCTGTTCTCACGATGTGATCGTTGGACGCGACACTGTTTTGAGCGGTGTTTTGGCGAGAGCTCTGTGAACCTTTGGCATCGCCGCTCATCCAGCCCAGCAGACTCTTGCGGCCTGATTCTGAGCAAACCTTGGCGTTCGCCGTACTCACACACATTCGCCCAATCGTTAAGCGTCGGAACCCGATCGTACAGCACTTTGTGAAATCCATTCTCCCTCAGCATGAAACCGGGCAGACGAAGATCGAGGTCTCCTCCGTACGCCAATCAAATATCTTGCGGGAATGCAGGTCATTTGCAGCGTGTCG
>Ga0306921_10003065_pt1 | contig 16885 bp, 12 predicted proteins | sample sta12Cox44000080_FD_203760 | JGI IMG/M metagenome (GOLD analysis project Ga0306921, IMG submission 203760) | Lab enrichment of tropical soil microbial communities from Luquillo Experimental Forest, Puerto Rico - statoxic.12C.oxic.44.000.080 (v2)... | ecosystem: Environmental > Terrestrial >...
GATGGCGGCCCAACGCCGCCGCCCGCGCATCCCTTCCTACCTTCTCCACCTTCTCAACCAACAACCCCCCAAGACATGCCCGCCTCAAGGGGGCCGCGCTTATAAGCCCGCACGCAGACCACGTCAATCAAAATCCGGTTCACCTTCGCATCGATTCGATTAAGCGACTTCCGCACCATAATACAAGATTACCGTGTGTTTTGCTTCGGCGAAAAAGAGCCAGCGTTCGGCGACGAGGCCGAGCGCCGCACTTGCGACGCCGAGCCCGGCCACGATCCCGCCGGCCACTCCCCCGAGCAACAGGCCACAGAAGCTCGCGACCGCGGGAACCGCGAAGCCGGCGAGCCGGGCGATGCGGCGCAGCTGCCTCCGGTGTTTGCGCGCGATGCGGAACCCCATCTCCTTCAGCAGGTAATTCTCCTCGGTATGCGGCGCCTCGAGCAGGCGCACTCTGCCGCGGCTGCCGAGCGCGGTCGCACTCGCAACGGTGCTCCGCGCCGAGGTTGTGTCGATCAGGCGCCAATACCGTTCTTTCGTCCACCAAGCGGCAAGAACGGCGACCAAGGTCAGTAGCGCGATACCCTCGTAGCGCGCCGACCACAGCCGGATCAAAAAGTCGAGAATTAGGCATCCGCTCATCAGCGCCAGCGCCAAATAGTTCGGCACGACCCATTGGTTGTGCCATTGATGGATTGGTTTCAGCGACGCGTAGATCATGCCTGTGGAATAGATCGTAGCTGCCGCAAGCCCGGCGGCGAGTACCCCGGATAGGCCAATCAGACCCTGAGTCGCGCCGAAGAAGACCCAACCGATGCCGAAGACGGCCGCTGGCAGCACCGTCAGCACCGCGAGAACGCCTTCGCGTGACAACCAGGACGATCGCCACTGCGAAAAGGCGCGCCACGCACGCTCGGGCCGCCCGAGATGAAAGGTCGACGATGCCAGCCCGCCGGCGGCGAACAGTGCCGCGACCGCGAGCGCCGCACAGCCGAAGCTTTCGCTGGACGGCAATAGGCCAAGAGGCGCACCGAGCCCGACCAAGGTCAACAGCGCGAAGCCGGCACCCGACGAGGTAGTGAAGAAGACGATTGAAAGCGCCGGATGCATGCCTGCCCCCCGGATGCGCTCTCCCTCAACGGGACAGACGCCGCTTTAGCCAGCACAGCCAGCGGGGCCGGGGCGGTTCGCCCTGTGAGGTCAACGCGATAGGCCCTCACGTTCGGTGCCCGATCTGGAGCGCAGTATTCCGGGCGGCCGGCCAAGCGATACCGGGCACTCGAGTAGTGGAAAGGAGGGCACCGCTGTATCGGCCTCACCGGGCGTCACTCGATCGATCTGAACACGCAAATCATACCAGGCTGCCTGGCCCGTTATGGGGTCGGCATTGGCATAGTCATAGCCCCCATCCGGCGGGAGGAGTTCCGAGATCAAATGGTTGAGCAGAAATCCCTTACGGAACTCGGGCGAGCCAGGATCGAGCTTCCAAGACCCCGCACGTTTGCCGATCGCGTTCCAGGTCCACACCGTATCCGGATTGACCCCGTCCATCAGCTTGGTTGGCACGCGAATACGACCCTGATGGGTCGACAGCCAAACCCAGTCGTCCTCCGCGAGGCCGAGCGCCCGCCCGGTCGCTCGGTTGATGAACAGCCGATTGTCGCCGAGGATCTGCCGCAGCCAAGCATTCTGCGAGTGCCAAGAATGGTACATCTGCATCGGCCGCTGGGTCAGCGCGTGCAGCGGAAAGTCCGCGCTGTCGATCCGCGCCTCCTCTAACGGCGTGTACCAGAACGGCAGCGGATCGAAATAGGTCGCGATGCGCTCGCGGTGGATCTCGGGAGGCAGCACTTTGCCATGCCCGCGGGCGGCGAGGCGAAAGCGCTGAAGCGGCTCGACATAGAGCTGCAATATGATCGGGTCGGCAGTATCGACGAATCCCATCGCGACCGAGGTTTCGAGATAGGCTTTGTTGACGTGCTTGAAAAACCGCTGGTCTTCGGGCAGCTCGTGCTTCCAAAAACAGCCGTTCGCGACATAGCGCTCGAGCTGACGGGGGTTGGGCGCACCATGGCCTGCTTGTTCGCCCTCGGCACCGCGCCAGCCGCCGAGCGGCCCGACGCCTGGCCGGCGCTCGTGATTGACGATGTAGTCAGGATAGCCTCCCGGATAACGCGGTGCGCCTTCCGGCGTAGTAAAGCCGGGCAACTGGAGCCGGGCGCCGATTTCGATCAGCACGTCCTGAAACGGCCGGACATCGCGGTCGGGGGCGACGATCGGTTGACGGATCGCATCGGCCGGCCCTTCGACGCCGCCGATCGGGCGATCGAGGAGCGAAATGCAATCCCAGCGTTCGAGATAGGTCGTGTCCGGAAGAACAAGGTCGGCATAGCCGACCATCTCGGAGTAATAAGCATCTGAATAAATGATCCGCGGGATTCGGTATCCGCCGGTCGAGGGATCTTTGTCTGTCAGCATTCGCATCGTCTCAGCGGTGTTCATCGCCGAGTTCCAGGCCATGTTGGCCATGTACATGAACAGGGTGTCGATTTGATACGGGTCGCCCTTCCATGCATTGGCGATGACCATCTGCATCATGCCGTGCGCGGCGATCGGGGCATCCCAGGAGAAAGCCTTGTCAATGCGGACGGGCCGACCTTCGCCGTCTATGATCAAATCCTCGGGCGAGAGCGGGTAGCCAAGCGGCACGCCCGGCAGCGGTTTTCCGGCGGTGATCTGCCCGGGTTTGCCCGCGGGTTTCGGCCCGGGCGGGCACGGCTTCGGATGCGGCGACTTGTAGCGCCACCCGCCCGGCACATCGATCGTGCCGAGGAGCATCTGTAGCAAATGCAGGGCGCGGCAGGTCTGGAACCCGTTCGAATGGGCGGAGATTCCACGCATCGCATGTATGGAGACCGGGCGCCCGCGCATCGACTCATGGCGGCGTCCGGCCCAGTCGGTCCATGGCACGGGGAGCTCGATCTCCTCTTCGAAAGCGGCACGGGCGAGATCGGCGGCCAGTCGCCGGATCGTCGCGGCGGGGATACCGCAGTTCTCAGCGACCGCCTCGGGCGCGTAGCAGGAGTCGAGATAGCGCCCAGCCACGAGCTGAAAGACCGGGACGGCGCGCCGGCCGTCGGGCAACACAGCTTCGCCGACAAGACGGGCCGTCACACCCGCCGCCAACCCGCTCGCGAGCGCTCCTGAAGGCCCCAGCACGAGCGGCTCGCCAGCCTCGCCGCGGGCAAAGAGCCCGTCATCAGCCGCGCCCGGCGCTTGGATCACCAGCCAGGCGGCATTGGTGTAACGAACCAGATAATCGAGATCGACCCGATCGTCTTTGAGCAATTCGTGGACCAGCGCGAGCACAAAAAGCCCGTCGGTGCCCGGTCTGATCCCGACCCATTCGTCAGCGATCGCGGAATAGCCGGTGCGCACCGGATTCACCGAGACGAACTTTGCGCCGCGACGGCGCAGGCCCGATAGCGCGATCTTGATCGGATTCGAATCGTGATCCTCGGCAACGCCGAACATCATAAAGAACCGAGTGCGCGCCCAATCAGGTTCGCCGAACTCCCAAAAGCTGCTGCCGAGAGTGTACATCCCGGCTGCCGCCATATTGACCGAGCAGAACCCACCATGCGCGGCGAAGTTCGGGGTCCCAAATTGAGCTGCCCAATAGCCGGTCAGCGACTGACTCTGATCGCGACCGGTGAAGAAGGCGAGTTTTTTCGGATCGCTGTCGCGGATCGACGACAGCCACCCGACCGCGGTGACGATCGCCTCCTCCCATTCGATTTCGCGGAACTCCCCAGAGCCGCGTTCGCCAACTCGTCTGAGCGGCTTTCTCAGCTTCGCCGGGGAGTGCTGCTGCATGATGCCGGACGCCCCCTTGCCGCAGATCACGCCGCGGTTGACCGGGTGGCCGCGGTTGCCTTCGATGTAACGGATGCCGCCGTCCTTGAGATGAACTTTGATCCCGCAGCGGCAGGCACACATGTAACAGGTGGTGCACTTGACCTCGTCGGACACCCGGGGCGAAGTCTCCACCCTCTGCCGCGGCGAGAAATAATCGCGTACACGCTCGCCAGGGTTCATCCTGTCTCCCTCGGCTCGATCAGCTCAATCCGATTTGCCAGGTGGCCCGCCATCTTCGACGGGAAGCCCCGCTTCGCGATAGAACCGTATAGCCCCCGGATGCAGCGGTACGGACAGGCCGTCGAGTGCGTGTTCGAGCCGCACATCCTTCCCGATAGGGTCATGAGCATCGAGGAGGCGCTGGGTTGCCTCGTTCCATAGGGCTTTGGTGATAGCAAAGATCAAGTCGTCGGACGCGTCAGCGGAAACTACCCAAAGGGCATGGAACCCGACGGACGATGTTGCGATGTCGACCCCCGGATAAGTATCGGCCGGTATTATAGATCGATCGTAAGGGCCGTATTTTTCTTGCATCTTCGACAACACGTCATCCGGGATCGGAATGAGACGGATCGGCGTCGTTGCCGCTAGGGCGCGAATCGCCGGGATCGGGACGCCGCCGATCAGAAAAAAGCCTTCGAGGGTGCCTTCCGATAAGTTGGCGGCGGCGGTACCGGAGCGCAGGTATTCGGCCGACAGATCCTGCTCAGTGAGCCCGCTCGCAGCGAGTACGATGCGAGCATCGGCGAGAGTCCCTGATCCGGTCTGGCCCAACGAGATGTGCCTGCCTTTCAGATCGGCCAGTGTTTGAATCGGACCGGCAGCGGGCACGACGAGGTGGAGGCTCTCTCTGAACAGGCTCGCAATGGCCCGCAACTTCTTGATCGGTCCTTCATTGGCGAAAACGCCCGTTCCGGCAAAGGCCCAGCTGACAACATCGGATTGGGCAATTCCAGACTCGATCTGGTCGGAAGCGACCATGCGAAGATTTTCCACCGAGCCCTGCGTTGCCTGTGCCACTGCGACCAGTCCTGGGACGCCGCAGCTGCCGCCTTGCTCGCAGGGGAGTGAGTCGGCGGGCTTGGAAATAGCGCTCGCGAGCACCCCGCCGATTTCGAAGAAGCTTCCCGCAGTCGCCGCGGCGCCGATGCGAAAGAAATGCGTTTCCTGCGCGCTCGCCGGTGCAGTTCGCCACAAGAGACCGAGAACGATAAGGGCGGCCCCGACCGAGCGGCGACAATGACGACTCAACGTAGAGAACATCGTCTCACCAAGTGAGACAGCAATTTCGGAAAACAACACGGATCACCGCGGATTGCAATACCGCATCGCGCGATGCAAGAACGCGCGGCGAGGCCCTAGGCGGGCCCCTTCGTCTCGTCGTGCGCTTTTCTTGATGGAGACGCTGCGCAGAGAGGCTCCGGATCAAGGGTCTTCTGCGCCACGATCCCGATAATGGCGCTTCCGTAACGCTCGAGCTTATTGGCGCCGATGCCGGGGATCATCGCAAGCGATGTCAGCGAGATCGGACGGCGTCGCGCCACCTGGAGTAGCGTCGAATCGTGAAAAATCACATAGGGCGGCAGCTCCTGGCGGCGCGCTTCTTCGAGCCGCCAGGCTCGCAGCGCCTCCCACAAGGCGCGCGCTCCGGGGTCGAGTTCTGTGGCCTCAGCGATTTTGCGATCAGGCTTGGGGCTTTGCCGTGTCGGGCCGCGCGGGTCGAGACGAAAGCGGACCGTTCTTGTGCCGCGCAGGATCTCCGCCGCGGTCGGTGCGAGTGCAAGTCCGCCATGGCCGGCGAGATCCGGCAAGACGAAGCCCTGCGCCACCAGCTGGCGAAAGACCGAAAGCCAGCCGCGCCGATCTAACTCGGTGCCGACGCCAAATGTCTTGAGTCGATCATGCTTCAGCCTGACAACGCGCTCGGTCGTTTTGCCGACGAGGATGTCGACGAGATGCTGCGCGCCAAAGCGCTGACCCGTGCGGTAGACCGCCGATAGCGCCTTTTGGGCGGCGACGGTTCCGTCCCAGCTCGGCACCGGTGTGCGGCAATTGTCGCAATTCCCGCAGGGCGGGTGATCGCCTTCGCCGAAATAACCAAGCAGAACCTGTCGGCGGCAGGAAACCGTCTCGCAATAGCCGATCAGCGCTTCCATCTTCTGCCGCTCGATTCGACGCTGGCGTTCCGTCGCCTCGCTAGCGTCGAGCAGCCGCATCAGGCTCATTACATCGGCGATGCCGTAAGTCATCCAGGCATCCGCCGCGAGCCCGTCGCGCCCCGCTCGGCCGGTCTCCTGATAGTAAGCCTCGAGGTTCTTCGGCGCGTCGAGATGCGCGACGAAACGGACGTTGGGCTTATCGATCCCCATGCCGAAGGCGATGGTCGCGACCACCACGACGCCCTCTTCCTTCAAGAAGCGCTCCTGGTTGCGCTCGCGCACCTCGCCATCGAGACCCGCATGGTAGGAAAGCGCGTCGCGGCCACGCGCCCGGAGCCAGCCGGCGGTCTCCTCGACTGCGCGCCGGGTAAAGCAATAAACGATCCCCGCATCGGCGGGATGTTCCTCGGACAGAAATCGCCAAAGTTGTTCGAGTGGATTGAGCTTGGGGACGATTCGATAGAACAAGTTGGGGCGATCATAGCCCGCGGCGAAGACCCGCGCCTCGGCGAGCTGAAGCTGTGCGACGATGTCGCGACGTGTCGGGCGGTCCGCGGTCGCGGTGAGCGCCAGGAGCGGCACTCCCGGAAAGCGCTCCTTGAGGATCGAGAGCTGCTGATATTCCGGGCGGAAATCGTGACCCCATTGCGAGATGCAGTGCGCCTCGTCAACGGCGATAAGGCCGAGGCGGCAGCCGGAGAGAAGCTCCAGACAGCGTGGCGTCACCAATCGCTCGGGCGAAACGTAAACGAGATCGATTGCGCCGTCGCGAACCGCGCGTTCGATCTCCGCCGTATCGCCGGGGGACAGCCGCGAATTCAACGCGGCAGCGCGCACCCCCGCTTGGCGCAGCGCGTCAACTTGGTCCTTCATCAACGCGATCAGCGGCGAAACGACGACACCCAAACCGGGGCGCAGCAGCGCGGACACCTGATAGCACAGCGATTTGCCGCCGCCGGTCGGCATCAGCACGACAGCATCGCCGCCTGTGGTCACGTGCTCGATGATCGCCAACTGCTGACCTCGGAAGCTGTCGAAGCCAAAGACCTCGCGCAACACTCCAAGCGGGGTTTGTTGTTTGTCCCCGGGAAAGTCAACAGGCGAGGGCGGCATTCTCTATGCCTTCCTGCAGATAGGTCGGCCCCAACGTGCAATCGGCGCCCTTCGCGAGGCGAAATCACGTATCACCCAAGCGCCGAATCCAGAGCGGTCTTGCGCACGGCGACTTTCCCTTTCGTTATTCGCGTCGCGACGACCTGTCCCTTGCAAAGGCAATCTCAACTAATCACCTTCAGGTTGGATGCGCACCCGTGAGGGTCGATGCCTAGCCTTGCCGACTGCCCCGCAACGGCAGCTGCAACGTAGGTGTTCCTATCCTGCCGCGCCACGAACATCGTGACGGTCCCCCCGGCAAAGCGAGGTAACGTGCTCATTTCCTGTGCAGGTCGAGACTGCGCAAGGCGGTTACTGGTAGGGAGCACGGTGGCCTTCGGGCTCGGTGTCCTCGGCCTTGCGCCCAGCTCACCGCGCGCGCTTGCGGTCGAGCCGGGAGAGGACGCGTTAACGGCGGGCCCCGCCGTTCTCGAGCCCGACGCTGGATCGCCGAACGTGACCCCCTTCCTGGGTAATCCCGAACTCAAGGCGCGACTCGATGTCTCGGGCAAGTTGGCGGTGGCAGGCGAACGGATGCACGACCAGCTGTTGCGTCGTTTCTATACCGCTCACGGCTATCAGACGGTATGGACCAGTCGCGCCGCGGAAGCGAGCTATCTGTGGAATGCGGTCCTGCACGCGGGAAATCACGGGTTGGACCCTGGTCTGTTCCACAGCTCCGTGATCACCGAGCGTGGCCCGGCGCTGTCGCCGATCGAGCGCGATTTGCTGCTTTCCGATGCTTTCCTCGCCTATGCCGACGCGCTGTCGCGGGGTGCGATGCCGATCGAAGACCGGGCCGATGACGAGGATCTGACGCCGGAGCCGGTCGACGTCGTCGGCGTGCTCGATGCGGCGATTGCGAGCCCGAATCCTGCGCAGCTGATCGAAGCGCTCGCCCCATCTTCGCCCGCATACGTGGCGATGCGCCGAGCCTATCTGGAAAACCGCGCCGTCAGCGAAGGCGGTATTCCGATGCGGGGCTCGGACGCCCGGAAGAAGCCCGAGCGCGGGGTGACCGAAAACCGTGCGGCTGCGGAAAGGCGGATGCGGCAGCTGGCCATCAATCTGGAGCGGCTGCGCTGGTTGCCTCGGCGCATGCCTTCGGACCGAGTAGAGGTGAATGCCGCGATCGCGCGGCTCAGGTTGTTCCGCGACGACCGGCCGGTATTTACGACGCGCGTCGTCGTTGGGGAGATCGACAAGCAGACACCCGAGTTTCAGTCGACGATAGACGACATCCTGTTCAACCCGCCTTGGAACATCCCCCGCTCGATCGTTCAGAAAGAAATCCTGCCGAAGCTGGCAGCCGATCCGGATTATCTGAGGAGCCACCATATGAGGTGGCGCGCTGGCGGGTCTATTCAGCAGGAGGCCGGCCCGTACAGCGCCCTGGGACGGCTCAAATTCGAGATGACCGACCGCTACGACGTCTATCTGCACGATACGCCGATCAAGTCCCTCTTCCAATCAGCCGATCGCATGATGAGCCATGGGTGCGTGCGCGTCGAGAGCCCGCGCTCACTAGCGCAACTCCTGCTTCAGCAGGGCCCCGAGGCAATCGATAGGGGAATTTCCGTCGGTTACACCAATCGGCGCGCTTTGCCGACCCCCTTACCGATTCTTATTGTCTATCAGACGGTTTACGTCGATTCGGATGGTTCGATTCAGTTCCGCTCCGACCCTTATGAGCGGGATGACGAGATTTGGCAGCACTTGACGCGCGCGCAACAGCCGCCGCTTGCCCAGGATACGCCTGTCACCCAACGGAAAGGGTGATCAATAAATACAGCAGTTCAACCTAGGTTAAAGATGTCGTTAAAAAACGGATCGGACGCTTTAATTTTGGCTGATCGGGGCTTGCGTCCCCAGTTAACAGTTGTTATGGCCGTCCCCGGGGAACTGGGGGAGTTAGCCATTGCATGTGTCTTCTTTACTGAGCCGCCGCCGCCTTCTCGGTGCGGCAGTGGCCACCGCCGCCGTTGGTCTGGTAGATCCGGTCCCGGCAGTTTCTTTCGCTCCGCGATCGGTTGCGCTCTACAACATCCATACCGGTGAATGGCTGCGGACGGTCTATTGGGCCGATGGTCACTACATTCGGGAGGCAGTCAGGGACATCAACTGGATTCTGCGGGACCACCATTCCGACGAGATCCGGCCGATGGATGCCGGGGTTCTCGACGTGCTCGGAATGTTGCGCGATCGGCTCGACACGCACGATCCGTTTCTGGTGGTTTGCGGCTATCGCTCGCCGACCACCAATCGGAGACTCTACCTGACCCACGAGGGGGTGGCGAAATATAGCTATCATATCAAGGGGATGGCCGTCGATCTCCGGTCGGAACGCCGGGACCTGAATCAAATCCGCGACGCAGCGCTGAGCCTCAGATGCGGCGGGGTCGGCTACTACCCGCGCTCGGACTTTGTCCACGTCGATTGCGGGCCGATTCGTCGCTGGTAAATCAAAGTCTCGACGGCCTGCCGTACCTTCCTCGAGCGGCCGGAAGACCGCGAATTGCCCAGCGTCACGGCCCTCGCGGCGACAGTTTCAGCTCATCGAGGTTCGAATCGCTGCGGCTGCGCGCCGGCGGATCATTGCATAGGCGGTTGCCTGTGGCAGCACCATTCGCGTGAGCGTGCCGGCGCCGCATCCGATCGCGCGGAAAACAGCCCCTTGGGATCGCCGCGCAGGCCGGCGCCGTCGAGATAGCCGGTGAGGTACTCCGCAAGATTGTGGTGGACGGCATCGCGTGTCGCTTGCCGCCCTTCTCGCGCAGCGCACCCGGAGCCGGCGATTCTGCCTGAAGACATCCTCGACAATCATGCCAAGCGCCGCCCTGATCCGGGCGAATGGCGGATCACGGCGAGCCGTTGCTTGACGCTCGGCGCTGCGAGTTCGTGCGTCCCGGCCTCGATCCAGGTGCTTACGTGCACCGGCTGGACGCGGCGATCGACGGCACGCCCGCGGCGGTGCACCAGGCCGGGAATTCATCTGCGGCCTGAGCGTAGGCGCGGCGCGTGTCCGGGTTGCGGATTTTGGCCACGAAGAATTCGAGGAAGCGCACGCCGGCACGCTCGCTGGCGGCGGTAAGGTGCGGCCCGGCAGCGCCGCCGATGTAGTCGGGATAAGTCTCATTGCGGCGCCACTCCCCTTTCGACGGAGATCGCCACCGCTTCCATCTGAAGGCCCGCATCATGCCAGTCCGCCTGGTCCGTGACGGTCGTCAACGTCGCCGATCGAAAGGATTTGCTCAAGCACTGGAAGAGGCGGATCGACCGAGGTGCCGTCGATGTGGCGGCTGCCGAGAAGGCGACAGAAGGTCCTCTGAGGGCGTGTGATTGAGCGAGAACGGACCCATATGAGGTGTTGCGGAACATCGCCAGGGGAACGGTACGCGGATCGTGCTGGGATTGGGGGGCGAATAAAGGATGGGTGCGAGATCATGAAAACACTCAGCGGGCCGCTCTCACAAAAACAAAATCCAAACCGAGTAGTATCCGTCGAGAAACCGGGACTCGATCTCCTCGAAAAGGATGAGGTAAAGGCAAAGCGTCCGAGCATGTGGAACATCGTCTTCTATAACGACAATTACACACCGATGGATTTTGTCGAATTCGTCCTGAAGTCGGTATTTCATATGTCGACGCTAGATGCTCTGGCCTTGACCTTAGCCGTCCATACGCAAGGTTAAGGGCATTGCCGGTACCTATACCTTTGAGGTAGCTGAACAGAAGCAATCCAAAGTCTTGTTGATGGCTAAGGTCGAGGAGCATCCCCTGCGGGTTGAGGTTGAGAGGGTTTGACAGCAGTTCGAAAATCCAGCCCGATGTGATCCTCGCTTAATTCGGTATAACGTTGCCGGGAAGACCCAAGGTAACTCAGAAGGGCATTGGTGCGGCATCTTTGCCAGCAGTCGCGCCTACCTCGATAGGTCAAGATGGACCAACCTGTCGGATGGTACCCGAGGATGGAAGTCCGCTAAGGTAACACCGTATTGCCGCGGTCTCCGTCGATGAAATTCTCGAAAACACCGCGTAAGAAGCAGTCGGGTGAGGGATCCACCACATCAGCGGGGTCGGCGGCACCCTGCAGGTCAGCGGGTCTACCAAGCCCCACCGCGGTCAACCCCGCGGCTGATGGCGGCGAAGATCAGCGCGGTCGACCAGCCGAGCATCAGCGAACCGCAAGTGGCTCCCAGCGCGCCAAAGATGCGGTAGCCGGGCGCCAGCACGATATCGCCGTAACCCAGCGTCGCGAAGGTGACAAGGGAGAAGTAGAACGCATCGTCGTAGGTCCTGAGTGCGCCTAGCAGGACGAGGAACCCCGCCCACAGACCAACCTGTGCGAAGTGGCCAAAAAACAGCGGTATCACGGCGCCGAGCGATATCCAGAACGTCCGCCGGAGCTCGCTCGCGCCCCGCGTGCGGCGTCCGATCAAGCGAACGCAGGCCAGCACAACGGCCTGTGCCACGACCTGCAGCGCCACCGTCCCGGTCACCGCAAGAAGGATTGCCGCAAACCGGCCCACTGGCGCCTCCCGAACCGTGTATTCCCCGGAACGCTCCCTCTCCCTGATAGCGGCAGCGCACTCAACTAGTGATTGTACCACTGCAGGCAATGCCGCGAGTCGCGTCACCCGACGGATGCTCCGGTTGCGCCGCGGGGTGCGTCGCTCCAGGCCTCGAGCAGCGTGTACCCGACGGCGATCAGTGTCGGTCCGATGAAGAGGCCGAGGAAACCAAAGGCGACGAAGCCGCCGAACACGCCAAGGATCGTCAGGCTCATCGGCATCGCCACGCCAAAGCCGATCAACCAAGGCTTGATGACGTTGTCCATCATCGTGACAATGAGGCCCCAGACGATCAGGAAAATGCCCCAGCCCTGCTGGTCCTGGCCAAAGAGCCAAACCGCCGCACCACCCCACACCACAATGATCAGCGGCGCGCCGATCTGGCTCAGCGCAAGCAACAATGTGACGAAGCCGAGCAAGGCGGCGCCCGGAACCCCTGCCACGACCAGGCCGATCGCCATCACGACGGCCTGGATGGCGGCCGTCCCCACCACGCCGTAGGCCACACCGCGCACCGCGCCCGCCGCTACATCCAGCTCGGCAGCGGCGGTCTCGCCGCAAAGCTTTCGGAGAAAATCGCGCAGCCTTGCCGCCAGCACGTCGCCGCTGACCCAGAACAGCGCCGCCACGACCAACGACAGGATGATCTGCAGGATGCTCCCGGCGAGCGCCGCGGCCGCCCCGACGAATGCTTGCCGCAGCGAGGCGGAGTAGGGTTCGAGCAAAGCCCGGATGCCGCCCTCGGCGGACATCGCTTTGCCCCATAGCCGGGCAAGGCGTTCGCCCACGACCGGCAAGCCGGCGAGCCAGGCAGGAACCTGCGGAGCACTGGCGAAGTAGTCCTGCAGGCGATCCGCCCCCTTCGTCAGATGCTCGGCGAGGCTGGGCGCCACCGCCATCAACGGCAGGGCAATGACGGCGAGCGCGAGGAGCAGCAGCAATGTCGCCGCCAGTCCGCGCTTCAGCCCGCATCGGAGCAGGAAATCGCGCAGCGGCCATGCGGCAATGGCGAGGCTCGCGCCGAACAGGATCGCTGTGGTGAAGGGCAGCAGCACCGCCAGAATGCCGAGAAGCAGACCTGCGAAGAGCAGAAGCAGGACGGTGCGCTCGAGGAGCTGCGTAGTACCGGTCGCGGCGGCGGGACGCCCCGCGCCTTCCAGCGATGGGAGTTCATTTGCCATTGCCGAGTGGTCACCTCCTGATGCATCCGCAAACGCGGAAAGGGCGCGACACCAAATTGACACCACCGCGCATCATCAGCTTATGCCCCGCCTAAGACCCGGTCTTGCGCCGCCGGCCGAGACCGCCATGGCGGCCGGCCCTTGTCGTTCCGGCGACGGCAGAAGCAGCGCGGTCGTTCCGATCGTATAGAGGGAGAGCACGAAGATATCCGCGATCCGATCGAGGACAGGGACCTCGAACGGAGTGGGCGACGCCGTAAGGCCGAAAAGCATCAAGAAGGTCACAAGACCGGTCAGCGCCACCGCGCCACCCGGGCGACGCCCTGCGGTCATGATCCACCCGGCGAAGCCAAGGGAGCCGAGCAGCGCCATCAAGGTCAGTGCAGGCAGGGGCGGACCGATCTCCAAGACCGTCGAGGCGACCGCGGCGGCGACGCTTCCGACGAGGTTGCCCAGCAGCAGGATCAGGAGCTGGATGCGTCCGGCCGCCGGATCCTGCGCAGTCAGAAAGGTGACGAGCCCGAGCAGCGCCGGGAATGCGAGCGCAGTGGGCTCGGCGAGATAGAAGAGTTGGGCCGGCAGCACGATGGCGACCTTGGCGAGGGTGCGCGCCGCGCCCCCCTGCCGCGTCACGGGTATGCCGCTGGCGGGCGTGGCGCCGACCGGCACGCCCGCAGCAGCCTCTTCCTGCGGCGCCGGGAAGATCGCGTATAGGAGCCAGACGACCAGCGTTGCCCGTATCGCCGCGGTGACGAGGGTCTCGATCACGCCGGCCCCCAGGATCTCCGCTTGGACAGTGAGGACCGGGACGACCGCGGTGGCATTCAGCAGCATCGTGGCAGGGAGCGAGGGCCGGCCCGCCGCCCGCTCGCGCATCGCAAAACCCATGAAGAACAGCAGCCCGAGTGCAACCATCAGTATCAGCAGCCGATCCGAGAAGACCGCCGAGACAGCGAAGGCTGCGCCGGCCGTAGCCGCGATCACGGCGACCAGCGCCGCCGCCTGGCGCGGGCGTGGCGGCCGGGGCATGCCGACGAGGATCTGCGCGGCGAGCACGGCCGTGAGCCCGGGCAGCGGCTCCCTGACCATCGTGCCCCAGACCATCGCCAATGTCGCGGCGAATGCGAGCCGCAACGCCGCGCGGCGCCGTGCCATCTCAGGAAACAAAGGTCAGTACCGAGATCAGCCGGATCCAGAGCCAGGCGAGCGCATCAAAGACCGGGTGGTCGCCCGTGTAGAAGATGACGGTGGCGCGGGCATTGTAGCGCACGCCGGGTGGTGGCCCGTCAGCAGTTTTGAATGCCAGCTGGACCGGGAAGCGCTGCGCCGATGCGAGCCATCCGCCGGTGCCCTGGTGCGTTTTTGGCAGGCCGGTCGTGGGATCCACATCGCCTTCGCCGACACCCCAGCCGAGGCTCTCCACCCTCGCCGGCAGCACACGGCCGGGCAAAACGTCGAGCACCACCTCGGCCCGCGTGCCGGGGCTGATGTACTCCAGACTGTTCTCACGCACGAAGGCCTGCAGCCACACCAGGCGCGCGTCAAGAAAGGTCAGCGCCGGCTGGCCGGCGGCCGCGAACTGCCCGACGTTGAGCTGCAGGTTGGTTACCACACCCTCGCCGGGTGCGCGCAGGGTGGTGCGGGCGAGATCGAGGCGTGCCTGCTCGAGCGCGGCCAGCGCGTCGCGAATCTGCGGATTGTCGGCGCCCTTGGGGCCAAGCGCCTGCCGCGCCTGCTCCAGGGAGGCCTGGGCACGCTGCACCTGCGCCTCGGCCGTGCCCAACTCCGACTCCGCCTGGTCGCCTTTCGATTTTGCATAGACGCCAGTGCGCACCAGCTCGAAGACCCGGGCCGCCTGCTCGCGAACGTTGTCCCGCTGTGCAAGCTCCTGTACCAGTTGCGCCTGGGACTCATCGACCGCCGCTGTGGAGGCGCCGACGGCCTGCCCGGCCGCGGCGAGCTTGGCCTCGGCACGCTCCACTGCGATGCGGAACGGGGTCGGGTCGATCCGGTACAGCAGATCGCCGGTCCGGACGATCTGGTTGTCATGCACCGCGACCTCGACGACCTTTCCCGAGATCTCCGGAACAACGCGCACCACGAAGGCCCGCACGCTGGCGTCGCTTGTGTAGGGTGTGAGGCGGTCGGCAACCAGCGTCCAGCCGAACAGCACGACGAAGAGGACGAGGATGAAGAGTGTCCAGCGCCTTAACGGATCGGCGTGCCTGGACGGGGGAGGCGCCGCCGCGATCTGCTCGGGCTCACCAGCCTGTATTTCGTTCATGCCGGGTATCCCTCGCTCATACCTGTGCCTCGGTGGGCAGGGGATTCAACCGACATTCGCCAGCTTCCAGGCGGTTTCGAAGCCAGGATTACCTCTTTGACCGGCTTGGGCAACTGCAAACCGGGCGTAGCGCGGGTAGATGGCGATCTTAGACGACGTTTGCCGTTTGACAGCACCAAAACCCGAACCGCGCTGCTTTGCTTGCCCCAAGGCCGGGCGGCTGGCCGGTTACGAGAACGTGAACGACGCCGAGAGGCTGTGCCGCGACCCGGCGATGCACCGGGTGGACACGTCACCGTTGCGGCGCAGAGTTTTCAACCAGTTGGAGGCGCTCATTCCCGGCATATAAACATCGAGAACAAGGCATCCCGCGGCCGGACGGCACCGAGAAATTCCTCACAGGACGCGAATTCTCGTGCCTCTAAGCCTTGGCATTCAAGCAGAAGCCGACGCGAATCGCGTGCTCCCTCATTATCGTCTGTGATGAAGGTCTTCGATTTCTTGCGCTGATCGCGGCTCGACAGAATTCTCGCTTGATTTCGCTCCGCGCATTGATCTGGATTAGCAAGACCGACAAAGTCTCGCTGCTTCAAGCCGTCTTTTTCGGTGCGCGGGCTTCCGGCTCTGGCCTGTCTGCACCGGGGCGTCCTGGGCGATTCCCCATCACTGCTCGCTGCTCAACATTGACCCCATGTTAAGCTTTACGGGCTGCTGAATGTCCTTTATGGGGCATGGATCGGGATAGGGGGACACCTCGCGGTGCCACCCCTCCCACACCACCGGGCATACGGGTCACGTACCACGGCGGTTCGACTGGGTTAAGCTCGGGAGTCGTCAGTCCTACTTGCCACTCTCAATCGTTCGGGCCTTCGGCCATCGTTCCCGGCTCGGCCTATCTGTTGCTCCGCCTTTCGGCTTTGGAGTGCCTCACTAGCCTTGCCGACGGCTTGACCTAATATGCCCTCTGCTGACTTCTGCCCTGCGGTCAGACGGCCTCTCGGCCGGCTCAGTCGCCCGGAGACGACACGGGGCAGATCTCCCGGGGTAAGTTCAATCGCTTTCAGTGCACAACCGCCGGATCTACGCTTCGCGCCCTTGATGGATATGGACTTCGCGACACGTTGCCCGCTCGTCCGACGCTGGCGCCTCGTATCCGGTTCTTGTTCATCGGCTCGCACCTTTGCTTCGCGCTTCCTTCAGACCCCGCCTCGCGGCGATAGCCCTTGCGCATCACTAACCCTTCACCTCCATCAGGTTGGGTAGAGGACTTTCACCTCCGAGCTATTGAGCATGCCCGGCACACAACGAACCCCCTCGCGCGGGAGGGCGCGCGTCACCGCCAGTGCGGTATCAGGCGGGCGGTGAACGGTAGGGGGCCATGTCGAACGCTGTGTGGATTGCGGCCACACTCGGATCTCCTACAACTCCTGCCGCAACCGCCATTGTCCCAAGTGCCAGGGCGCAGCGGCGCGCGACTGGCTCGCCGACCGCGAGGCCGGCCTGCTGCCGGTCGGCTACTTCCACGTGGTCTTCACTTTGCCGGCCGAGATCGCCCCGATCGCTTACCAGAACAAGGCGGTGGTCTACGACCTGCTGTTCCGCACGGCGGCCGAGACGCTGCTT
>Ga0306921_10003067_pt1 | contig 16880 bp, 12 predicted proteins | sample sta12Cox44000080_FD_203760 | JGI IMG/M metagenome (GOLD analysis project Ga0306921, IMG submission 203760) | Lab enrichment of tropical soil microbial communities from Luquillo Experimental Forest, Puerto Rico - statoxic.12C.oxic.44.000.080 (v2)... | ecosystem: Environmental > Terrestrial >...
TTTTGCCGCAAGCGTTAAACCGGTCTTGCCGGCTACAATAAATGGAACGGAACTTTTCTAGGGCAACAATCCGAAAATCGCGACGCCGGTTTGCGTTCCCACAAATACTCTGCCATTCGCGATTATGGGCGTAATGAACTTATTTCCCGGGCCAAACTGGTCACGTGGTCCCTTTTGATTGCTGTTATATAGTTCCTGCGCGAGGTTGGTAGCGTCGTACGCGTGCAGAACAGCCGGGCTGGTGTTCTCTACTGCCCAAACGATGCCATTGAGCCCAGTTCCCGAAACTGCAGGAGTAGCACCAGGATAAATAAAAGCGTTACCGCTGTGGCTTGTGGGCGACGTTAAAAGCCTTGCATTGCTGATCCTGAACGCCTTGAGGTTGTCATTTACGGCACCGTAAAACACGGTGTTGGTAAAGTAAGCCGGCATCGCCCAGACACCATTTGCAAACGCTCCCCTGATCTCCTGGTACACGTTACTGTTATTTCCATCCGGATCATACTTTCCCATGTGGTCGCGGTTCACAAGATAGATGTTCCCGTCTTTTCCGGCTCCCACAGAAAGATGATGAACGACTCCACTCTTATCGTAGAGATCAGGCAGGACGATAGCACCGCCTGAGCCCAAGTCCTCATCGCGGTCCGACTCCTGAACCGTGTTGTAGACTGCAAAATAGTCATCAACACTCAAACCGTTCTTGGAATAACTGAGCTTGAGAAAAGCGTTCCCAAAATCTCCATCGATCGGGAATCCCTTGAAATTAAGTGTGGTGTCAAAGCTGCCGTTGCCGTCGAGAAAGTAGATATTACCCTGTGAGTCAGCAGACATTGCCGAACCGCTCATCCAGATTGCACCTTCATTCCCGTTGGGGGTTACATTCAGCACAGAGAGTTGACCCAACGTCGTCGTGCTATAGGCGACTACCCACCCGGTGTAAGGTCGCTGGTCACAATGGGAGGTAAATGCCAGGTATAACCTCGAATGACCCAGTTCCAGCAATCCGACTCGCTCGGCATATTGACCGGGATCGAAAATTACATTGCCGCTGTGGCTGTTGTCCCCGGTACCTGGATACTTCGCCTCGATCTCGCGGGGACCACCAAAGAGCTCCGCCCCGGTAGCAACGTCAAGGGCATGTAAACGCTGATGGTAGTGCCCGCTGGAATCCTTCGTCATAGCCACAAAGTACATAGCCCCATGTGGTCCAAGCGTGCGATCAATCACAGGGGTATCGGTTATGCCAATCTGAGGCGAGATTTGGCCGCAGCCATGAGGGTCGCTTGTAGTTTCGCCATTTCGCAAAACAGAGACCTTCCACAACAGCGCTTGAGTATCAGCATCAAAAGCATAGATACTGTCGTGCTCGGTGACGGCATAAACAACGTTATGGTGTTGAACGCCAATCTCGACGGCATTCAGGTACAACGGTTGCCCGTCCACTTTCCCGTCGACCCTGAGGAACCCCAGCCTGCCGAATGTGCTGGAGTTCACATTACTCGGTCGAAGAGTGGTCTCGTAGCGGTACCACCCAGTGCGGGCAATATCAAAGTGATAGGTGGTGACATCCGTCAGTTCACCCGTTGGGGTATCAGGCGCGGCCGATTCGTTTGCTGTTAATGATTGACCGAAACAGGTTACTGCGATGAGGAACAGAAGGGGACTGAAAAAATAGAACGAGAGGACTGCCCGCTTCCGCATGAAGTCACCCCAATGTAGGACAGTACGTAATGCCAACGGACGGAGCGGCTCGCCTGCGTTGCGGTGGGATGTTACCACAGATCCCCCTAAAGAGCTTGAAAGGCGACCCTGCTCAATGTGACCGCTACCTATGCCGATTTAGTGTTGGCAGAATCTCCTCGATCGCCACGGTGTCAAAGCGCCAAACCCGAGGGGCCCCCCCCCGAAAGCCACGCATCGTCTCCACGGACACAATCGCACCACTGAGAAAGCAGCGTTGGTCGACACGAACGGCCTCCGCCTCCTGGGCTGGGGCGCCTGGTAATAATTCTTTGAACCTTCCTGTGGGACGAGATTCGAATCCCTGCCTTCCCCCATAGGACGATTGGGTTACGCCGTTGCCTAATGCCACCGTTTAGTTCGGATAGGCCTCATTGGCGAGAACTACTCGAATCCAGTGATCGGTGAAGGTCGAATGTGCCCCGGGCAGTTCGTATCTGGGCATGTGGCAAGTGACGCAGTTGTTCGTGCTCTTGGAACATCCTTTACCGGGATGATCGGCTGTAGCCTTCGCACCTAAGCTTGCTACGTGGCACTTTAAACATGCCGCATCGTACTCGGCGGCCGAGTGCCGAAGAGGTTGATGGGGATCGTGACAACTGGTGCACGTCAGCCGCGAATCACCCTTCTCCCAGCAACGGCTCAGCTGCAAGCGATAAGGCTGGAAGCGCACGTTCATCACCCCGATCTCCACCCAGTTGCTGTTAAGAACGTCGCCCGTAGTACGATGGCATGCGCCGCAAAAATCCACCGCGTCTGCCCGGCTAAGGTGGTTGGGATTGAACGCCAGCGACCGGGCATCCGCCATGCCGGACTCCTCGGCAGCGACGTGGTCCGCGCCGGGTCCGTGACACGCCTCGCAGGTCACACCCTGATACAAGTTCGCGGGGTCGAACTTGTTGCTTGTCGCTGACGCAGTCGTGTGGCAGCCAAAGCAGAGTCGTGTCTCGGGTGCGTACATGCGCCGACCGGCGGCGTTCTTGAGATTCGGCGGGAGGCCTCGATCATGTCCGGTTGTGACGTCGAGACTTTCGACGGCGGTGTAATAGCTCACGTGGCTCTCGTAATAATCGCCGCTCTGCTCGTAGACATAGGTCTGGCCCATGTGCCCGGCACCCATTGCCCACAGCGGCTCGAAAGACATTGATTGCTTGCCGTCACTCACGGAGTACACACTTCTGCCAGCATCTGCAACCAGCGAGTAGTGGTACGACCCTATCTGGAATGTAAGGCTGGCACGTTTGCGGAGGTTCACGTCATCGCTTGCCAGTTTTGAGGCGTGTGCCATTGCCATGTTCCTATACGACGAGGCAATTGCAGCATGGCACTTCGTGCAGCGGTCCGGACCCACATATGCTTCCTTGGGAGCGTTAGCCTTGGTTGGCCACCAGCCCGGTTGCTGTGTCCTGTCTACCGTAGGAAGAGAAACGGAAATGGCACTTGAGGAGGAGTCACCGGAGAGCGGGGCACACATGAGTGCCGCGGTCCAGCACACCATGGCCCCGCAGGCAGCGAAGAAACCAAGAGATCGCAGTGCACCCAATCCCAACAAGACTGGCGAGATACTAGCACAATGTGAACAACGCTCGCTCGCGAGCGATGGATGGTGGCTCCGGCGAGTAGTGCCACTCGTCCCGTAACTCGAAGTGTTTGGCGGGTGAATCAGGTTACGGTCGCTTGAAAAGATCCTGCCCCTTTGACGTCGTCGAATTAGAGCGGAAGCGTGTCGAATGTCGCTTTCTGTGGGATCATGGATGGGATCCAGGACGCGATTGTTCCTATAAACTTCACGGCAGGGGCCACGCCTGGATAGCGTAGGGATGAGGAGGCACAATGAAACCGACGCAACAGCTTCACGACTCGGGGCAGAGCCTTTGGCTCGACACTATTACCCGGGACCTGCTGAACTCAGGCACACTGCAAAGTTACATCGACCAACTGTCGGTGACAGGATTAACCTCGAACCCGACAATTTTTGACCAGGCGATCAAGAAAAGCCCGTCTTATGATCCGGCTATCCACGATGGAATGAGCAAGGGTTTGTCCGGCGAAGCGCTGTTCTTCGATCTGGCGCTGGAGGACCTGACCCGTGCGGCCGACCTGTTCCGGCCTATTTACGACCAGACGAAGGGCGTGGATGGGTGGGTGTCACTCGAAGTCTCGCCGCTGCTGGCCTACGATACGGGTACCACATTGGCGGCTGCCAAGGACTTGTCTGGCCGCGGCGCTCGCCCCAACCTGTTCATCAAGATTCCTGGCACGCCCCAAGGACTGCCGGCGATTGAGGAGGCGATTTTCGCCGGCGTATCCATCAATGTGACCCTGCTGTTTTCCCGCGAGCAGTATCTGGCGGCAGCCGAAGCCTACCTGCGGGGCATTGAGCGGCGCATCGCCGCCGGACTGTCCACCAATGTGGGTTCCGTGGCCTCGGTGTTCATCAGCCGCTGGGATGTGGCGGTCAGTAACAAAGTGCCGGACGAGCTGCGCGACAAGCTGGGAATTGCCATTGCTCAGCGGACATACAAAGCGTATCGCGGGCTGCTGGCAACTCCGCGGTGGCAGAAAATCATCAAGGCGGGATACAACCCCCAGCGCTTGCTGCTGGCGAGCACGGGCACCAAGGATCCCAGGGCATCGGACATTCTTTATATTCAGGCGCTGGCGGCTCCTGACACCGTGAACACGATACCCGAGGCCACCCTCAAGGCCTTCGCGGATCACGGCGAAATCAAAGGGGTGATGCCACCCGATGGCGGAAACAGCGAGCAGGTGCTGAAGAAATTCGTGGACCTGGGCATCGACATCGATGCGCTGGGCGAACAGCTTCAGGTGGAGGGTGCTAAAGCTTTCGTGAACTCTTGGAATGAACTGTTGGGAGTTATTGACTCGAAAAGCGCAGTCCTCAAGTAACCCGCCAAGCTCGCATCAGCGAATCCGGGATTCGAAGAGTGAGGGCCTGCGGCGAGCGAGAGTGGTAGCAGAGCCTCCGGAGGGTATTGCATTGCCAGGGTGGTGCTGGAAACCGCTGCCCCACCCCGGATTGTCGCGCACGCAGAGGTAGTACGACAGGAGCAACGCGATGGCAGGAAGGTTGCAGGGCCTGAAACGTCGTCCCGCATGGAAGGCGCTGGCTGCGCACTACAAACAGGTTAAGGACCTTCATCTCCGCAAGTTGTTCGCCGATGATCCGAAGCGGGGCGAGCGTTTCGCCATCGAAGCGGTCGGCATTTTCTTGGACTACTCCAAGAACCGAATCACCGACGAGACGCTAAAACTGCTGCTGCAGTTGGCCGAGGAGTCGGGCCTTCGTGCCCGTATCGACGCGATGTTTCGCGGCGAAAAGATCAACACCTCGGAAGAACGAGCGGTTCTACACGTGGCGCTGCGTGCTCCGAGGGACGAAGTCATCAAGACGGATGGGAAGAACGTCGTGCCCGAGGTTCATGCGGTGCTCGACAAGATGGCGGCATTCTGCGACCGGGTTCGCAGCGGCGAGTGGAAGGGCCACACTGGTAAGCGCATCCGTAACGTAATCAACGTTGGCATCGGCGGCTCCGACCTGGGACCGGTTATGGCCTATGAGGCATTGAGGCACTACAGCCAGCGCGATTTGGCGTTCCGCTTCGTCTCCAACGTGGATGGCACCGACTTTGCCGAGGCGGTTTACGGCCTCGATGCCGCTGAAACCCTTTTCATTATCTCGTCGAAGACGTTTACCACACTGGAAACCATGACCAATGCCCATAGCGCACGCGATTGGGCCCTGGCCGCACTAGGGGGTGACGAGTCCTCGATTGCCAAGCATTTTGTCGCGGTCTCGACCAACGCACCCGAGGTTGCGAAGTTCGGCATCGATACCGCCAATATGTTCGAGTTCTGGGACTGGGTTGGCGGCCGCTACTCGATGGATTCGGCCATCGGATTGTCGACCATGTTGGCCATTGGGCCGGACAATTTTCGCGCCATGTTGAACGGCTTTCACCTGATGGACGAGCATTTTCGCTCCACGCCGTTTGAACGGAATCTGCCGGCGCTGATTGGGTTATTGGGTGTCTGGTACAACAACTTCTTCGGTGCGCAGACACTGGCCGTGTTGCCATATGAGCAATACCTGAAGCGTTTTCCGGCTTACCTGCAGCAGTTGACCATGGAGAGCAACGGCAAGCACGTGACCCGTGACGGCAAAGAGATCGATTATCAGACTGGGCCCATTTACTGGGGCGAACCCGGTACCAATGGACAACATTCTTTCTATCAGCTGATTCATCAGGGAACGAAGCTCATTCCCTGCGATTTCATTGGTTTCTACAAGCCCCTCAATCCGCTGGGCAGGCATCACGACCTGTTGATAGCCAACGTGTTTGCCCAGACTGAGGCCCTGGCGTTCGGAAAGACCGCCGAAGAAGTTAGGGCCGAAGGCACTCCTGACCGGCTGGTGCCCCACCGCGTCTTCGAAGGAAACCGTCCGTCGAACACAATTATGATGGACGAGCTTACTCCGGAGGCACTGGGCAAGCTGGTGGCGCTTTATGAGCATGTCGTCTTCACCCAGGGTACGATCTGGAGCATCGACTCGTTCGACCAGTGGGGTGTGGAGTTGGGCAAGGTGTTAGCACTGCGCATTGTTCCTCAGCTGGAGAGCAAGGATCAGCCTGATCTTCATCACGACAGCTCGACGAATAATCAGATCCTTCGTTACCGCGCACACAAGTAAGGTGGCTACGATTTCTCATAGGGAGACGGCAACTCATGCAACTCGGAATGGTAGGTCTTGGGCGTATGGGCGCCAACATGGTACGGCGACTAATGAAGGGTGGCCACACCTGCACAGTCTTTGACATGTCACAGAAGTCGGTGGCAGAGCTCGCAAGTGAGGGCGCAACCGGAGCGTCATCCATCAAAGACTTTGCAAGCAAGCTGCAAAAACCCCGGGCGATCTGGTTGATGATTCCGGCGGCGGTGGTGGATTCCACCATCACTGAGATCGTCCCCTTCCTTGAGGCTGGAGACATACTGATCGATGGTGGAAATTCGTACTACATCGACGACATTCGACGCTCCAAGGAGCTGGTGCCGAAAGGAATTCACTACGTCGATGTCGGTACCAGTGGAGGAGTGTGGGGATTGGAACGGGGTTACTGCCTGATGATTGGTGGTCCCGACGCTGCTGTCAAACACCTCGATCCGATTTTCCGGACGATTGCACCCGGGGTCGGCAACATCCCGCGTACTCCGGGACGCGAGAAGGTGGGAGGCACAGCTGAACACGGTTACCTTCACTGTGGACCGAGCGGTGGAGGTCACTTCGTGAAAATGGTGCACAACGGCATCGAGTACGGAATCATGGCGGCTTACGCGGAGGGGCTAAATGTGCTGCGATCTGCAAATGTCGGCAAGCGGACTCATGCAGTCGATGCCGAAACCACCCCCTTGCGCGATCCCGAGCACTATCAATACGACTTCAACCTGGCGGACGTTGCGGAGGTGTGGCGGCGGGGAAGCGTTATTGCTTCCTGGCTGCTGGATTTGACAGCCTCGGCGCTGATCGCCGATCCGACTTTGTCGAAATTTGCTGGACGCGTCTCGGATTCCGGCGAGGGACGATGGACCATCAAAGCGTCTATCGACGAAGCCGTGCCTACGCCGGTTCTTACCTCGGCGCTCTATGAGCGGTTCAGCTCGCGAGGTGAAGCGGACTACGCCGACAAGCTGCTCTCGGCCATGCGATTTGAGTTCGGTGGACACCTGGAGAAGTCGGACTAATAGCCTCGCTCTCGCGCAGACATTGAAACCCCGATGGGAGAAAGCTCATGACGCTGGAAGTGTTGCCCGATCCTGAGGCGGCCGCGAAGCGGGCTGCCGCCATCATCGCGCAGGATGCCCGCGCAGCTGTCGCCGCCCGGGGCAAGTTCACGATGGCCGTGAGCGGAGGCCATACACCATGGCTGATGTTACGCGCCCTGGCAAATGAGGATGTGCCATGGGCCGGCGTGCAAATATTTCAAGTGGACGAACGGGTAGCGCCCGAGGGAGATCCCGACAGGAACCTCACCCATTTGCGAGCGACTTTGTTGACGAACGCGCCCATTTCGAGTGAACAGATTTACGCTATGCCGGTTGAACTTCCCGACGTAGAGGCTGCCGCCAGAAAATACGCCCAAACCCTGAACACCGTGATCGGATCACCGCCGGTTCTCGACCTCTCCCATCTCGGTCTTGGCCCCGATGGTCACACCGCGTCGCTGGTACCGGGGGATCCTGTGCTCGACATTACAAACTCCGATGTAGGTGTAACCGGGGTTTACAACGGACATCGTCGCATGACGTTGACGTATCCTGTCCTGAACCGCTCGCGGAAAATTCTCTGGCTGGTGACAGGAGCCGAGAAAGTTGCGATGCTGCCACGGCTGGAAACGGGCGACACGTCTATACCGGCAGGCAGAATCAGTCGTCCGCAGGCCGTGGTGGTGGCGGATCGCGCGGCCACAGGCCGGGCGGGGAGTTGATCCGGGTCCATCCTCCATGACCGATCGCCGTCAACTGCTCGCTTACGACAGCGGCACGAAAACCAAGCACACCGGCGACGGCACTTTCAACGAGCGCGATGTGGCGGTCAGGCGTCCGCTTGCCGGATCAACCGTGAAGAGGTTGATGGTGTCGGAATCCTGATTGGCGACGAACATCCATTTCCCCGCTGGGTCGAGCGTGAAGTGGCGAGGCGTCTTGCCGCCGGTCGGAACGCGCTGCACCAAAGACAGCTTTCCCTGGCGATCGATGCCAAGGACCGCAATGCTGTCCTCTCCGCGATTCGATACGTATAGAAACCTTCCTGAGGCATCGGTCTCGATTTCGGCAGTCGTGTTCTCGCCTTTGAATTCGCGCGCCAGAGTGGAAATGGTCTGCTGCCGGTGCAACCGTCCCGAAGATACGTCATAGGAGAAAACTGTCACGGTGGAGGAGAGCTCGTTTACCACATAAATGAATCTGCCGGAGGGTGAGACAGCGAGGTGGCGCGGCCCCGAGCCGGGGCTGACCTTGACAAAGGGCGGCCTTGACGCTGCGAGCGTGCCGGAGGTTGAGTCGAAGCGATAAATCAGCAGTTCATCCAGCCCGAGGTCAGGCACGAAAACGAAGCGATTGTCGTTGCTGGCCTGGATTTCATGAGCGTGGGGCGATGACTGCCGCTCTTTGTCGACACTGGAGCCGGTGTGCTGGACGAAAGCCGTACGCGGACCGAGGCGCCCGTCACTTTCGATAGAGAAAACCGCAATGTTGCCGCTATTGTAATTCGCTACCAGGACGTACCGCCCGGTCTTGTCGACCGAGATGTGAGCTGGGCCGGCGCCCGCGGACGAAATCTGCTGTAACTGCCTGAGTTTGCCGGACTGTTTGTCAATGACGAATGTACTTATGGCCCCGGTGGAGGCGCCTTCAAAGGTGTCGATCTCATTCACCGCATACAGGAATTTATAGTTGGGATTGACGGCAAGAAACGACGGATTCTGGGTTTCAGCCGCCAGTCCCACCGATTCCGCCTCGCCGCTTGCCGGATCGAAACGGTAAGCATAGATACCCCGGCTGTCCTTATCGGTGTAGGTACCAACGTAGGCAAGATAACGGTAATCGGCCGCAGGCGTGGCGACTGAAGTGAGGACGATCCCGGCGACGATGATTTGCATCTTTATCAGGGAAAAACGGCACGAGGTCATGCCAGGATTCTAGTGCAAGCCGGTGCTCTGATCCTTGAAGAAGCTTTCGCGTTCCTGGGTTATGATCGCTGGGCAGGCTGAGAGACGGATACATGTCGACGACTTGGTTGCACAGCAGAACACCCTGGACCGCGCGTGTCCATCGAGCCGAGGAATTGGCGGAGCGCAATCCTTGGTCGAAGCAGGTCCTGGGGTTTTACTCACTCCTGCTGGCCTTTCAGAAGACTATCTACGAAAGAGTTACGGTGGGACCTGCAAGCAAGAGTGCCGAGTTTCTTCCCTCCCTCGACCTCGACCGGGCGGCGCGGGAGCTTCCGGAACTGGCCGAGATTGTGAGCGCGTATGGACCCGTGACGCTGGCAAAGAATGCCGCCCGATGGCATGGTTCTTCTTTTCAGCAGAATCGAGACCTGCTGGAACAATGGCTGTTTGCGGCTGAAATTCCCGATGGAACTGGCGCATTCTTCGCCCGGGTATTGCTTCAGCCACAGGCCGAGAGGTTGGTGGAGTTAGGCAACTTCCTGCCGCAGAGGATGGCTGAAAATCGGTGTCCTTATTGTGGATCGCGTCCGCAGCTGGCGGTTCTGCGGCCGGAAGGGGACGGCGCAAAGCGAATGCTGTTGTGCTCGCTGTGCAGCTCGGAATGGGCGTTTCGCAGGATTCTGTGCCCGGAATGCGGCGAGGAGAATCACGAGAAGCTTCCGCGATACTCGGCGGTGGGAATTCCTGCAGTCAGGGTCGAAGCTTGCGAAACCTGCCGGCACTATCAGAAGTCGGTCGACCTGACCTTGGACGGTCTGGCGGTGCCGGTGGTGGACGAAATCGCCGCCGCACCCTTGGATTTGTGGGCGGCGGAGCATGACTACCGGAAGATCCAGGCGAACATTGTGGGCTTCTAACAATAGCTTGCGATCCCCTCCGCGGTTCCCGATTGACCGATTCGGGATCCCGGATGTAATCTCGTTTCGGTTTTGGTTAGGCTTACAGTATTGGGTCGAGACGGGTGGGGAATTGTGAATCGATCTTGCAGCGGTTTCGAACCTCACTCTGACGCGTGTGCTTCGCGTATCCTGCCGTCCTATCTTTCGCTTTCAGCGCTAGCGCTACCCGCTCCCGGTATGGAGGTCCCATCATGGACGTCTCTAGACGTACATTCGTAAAAACTGGTTTAGCAGGAATCGTTGGTATTTCCGCGTTTGGATTCGATGCTGAGCCGATTTATGCCCAAACCCAGGGACTGAAGATTTCCCGCACCACCGAGACACGAAGTACCTGCCCCTACTGTTCCGTGAGCTGTGGAGTCATCATCCACACCATTGGCGACAAGGCAAAGAATGTCACCCCGCAGGTAGTGCATGTGGAAGGCGACCCCGACCACCCCATCAATCGCGGCACGCTGTGCCCCAAGGGCGCTTCCCTCGAGCAGGATATCCTCAATGACCGCCGCATCCTCAAGCCGCAAGTACGCCGGCCGGGCTCCGACCACTGGGATGACATCTCCTGGAACCAGGCCATCGACGAGATCGCCCGCTGGACCAAGAAGACGCGCGACGCAAGCTTTATCGAGCAGGATGGCCAGGGGCGCACGGTGAACCGTTGCGAATCGCTCGCCTTTACCGGTGGCTGCACCGACACCAACGAGTTCAACTATCTCGTGGTCAAAACCATGCGCAGCATGGGGGTTGTGTACCTGGAAAACCAGGCCAGGGTTTGACACGCCCCCACGGTCTCAAGTTTGGGACCAACTTTCGGACGCGGGGCGATGACCAACGGCTGGATCGACATCAAGAACACCGACATGATGTTGATCATGGGCGGGAATCCAGCCGAAAACCACCCCTGTGGGTTCAAGTGGGTGGTGGAAGCGAAGCGGAACCGCAATGCCAAGGTCATTGTGGTGGATCCGCGATTTACCCGTACCGCCACTCAGGCTGACCTATTTCTTCAGATTCGCGCCGGTTCAGACATCGCCTTCCTGGGCGGTGTCATCAATTATGCCCTGCAAAATAACCGCGTGGCGCACGAATACCTGGTCAATTACACGAACGCCGCCTTTCTTATCAAAGAGGGTTTTAAATTACCCGAAGATGGGCTGTTTTCCGGCTTCGATCCCGAGAACGGCACCTACAACAAAGATACGTGGAACTATGAGGCGGGCGGCAATGTGACCGGCAGGTCGGCAGCTGCAGCCACGTTGGTCAACGCCAGCGGTCATCCCCCCTCTCCCTCACCGCCGCCGTCCTTGCCACCAAACATTGCCTGCGATCTGGATTTACAGCACCCGCGATGCGTGTACCAACTCCTCAAGCAACAGTACTCGCGATATACGCCGGAGATGGTGGAGCGCATAACGGGCATCCCCAAAGACGACTTCACAAAAGCCGCCGACTTCTACACCTCGATCCGCAAGAATGGCGACGTAAAGAAGGCGGGGACGATCATCTACGCCGTGGGCTGGACGCAGCACAGCTCGGGTACGCAGATTATCCGAACTGCGGCCATGCTGCAGTTGTTGATGGGCAATGTAGGTCGCGCCGGAGGCGGCGTGAACGCGTTACGCGGACACTCAAACATCCAGGGTGCGACTGACATGGCAGGCATCTTTGACATACTTCCTGGGTACCTGAAGATGCCGAGTCCAGCCGATAAGGACTTGAAGACGTTCCTCGACCGCACGACGATTCAGACAGCGAAGCCCGCCGAGTGGGAGTCGTTCAATTACTGGTCGAACACTCCCAAGTTCATGGTGTCGTTGCTGAAGGCAATGTATGGGGACGCTGCTACCAAAGACAACGGTTTCGCCTTCCATTACCTTCCCAAGATCGACCGTAATTACTCGTGGGCGTACATCTGGGACGACATGTACAGGGGCACCATCAAGGGCTTCTTTGCGTTTGGGATGAATGGAGTGATGATTGGACCCGATGCGAAGAAGAACATCGACGCCCTGAAGAAGACTGATTTCGTTGTGGTCTGCGAAATCTATCCTGACGAGACCAGTGGGTTCTGGCAGGCTCCGGGCATCACCGCCGACGACATGAAAAAGATCAACACCACGGTATATCGGCTGCCGGGAGCGGGATTTGCCGAAAAGGACGGCGCCTTCGTCAATTCGGCCCGCTGGTTGCAGTGGAAGAACGCTGCACTGCCGCCTCCGGGAGACTGCCGTCTCGACCAAGACATACTGGCGCAAATCTTTCTTAAAGTTCGTGAGCTCTACAAACAGGAGGGAGGCAAGTTCCCCGATCCGATTCTGCATGCCTCGTGGAATTACACCGTCCCTGATCATCCATCGCTCAGCGAGGTCGCAAAGGAGATCAACGGGAAAGCGCTGGCTGATATCAGCGACGAGAAATCAGGCGTTTCCCTAAAAGCCGGACAACAGTTGCCGGGCTTCGCCATGCTTCGCGATGACGGCACCACGATGTCGGGTAACTGGCTCTACTGTGGATCATGGACCGAAGCCGGCGCAATGCTGCAGCGGCGTGGAACAGAAGATCCATCGGGCCTGGGAATCTATCCCAACTGGGCGTGGTCCTGGCCGGCGAATCGACGGGTAATGTACAACCGGGCCTCATGCGATTTGTCGGGCAAGCCGTGGGACCCGGATCGAAGGCAGGTGTGGTGGAACGAAGCGGCGCAGAAGTGGGTAGGGAATGATGTGCCCGACTTCAAACCGGATTCAAAGCCGCAAGAGCACATGGGGCCGTTCATTATGCTCCCCGAAGGAGTCGGCAGGCTCTTCGTGCCGTTGGGCGGCCTGGTCGATGGGCCGTTTCCGGAGCATTACGAGCCGGTCGAAAGCCCAATTGCGAATCCCCTTCACCCCAACCAGTCAAGCAATCCGCTAGCCAAGAAATTCAAGACGGCGCTGGACAAATTAGGGACAACACAGGAGGGCTACAACCTCGTGTGCACTACCTATCGTCTCACGGAGCACTATCACTATTGGACCAAGAACAATCCCATGAATGTCCAACTGGTCCCCGAACCCTTCGTTGAGGTTCCCGCCGAGCTCGCCGACCAGATGGGAATTCGCGGCGGTGAAAGAGTCAGAGTAACGAGCATCCGCAGCAGCTACATCGCCAAAGCCATGGTGACCAGGCGCATCAAGCCGATGATGATCGACGGCAAGAAGACATTTCAGATCGGTATTCCCATTCACTGGGGCTTTCTGGGGATTGCCGAAGACGCAGACAAAACCGCCAAAACACCCGTCAACCTGATAACTCCGGCGGTGACCGATCCCAACGCGTACACGCCGGAATTCAAAGGCTTCCTGGTGAAACTCGAGAGAGCATAGGGAGGGCGAGTTGGCAGATCGAAAAACATTCCAGATCCAGCAAATCTCGGCTCACCCCGGCCCGGTACCCGGCAAAGGAATGCAGCGCGAGCCGGAGGTCTGTAAGCTCATCGACACCACGACCTGCATCGGGTGCAAGGCGTGTGAAGTCGCCTGCGTGGAATGGAACGATATGCCGTTCCAGCCTACGATGTTCGACAACACCTACCAGACGATGCCGGACACGAACTGGAATTACTGGAACCTCATCAAGTTCAACGAGGACCAGCATTCCGACGGGAGCTTTGCCTGGCTCATGCGCAAGCACCAGTGCATGCACTGTGCGGACCCCGGATGCCTCCGGGCATGTCCTGCCGATGGCGCCATCGTGCAGTATGCCAACGGCATCGTCGATTTTCAGCAGGAAAATTGCATCGGATGCCAGTTCTGCGTTTCCGGATGTCCATTCAACATTCCCAAGTTCAACCCCAGCACGAAGAAAGTCTACAAGTGCACGCTGTGTTCAGACCGCGTCGGGGCCGGCTTGGAACCGGCGTGCATCAAATCGTGTCCCACCGGCTGCTTGCACTTCGGTACCAAGGACGACATGAAGTTCCTGGCGGAAAACCGCGCCGCCCAGCTTCGTGATGTGTCTGGATTCGCCAATGCCGGTGTTTACGATCCGGAAACCATCGGCGGAACCCATGTGATCTATGTCCTGCACGACTTAACGAAGCCGGAAAGATACGGGGACCTTCCGGCGAAGCCGCGCATACCGTTAAGCTTCACCTTATGGAAGCAGTTCTTGAAGCCGATTGGCCTGTTCGGCGCGATGCTGGGATTCGTGGGCGTGGTCCTGCACTACATTTTCGAAGGGCCTCGCGTGGAGCAGCCAGCGCCGCCGGTCAAGAGGATCGATCCGCCACCGCCTCCAGCGGAGAAGGGAAACTAGATGGCGACCTCAGCTAATCGCTTTGAACACCGAACCAACGTCATCGATCGCATGGGGCGCACGGTGGTGTATGAGGGCGAGCTGCTCCGGCATCCGGTCTACACCCGCTTTCTGCACTGGATGGCGGGCATCTTCTTCTTCCTGGCCCTTTTGTCGGGCTTCGCCATTTACCTGCCATGGATCTTCCGCTTTTTCACTCCGCTATTCGGTGGCGGAGCGATGACAAGATTACTGCATCCGTGGTTCGGACTGGGATTTGTAGTCTTCTTTGCCCTGCAGGCAGCGAATTGGTCGAACCCGATGCGCTGGACACCGTCGGATACGAGGTGGATGGGGCACATCAGGGGTTACATCAGCCACCAGGACGCCATGGAGCCGGCCGATGTGGGGTTTTTTAATGCCGGACAGAAGATGCAGTTCTGGGAGATTGTCGCTGGCTGCATTGCTTTCGTGATCACCGGATTCATCATGTGGTTCCCGGAAATCTTCGGCAGAGCGCTGGTGGCTATTTCCTATGTGATTCACGACATCGCCGCCTTGATAATGCTGTTCGGTATCTTCTTTCACATTTATCTCAGTACCTTCGGCGAGCCGCATACCATTCAGGCAATGACCCGGGGTACGGTAAGCGAGGCCTGGGCATGGACGCACCATCCCGCCTGGTACAAAGAAGTTACCGGGCGTGACCCCTACCAAGCGATGGGGGAGGCCAGGCAGCGGCAAGAGAGGGGTCTATAGCCAGCCCCGTCACCCGTTTCTTGCTGCCTTTCGACCGTTCGCCTCGCCCCTGAGCTCGAGAGCGCTGGTATTCTGGTTGCACACGTTCTTCGGGCTGCGAACTCGTCATGTCTGAATCCAACAATCGGGAATTCAAGGTAACAGCTGAAACCACAGAATCGTTCGACCAATTGCTTTCGGAGTACGAACGGAGCCACGCCCCGACGGCCGAAAACGGCTCCCGCCAACGGGAAGGAACCGTGGTTGCCGTTACCGCTGAGTCCGTGCTGCTCGATATCGGTTTTAAGACGGAAGGCATTTTGCCACTCTCCGAGCTGACGTCGGGCCATGTTGCTCCGAAGCCGGGTGACAAGCTCGCGGTCTCGGTTAAAGGCCGCAATTCTGATGGCTATTATGAGCTGTCCCGCACGAGAATTACGGCTCCCAAAGATTGGAGCACCCTGGAACAGGCCTTCGCTGCAAAGGCGACGATTGCGGGGACTGTAACGCGGGTGGTGAAAGGCGGATTGAATGTCGATGTGGGAATTTCCGCCTTTATGCCGGCTTCTCGCAGCGGAGCGCGTGACGCCGCGGAGTTGGAAAAACTCGTAGGGCAGGAAATTCGCTGCCGCGTCACCAAGCTGGATATAACCGGGGAAGATGTCGTGGTCGATCGTCGGGTGGTGATGGAAGAGGAGGCCCGCTCAAGCAAGCAGCGCCGCTACGCTGAAATTCGGGAAGGCGACGTCGTGCACGGCAGGGTAAGAAGCTTCACTCCCTATGGCGCATTCGTTGATCTCGGCGATATCGATGGATTGCTGCACGTAAGCGATATCGCGTGGAGACGCGTCGGCAGGCCGGAAGAGGTGCTTGCGCTGGGACAGGAGATTGAAGCCAGAGTCCTCAAGATCGATTCCGATAAGCAACGCATTTCCCTCGGCATCAAGCAATTGCAGCCGCATCCGTGGGATGCGGTCGGGGAAAAGTACATAGTCGGCGATCGGGTTCGAGGCACCGTGACCCGCATTGCCGACTTTGGCGCTTTCGTCGAGCTTGAGCCAGGTGTCGAAGGGCTGGTGCATATCTCGGAAATGTCCTGGAGCAAAAAGGTCAGAACGCCGGGAGACCTGGTCAGGCCGGGTGAAATCGTGGAGGCCGCGATTCTGGCAATTAACCTGATCGAGCGCAAGATTTCCCTTGGGCTCAAGCAGGCGCTGGGAGACCCGTGGGAGGAGGTAGCGCAGAAGTTTCCCGTAGGCTCCGCGGTGGAAGGGACCGTGACTAGCCTGCCGAAATTTGGAGCCTTCCTGCAGTTAGCCGAAGGAATCGAAGGGCTGGTACACATCAGCGAGATTACGGCGGAGAAACGGCTGCATCATCCCCACGAAGTGTTAAGGGCCGGACAAAAGGTTAAGGCGCAAGTCATCGCCATCGATCCCGAGAAGCGGCTCATACGCCTGAGTATGAAGCAGCTGGTACC
>Ga0306921_10003069_pt1 | contig 16879 bp, 16 predicted proteins | sample sta12Cox44000080_FD_203760 | JGI IMG/M metagenome (GOLD analysis project Ga0306921, IMG submission 203760) | Lab enrichment of tropical soil microbial communities from Luquillo Experimental Forest, Puerto Rico - statoxic.12C.oxic.44.000.080 (v2)... | ecosystem: Environmental > Terrestrial >...
CTCGGCGAGGCTCCGCAATGCGCGGCTCATCTCGACTTCATCGGCCATGCCCGCAGCTGTGAGAGCGTGGAACATGGCCCAGTCGCGCACGGTCATGCCATCGGGCGCCTGCGCCGAGGCCCGCGCCCGCAAGTAAGTCAGGCCATCGGGAACCCGCACTTCGGTGCCTTCCGAATTTAGAAGGTAGTAGCCACCTTCACCGGCGTCCAGCTCGACGCCCGATGTCCGGATCTCGGGGAACCGCGCGAAAATCGCCGATAGCGTGCGGACACGGTCGGTCCACGCCTTTTCATCGAGCGTGAGCTTTCGGAAGTCAGCGACGAGGCGGACCGGTTCGGCGTGCGCGAAATCGTTCAGCTGGTCGTTCAGGGAGAGGTTCCGTAGGGCGGCCCGCTTGCGCGAAATCGCTTCCACTGCCGACTTGTATGACGAATCGGTGGCCAGCCACAGATACCGGCGCAACACCATGTAATCGTTGTCCAGCGGGAAGCGCTCCAGGTCGTAGCGCGTCCCGAATGGAAAGCTGCTGCCGATGTAGTTGGTGTTGTCGAACTTGGGGTCGCCGACGCGAACATGAACGTTCAGGTTGCGAAACTGGTCGCGACGCCGGGTGACGACGCCGCCCAGCGTGGCAGCCACGTCGAAGGTGTCCGCCTCGTCCAACAGATACTCGACGAAATAAGGAGTCTCGAGATTGGAGACCATCAGCTTGCGCGATCGCTCCATTTCGTCGTGCATGGCCTGCAGGACCGGGTCGGCCACCGGCGCCTGGGCAGTCAACACGATGCCGGTGACCAGCACCGCCGCCAGCAACTGCCAGGGCTTCATTGGCCGCTGCTCCTGGTGGATTCGGCGGGCAACGGCGGAGGCAGCAACGGCGGGCGGTCCTGCGATTTGGCCTTCTTTTCGATTTCGATCTCCGATACCAGGATGGCCGGCGCCACCGCCGAAACCGGCACGCTGCCCGATTCGGCGCCGCAATATCCGTTGAAGACCTCCAACTTGTCCGACGTGGCCAGGATCTTCGAGAAACTGGCGAGCGGCGTACCGACTATATCGGCACCGCGCACCAGTTCGTCCGGACGGCCGTCCGCGTAGACGCGGTAGACCACGATGGGGATCACCTTAAAGGCCTGCAGCCCCGCGCGGCTGGTGGTGGTGAAGCCACCCGTGATATCGCGGAAATACAGCCCGTAGGGCTTGTTCTGGCGTTTAATTTCGTCGATCAACATCCGGCGCAGGCGGGCCTCGGGCACCGAGTTCGACGATTCCACGATCAGATTGGACTGGCGCGACACCACCTCGTAGCCGGGCTGCCGACGCCCGTGGCCGTTTGAGTGACCGATGCCTTTGATCGGAGAGCGTGACATCAGAAACGTCTTCAGCACCCCCTTATCGACCGCCAGCACCGGGCGGGCCTTCACGCCCTCGTCATCGTACTCATACCAGCCGTTCAGATCGATCCCATCGATCTTACGGCGGGTCGGGTCAAACACCACGGAAAGAAAATCCGGGAGAACCTGTGTTCCGATACTCTTGGTAAACGTCTGGCCTTCGGTAACATCCTTCTGGCGGTGCCCCTCGACTCGGTGGCCGAAGATCTCGTGAAAGAAGACGCCGGCGGCGCGGCCGGAAAAAATGGCGGGACCTACGAACGGCTCGGCTTCAGGCGCGTGCAGCAGGCCCGTCAGGTCCTGGGCCACGCGGTCAATCGACGCCAGCAGCACTTCATCTTTGGGCAGGCCCGCTGCGTCGACGGCCTCGAACGTCTCGCTGGTCGCGAGGTCGGTGCCATCCTCGGCCTTGGCCGAAGCGGTAATGACGACCCGCGCAAAGCCGCGCCCGTGCGCCACCCTCGTACCGTCGGTATTGACGAGGTAGCGGGTATCGGTCTGCGCGGTTACGGAAACGTGCGAGGTGAGAACGCCCGGGTAGTTTTGGAAGTGTGAGGAGAGCTTGCGAATCCGCTCGGTCCACCGAGCCTCGTCAAACCGGAGCTGGGGCGGCGCTTCCTGAAAGGTGGCCGGCATTTCCGAGGAGAAGTCGTCGGAGTCATCCTCGGCGGCCACGTTCACTTGCGTATTGGTCTTGATCCGAATCAGACGCTCCGCTGCGGCGCGATAAGCCCGGTCGGTCTCCTGCCACAAACGCCGTTTGATGGCGTTCACGTTATCCTCCACCGAGAGCAGCGAGCCCGAGGTGAACTGGCCGCGGTCGCCACGCACCTGATGGTAGTTGTCGAGCTTAGAGCTGCCCACTCGCATCGACACGTCGAGGTCGCGCTCCTTGCCGCTGTCGGTATTGGAGATCGTTCCCAGCGTCCCAGAGATGCTCCGGACGTCCTGTTCGGTCACCTCGTAGCTCAGGAAATAGGGAGGCGGGTCGGCGTTCTGCTTGAGGATAGTGAAGTTGCGGTTGAGCTCCTGTGACAGGGCGTCGAGCAACGCGGAGGGCTGCGCCAGGGCAACCGGCGCCAGCGAAAGCAGGAGCGCGAGACAGTGCGGGGAAAAACGGGTCAAACGTTCAGGATAGCACTAACATCGAAAGCGCGACCAGCTGGACTAACGTTTTCCCAATCGGCCCGTCTGCTTACGCATGATCCGGCAATTTCTTTTGAGCGCAGCAGGGCTTGCGATCGGCCTGGGGGGTTGGCCGCTGCCCGGTCAGGCGCAGTTCGGGCGGGACTGGGACTTTCGCGTGGATGGCGGCCGGAATGCGGAGCGCTGTTCCGATCTGCGGGTCCGAGCGTCCGGCGCGCTCGCCCAAGACACGCAAAACTATACCATCTCTCAGGGCGAACGATCTGGGGTCGAGATCGATGCCCGGGACCACTCGATGGTGTACGTCCGCGGCTGGGATCGGCCGGACTATTCGGTCGAAGTCTGCCGATACGCAGGTGCCGGAACGACCACCGCATCCGACCAGGCGCTGGGGTCGATTTCAGTCACCCGCAATGGCGGCCGGTTCACTGCTATCGGCCCCCCGGGCCCGGAGAACAACTGGCGGGTCGTTTTCTTCGTTCACGCCCCGAGGGATGCCTCCCTGAACCTGGAAACCGGGAACGGTCCGATTGAGGCCGCCGAGGTAACCGGCAAGCTGACGATGCACGCGACCAATGGTCCTCTATCGCTCGATCGCTGTTCTGGAACGATCGATGCCGAGACTACCAACGGACCCATTTCGATGTCCGGCGGCAGCGGCGACGTGCGGTTACAGGCTTTGAATGGACCGATTTCGCTCGTCCTGCCGGATGAGGTCTGGAACGGTTCGCAACTTGAGGCCCGCACAAGCAACGGGCCGTTGAGCGTGAGGCTGCCCAACGGGTTTCGTTCAGGCCTTCGCGTCGAAACCTCGGGCTATGCTCCCATCAGCTGCGGTATCGACGCGTGCCAGAGTGCCCAAACCGAGGGCAACCGCTTCTTCCCCCGAATGATCGAACTGAACGGCAGCGGCGACGTGGTCCACCTTTCGACGCACAACGGTCCGGTGTCAGTCGGCAACCTCAAAGGCAGCCGGCGGGTCCTCTAGAACGCAAAACCGTTACCCGGCTCGAGACAGCCCTTGCGAACCCGCCTCTCGCCCTGAGATAAACGGCAGCGATCGCCGCGCGGCCGCTCTGCTGATCCTGTTGGTGAGCCTGTCGTTAGCCTTGACACCCGCGGAACCAGATAATAGAATGATGCCCACTGGCGGATGGTCCTTTCCGGAAATTACCTCAGCCGAGAGGGGCAAAGTCGCAAGAGGGCTGGCGAAGGATTCGAGGTAACCGCGCGGTGCGACTATGCGCCACACCATAGTCTCAATCTTTAAGGCGGCGGCAGCCTATGGGAGGGCAGAAGAAGATGAGAGCGCAGTTGAGCGTCTTGGCGGCCGGGTTCGGCATGTTTCTTGCGGCGATGCCGGCGCTGGCCCATCACTCGTTTGAGGCTGAGTACGACTCAAACAAGCCGATGAAGGTGACCGGAACCGTCACCAAGGTGGAGTGGACCAACCCCCACGCCCGCTTCTATGTCGAAGTGAAGGACGAAAACGGCAAAGTCGCCAATTGGAATTTTGAACTCGGCAGCCCGAACGTATTGATCCGGCAGGGCTGGAGACGGTCTTCTCTGAAAGAAGGAGATCAGGTCACGGTGGAAGGCTACCTCGCCAAGGACGGATCGAACTTGGCGAATGCCCGCAGGGTCACGCTCCCGGACGGGCGGAGGGTGTTTGCGGGCTCGGCCGCCGAGGCCAACCAGCAATAGGCAGCGGCACCCGTGAAACTTTGAATCAGGAGATATCACGATGCAAGCAACGTTAGGAATACTCGTGGCAGGCTTCGGCTTGCTCATGTCCGCGACGCCGGTACTGGCGCATCATTCGTTTTCGGCCGAGTTCGATGACAAGCAGCCTGTGAGCCTCAAGGGCACGGTGACCAAAGTCGACTGGATGAACCCTCACATTTGGATTTATATTTCAGCCAAGGATGAGGGCGGCAAGGTGGCTGCGTGGCAGTGCGAAGGCGGTCCGCCGAACTCGCTGACACGCAACGGGTGGACCAAGAGCGCACTCAAGGAGGGCGACCAGGTCACGATTGAAGGCTTCCGCGCTAAAGACGGAACCAATACCTGCAACTCCCGGTCGGTCACATTGCCGGACGGCAAGAAGGTGTTTGCGGGTTCCGCCGATGATGGCGGCCCCAACGCGCGCAAGAACGCCGGCCAGTAAAAGGAGCGCGCTCCTCCGACGATCGAGATTGTGCCGGCGGTGCCTACCATCGGTCTAGCCATCACGACGAGAGATCTCCGAAAGGGAGGTCTCTTTTCCGTTTTGCGGCGGATGCGAAGCGAATAAGGAGACTTCATCAATGAGATTTTGCTTTCACAATTGGGTCGGCAAGGCAGCGCTGGCCGTCGCGCTGTTGCCGCTGGCATCCGCGCCGGCTTCGGCCCAGGGCCGCGGGCCCAAACCCCCAGAAGGTGCAGCGCCCCGCTTGAACGGCAAGCCGGACTTCAGCGGAATGTGGCAGCGGCCGTACGTTCCCGACATGACGGTCACCACGCGTAATCACGACCAGGTCGCCGACGCGAGCTTGCCGGACGCGCCGACGGCTCCCGGACAGGCCGCGCCCAAAGGCCCTCCTGGACCGCCTCGCAAGGAACTTCCATTTACACCAGAAGGAAAGAAGATCTGGGAAGCCTATGACCCAGCCAAGGGCGACTACACGGGCAGCTGTCTGCCGTTCGGGTTGATCCGCTCGATGAACTCGCCCGATCCGATTCAGATCATGCAAAGTGATCAGTATCTGGCGTTGTTGTACGAACAGAATACGTGGTTTAAGGTATTCCACGTCGACGGGCGTCCGCACCGCGACCAGGTGGGGACCTGGTTTGGCGATTCGGTCGGCCACTGGGAAGGGGATACCCTGGTGGTCGATACCGTGAACTTTAACGGCAAGACGCGGCTCGACACGATAGGCCACCCGCACAGCGATCAGCTTCGCACGGTGGAGCGCTTCACCCGCTCCGATGCCGGGCACATCGCGTACGAAATCACCATCAACGACCCGAAATACTACGCCAAGCCCTGGAAGAACACTCGGGTATTCACGCTGCGGCCGGATTGGGAGATCATGGAGTACTCCTGCGAGGAGAACAACAAGGATTTCCTCGAAGGCCACATCAAGGGCGGCGTCAACCCTGTCAACTAGCCGATTTCGCCAGCGACGCCGAGCGCGTGGGGTCGTCGGTTGTGCCGTTGCGCTCCGCCATGCGCTCGACTGAAGTCCACGCGGAATCATCAGTCTGTCATCGAGTCTGCTGCTCGAGCGCCATCCGGGCCACCAAGTCGCTGGCCGCGCCGGGCACATCGAGGATGTCCGATTTCGCGGCCGGGCTAAGCAGATTCCGCGTATCGCGCGCCTCGAGGAGCCCGGGCTGATCTTGGTCGTGGGCCACCCCATTTCCCGAGCGATGTGCGGAGCCGCTCATGCCGATCCGCCTACAGCCGCCCCACCGCTGATCGCGCTTGGTGCGGGGATCGGTCGCGATCGAGGCTCCAAAGAAAGCGGGCATGCCGTCGGCGTCCGCGAGACCGAACTTCACCCACAATCCCGGGCACTCCCAGCGTCGCGCCCCCTGGTTACTGTGCTAAACATCGTCGCGGCGCCAAGTCCGGCTTGTCGGCCTTCTCCAACCCTTGTGTTTGGGATCGACTCTGGGTCAGTTCGAACAATTAACCTGCCTGAAGATCGCCGAACCCGATCTCGTCGATGGAAGTATGCCAGGCGGGCCGCCGGATCGTTCGAGTTTGGCGGTACTCGATCGCGGGATGGCTGTTCGGAAGCCCGATCGTATCGTCGATATTGGCCATTACGGCAGCCCGACCGGCTTGCCCAAAATCACCGCGCCGGCCGTCGACAGGTCCCTACGTCAAGCCGGAACTCCAAATAAAGCAGTGACTTCGGCGACCCAAGGGCCTAACACGAGTCCCGGCAACTCTTGATTCGATATAGCGTTTGATATATCTTAGATACATCATGAACCGAGAATGGACCGAGTTTTCTGACCTCTGGCCTTGGGCGTCGTTTGTCGGGCGGAGGCGCTTCTTCGAATCCGGTGGCGTCCGGTTGGCGCTGCTTTCGCTGTTGAACGAAGGGCCCAAGCATGGCTACCAGCTCATGAAAGAAATGGAAGAACGCTCACGCGGGCTGTATCGCGCCAGCGCCGGCAGCGTGTATCCAACGCTGCAACTACTCGAAGACGAGGATCTGATCCAGTCCGAGCAGCAGGAAGGTAAGCGTACCTATCGCATCACCGATCGCGGCCGCGCGGAACTGGAGAAGGATCCGGAGAGCGTCAAACGCATCTGGGAGCGAGCCAGCCGGTGGGCAGAGCGGCCGAAGTTCGGGCCCTTTTATCCTCCGCAGCCGCATCTGATGCCGCCGTTCGGAACGTTTATGAAATCGTTCTGGAGCGCGGCGGCGCGACTGGGTCCCAAGCCGGGCGGCACCGAACGTCTTCGGGATATCCTAGAACGTACCGCCAAGGAGCTGGACGAGTTGTCGTAAGGCACTCGGTGCGCCCGGTACAATATCGGGATGGGAATCAGCAGACGCAAGTTCCTGGCCGGGGCTGCACTGGCAGCCAGTCGTCTCGCGGCTCAGCCGCGCGTGCGAACCGGGCCTCTGATTTGCCTTTACTCCCGTCTGCTCCCCGACGTGGAGTACTTCGATCTCGGGCCGCTGCTTAGCGGAATGGGTTTTGACGGCTGTGATCTCTCGGTCGAGCCCGGTGGAACGGTCGAGCCGCAGCAGATCTCGGTCGACTTGGTGCGGGCCATCGAAACGATCGAAGGGCGCGGCCTCGAAGTCCCGGTGATTACCACCAATTTTGTCAGCCCGCTTGAGCCCTGGGCGCGTAACGTCATCTACGTTGCGGGCGGCTCGGGCGTCCCGCTGTTCCGGCCGGGCTACTGGAAGGTTCCTTCTCCGCGCCTGGTCGAGATCAGGGCACAGGTCGCGGGGCTGGCCGGTGTTGGCAGAGCCTACAAGATGGTGATGGGAGTACCGAATACCTTTCCGGCGGCGGTGATGCGAGATCTCGATCCGGGTTGGGCCGGTTACGATTTCGACCCGTCCCAGGCCACCCAGGACCTCCCGCTCGAGGCTGCCATGCCGCGTGTGAAGATGGTCATCCTGCGCGACGCCCGCCGGCAGAATGGCGTTTTGACCCCTTGTCCGTTGGGCGACGGGGTGGTCGACTGGACCCAGTTCTTCGCCACACTGGCGCACGCCCGATTCTCGGGGCCGCTGACGCTAGAGTCGGATTACCCCGCTGCCCGCCGGGTCGAGGCCATTCAGCGCGATCTCGACTTCGCTCGCAAGCACCTCACCGGGGCTTACCAGAAGGTGATGAGGGAGCCTACTTCACGCCCGCCATCAGCCTCACCGTCGGCTTGATCATGACTGCCATCAGAAGTACCGCGACCAGACTGAGCGCGGCTACGGCGCCAAACAAGTTTGGCAGCGCCATCGACTCGTAGAACGACGCCGCCTTGCCGGCGGCCCAGTCGCCAATACTGATCGACAAAAACCAGACACCCATTACGAACCCGCCCACCCGCGCCGGGGCGAGCTTGGTCATGGCACTCAATCCGACGGGGCTGAGGCATAATTCTCCGAGGGTTTGTAGGAAGTAGGTTCCGGTGAGCCACCAGGGGGAGGCCATTTTGCCGCCGGCGGCCGCCGGCACCAGGAGGGCGAAAGCCAGGCCGCCCAGCAGCAGGCCCCCAGCGAATTTGGCGGGGATGGAGGGCTCGCGGTGGCGCAGCGCAAGCCACAGCCAGGCGAAGACCGGTGCCAGTAGAATGACGAACACGGGTTGCACAAACTGAAACCAGCTTGCCGGAAATTCCCAGCCCAGGACGCGGCGGTCGGTATTACGCTCGGCAAACAGGTTGAGCGAGGAGCCGGCCTGCTCGTAGGCGGCCCAGAAGATCGCGGAGGACACAAAAAGCACTAAAATCGCGACGGCGCGCTTGCGCTCGATGGCAGACCAGCTGCGGCCGAAAATCAGCCAGGCGAAGACCGCCACGGAGATGATCAGCAGCAGCCAGCCGAGCGCATCGGAAATCGATTCGGCGGTCAAATCGATGATCCCGGTCCGGCTGAACACCGCAACCATCGCTAACATGGCCAGCGCGCCAATCGCCGCCAGCATTCCGTGGCGCCTCTCGCGCTGGTCTTTCAAGGGGTCTCCGGTACCGCTGGGGCGAAGGCCCGCGGCGCCGAGGTATTTGGCGCTCAACACATATTGAATCAGGCCAGCCAGCATGCCGACGCCCGCCGCCCCGAATCCCAGCCGCCAGCTGACCCGCTCGCCGAGGTAGCCGCAGATCAGCGGCGAAATCAGCGCGCCGATGTTGATCCCCATGTAAAAGATGGAAAACCCGGAATCGCGCCGCACATCGTTGGGCTTGTAGAGTTGGCCGACGATGGTGCTGACGTTGGGCTTCAACAGCCCGGTTCCGACCATGAGCAGCACCAGCCCCAGATAAAACCACGGCAGCCCCGGCGCGGCCAGCGAGAATTCGCCAGCGGCGATCAGAATTCCGCCGTACAGCACGGCCTTCTGCTGCCCAATGATGCGGTCGGCCACCCAGCCTCCCGGCAGGCTGAGCAGATACACCATGGCCGTGTAAAAACCGTAGACCGCGCCTCCCTTGGCGACGGAGAAACCCAACCCGCCCGAACTCGTGGGAGCCACCATGTACAGAATCAGGATGGCGCGCATCCCGTAGTAGCTGAACCGCTCCCACATCTCGGTGAAGAAGAGAGTGGCGAGGCCGCGCGGATGGCCATAGAAGCGGGTATCCTGCCACGGCTCCGGTTCGGTCGGGCGCCCCATCGACCGCCAGTGTACCATTCCGGGTTTGGTAGCATGGCGAAATGGATTGGAAAGCCCACGGCATTCGGATTGTCCGGGCCGGCGAGTTGGACACGAACACTCCGCAGACACCGGGCATGACGCGCGCGGCCGCCATCACCCACGCCACCGCTGGGGCGCAGAAACTGTGGGCGGGTACGGTGGTGGTCGAGCCGGACGCCAAGACCGGGGCCCACCACCACGGGGAGCTCGAGACCGTGCTGTACATCGTGAAAGGCCGCGCACGATTTCGTTGGGGCGAGAAGCTGGAATACGTGGATGAAGCCGGTCCGGGCGACTTCATTTACGTGCCGCCGTTCGTCCCCCACCAGGAGATCAACGCCCGGCGCGACCTACCGGTCGAAGCCGTCGTGGTTCGCAGTGGCCAGGAGCCGATCGTGGTGAACCTGGATATTGAAAGCCCCGAGGCCGAAAGTCAAGCTCCGCAAAACCAGACGCCCGGAGGGTTTCACCCGCCTCACGGCCGCTGATCGCTCGCGTCCCCTTGCTCGCGTGGCCGGCCCACCGGATCGCGAACGTCCTTTGTGCCGTACGTTTCACTCTCTCAGGCGACCCTCTATTTCCGGAGTTTGCTGAAAGTGATGTCTCCCGCCAGGGAAGCCTAGCGCCTTCTGCTATCGGAAGGGCAAATAGGCGGCAGGCGGCGAGGCTAACGTTGCTTGGCGGCCATCTTCTTTTCGAGGGCTTTCATCAACCGGGTCTCGACGTCGCTCGGAATCGGATAAGGCTCCATGCCCTTATAAATCTGGATGGTCTTCTTGGTGGTATCAGCGATCACCCAGCAGTTGGGGCACTCGGTAATATGCCGTTCTAGCTTCGCCCTCAGCTCCGCGTCGATGCGCTCGTCCAGATAGTCGCTCAACTCGGCGAGAAAATCCTTACATGTAAGCAAAGGCGTCGTCTCCCTTGCGCTTGAAGTAGCGAGTCAGCTTCTCGCGTAACTGCAAGCGGGCGCGCAACAGCCGGCTCTTGACCGCCGGCACGGAGAGGCCAAGAGCTTCCGCAGTCTCTTCGGTCGAAAGATCGTCCACATCCCTCAGCAGGAACACCGAGCGGTATGTGGGGGCGAGGGTTTGAATGGCCGAATCCAGGATCTCGCCCAGCTCCTCACGCGAAAAGCGCTGCTCCGGGTCTTCGTCCCACGCCGCGATTTCCCGCGTCACCGTGTCTTCACCGGTATCGATCGACTCGTCCAGCGAAACGGATTTGTCGGTTCGCCGGCGACGCAACTTCATCAGTGCCTGGTTCACCGCGATCCGCACGATCCAGGTGTAGAACTTCGAATTGCCCTGGAACTGATCGAGATGTTCGTACGCCCTCAGAAAGGTCTCCTGAAGCACGTCTTCGGCGTCTTCGCGGTTTTGCGTGATGTGCTGTGCCAGGCGAAAGATTTTGGCTTCGTAGCGTTTTACCAGTTCGGCGAACGCACGATCATCTCCCTTGCGGGCTTGGGCCACAAACGGGGCTTCGTCGAACCCGGCCTGGCTGGAGAGGGGCGTGGAGTGCACTTTCCTTTATCATAGCGCACCGGTTTGGCTGGAACCTCCGGGGAGTCCGCCTGCATGTTACGCTGAAATTTCCCTATGAGCCAGATTGAGGTGACGCTGCCCGATGGCAGCAAGCATGCCGTAGCGCCAGGCATTCGGCCTATTGACATCGCCCAGTCGATCAGTCCACGGCTGGCTGACGCCGCCATCGTGGCCAAGGTCGACGGAGAGTTGTACGATCTCACCCGTCCGCTCGAAAAGAGCGCGTCGTTAGAGATCCTGACCAATAAGGATCCCGAAGCGCTGAGGGTTTATCGTCACTCGACCGCTCACCTGCTCGCGGCGGCGGTGCTCGAGCTGTATCCTGAAACCCAGCTGGGCATCGGCCCGCCGATCGAGTCGGGCTTCTACTACGATTTCGACCGCGCCACCGCCTTCACGCCGGAGGATCTCGAGAAAATCGAGAAGCGCATGTGGGAGATCCAACAGCGGAACCTGCCTTATGAACGCATTTACACCAGGAAAGACGACGGCCTCAAGAAATACCGAGACGCTTGGATGAAATGCGAGCTGATCGACGAGCGCGCCGGCGATGTCTTCACCGAGTACACGCTGGGGCCGCACTTCATCGATTTTTGTCTCGGGCCGCACGTGCCGAACACCTCGAAGATCAAGGCGTTCAAGCTGCTCTCGATCGCGGGAGCGTATTGGAGAGGCGACGAGCACAACAAGCAGCTGCAGCGGATCTACGGCACCGCGTTTTTCACCAAGAAGGACCTGGAGGACTATCTCAACCGGCTGGAAGAGGCCAAGCGGCGGGATCATCGCCGCCTGGGCAGGGAACTCGAACTATTCACCGTTAATGAATCGGTGGGCGCGGGTTTGCCATTGTGGCTGCCGAGGGGCGCCACCATCCGCCGGCTGCTCGAGGACTACATCCTCGAACGCGAGCGGGCGACCGGATACCAACATGTCTATACTCCCGACCTGGCCAAGGTCGAGCTGTATCAGCGATCGGGCCACTGGGAGCATTATCACCAAGACATGTTCCCCACGATGGACCTTGAAACCGAGAAGATGGTGTTGCGGCCTATGAACTGTCCGCACCACATCCTGGTGTTTGAGTCGAAAAAGCGCAGCTACCGGGACCTTCCCATCCGAATCGCGGAACTGGGCACGATGTATCGCTACGAGCGGTCAGGTGTGTTGAGCGGTCTGAGCCGGGTCCGCTCGATGACGCTAAACGACGCCCACATCTTCTGTACGCCGGAGCAGATCAAGGAAGAGTTCTCCGGCGTAATGAGACTGGTGGAACAGGCCTATCGCGATCTCGGAATTACGCAATACCGGTACCGACTTTCGCTGCGCGATCCGGCCAATAAAAACAAGTATGTGAACAACGACGAGATGTGGGCGTTGGGGGAACGCGTGTTGCGGGAGGCCATGGACTCGCTCGGGCTGCCCTATATCGAGGCTCGCGGCGAAGCGGCCTTCTACGGCCCCAAGCTCGACATCCAGCTGGCCGACGTCATGGGCCACGAGGAAACCTACTCCACGATTCAAGTGGATTTCCATCTGCCCAACCAGTTCGGACTGGGTTATGTCGCAGCGGACGGCAAAGAGCATCGCCCGGTCATCATCCACCGTGCGATCGTCAGCACCATGGAGCGAATGGTCTCGTACCTGATCGAGCTCTACGCCGGAGCGTTCCCAGTGTGGCTGGCGCCGGTGCAGGCGACGGTCCTGCCGATCACCGACCGCCAGACCGAGTACGCACGCGTCGTGCGGAAGCAACTGGAAGACGCCGGTGTTCGCTCGACCGTTGACGATCGTAATGAGAAGGTCAATCTCAAGATCCGCGAAGCCCAGCTGCAGAAGGTCCCATATATGCTGGTGGTCGGCGATCGCGAGCAGCAGAGCGGCGAAGTGGCGGTCCGCAACCGCAAGCATGGGGATCAGGGCGCCAAACCGCTCGCCGAGTTTGTTTCCGAGATCCGGAAGGTGATCGATTCGAAAGCTGTTTCCGAATAGCCGGAGAGCACACACCGCGCGCCTGGCTCGCGCGCCTGGATCACTGATGGGCATGAAGGCGATTGAAGTCCGGGAAGACCTTCAGCAGCTCGATCGCGCGCTCGACGCGGTGCCCAACGCTCCCGCCGTGTTTATCCTGTGGCCGAACGAAGGCGGCCCGTATCTTTCCAGAACCGCATTGCTGCGCCGCCGCCTGATGCGGCTTCTGAAAGAACGGGAACGGCCGTCACGACTGCTCAACCTGCGGCACACGGTCGCGCGCATCGAGTACCGGCTGACGGCCTCCGCGCTCGAATCCAGCGTCGTTCAGTACGAATCCGCCCGGCGCCTTTTCCCTGAGAATTATCTCGAGGTGATCCGGCTGCCCATGCCCCCATACGTGAAGCTCGTCCTGAACAACGAGTTCCCGCGCAGCTACATCACCACGCATCTCGCGCGCACCTCCGGCCTGTTCTTCGGTCCCTTTCGCGCGCGGGCCGCCGCCGAACGCTTCGAAAGCCAGTTTCTCGATTTGTTCCAAATGCGGCGCTGCCAGGAGGATCTCACGCCTTCTCGCGACCATCCGGGCTGTATCTACGGCGAAATGAGCATGTGTCTGCGGCCTTGCCAACAGGCGGTAGGGCCGGCCGAGTACGCGCGCGAAGTCGAGCGGGTGGCTGAATTTCTCCGCACCGACGGCCGGTCTCTGCTCGATGCAATCGGCCAGTCCCGCGACCGGATGAGCGAAGAAATGAATTTCGAGGAAGCGGCCCGCCTCCACAAACGTTTCGAAAAGGTCGAGGAAGTGCTGAAGCTGCGCGATGATCTGGCGCGCGACGTGGACCGTCTCCAGGGAGTAGCGATCACGCGCTCGCTCGCCCCGGGAGCCGTCGACCTGTGGTTTGTGCGCGACGGCTCCTGGCAGACACCGCAGCAGTTCAGCTACGAAGCGCCGTTAGCGAAGCCGGTCCCACTCGATCAGCGGTTGCGCGAGATCTTCGCCGGGGTGAGTGGCCCTAAACTCACGCTCCGCGAGCGGCAGGAATACCTGGCGATGCTGGCGCGCTGGTACTATTCGAGTTGGCGGGACGGAGAATGGCTGAGCTTCGAAACCTACGGCGAGATTCCATACCGCAAGCTGGTGCACGCCGTCTCGCGCGTGGCACGGCGCGATCCGCCCTCGTCCTAGCGCTGGTGGCAGCCGCATCAGGCGCCGGCAGGAATCCGCTCGTACCCGATTCGCTGCTGCGTATCATCGCCGGCGAGCTTTCGGTAGAAAACGCACTGAAGCAGACCGCGGCCATCGCCTCGCGAGCGCGTTATCCGAACTCGCAAGGCTTTTTCGACGCGGCTGAGTATGTGGCTCGCCGCGCGCGCGAGTATGGCCTGGGCCACGTGAGGGTGGAGCGTTTTCCCGCACCGGAGCCGATGTGGGATGCCGCCGAGGCGTCGCTCGACGTGATCGCGCCAGTCCCAGAGCCGATTTCGGCGCTCGAACGCGTTCCCGAGCTCCTCGCCCACAATAGCGCCGATGGCGATGTCACCGCCGAGTTGGTGGATGTCGGACGAGGCGTGTCGGAGGCGGACTATCGCGACAAAGACGTGCGCGGAAAAGTGTTGCTGGCCACCGGAGAACCTCAGCCGGTATGGCGGGCGATGGGGCCCCGCGGTGCTCGGGCGTTAATCGCCGCGCCTACGGGAGACTTCTTCGGCCGGCATACGCCGCCCGACGCAGTCCTCTGGGGAGAAGCCCCCGCCCATGCCGTGGTTCTGATGGTCAGCCCCCGACAGGCCGGCCGGCTTCGGGCCCTCATGCGGCGCGCGCCGGTCATCGTACGCCTGCACGCCAAGGCCGCGCGCAGCGAGCCGGGCGCGCTCGGTATGGTGATGGGCGAGATCGCGGGTACGCACCCCGGAGAGGATCTTGTGATTGCTGCACACCTGGATCACCAAAAACCAGGCGCTAACGACAATGCTTCGGGCAGCGGTACCTTGCTCGAATTGGTGCGGACCCTGAATCATCTGATCGTTGCCGGAAAGATCCCCAAGCCCCAACGCACGTTGCGTTTCTGGTGGACGACCGAGATCGTTTCCGAGCAGGCGTATTTCCGCCGGTACCCGGAAGATGCCCGGAATATTCTGCTCTCGGTGGTGCTCGACCAGGCAGGTGGCCTGCGCAACGCCGAAAACAACCTGGTCATCATATTCAACCCTGCCTGGCTGCCGTCTTATGCCGACGACCTGATCGAGAACCTCGCCGAGTCCGTGAAGGATCGCTATGCTCCCGCCGAGTATGAACCCGATCCCCTTGTGATTGCCCGGGGCGGCAGTCATCAATCCCTGCGGACTGTGTATTGGGATTACCAGGAGATTACCGACGAGGTGGCTTTCGAAAGCCGGGAGCGGAAGATACCCGGAATCGCACTCGCGGTTCCTTCGCTCGATCTCATCCACTCGAACCTCGACACTGTCGATCGGCTCGACCCCACGTGGATGAAGCGGACCGCGCTATTGACGCTGGCTGCGGCGCTTTACGTCGCCGACGCTGGCCCCGCCCAGGCCCAGGCCATGCTCGACTACACCTTCCGGCGCGCTGCCGGCCGGCTCGCGCAAAGCGACGATGCCGCCGGCGACCTCGCCTTCGAACGCGCGCGCCTCGATTCGGTGCGGGCCTTGGATCCCAAACTGGACACGACCGCATACCAGAATCAACTGTCTGCGGTAGCGGATGCAGTCCGCAACCGACGGCGCTGACGAGTGCTGACGGGTAAGGGCCGCAGAGCCTCATCTGTTGGTAGTGATTTACCTTTTGCGCTGTCGTCCTTGCCGGTCTGGGGCGTCCTTGTACATCGGGTAAGAGTCGTCGGAGACGGCGAACTGCCATTTTAGGAGTTGTTGGGGATCACATTGATCGCGCCTGAACCGCCGCCCGGAACCGTCAAATTCGCCAGCACCCGGATCCGATAGCCGCTGTGCCCGTGCCCCTAGACGCCCGCCGGCGCGCCGGTGAAGCTGGCCACGGCTTGTGTTTCGTCGGTGAAGCTTTCAAAAACGGTGTATAGTTTGGTGACGGTGAGCAGGTCTCGGACGCGACTCTGCGCATGGAGAAGCTTGATTTGTCCGCCAACGCCGGCGACGCTGGCTGAGGACCCCACCATCTCACCCAGTCCTGAGCTGTCAATGTGAGTCACGTCTTCCAGATTGAGCAGAATCTTCTTTTCCTTTTTGGCCAGCAGATCCTTGACGGTCTCGCGGAGCGTGCCGCAACCTTCCCCGAGCGTCAGGCGGCCAGCCAGATCGACGACGGCGACGTCCCCGGTATGGCGCACGGTTGCCTTGAATGCCATGTGACCTCCGCCGTTCATTATCCACAATCAGAGCGGTCTTCGCAGGCGCTCGACAAAACCGCGTGGGACGCGGCCGGTTGGCTATTCCACGGTGACGCTTTTGGCCAGGTTCCGCGGCTGGTCCACGTCGCAGCCGCGCCGGACCGCGATGTGATAAGCCAGCAACTGAAGGGGGACGATCTCAAGAATCGGGCCGAGCAGTTCTCCGCAAGGCGGGATCTCGATCACGTGATCGGCCATTTTGTGTACCTGCGAATCGCCTTGTGTGACCACCGCGACCACGATGCCCTCTCGAGCCTTCACCTCCTGGATATTCGAGAGCGTTTTTTCGTAAAGCACAAGGCTGTCTTCGTTGTTGGGCTCGCGCGTCGCCAGTACGACGACCGGCAGCTTTTCGTCGATCAGTGCGTTAGGGCCATGCTTCATTTCGCCGGCGGGATATCCCTCCGCATGGATGTAGGAAATCTCCTTTAGCTTCAGCGCACCTTCGAGGGCGATGGGGAAATGGACGCCGCGCCCGAGGTACAGGGCGTCGGTGGCGTGGTGCAGCTCGCGGCCCAGCGCTTCGTAGAGAGGGTCATTCGAGAGCACGGTCTCGAGTTTGCCGGGG
>Ga0306921_10003070_pt1 | contig 16877 bp, 19 predicted proteins | sample sta12Cox44000080_FD_203760 | JGI IMG/M metagenome (GOLD analysis project Ga0306921, IMG submission 203760) | Lab enrichment of tropical soil microbial communities from Luquillo Experimental Forest, Puerto Rico - statoxic.12C.oxic.44.000.080 (v2)... | ecosystem: Environmental > Terrestrial >...
CTGCCTGTCGGGCGCGTTCGGCCGCAGAATCGTCGAGCAGCCACAGCACGATCTCGCCGCTCACTGCCCGCCGACCCACGACTGCGAACGCCCCGCCGCTGCGCAGGCCGACGGTCAACGAGAACGGCGTGCCGCTGCGGCTCAGCGCCCCCCGGGCGGCCTCGAGGCGCTCGACAGCACCGGGGGCAAGCTCGGCAAGAAACTTCGGGTAGGCAACGGTCTGAACAGAATACCCGTCGGGATCGCGCCCGACAGGCCAGCGAAAGGCGGCGAGCGGAACCGTTTCGAGCACGGCCAAGGCCTCGGCTCGGGCATTTTCGGACCCCGCCCGCTCGAGCCGGGTTTCGCGCAATTTTGCCGTTGTCCACAAGAGCAGCCCACCCATGGTCACCGCGACAACCGTAGACAATCCGGCAGCGAACTCGATCACCACGCTACGCCCCTACTTGGCACAAAAGTGTACCGTAAGAGGATAACTCTCGCCATACGGTCATAGTAACGCGTGTTTTACCAAAAAACAAGTGCCGTTATCGTATCGTTACATAGTTAAGGTTGTTCCCCGATCGAGGCGGTCTAGGCACCAAAGAGGCACGGAGGACGCGGAGAGAAGGTGGAGAACCTTTCATCGCCGAACCGGCTCACCGACCGCGTCATCGGTCTCGCGATCGGAGTCGGTCGCGAACCGGATACGGGCTCTCGGAATCGGCTTACAAGGAATGGTTGTGTTTAGAACTGAAGCAGAGTGGGATTGCCCACACCCGTCAAGTGCCACTCGCATTCATTTACAAGGGAATACGGCTCGATTGCGGTGTAGACTAGAGATTGTAGTCTAACAAAAGCTGATCACCGCAATCAAATCCGCGGAACGATCATGCGGTAAGCAATCACAAGATTGGGCTGCTGATGAATTCTACAATGTAGTCCTAAAGGATGGGATCTTAGATTCGTTCTATGACGCTTTCTTCTCTGTGTTTCTGTGTAAGCGCAAATTCGTCTATAGCGGCAGTGCTCAGGTTTGAACGGGCCGGCGGGCGGCAGATCGAGATAGCGGGCTTGGGCGGCGCTGAGTGCCGTCAGCTTAACGCCGAGCTTGTCGAGGTGGAGGCGGTGACCTTCTCGTGGAGGAGCCTAGCCAGCACGTAGACCTTGTTCTCGTATTTGCCGTGGTTGGTGAAGAGCTCGATCTGGGCCAATACCTGGTTGGTGAAGGACGCACTCATGACAAAGCTCGGGTGGCCGGTGGCGCACCCCAAATTGACCAGCCTTCCCTGGCCAGCACCATCAGCCGCTTGCCATCGGGAAAGACGACCTCGTCGACCTGCGGCTTGACCTCCTCCCACGGGCAGTTTCTGAGCGCGTCGATCTGGATCTCGCTGTCAAAATGGCCGATGTGGCAGACGATCGCACGGTCCTTCATGTGCCGCATGTGATCGATCGTGATCGCGTCGATGTTGCCGGTGGCGGTGACAAAGATGTCGCCTTGTGAGGCGGCCTCGTTCATCGTCGTCACCTGATAGCCCTCCATCGCGACCTGCAATGCGCAGATCGGGCCGATCTCGGTGCCGATCACGCGGCCACTCTTCGACTCGGCGATTTCATGTCGGTATCGACCAAGAGTGGCCCTTTCTTGACGCCCTCAGTGATACCGAGATCTGCTTGCGAGTGTACCGTTTCCGATCTCCTCGCGTCTGGCGCGCTGGTGCCGCCGTTGGAGCGACTACTGACTGCCGGAGATGGAGATCGTCTTGTTGTCTGGCCGGCGGCGTAGTCCATCGACGAAGACATCGATCAAGCGCAGGACCTTGGCTTGCCAGCCCGGCCGTCGTGGGCGTAGCACATGCCGACCAGAGTTCGAGCAGGTCCTCGGCACCGATGTCGACCCGAATCTCTCCCGGCGCGGCAGCGCGCTGCAACAGTTCCCACCACGGCTCTGGTCAGCCGGTCAAGCGAATAGGCCACGAGGTCCGGGGAACCTTGCGCAGCCATAGCGAGCGCCGCCGCTATGCCCCTCTTTGTCACCATGAATTCCACGCCGGCCTGCAACCAGCGGCGCAGCGCCTCGACCGGGGGCGTCTCTGCCTCGAGATGCCTGGCCAGCTCCACAAACTGCTCCACCTCATGCCGGTAGACCGCCTCGTATGAAAGTGCCGATACAATGTCCCGATTCCAAGGCCGGCACGCCTTGCCACCGCCTCCAGGTTTGCCTCCGGGCCGCCCTGGCTGAACCACCGGCTTTGCCCCCGCTCTGACGCTGGCGAATATCGCGGTGACTGTCTTGACGGTCGCGAGCTTGATGACGACCGAGTGCTTTGCGGGACGCATGCTGATCCGCGTGCGCAGCGATAGATTTCCCTCGCCCGTTCCCCCTCGCCTGGGGAGTTCGCGTTGTGTGTTCATCAATGGCCCGCGGGCGCGCCGCCTCCCGGCTTGACGTTGCGCAGGCTCAGCGCGAGCGGGACCGCCGCCAGTGCCAGCAGCGTCAGCACCCAGAAGGCGTCCATATAGGCGAAGAACGATGACTGCAGCTGCACCTGCTGTCCAACCCAGGCAATGGCCTGCTGCTGCGCCTCGATTAGTGGACTGCCCTGCCCGACGAAAAAGTTCGTCATATGGTGCAATGTGTCCTGATATTGGATGCTCGAGGGCGGCGCCTGGTCGACCAGCATGTTCTGATGGAACTGCTCGCGGCGCCACAACACGTTGTTGATCAAAGAGATGCCGATCGAGCCGCCGGTATTGCGCGCCATGTTGATCAAGGCCGAGGCCTGGCCGGTCTTGTCAGGCGGGATGCCGTCGTAGGACGCCGCGGTGATCGGAATAAACATGAATGGGATGCCGGCCGCAAAGAGCATCCGGGAGCGCGCCATGAACCAGAAGCCGAGATCGCCGTAGACATTGGTCAGCGCATACATCGACAGCGCGATGATCACCGCCCCGGCGGCGATCAGGTATTTTGGCTGGATCTTGCCCACCAGGCGGCCGGCGACAAACATCATCACCATGGCGACAACGCCGCCCGGAGAGATCATGACGCCGGCCATGGTCGCGTTATAGCCGAAATCCTCCTGCACCAGCTCGGGAAGGAACTGGGTGGTCGCGAGCAGGAGCGCCCCGGTCGCCAGCATCACCACAAAGCAGGCGCCGAACTGGCGGCTCGCCACCATCCGGATGTCGATCGTCTATTGCGGCGGGTCATCTCCCAGGGGATCATCAGCACGAAAGCGAGCGCGCAGACGATCGCAACCGTGGTGATAAAAGACGAGGCGAACCAGTCGTCCTCGAGCCCGCGATCGAGCACGACCTCAAGCGCGCCGAGGAAGGTCGCGACCAGGACGAAGCCGACTACGTCGAACCCATCCTTTTGCCGGCGCCACTTTCGCTGCTCCTCGACCGCCGCCTCGGAGTCGCGCACGACGAGCGCGATCAGCGCGAGCGTCATCAGCCCGACCGGGCCATTGATCAGAAAGCACCAGTGCCAGTTGACATTGTCGGACAGCCAGCCGCCCAATGTCGGCCCGACCACCGGGGCCACCGCGACCGCTACCCCGTACAGCGCAAAGGCCTGACCGCGCTTCTCTGGCGGGAACGTATCCACCAGGATCGACGAGGCGACCGGCACCATGCCGCCGCCGGCCAAGCCCTGCATGATGCGGAACAGCAGCAGCAACTGCAGGGTCCAGGCAATGCCGCACAGCACTGAGCTCACCGTGAACAGCGCCAGGCAGATCAGAAAGAAGGCCTTGCGGCCGATCGTTTTGGCCAGGAACGCGCTTGCCGTCAGAATGATGGCGTTGGCGACCAGATAGGTCGTCACCACCCACGACGCCTCGTCCTCGCTGACCCCCAGCCCGCCCGCAATGTAACGCAGCGCGACATTGGCGATCGTGGTGTCGAGGAGCTCCATGAACGTCGCGAGCGCCACCGCGGTCAGCCATTGGTTGGCGCCCGTGCCGCCTGTCGCGGCGGGAGCACCCGTCTGAGTCGTGCCGGCGCTCATAGCCACGCCTCCAACCGCTCCAAGAGCGAGGGCGAGGGATCGATCCGCACCGTCGGGACCACCGACATACCGGGCCCGAGCGCGACATCGTCCGGCGGGTCGTTCATGACGAGCTTGACCGGCACGCGCTGCACGATCTTCACGTAGTTGCCTGTGGCATTCTCGACCGGCAGTAGCGTGAACGCAGTGCCGGACCCGGGCTGAACACTGTCGACGTGGGCGCGGATCGTGCGTTCCGGGTAGGCGTCGATTTCGAGCGTCACCCTCTGCCGCGGCCGCATGTGGTCGAGCTGGTTTTCCTTGAAGTTTGCCCAAACCCAGATGTCGTCCGGGACGAACATCGTCAGGTTGGTGCCGGGCTGCGCGTATTCACCGACTGCAGCGCTGAGCTGGACGACACGCCCCGGCTGGTCAGCGGTAACGATCGTGTGCGAAAGGTCGAGTTGCGCCTGGTCGCGTTGAGCCTTGCGCAAGCCGAGGTTCGCGACCGCGCTGCTGCGTTGCGCCTTCAGCGCCTCCATTTGTCGCCGCGCCAGCGCGAGGGTTGCTTGCGCACTCTCTACTGCAGCCTGTTGCTGACTCAGCCCCGAGGTATACCGCTGGGCGTCCTGAACGGTGCCCGCGAGAGCCGTCGCCGCCAGCTCCTGGTAGCGCTTGGCCTGCTGCTGAGCAAACACCAGCGCCGCTTGCGCCTGGTCGACCTGTGCCTGATTGGCGTGGATCTGGGCCTGCTGCACAACGATCTGCGCATCGATATTCTCGATATTAGCTCGCGCAGCGGCTACCTGAGCCTTAGCCTCGGCAAGCGCATTGCGGTAATCGCGGTCGTCGATCCGCGCGATCACCTGGCCGGCAACAACATGCTCGTTGTCGGTGACCGGGACCGCCGTGAGGTAACCGGGCACTTTGGGGGCGATCGCGAACTGACGTGCAGCGATGAAGGCGTCGTCGGTCGATTCAAGGTGCGAAGCGTAGTCCCAATAGAGATAGCCTGCCGGCAGCAGCACAACGAGGAGGATCAGGCTGCCAACGACCGCCCACAGATGGCGCCGCAATAGGCCGCTGCGCGGCTCGTCACGGCGCTCGTCATCGGCGTGCTCGACATGCCGATTTTCCCGTTCCGGCGCCAACGCCTCTCCTTGGGGCTCGCTAGGCGCATGCTTCTGCGGGGTCGGCACTCGCAACCCCTTCGGAAACTGTGACCCGTCCATCGCAATTACCTTGCATGTCGCGTATATCATATATACGACAACAATCGAGTTGGGTCGAGTCTCCACCAAATTCAAGAGTATGCGCTTAGACTACCGGGTCGTCAGTTCACCGCAGGGCGGGGGCGAGGACCCGGTCGAGCAACTCAGCAAGCGTCTGCTGGCTGTCGCAATCCAGCCGGCAGTCAAAAAACGTGGCATGCGCGTCGCGTACCACCGGCATTGCGGCACGCACCAGCGCATCGCCGGCATGCGTTAGATGCAGCGCATTGGCCCGCGGATCGTCGGGATGCGGAGAACGCTTCAGGTAGCCGCGCTCCTCCAGCAGCCGCAGTATCTTGGAGATCATCATCGGATCGAGTTGAGTTGCCGCCGCGACCTGCGACTGCGACGGTATCTCGCCACGCTGGCGAAGGCGTTCGATCGCATAGAGTGCGAGGAACTGTACATGGGTGAGGCCGAGCGGGCGCAACGCGGCGTCGAAATGCCGCGTCCAGGCGTGATACGCATGCTTCAGTCGATAGCAGAGTCCCTCCTCGGGACTCCACGGCTTGGCTTCGGAAGCCCCGCGCCGGGCCGAGCGGCGCCCGCGCGTGGCAATCGGCTGGTCGGTTTTCATACCGGTATATAATAGTCAATGATATTATTGGCACAAGAGAATCGTCCCTGTCCCTGTAATTCTCTGCCGCCGGTGCGGCCTCTCGGCACAAAGCTGTCGACGACGACGGCTTCGAAGAGAGCAAGCCTAGGTAGCCGGCGAAAATCAGGGCTGCGGGTCTCGAGCCGCGTCACCGGCCTGTCGATCGCGCCTCTTATTGGGTCGCCGGCGTAGCCCATCGATGAAGACATCGACCAAGCGCAGCACCTTGGCTTGCCAGCCCGGCCGGTCGTGGGCGTAGTAGATGCCGACCAGGGTGCGGAGCAGGTCCTCGGGGTCAATGTCAGCGCGGATCTCGCCCGCTGCCACGGCGCGCTGCACCAGTTCCGCCAAAGCTCCGGTCAGCCGGTCGAGCGAATAGGCCACGAGCTCCGGGGAACCGTGCGCGGCCATGGCGAGCGCCGCCGCCATGCCCTTCTTGGTCGCCATGAATTCGACGCCGGCCCGCAGCCAGCGGCGCAGCGCCTCGACCCGGGTCCTCTCTACCTCGAGATGCCTGGCCAGCTCGACAAGCTGATCCACCTCATGCCGGTAGACCGCTTCGTACAGGGCCTCCCTGGTCGGGAAGTGCCGATACAATGTCCCGATCCCGACACCGGCACTCTTCGCCACCGTCTCCAGGCTCGCCTCCGGACCGCCCTGGCTGAACACCGCCTTTGCCGCCGCCAACACGCGCTCGCGATTGCGGATCGCGTCCGCGCGCGGTTTGCGTTTTCCGAAGGCTGGCTGATGCGTCATCGCGTCCGGCTTTGAATTTTGCCCCTTGTAACGGAGGAACCCTCCATATTGGAGTCTCCATACGCTTCGACAAAAGATACATCGCGCCGGCGGATCATGCCGAAACGCTTCGCATCGGAGCCGCCCAGGAAGGCGCTCTAATGATAACCAACATGCGGTTCAAAGGACAACGCTGCCGATTGAGAAAACCGCAATGCATCTTGAGCCCGACATCAGGGATCCAACCGCCCCGGCGATCTCTTTTGACCAGTTCCTCGCCGTGGACATCCGCATCGGGACTCGTCAAGGCGGAGCCGTTCCCAGAAGCGCGCAAGTCTGCTTACAAGCTCTCGATCGACTTCGGGCCGACGCTCGGGACAAAGCGGTCGAGCGCCCAAATCACCGCCCACTACACCCCAGAGGAGCTGGTCGGCCGACAAGTGGCGGCAGTGGTCAACTTTCCGCCCCGGCAGATCGGCAAGTTTATGTCGGAGGTGCTTACCGTCGGGTTTCCGGATCAAAACGGCGCCGTCGTCCTCTTCTCGCCCGACCGGCCCGTGCCAAACGGCGCACGCCTCTTCTGAGCCGCGAAGAAATCAGGCGCCGAGCATGAGAGATGCCACCACCTAGCTGCTCAGATCGTCTCGCTCTCCCGCAGGGTGAGCGTGCTTTCCAACGCCCAACGGGCAATCGCGTCCTTGCGCAGAAACGTCACGCCCGGCTTCTCGTTGACATAGCGCAAAAAGGCGTCCCATGCCCGCACCATCTGCGGTGTGCCGCTGATGCGATCATGCGCGCTGACCGACATCATGCGATGGCGCTGACCGGCTTCCTCATAAAGCTGGTCGAAGTCCATCTTGATCTGTTCGAGGAAATTCGCCGGCGAGTAGTTGCGGCCCTCGACCAGCAGTATATCGTTATTTCGCAGCGTGTAGGGGACGACGACAAAATCCTTGCCGTTAACCGGCTCGATGAACGGTTCGTCCCGGCTGACATCATCAATGTGATAGAGGTAGCCAAGCTCCTGCAACAGCGACAGCGTGTTTGGGCCGCGCCGCAGCCAATTGCAGTTGTAGCCGATAGGACGCTGCCCCGTCGCCGCTTCGACCATCTGGGTGCCGGCGACGAGGAATTTCCGCTCTTCCTCGCGGCTCATCGCGTATTGTGAGCTCCAACGTGGACCGTGCCCGGCAGCTTCGTGCCCGCGTTGGACAATTTCCCTGGCAAGCTCCGGATGGCGCTGAACCGCCTCCCCGATCATATGCGAGGTGACCTTGACGCCGTGCCGATCCCATAGATTCAGCATGCGTGGGATCCCCTCGCGGTAGCCATAGGCGAACCAGGTGTTGGCTGCCGGATCCGATGGCACGCTGTCGGGGAAATCGACCTTAGGGAAGGGGCTGTCGGTTCCTTTTGCCGGCTGACCGCCGGCCTCGAACTGCATCGAGATAGAAATGACCAGCCTGGTGTCGTCAGGCCAAAAGCGGTTAGAAGCAGCTTTGCTCGGCATCTAGACGTCTCCTGCTCGGCGCTCGGCATGTTAACGACGGACCTCGATCGTGTATCCCGAGCAGTCGATGTGGCGCAGTACCTCCGGCATACAGGGCAACCCCTGCTTATTGCCCGGCTTCAATCGAGCCCCCCGATGGGTACTGAGCCGGCGTACCCTTTCACTGCCACGGGACCCAGCGGTCTTGCTCCTCCGGCGGCAGCGCCGAGCGCTGCCATCATCATCGAATCGGAGACGATCAAGCGAGCAGGATACTCCTTGGTGAGCTGCTCGAGGCGTGAGGCGAGATTGACGGTGCCGCCGATGGCGGTGAACTCCTTACGACGCGGTGAGCCGACATTCCCCGTGACGGCGGAACCCACATGCAGCCCAATGCCGACTCGGAGCGGCCACGGACCATCGGACAGACCGCGCTCGTCGATCTCAGCTAGGATCTCCCGCCCCGCCTCAACCGCATGGACAGCGGCGGCGGGATCGTCGAGCGGCGCCCCAAATATTGCCAAAAACCCATCGCCAGGAATTTGTTGATAAAGCCCCGTGGCGGCGGTCGATCGCTTCGATCATGAATGCAAAGTTGCTATTGAGGAACTCGACCACTACCTCGGGAGGGCGGTCGCGGGCGTTTTACGTGAAGTTACGGATGTCGAGAAACATCACGCAGATCTCACGGATGTCGCCTCTGAACTCTGCCGGACCATCCAGCAGGCGGTCAACGACTGATGGCGACACGTGTTGGCCAAAGGGGTTGGTAGCGCGCTCGCGCGAGACCGCCTCTTCGACGGCACGTCGGAACTTTGCGCGCAGCCGGAGCGCGGCCAGCCCGGCTACCGCTCCGGCGACCACCATGAGCGCGGCCTTGATGATATGGTTCGGGTTGGTGGCTATTCCTTGAAGAGAGAGAACCCAAGTGGCAATCCCCAGATAGCCCGCTGCCGCGACGGTGCCCGTGAATGGGGGAAGTATGAAATCGAGCCGCAGGGTCGAGACGACAATAAAGATGAAATAGAGCATCGTCGGCCAGGTGCCGAACGCGACGGCCGGAGTTGCGAACTTATTAATTCCACCAGCGGCTGACTGTCGGCAGGCTGGTCTCAATGAGCGCGTTGGCGAATCTCGCTGCGGTCGGGAACGTGCTTCCGTGCGAGTCGATAGCGCAAAACGAGCAGCGCCACGATCTCGTAAGCGAGTAAAGGTCCGATGATCTGAGCGGGCAGCCACGCGGGGAGCGGCTTTTGAGTGAACTGCTCGACAAGTTCACGGGCAAAAAGAAACAGCAGCTGATCAGCGAGTCGCAAAAGGGCGAGCGTTGCCGCGAGTACACGCATGCGCAGCTGTTCGCTCACGGTTATCTCTGCGGACAGCGCGCACTCGAATGGGGAGTCGATTACCGTACTCTTCGGCACTGAGCTTAATCGAGGGAAGCCCGTTCTCGAAGCAAGCTGTCGCCCAACTTCTTCAATTCGCGGAGACAAAATCGCTCCACAAGCCTGATCGGCGGGTTAGGTCGTCCGACCCGCGTAAGGTTCCCCTTCATGTTCTCCTCTGTGGCCTTCTCTCCGTAAAACGGAGGTGCTTTACGTGGCCTTTATGACGATTGGCAAAGATCAATCTCGAAATCTTATACGGTGGTGATTTTCTGTTCGTGACCGGACAGATGTTATGCCGCTACTATGGCGAACGGAGAAAAAGCTATGATAATCACTGCCTCCCAGTGCCGCTCTGCGCGCACTTTGCTGAGATGGTCCATCGGCAGGCTGGCGAACTCCGCGTCGGTCCGCGAACGCGACATCGACGACTTCGAGCTGGAGCGTTGTGTGCCAAAAGCGGCAACCGTGGGCGCCATCCGACGCGCGCTCGAAGCCCGGGGAGTGGTATTCCTGCCCGATGATGGTGTTCGAGTGCGGGCCGTCCCGTGGGCGAGACGCAGGATAAAATCGCGCAGTTCCGCACGACTCACGACCGCACCCGCTGCCTAGCCTTCTGTATTCGACAAACTGCGATCGGCCTACCTTGGGCGGAGGCTGCGGGCCAAAGCGAGAGTTGATGCAGGCGTGGCGGCTGTCGATGCCGATCCCCCCACGTGGCTCAATCCAAGTCCCCGAGACGTCGATCTGTCACGCTCTGTGAGGGGACCAAGCTGTGCAGCGATGTCGAACGGCCGGCTGAGCCGTCATCGGGTCCGCTCCTACGTTCCACCCCTTGTAAACGGAGGCACCCTCCATATTTAGCCTTCCGTGCCGTCCCCGGTAGAGGATAGACCGCGCGGGCGGATCATACCGAAACAGCTCTCATCGGAGTGCCGCATGAGCCTGTCGATCACTCTCACCATCAATGGCATACGACGGACAGTCGAACTGGAGGACCCGAGGGTCACCCTTCTCGACCTGCTGCGCGAGCGCCTGGACCTGACCGGCACCAAGAAGGGGTCCGACCGGGGCCAGTGCGGTGCATGCACGGTCTTGCTCGACGGGCGCCGCATCAACTCCTGCCTGGCGCTGGCGGCCGGTTTGGATGGCGGCGAGGTGCTGACCATCGAAGGGTTGGCGCAGGGAGAAGCCCTGCACCCCGTACAGGCGGCCTTCATCGCCCATGACGCCTTCCAATGCGGCTTCTGCACGCCTGGCCAGATCATGAGCGCTGTGGGTCTGATCCAGGAGGGCCAGGCCGGTGGAGATCCCGAGCGGGTGCGCGAAGGCATGAGCGGCAACCTCTGCCGCTGCGGCGCCTATCGCGGCATCACCGAAGCGGTGGTGGAGGCACGGCGGAACCTAGCCCAAGCCGGGCGGAAGGAGGCAGCATGAACCGCTTCGACTATATCCGCCCGGCCACCATGTCGGAGGCCGTCGCGGCTGCCGCGGTTCCCGGCAGCGCCTATCTGGCGGGCGGCACCAACCTCATTGACTTGATGAAGGGCGGCATCGTCAGCCCAAAGCGGCTGGTCGATGTCAGCCGCTTGCCCAGGCTTGACCGGATCGACCCTCTGCCGGATGGCGGAATGCGCATCGGCGCGCGCGTGCGCAACGCCGACCTCGCCTATGACCCGACCTTCAGCAAGCGCTTTCCGGCTGTCGCCGAAGCGCTGCTCTGCGGCGCGTCCGGGCAGCTGCGCAATGCCGCGACCGTCGGCGGCAACCTGCTGCAGCGCACACGCTGCGCCTATTTCTACGAGCCGGCGAGCGCCTGCAACAAGCGGCAGCCAGACGCTGGCTGCGACGCGCGCGGTGGCGAGAACCGCCTGCACGCAGTGTTGGGTTGGAGCGAGTCCTGCATCGCCACGCACCCGTCCGATTTCTGCGTGCCGCTCGCCGCACTCGACGCCGTGGTCGAAATCGAGGGGCAGGCGGGCCGGCGCGAGGTTGCGCTAGAAGAGTTCCATCTGTTGCCCGGCACCACGCCGGAGCGCGAGAGCGTGCTGGCGGCAGGTGAGCTGGTTGTGGCCGTCCGCTTGCCGGGCGCTGCGACCCGGTTCGCCGCGCATGCCCGGTACATCAAGCTCCGCGAGCGCACCTCTTACGCTTTCGCCGTAGTCTCCGCCGCCGCCTGCCTGCGCATCGAGGACGGAGTCATCGCCGAGGCGCGGCTGGCGCTGGGCGGCGTGGCGGCCAAGCCGTGGCGGGCGCGCGCCGCGGAGGCGGCGCTGGCCGGCGTTCGCCCGAATTGCGAGGGCTTCCGCCTCGCTACGGAAGCGACCCTCGCGGAGGCGCGTCCGTCTGGCGACAACGCCTTCAAGATCGAGCTCGCTCGGCGGATCGTCGTGCGCGCTGGCCCTTGCCGCAGCCGGAACGCCCGAGCGCGTGCCCGCGCTTCCTGCCTCTCCGTTCGCACCCATTCCCGGAGGTGCTCTTCATGCCTGAGACCCCACAAGCTGCAATCGTTCCGCAACGTCGGCACGGCGCCAGCATCGGCCAGCCCCTGACCCGCCGCGACGGCCTCCTGAAGGTCACCGGCCAGGCCCGCTACGCGGCGGACAATCACCCGCCGGGCATGCTGCACGCCGTCCTTGCGGTGAGCAGCATCGCCCGCGGCCGCGTGACCTTCCTCGATGTGGCGGCGGTGACCCCGGAGAATCGCCCGCCGCTAGCACAGGATCCGGATGCGAAGTTGGACCCCTTAATGTTCCGCCTCGACGTGCTGCAGAACGACCGGGTGCGTTACGCCGGTCAGCCGATCGCCGTGGTCATTGCGGAGACATTGGAGGCCGCGACGGGAGCCGCGGCTCTGATGTCGCCGCGCTATGAGGCGGAGCCGCCGCGGGTCGGGCTGGACGGCGGTGACAGCTTCATCCCGCCCGCGATCGGCGTCGGCACCCCGCCCGAGATGCGCCGCGGCGATGTCGAGGCCGGACTGGCGGCGGCGGAACACCAAATCGAGGCGATATACGAGACACCCGCCCAGTACCACAACGCAATGGAACCGCATGCCATTGTTGCCGCCTGGGACGGTGAACGCCTCTCGCTGGACATGCCGAGCCAGGGTCTGGCCTGGGGGCAAGCGCGGATCGCCGGGCTGTTCGGGATTCCGCCGGAGAACATCCTGATCCGCAGCCCGTTCCTGGGCGGCGGGTTCGGCTCGAAGGGCATGGTTTCCGGGCCGCAAGTCCTCGGCATCCTGGCTGCCCGTTTGGTCGGACGGCCGGTGAAGCTGGTGCTGCGCCGGGAGCAAATGTACGGTCCGGTGAGCCACCGGGGGCCGACGCGTCAGACGCTCCGGCTCGGCGCTGACCGGCAGGGCGCGCTTACAGCGATCCACCACCACGTGCGCACGGCCACGAGCAGCTTCGACGACTTCTTCGAGCCCTCTGTCCAGGTCAGCCACACGCTTTACGCCAGCCCGGCGATTGCTACGACCGCCGAGGCGGTGCGGCTGGAAACCGGAACCCCAGGTTTCATGCGCGCGCCAGGAGAGGCGAGCGGCAGTATCGCACTCGAAAGCGCGATCGATGAGATGGCGCAGGCGATCGGGATGGATCCGCTCGAATTCCGCCTCAAAAATTACGCCGAGGTCGAGCCGATTTCTGGCAAGCCGTTCTCATCCAAGGCGTTGCGGGAGTGTTACGCACAGGGTGCGGCGCGCTTTGGTTGGGCGGGGCGTCCCGTGGCGCCGCGGCAGATGCGTGACGAGAGCGGGCTATTGGTCGGCTGGGGTCTCGGCACCGCGACCTTCCCGGCCATCATGTTTCAGGGCCAGGCCAGGGCGGTCCTGCGACGCGACGGGACTGGCCTCGTCGAGCTCGGCGCTCAGGACATGGGCCAGGGTGCCTGGACTGCGCTGGCACAGATCGCCGCGGACAGCCTTGGTCTCGAGCTCGAGCAGCTGGAATTCCGCGCCGGCAGCTCCGACCTGCCGGATGCGGGCATTGCCGGCGGTTCATCCCACACCGCGACCGCCGGCATGGCGATTCACGGCGCTGGGGCCGAGGTGATCGCCAAACTGGCGGAATTGGCCATGGGCGACGAGGCCTCGCCGCTGTTCGCTGCCGGCAACGCCGGTGTGCTGGCGCGTGGCGGGCGCCTCTACCGGCGCGACGACGAAACCCGCAGCGAGAGCTACGCCGACATCCTGAGCCGCGCCGGCCTCGCCGAGATCGAGGGACGAGGCAGCGCCGGCGGAGATCCGTTCGCGGAGAAGCCCTACGCCATGTACGCGCACGGAGCGGTGTTCGCCGAAGTGAAGGTGGACCCGGAGCTCGGACAGATCCGGACGATGCGCCTCGTCGGCGCCTTTGCAGCCGGCACGATCATCAACCCGCAACTAGTGCGCAGCCAGTACTACGGCGGGATGATCTGGGGCGTCTCCTTCGCATTGCACGAACGGGCCGTGCTGGACCCGCGGTCAGGCCGGGTCATGAACCCGAACCTGGCCGAGTACCACGTGCCGGTTAATGCCGACGTGCCGTCGCTCGAAGCCATCCTGGTCGAAGAGCACGACCCGCATGTGAACGCGCTCGGCATCAAGGGGGTCGGTGAGATCGGCATTACTGGCTCGGCCGGCGCAGTCGCCAATGCGGTGTGGCACGCGACCGGAGTTCGCGTTCGCCGCTTCCCGATCCGAATCGAAGACCTGCTCATTCCTGCTACGCACTAGCCGCGCAGGAGGGCTTCATCCAGGGTGACCCGGGCAAGGTGGTCTCGATCACTGGCGCAATCAGCGGAATAGACAAGGCGACTGCGCTCGCCACTTTTGGGCGCGGTGGCCGATGGCATTCTCATGTCATAACGCCTGGACGCTCGAAGTTACGGTCGAGGTGCCCCTTCCCCTTCTGGTCACCTTGTTCAAAGAGCCAACCGTAGCCGCCTTCTGGATTGGTCAAGATTTCCCAGCAATTCTCGTCGGCATCCCAGAAGTAGAAGCTATAGGTCCCGTGCTGAAGACAAGGCTTTGTGATCTTTGTCAGCCGCCATTTTTCCGCCTGCTCACAGACGATACGGTGCGCTTCTTCGACCTCTTCCTTGGTGCGAACGTCGAGTCCGTTATGGTTGAGGAGTTCCATATGGCGCTGCCTCTTACTGTAAACGACCGCGATCGTGTTGTTGCCGCCGAGGCGGACGAGAAGAGAGATCGGACTCGTTTGCACCACCTCGAGTCCGAGGAATTCTTCGTAGAACCGTCGTGAAAAAGCGAGATCTCGACTCTCGAGCGTGCCATGCGACAGGAAATAAAGCTTGAGCGCAGGGTCAGCCTTGTTGTGGTTCTCTGGCTCGTTCGACTGCGTAACCGACATTGCCATCTCCTACTGCGATTGCTTGTCCATCGGCTTCGTCATTGCGCTCCAGTTTTTGGCGCAGCGCCGTAATGACGCGGTGGGCCGTTTCTATGTCCTTGACCGGGAGTCCGTCTGAAACGCGGTTGACCCAAGGAACCTGCAACAGCATGGCGGTAGCGAATGCCTGCCTTCCTTTCTCGGTCAGGACGACGAGCTGCGCCCGCCGGTGATGCGGATTGGCCGCGAAAGCGACGAGGCCTTCCTCACAGAGATCATTGATTATTCGCTGCACGTTTTGGCGGTTGGCGCCCAGGTCGCGAGCGAGCCACGCAACCGGCTGCGGGCGTTCGGCGGCAGCAACAGCCCCGAGGATCTGCCAGCGGGCGCTCGTCAGCCCGAGCCACGCCACCAACTGGTCGCCAGCGGTCAAAATTCGGTTGTTGAGCCTGAATAGGTCGGGGATGAGGCTGGTCACGGCATCGCCGGCAGGGGTCCGTTTGGTTTCGGCCATATGTCACCACAGAAGGATATTGACATCGTGATGTCAATATCCATGTCATCACGGTACCTGATTGGGATCATGATACCTTACTGCAATTGAGCCTGTCATGTCGCTGTTGCGCCCACTGGCCCCCCGTTTCCCGATCGAACCTCTGATCGCGACCCCGGTATCCCGATCCCTAGGGCGTCTGTTCTGCATCGCTTACTTACTCGTGAGAAGATAGGAGGAAAGAATGATCCACCATCTGTCGATCGCCGCGCGCGATCCCAAGCATGTCGCCGGTGTTCTGGCCGAGATCATGGGCGGCAAGGCAATTCCTTTTCCGCCCAACCCGGGAAGCTTTTTTGCTTTGCAACTCGACGAGCACAGATCGGGTGTCGAAGTCTATCCGGCGGGAACCGAACTTCAGCCGGGCGGCGACAACGGGGCAGCCTTTGCGAAGAATGAGGTGCGCGGCTACGGGCCGACCCATTTCGCGCTCAGCGTGTCAACCGATGCGGGCACCGTCGAAGCGATCGCCCGAAGGGAAGGCTGGAAATGCTTCCGTTGTAACCGCGGGCCGTTCCACGTCATCGAAGTCTGGCTCGAGAACCAGTTGATGGTCGAGATCCTGCCGCCCGAATTCGCCGCCGAATACCTTGCGGCCGCCACGCCGGCGACATCCCGCCAGCGCCCGGCATAACCTTTGGGAGGCAATTGCGCGGTATTTTTGTCTCCCGGATTTCCTCCCCTGTTACGCGGATTTAATTCCCCTGCTTGGCGGCAAAATTCCGCTGCTCCGCCGAGCAGGGAATTTGCCGCGTAAGTACTTGAAATAACCGGTTGTCCTCGTCCGCCGCTGGGGCCATTTTTGCGGAATAACATCATTTCCCCTGCTTTTGGCAGTTGTGCGGCAACGCCCCGGATCCTCAGGCCCTTCGCCGGGGCCACGCGTCCGCTGGCGGCGCGGATCCGTTCGCGGAGAAGCCCTACGCCATGCACGCGCACGGCGCTGTCTTCGCCGAGGTGAAGGTGGACCCGGAGCTCGGCCAGATCCGGGCGACGCGCCGTGTCGGCGCCTTCGCAGCCGGCACCATCATCAACCCGCGGCTCGTGCGCAGCCAGTATTACGGCGGCATGATCTGGGGAGTCTCGTTCGCATTGCACGAACAGGCCGTGCTGGATCCGCGATCAGGCCGGGTCATGAACGCGAACCTGGCCGAGTACCATGTGCCGGTTAACGCCGACGTACCATCGCTCGAGGCCATCCTGGTCGAAGAGCACGACCCGCATGTGAATCCGCTCGGCATCAAAGGCGTTGGGGAAATCGGCATTACCGGCACGGCCGGGGCGATCGCCAATGCCGTGTGGCCGCGACGGGGTTCGCATTCGCCGCTTTCCGATCACCATCGAGCAGCTGACCGGCGCCGGAGCGGCCTGGTGATCAAAACGCGACTAAGGAGACCCTCTAGTTGGTCTCTCAGCTAAATCCCTTCGCCAGGTCGATTTGCTGTCGCGCGCGAAACACCGTGCGCTCCGCGGCCTCCATATCGGCCGATACAGACCACAGCCGCAAAGCCACGTTGAGAGGATCGATGCGGAG
>Ga0306921_10003071_pt1 | contig 16873 bp, 10 predicted proteins | sample sta12Cox44000080_FD_203760 | JGI IMG/M metagenome (GOLD analysis project Ga0306921, IMG submission 203760) | Lab enrichment of tropical soil microbial communities from Luquillo Experimental Forest, Puerto Rico - statoxic.12C.oxic.44.000.080 (v2)... | ecosystem: Environmental > Terrestrial >...
GTACGGCTCACCCGTCTGGCGATGCGGGATCGGGACCGAGGCCAGCTCTAGATCCCGCCAGCCCTCCAGGAGCTCGCGCAGGTAGGCCTCGGAGAAGAAGTGCATGGTCTGGCCGGATTCCTCGGCCACGTAATCCGGCTCGAGTTCGCGTGCGGGCTGCCAGCGGGCGCGCAGCGGCCGGTCCTCCAGCGCATTGACATGGAACACGAACAGCCCGCCCGCCCGAACCAGCCGCCCTACCTCCCCGAACACCGCCCGGGTCACCCCATCGGGAAACATGTGCAGGGCGACGTTGGACATGACCGCATCGAAGCCCCCGTCGGGGAAGGGGAGCCGCTGGGTCACGTCGGCCACCATGAACCTGGCCATCGAGCCGAACCTGGCCTGGGCCTGCCCGATGGCCTCGGCCGAGACATCGATCGCCGTGACCGCGTAGCCCTCACCGGCCAGCCGCGCCGCGTCGTGGCCGGTTCCGCAGCCCAGCTCGAGAACGGTGCGCACGCCCGCCTCCTGTAGCGGGTTCAGGAACGGCGCGGTCCACACGCCCGCCCAGTCCAGGTCATCGCCAGCCTCCCGCCGCTGCCGGAAGAACTGATCCCAGAAGTCAGCACCCGCGTAGGCCATACCGTCAGGCTAGGCCAGCGGGCATCACAAGGCCCGGCCGGTCGGCCAGGGAGCCGCCTGCGGCGGCTCCCCGGGTCTAGCCTCACGGACTATTTCATCGCGGCCTGGTGCAGGGCGCCGGCCAGCAGTTCCGGCGCGGTGAGCATTATCTCGTGGTCGCTGTCGAGCTGGGTTACCGTGGCGCCGTTCAGCCGGCCGGTCATTCCCGGGTGCCAGTAGGCGGGCCCGGGCGGCAGCGCCAGGTCCTGGGTGCAGGTGACGAACGTGACGGGCAGCTCGCGGTGTACCGGACGGCTGAGCTTGACCGGCTCGAACACCGGCCGGTACGGGTCAGGGACCAGCCGCTGATGGCTTTCGCGGGCGAGCTTCTCGCTGGCGGTCTGGATGAAGTTGGCCCGCCAGACTTCCCAGGGCATCGGGATCGACCGGTCGGACCGGCTGGCGGCAAGCCCGCTGATGGCGCTGCGGAACTCCTCGGGCAAGAGGTCGGCGGCGGACTCGCCGTCTTCCGGGACGAACGCGTCGCAGTAGATCAGCCGGGCCACCCGGTCCGGGCGCTGGTCGGCGACCTGGCTGATGGTCATGCCGCTCAGGCTGTGCCCGACGAGCACCACCCGGTCGGCCCCGTCGGCGTCGACGGCGGCGAGCACGGCCGAGACATTGTCGTTGTGGCCGATCCAGGACCGGTCTTCGTCGAAGGCGCCTCGTCCGGGGAGCGCGGGGGTGATCACGCGATGGCCGTGCCGGCGCAGGCGGTCGCGCACGCCGTCCCAGCACCAGGCGCCCTGCCAGGAGCCGTGGACCAGGACAAAGGTTGTGGTGTTTGTCATGTGTTCCAGCCTGCCGACGTGTCAGCCTGGCGTCGTCACGGCGGCCCGGTGATCCTGCGGCCGCGCAGCGGCGGCACAGGCCCTTATCGTCACGGCTGCCGGTGAACCTGGCCGGCATAGTCCAGGTCATCGTGCTGTCGGCGGGCAGTCGGCCAGGTGAGAATGGGACTGGTGACAGTCCGGCTGTACGAGCGCGAGGCGGTCGTCGAGGCTATACGGCGGCTGCTTGATGCCGCGTCCGCTGGCCGCGGCGGCACGGTGTTCGTGGTAGCGACGGCCGGACTAGGCAAGACCAGCGTGCTGCAGGCGGCCGTGGCACAGGCGCAAGGCCAGTTCGATATCCGGATGGGCGGGGGCGACGCCGTGGAGGCAGCCTTGCCCTATGGGCTGATCGCCCAGGCGCTGGGCCAGGAGGACGCGCTGGCCGTTCCCGGTACATGGGCGGAAGACTTGCCCGCGGCGAATCGGTTCTACGGCACGCTGCGCTGGATCCGGCAAGCGGCGGCCGACCGGCCGCTGCTGCTGGCTCTCGATGACGTCCACTGGGCCGACCCCGACTCGCTGACCTTCCTGCAATTGCTCTGCCGGAGAGCCTCGACGCTGCCGCTCGCGATCGTGGCCACGGCGCGGACCTGGCCCGATCCCGCGCTCCGCGCCGCCGAGCAGCTCGCCGCGTACGGCCTAGCCGACATCCAGCGGCTGGCCCCGCTGACCGATCAGGCATCCCTGGGCGTGCTCCGGGATCACTTCGGTGACATCGGCGGCGACGCGGCCGACCGCGCGGTGGCCCAATGTGACGGCAACCCGCTGCTGCTCCAGCTCGCGCTGCCCGATCCACACGCCGCCGGGCCACGCCCGGCTGAGGAGCCGAAGGCCGGGTCCACCCGACGGCTGCTGCTCGCGCGATTCGCCGCGGCGGATCCGATCGCGCAACGGTACGTCCGGGCGGCCAGTGTCCTGGGCACCCGGTTCCGGCTGCCGGTCGCGGCCACGATGACTGACCTGCCGGCTGAACAAGTGCCGCAGACCATCGAGGCGCTGTTCCGCGCCGACCTGCTCCGCGGCGATGACGCCGGATGGGCCAGGTTCCGGCACGGCCTGATCCGCCAGGCTGTCTACGACGATCTCACCCCGCCCATCCGGATCTACCTGCACGAGCGCGCCCTGCGGGCCTTGCTGGCCAGCGGCGTGCCCGCCAGCGAGGCAGCCGAGCACGCCATCGCGGCGAGCCTGATTGGTGACGCCCAGGCCATCGAGACGCTGACGGCCGCCGGGCGAGCCGCCTTGCACGAGGGAGCGGTCCAGGCGGCCCGCCGGTACCTGGAGGCCGCGGCCAGGCTGGCTGGTGACAGCGTCCCGGTCGCGTTGCAGGTTGACTTGGTGAATGCGCTGCTCGGCGGGGGCGCCGCCCAGACCGCGGCGACGCTGGCCGATCGCATCCTGGCCCGTCCCGGTCTGTCCGCGCTCACTCGGCTGTCCGTCCAGCTCCTGCTCGGCCGGGCCGCCTTTCAAACCGGCGCCGTGCACCGGGCAGGTGGCCTGTTCGACGCCGTAGCCACCGAAGCCGGCCGCGGCCATCCCGAGGTGGCGCTGAGAGCGCTGCTGGACCATACGCTGCAGAGCTGGGCGCGGCTCGGCCCGCAGGCCGCGCTGCCGGTGGCTGTCCGCGCCCGGCGTGCCGCCGCTGGCGCCAACCTGTACCAGCAGGCCTGTGCGGAGGGGGCCTGGGCGCTGTGTGCCTGGCTGTCCGGCGACCCGGCGGGGCTGAGCGCGGCAGAACGGGCAGCCAGCAGCCCGGTGGCCACCTGGCCCCTGGCCGACGCCGCACACTGGGGCCTGGACATGGCCGCCGTCCCCAGCGACATCTTGGTCTGGGCCGAACGCTTCCCGCTCGCCGAGCGCCTGCTCACCGAGGCGCTACGGATCGCCGATGAGCGCGCCGAACCGTTCCTGCTGTTCCACGCCGCGGTGTCGCGGTCGGACCTGTTCCGGCGGCTCGGCCGGCTGGGCGAGGCCGTGGATGAGGCCGAACGTGCCTGCGACGTGGGCGAACTGGTGCCGGTGGGGCTGCCGCTAGGGCGCGCGGCCAAGGGCCTGGCCCTGCTGGAGGCCGGCCGTCTCACCGATGCCGCAGCCTGCCTGGACCCGGCGGTCGGCCAGCAGTGGTACCTCGCGGTCGGCTACCAGCTCCGGCTCCGGGCCACGCTGGCGTACCGCCAGGGGCAGATCGGCGCCGCCTGCTCGACGTTCGCCGAGCTGGAACGGCGCATGTCCGAGTGGGGCGTGGCCGACCCGGCGCACATCCCCTACGCGGCCGACGCCATCGCGGCCTACCTCGCCGCGGGCCGCCGCGGCGACGCCGCGCGCATGGTCGACTGGCTGGCGCGTTGCCCGCTGCCCAGTCGGTGGCCCGCGGCCACGGCCGCCGCCGGACGTGCGGCGCTGGCCGTGCACGATGGGGACCTGGAGACCGCCGACGCCGCCTTGGCCGCGTGCCTGGACCTCACGCACGACCTGCCGACGCTGATGGCGCGGTGCCGGACTCTGACCGCCTACGGAGCGGTCCTGACCCGCCGCGGCCAGCGGGATCACGCCCGGCAGGTGCTGTCCGACGCGCTGGCGCAGGCACAGGGCTGCGGCGCGGGCTGGTACGCACAGCAAGCCCTCATCGAGCTCCGCCGGGCTGGCGGCCGGATCTGGCGCGTCCCGCCCGGCGAGCTGAGCCCGCAGGAGAAGGCCGTGGCCCGGCTGGCCCGGGCCGGGCGGACCAACCGGCAGATCAGCAGCGAGCTGTATCTGTCGGTCAACACCGTGGAGACGCATCTCGCGAGTGCCTACCGCAAGCTCGGCATCCGCGGGCGCAGCGAACTGGCCGGCCACGATCTCGACTGACCTTGCCTACCCTGCGTACGAGGGCGTGCCGTACGGATCGTTCGGCGCCGATTTACCCCTTTCTGGGCAAAGGACGCCACAGAAGGGAACCATGATGACCGCACTGACCCGGTCCGCCGCGGACCGGCTGCGCACTGATTTCCGCGGGCTGCTCATCCTGCCTGGTGATGAGGGATACGATGCCGCGCGCGCGGTGTGGAACGGCGCCATCGATCGCCGTCCCGCGCTGATCGCCATGGCCAGCGGTACCTGCGACGTCGTCACCGCGGTACGCTTCGCCCGCGAGCAGGGCCTGCCGGTCAGCATCCGCGGCGGCGGGCACTCCGCGGCTGGCTTTGCCGTGGCGGACGACGCGCTGATGATCGACGTGTCCGCCCTGAAGGAGATCCTGGTCAACCCAGCTGCGCGTACCGCCGTGGCCGGATCCGGGCTGCGGTGGCGGGAACTGGACGCCGCCACCCAGGCATACGGGCTGGCCACCACCGGCGGAGTCGACGGCACAACCGGCATCGCCGGGCTGACCCTCGGTGGAGGGCTGGGCTGGCTGGACCGGCTGGCCGGGCTGGCCTGCGACAACCTGCTCGGCGCCAAGCTCGTCACCGCCGACGGGCAGGTCCTGGAAGTCAGCGACGGTAACCACCCCGACCTGTTCTGGGCGCTGCGCGGCGGAGGCGGCAATTTCGGCGTCGTCACCTCCTTCACCTACCGGCTGCACCCGGTGACCGAGGTGTACGGCGGACTGCTCGGATACCCCGCGGACCGGGCGGCCGAGGTGCTGCAGGCATTCCGCGAGATCAGCGCGGACGCACCGGACCGGCTCGCCCTGTACGCCGGGCTGGTGACCGCGCCGCCTGCGCCGTTGGTTCCCGAGCACCTGCGCGGGCAGCGGGTGGTCGGCCTGAGCCCCATCTACTTCGGCGCCGCCGAGGACGCCGCCCGGGCGCTGGCGCCACTGCTCGCCGCGAGCGCGCCCGCCCTCGACCTGACCAAGCCGATGTCCTACCAGGAGGTGCAGCGGCTGGTCGACGGGTTCATCCCGCCGGCCATGCATCACTACTACACCTCGGAATGGCTGCACGGCCTGGACGACCAGACGATCGGCGAGCTCATCGCGACGGCCGCCCACGCCCCGTCACCGGTGTCGGCGATCATCCTCAAGCGGATGGGCGGCGTCGCCGGGCGGGTGCCCGCGGACGCCACCGCGTTCTGGTACCGGGACGTGGCCTACCACCTCGACATCCATGCGCAGTGGACGCCCGGCAGCCCGCCCGGGCCGCACATCGCGTGGGCGCGGGCCGCCCGGCAGGCGGCCCGGCTCGACTGGGCCGGCGGCGGGTACGTCAACTTCATCGCGGCCGACGAGGGTCCGGACCGGGTCCGCGCGGCATACGGCGGCAACTACCCTCGGCTGGCCCGGATCAAGGCCGCTTACGACCCGGACAACTTCTTCCGCCTCAACAACAACATCCGGCCGGCCGTACCGGCGGGCAACGGCCGGAAATGAGAGCAGCGCAACCCCAGGTGACCCGCGTCGGCTCACACGTGCCAGCGGACGGGGCCGTCGGGGGCCGGCTCGTAGCGGCAGGCCCCGCCGGTTCGGATGGAGGCGCGCAGGTGCGCGGCGGCGCGCGGAGCGGCCGGGGCGATCCGCTCGATGGCGGCGCGCAGGGTACGGGTGACGTTGACCCGGGCCCGTTCGGCCTCGGGGGCGACCACCCGGCGCCGGCCGCCCAGGCCGGCCGCTCGCCGCAGTTCGGCCAGCAGCGCGTGCCGCTCGGCCTCGATCCGGTCTGCCGCCACGGGATCGCCGGCCCGGTCGGCCGCGTCAAGCTCGGCGGCGAGGGCGGCGAGCCGGGCGCGGTAGACCTCCCGGGAGGTGGCGTCCAGGACCGGGCCCATCCCGGTGACCGCCAGCCCGGCGCCGCCTGCCACCAGGTCCAGGGCCCGGAGGTCACGTCCCGGCGCGGCCAGCAGGGCGCGCAGGTAGTGCAGGCCCCGGCCGTCGCGCAGGCGGGCACGCTCCGGACCCGCCGCCAGCAGCCAGTCCTGGCCGTCCCGGGCCAGCGTCCACTCATCGGCCGGCGGAACCAGGCGCTCCAGCAGCACGGTCATGCCCAGCCGTTCGGCGATCTGCCGGGCCCGGCGGCGGTACTCCGACGCCCGCGCCGCATCCCCTGCGCCATCTCGCGCGGCCAGCGCGCGGGCCAGGCCGCTCAGGCTGTGCGCCAGATATGGCAGTGCGCCGATCTGCTGCTCGAGATCAACGGCCTCCTCGAAGTGCCGGACCGCGTCCTCTGTTTTCCCCAGCGCATCGGCGAGCAGCCCGAGGTAGTGCGAGGCCGGACCCCAAGCCGTATTGGCGCCCGCCCATACCACCAACCGTCCCTGGTACGGGGCCAGAGCGTCGTACAGCAGGGCCGCGGCAGCGGTGTCGCCGACGCCGGCGGCCACCACCGCCAGGTCGGCCAGCGCCCCTAGCCACCGCGGCCCCGAGCCGGAAAGCGCCCAGGCCAGCAGCCGGTCAAGCTCGGCGGCGGCCTCAGCGTCCCGGCCGGCCAGCAGCGATATTCGCGCCGCCGTCGCCTCGAACAGGTGCCCGGGCTGCCGCCTGGCCACGGCCAGCAGCGTCTGCACCCCGGCCTCCCGGCCGGTACCGAGGTCCTGCTCGGCGGCCACCGCACCGGCCAGCGTCGCGGTCAGCGCCTCCGCGTCGGCCATCCCAGCCCGCCGTGCGGCCTGGGCCACGTTCTCGATCAGCCGGCCGGCGTCGTTGAATCGGCCGCGCAGGATGGCCAGCATGGCCAGGCGTGCCTTCGCCGTCACCTCCGCCTCGGCATCGCCGGCTGTGGCGGCCTCCCGCCCGAAAACGGCCAGCGCCGATTCGGCCTCAGCTACCCGGCCCAGCTCCATCAGGGCGACGAACCGCCAGTACTGGCCCTGGCGTTCCCGCCGGTCATCACCGGCCGCCCGGGCCAGGGCGATGATTTCGGACCCGGCCGCCAGCCGGTTTTCCGCACCGGCCGGATCCCACAGCGCATGCAGCCGCGCGTCCAGCACCGCCGCCAGCGTGCCCGGATCCCCGGCCTGTCGGGCCAGGCGCAGAGCCTCGTCGGCCAGGGCCCGCCGCCGGGCGGCCGCCGACGCGTCACCCAGCAACTCGCGGGCCAGCCTGGCCAGCGCGCGGGCCCGCAGGCCGTCGTCGGCGGCATGGCCGATAGCCGCCTCCAACAGCCGGACCAGGTTGGTGTCGACGTCGAGGAAGGCCGCCGTGGAGGGCGCTCGCAACGCCAGGTGGACCACCGGGTCATCGTGTTCCTCGAGCTCGGCCAGCTCGTGCGCCAGCTGCCGCGCGATCCCCGGCAGCCCTCGTGACGCCATCCACAGCGCATGGCCAGCCTCGGCGTCAAGGCCGCCCAGCGCCGCGGTCAGGTCCCGTTCGCTCAGGCCGCCCAGCCGCAGCTCTGGTCCCAACCCCACGGGTGTCGCCGCCGTGGCGATCACCGCCGTGGCAGCTGCGGCGGAGCGGGCGGCCAGGACCGCAAGAACCTCGACCGCCTCCGGCCCGCCCCGATCGACGTCATCGACCACGATCAGCCGGGCCGGCCCAGAGACCAGATGCCGGGCCGCGCTATCTAGGTCCAGCGGCCTTGCTTCGGCGTCCACCAGGTCGGCCGCCAGGCCGTCCGGCGCTCCCGTATCGCGCAGCAACTGCGCCCACACCAGGCGCCCCGGCTGACCCTCGGCCGGCGAGGCCCGCAGCACATCGAGCCCTCGGCGGCGGGCCTCGATCGTCGCGGCCTCCACCAGCGCCGTCTTGCCTGAACCTCTTGGACCCACTACCACCAGCACGCCGCCCGCGCCGCTCCCGGCGCGGTCCAGCAGCCGGCCGATCTGCTCCAGCTCACGGCGCCGTCCCGCGATGAGAACCTCTTCCGTGTACCGCAACCCCGTGGTCCGATCTTCGTTACCTCGTGCGGCCCGCCTGCTTCCCCGTCCGGATAGGCAGGACCCTGCTCTAGCTGGCAGAATCTACTGAATCGGCCTTTTCTGAGTCGGGAAACCATACCCGCGCTATCTGGCGGCTGATGGTCGGCGGATCCGCCGGCTCGATCCGACGCAGCCGAGGCCTGGTCTTGACCTGGACTTGTCGCATGGTCATTCCTTTCGCTGGTTACCCGCGGCGTTAGCGACCTCGTCCTGGCCGCACACTCGGCATGCAATGCACGATGTGCCGCATACGGAACTGACCCGTTCAGCCCCGTACCATCGAGGATTGCAGTAGGAAGCCGCGGTGCGCGTCGGGCATTTGCCTAGGATTTAGCCCCGGCGGGTACTCAGATTCCGGCGGGTGGTGTTTAGGCCCGGGATCAGAGCTCAGCAGGCGAGTTCGGCCGCACGAACGGATCGTTCTCTCCGGGTTTACGCCCCCTGGGTGACATCAGCCGCCTACGGAGAACCGGATGAAAATCGACATCCACAGCCATCTGATGAGCGTCGCGTTCCTGGAGCATCTGCGGGGTCGCGACGCCGTGCCGACCGCGGTGCGCGACGGGACCGGGTACATCGCCCACTGCGCACCCGGGTTGTCGCTGCCGTACCGGCCGCCGATCCTCAGCGTCGAGGCCAAGCTGGCGGACATGGACATGGCCGGGATCGACCTGGCCGTGCTCAGCCACGGCCTGCCCGGACCGCACATGCTCGGCGGCGCTCAGGCCGATAACTGGGCGGCCCGCATCAACGACGAACTGGCGGCCATCGCCGCCGCCCATCCCGGCCGCTTCGCCGGCTGGGCCAACCTCGGATTCGGCGACCTCTCACGGACCATCGCCGAGGCCGACCGCTGCCTGGACCAGCTCGGCTTGGCCGGGTTCCAGGTCTGGTCCAACGTAGGGGGTCGGCCACTGGATGACCCTGGCGTGCTGCCGGTCCTGGAGCACCTCGCCGACCGGGGTGCGGCCATCCACCTGCACCCGGCCCCGGCGTCCGGTCACCAGGGACTGGCGCCCGCCACCATGCTCGGCTTCGCCTTCCCGGTCGACACCAGCCTGGCCGTGCTGCGCCTGATCGGCGCCGGGCTGTTCGACCGCGACCCGGTGATCATCGCCGCGCACCTCGGCGGCGTGCTGCCCTGGCTGCGGGACCGTATCGGCCTGTGGAGCCACGCCATCCCGCCGGTCCCCGGCCTGCCGCCGCCGGTGCGGTCGGCCGGCGAGTACCTGGACCGGCTGTACATCGACACCGTCGGCTACGGGGCTGCGCCGCTGGAATACTGCTACGCCCAGCTCGGCGCCGGCCGCATGCTGTTTGGCACCGACCACCCATACGCCACGCCCCGCCTTCCCCAGGACCTCACCGAGCGCCTGCCCTACACTCAGACCGAAAGCGAGCAGATCCTGGCCGGCAACGCCCAGCGCCTGCTGCGGCTCGGACGGATAGAAGTTGACGCAACGTCAAAGTCAACTCACGCGCCCAGCGGCGGCTAGCCCGGCTGGACCAGACCGGTTTCGTAGGCGACCATGACCAGCTGGGCCCGGTCGCGGGCGCCGAGCTTGGCCAGCAGCCGGCTGACGTGGGTTTTGGCGGTGGCCATCGTGACGTGCAGGGCCTGCGCGATCTCCGTGTTGGACAGCCCGCGGGCGATCAGGATGAGGACTTCCCGCTCCCGGTCGGTGACGCCTTCCAGGGTCCCGGCGGGCCGCTGGCCGGGTTCGGGGCGGCGGGCGAACTCAGCGATGAGCCGCCGGGTGACCGCCGGGGCGAGCAGCGCGTCGCCAGCGGCAACGATCCGGATCGCGGCGAGCAGGTCGGCGGGCGGAGTGTCCTTGAGCAGGAAGCCGCTGGCCCCGGCGCGCAGCGCGGCGTAGACGTATTCGTCCAGATCAAAGGTGGTAAGGACAAGGACGCGCACCCCCGCGGACAGGTCGGACCCGGTAATCTGCCGGGTGGCCTCGATCCCGTCCATCACTGGCATCCGGATGTCCATCAGCAGCACGTCGGGCTGTTCCTTGGTCGCGATCTCGACGGCCTCGGCGCCGGTCGCCGCCTCGCCGATCACCTCCAGGTCGGGAGCGGTGTCGACGAGCAAGCGGATGGTGCCCCGCACCAGGGCCTGGTCGTCGGCAACGAGCACGCGGATCATGCGCTGCCCTCACCCGGCGCGCTGTCGAGCGGCAGCCGGGCGGCGACCCGGAATCCCCGTCCGGGCACCGGCCCGGCGTGGAACTCCCCGCCGAACACGCTGACCCGCTCGGCCATCCCGGCGATGCCGTGACCCGTGCTGGCGGTGACGCAGTCAGCGGGTGCGCCGTGCCCGGCGTCGGTGATCTCCAGGCCCACCCCGTCGTCGGCATAGGTGACAACGACGCGGCTCTCGGTGGTCTGGGCGTGCTTGACGACGTTGGTGAGCGCTTCCTGGACGATCCGGTAGGCGGCCAGGTCGACGCCGGGCGGAACCGGACGCTGGATGCCGCGGATTTCCAGCTGGACCCGCACCCCGGCGTCCGCGGTGCTGGTGATGAGCTGACCCACATCGGCCAGGCCGTGCGCGGGCGCCAGTTCCGGCTCGGCCTGGTCGTCGCGCAGGACGCCGACCAGCCGGCGCATCTCCCGCATCGCGGCGCGGCTGGTGGCCTCGATCGAGGCCAGGGTCCGGGCCGCTTCCTCCGGCCGGGCGCGGGCCACGTAGTTGCCCACGCCGGCCTGCATGGCGATCAGGCTCAGGCTGTGCGCCACCACGTCGTGCATCTCCCGGGCGATCCGCAGCCGTTCCTCGGCGACCGTGCGGCGCGCCTCGGCCAGCTGGGCCTGGACCCGGCGTTCGGCCTGTTCGCGCAGCCCGGCAGCGTAGGCGCGCTGCTCGCGCACCGCGACCCCGATCGCCCAGCTCGCGGCCAGGAAGACGGCCTCGCCCGCCACCCGGGCGGCCACGTTGCCGGCCTGGGTGTAGCCCAGCGCCGCGCCGCCGGCCACCGTGCCGGCCGCCGTCGCCGCCAGCGCACCCACCAGGACCGCAGCCGACGTGCGCCGCGGATAGCACAGCCCGACCAGGTAAAGCACGAGCCCCACCGCCACCGAGGGCTCCTTCCCGGTGCCGATGGCCATCACGGCGACCGATCCGGCCAGCACGACGCCGAGGACGGGCAGCGGCCAGAGCCTGCGGACGGCGACCGGCAGCGTGCTGACCAGGGCGAACGCGTATGCCACCGCGATCGGGACGTGGTAGGCCGGCCGGGTGGAGCCCACCAGGGACACGACGGCGAGCAACACCGCGATCGCGCAGTCGATGGCCAGCCAATCTCCCGGCCGCAGCCGCTCGATCAGCGGCAGCCGCGGTACTGGCTGGTCGTCACGGCCGGAGCCGACCGCCGCGCCCGGGGTGTGGCTGGTCACGTCATGACGGTAACTCGCCGGCCTGGATTACGCGTCAGCCTGCGGGCGGACGGGTCCGTGTCATTCTCCAGACGGGCCGGCGGCCGCGCCGTGCGGCTCCGGCCGGGCGGCAAAGTCCAGTCCGTGGCCCGACGCGGTTCGCGGGCCGTTCGGGCAGCCTCGATGGTGTCGCTACCAGCACGAAAGGCATTGGACATGATCGAGGTTGGCGAACTGACCAAGCGTTACGGGAGCGCCGTGGCTGTCCACGGACTCAGCTTCACCGTTCATCCCGGCCGGGTCACCGGCTTTCTGGGGCCCAACGGCGCCGGTAAGTCCACCACCATGCGGGTCATCCTGGGCCTGGACGCGCCCACCACCGGGTGGGCCGCCGTCAACGGGCAGCCCTATCAGCGGCTGGCCCGCCCGCTGCACCAGGCCGGGGCGTTGCTGGACGCCGGCGCCGTGCACGGCGGCCGCACCGCCCGTGACCACCTGCTGGCCATCGCGGCCAGCAACGGGATCGGCGCGCGCCGCGTCGCTGAGGTGCTCGGCCTGGTGGGGCTGGAGTCCGCCGCCGGACGGCGGGTCCGCGGGTTCTCCCTGGGCATGAAGCAGCGGCTGGGCATCGCCGCGGCGCTGCTCGGCGACCCGCCGGTGCTGATGTTCGACGAGCCGGTCAACGGCCTGGACCCGGAGGGCATCGCCTGGATCCGCGGCCTGCTCAGGTCGCTGGCCGGCGAGGGCCGGACCGTGTTCGTGTCCAGCCACCTGATGAGCGAGATGGCGCTGACCGCCGACCATCTCATCGTGATCGGCCGCGGCCGGCTCGTCGCCGACGCGGCCGTCGCCGAGTTCGTCCGGCAGAGCTCACACGGCAACGTGGTGGTGCGATCCCCGCGCTACGGGGACCTGGCCGGCCTGCTGGCCACCCGGGGCGCCGCGGTCACCGCTCAGCCCGATGGCGGGCTGGCCGTCACCGGCCTGGACGCCGCCGCCATCGGCGAGGTGGCCCGCGAGCACGGCATCGCGCTGCACGAGCTCACCCCCCGGCAGGCCTCGCTGGAGGAGGCGTACATGGAACTGACCCACGACAGCGTCGAGTACCGCGCTGACGTGCCCGACTACACAGGAGAGGCGGCCTGATCATGACCTCCGTCGACGTCACCATGCCCACCCGGGCCCGCAACGTGCTCGTTTCGGAATGGGTCAAACTCCGCTCGGTTCGCTCCACCTACCTGGTTCTGCTGTTCGCCGCGGCGGCCGCCGTGGGCATCGGGTACCTGGTCGCGCACGCGGACGCCACCCACTGGGCCACGATGACCGCAGCGGCGAGGGCGGCCTTCGACCCGGTGTCCGATAGCTTCAGCGGCCTGGGGCTAGCCCAGCTGGCGTTCGGGGCGCTCGGCGTGCTCGCGATCAGCTCGGAGTACGCCACCGGCCTGATCCGCACCACGTTCGGCGCGGTCCCGCGGCGCCGCGCGGTGCTGGCCGCCAAGGCCGCGGTGGTCGGCGCCGTCACCGTGCTGGCCGGAGAACTGATCGCCGTCGCGACGTTCTTCACCGCCCAGTGGGCGCTGGCCGCCCAGCACCTGAACGTGGCCCTGGCTCACCCCGGGGCGCTGCGCGGCGTGCTGGCCGCCGGGCTCTACCTGGCCGTGATGGCCTGGGTCGGACTCGGGCTGGGCGCGGTCATCCGGCACACCGCCGGCGCGATCACCGCCCTGGTCGGAGTGGTCTTCCTGCTGCCCACGGTCATCCACGCGCTGCCCGCGCCCTGGGACACCAGGATCGGCCGGTTCACTCTGGACGGCGCCGCGCAGCAGATGATCGCGCAGCATCCGCACGCCGGCTACTTCTCGGCCGGGCCGTCGCTCCTCATCGTCGCCGGGTACGCCGCCGTAGCGATCGCGGCGGCGGCGCTCATGATCACCCGCCGGGACGCCTGATGCGCACCCGCAGCCTGCCTGCGGGCAACACCGCCATGGGGGCCGGTGTTGCCCGCGGGCGATCCTCCACTACTGTCCGCAATCCCTGCTCATGAGGTGCTAAATGAATACACGACACTCACGCCACCTGCTCATCGCCCCTGCCGCGGTCGTCCTCGCGACGGCCGTCATGACCGGCTGCAGTCAGAGCCATGCGACGGCCGGCTCGCCTGCGTCGACCGCGGGTAGGCAGCCCGCGGCAGCCGGCGTCGTGCGGGTGAGCCACGACCAGTTCGGCGCCCACGTCGAGCCCGCCGTCGCGGTCAACCCGCGCAACCCGCGCAACCTGCTGGCCGCCTCGCAGGTCTTCCGGGGCCAGGCCCGGGGCCTGGCCACCTACGTATCCTTTGACGGCGGCCTGACCTGGCAGAGCAACGGCGTCCTGCCCGGTGCCGCGCCCGCCAACGGCGCCGATGTCACCGTCAGCTTCGATCAGGCCGGCCACGGGTACGTGAGCGCAGCGATGAGCCGCGGCGTCATGGGGGACGAAGCGGGTACCGCGTACGTATGGCGGACCGACGACGGCGGACGGCATTTCGGGCCGGCCGTGGCCGCGATGCGGGGCAGCGTCGACCACCCCGGCCTGGCCGCCGACCCGGCGGCCGGCGCTACCGATCTGTATCTGGCGGGCATCGCCTTTCAAGGATCGGCCAGCGAGCTCCGCTTCACCCGCTCCACGGATTCCGGGCGCAGCTTCGAGCCCGCCCGGTCCATCGATCCCTCCCACAGCCCCCATGACCGCCTTACGGTGGTGGCCGCGGGACCCGGCGGCCTCGTCGCCGTCATGTACTACGTCGAGCCGCCCGGCGGCGGCGTCACCGTCGCCGTCACCACCTCGACCGACCATGGCGCCTCCTTCTCGGCTCCCGTCCGCCTGGGCACGGTCCGCTGGCCGCCGCCCGTGCCGGGGGTCAACGCGCGCAGCGGCCCGGCCCTCGCCATCGACCCGCGCACCGGCGACATCTACGCCTCGGTGACCAGCTACGCGCCCGCCACCGGGGCCTCGGAGGTCGAAGTCTTCACCTCGCGTGACCACGGACGCTCCTGGAGTGCTCCGGCCGTGGTGGCCAGCACCACCGGCGGCGCCTACGTCCAGCCGCAGCTCGCGGTCGGCGAGAGCGGTCAGGTCGGCCTGTCAGTCTTCGAGCTCGCGGGCGGCCGCGCCCACGTGGTCATGGTCACCTCGGCGCCGGACGGCGCGTCGTTCGGCCCGCCCCGGACGGTCACCGGCAGCTCGTTCGACCCTACCCTGGGTCTGGCAAGTGGCGCTGCGCCGCGCTGGATCGGCGACTACCAGGGACTCGCCGCCACGCCCGGCGCCTTCCACCCGCTCTGGAACGGCACCCGCACCGGGCACCTCGAGCTGTTCACCGCCACGGTCCCCGTCGCGCCCCAGCCATGAGGCCGCCCCGGTCCGGGAACACCGGCCGTCGCGGAGCGACTCAGTGCCTGCCGGAGGGCAGCAGGCCGGCTCGTTCGGCCCAGGCGGCGGCCTGCACCCGGCGGGAGACGCCGAGCTTGCGCAGGATGTTGCTGACGTGCACGCCAGCCGTCTTCGGGCTGATGTACAGCTCAGCGCCGATCTCGGCGTTGGTCCGGCCGGCCGCGACCAGCCGCAGCACCCCCAGTTCCCGGCCGGTCAGCCCGTGCGAGGCGGGCGCTTGCGCTGGGGGCGGAGCGTCGCGGACGGTGGCCGAGCACTGCAGCGGGATCCGGGCCCGTTCGGCCAGCGCCCGGATCTGCGCCAGCAGGGGCGCGTGCCCCCCGGCGGCGCCCGCGGCGGCGCGCAGCGCGGCCGCCGCCGGGGCGGGCTGCCCGGCGTCAAGGTGTGCCTGAGCCTGCCGCCACCAGGCGTATCCGGCCCAGTGCGGGCGGTTCACCTCCTGCCAGGCTCTGGCCGCGCCGCCCCATGCCGCCGGGTCGCTGCGGCCGGCCAGCCGGGTCCGCTCGGCGTCCCAGGTAGCGCGCCTAGCCGGGATGGAGACGAAGAATGGGTGGCCGGTGAACGGGGCGCCGCCCATCCGCCTGGCCCACGCGGCCAGGTCGTCGGCGGCGGCCACGGCAGCGGCGAGGCCGGGTTCGTCGTGGCGCGCCCGGGCCTGCTCGGCCAGATCGGCGCAGGCCCGCAGGCCGGCCGTCAGCAACCGCCCGCAGAAGATGGTCAGGTCCGGGGTCCTGAACAGGGCGAGGGCCCGGCGGACCTCGTGCAGGGCATCGCCCGGGCGCCCTGTCCATAGCGCCGCTTCGGCGGCGCGCTGTGCGGACTCGGAGGCAATGTCCGCTCTGCCCATGGTGGCGGGAGAAGCCCGGATCAGCCGCCATCGCTCGGTGGCCGCGGCGGTGTCGCCGCGTAGCAGGTCGATCTCGGCGCGGGCCACGTTGACGATCAAGCGGACGCGGCGAGGCGGCGCGGTGGTCAGCGGGTCGATCAGCGCTGCCGCCTGTTCGGTACGCCCGAGCGCCACCAGCGCCTCGGCGGCGTTGGCGGCCAGGATGCCGACATACTCCCAGGACTCCAGGCCCGCCTGCCGAGCGGCATCAAGACCCTGAGAGGCAACCTCGGCGGCCCGCTGGTACCGAGCGAGCTTGAGCAGCGCATAGCTCTCGCTGACGGCCAGCCAGACCAGCGCCGGGCCGTCGTGGGAGGCGCGGGCCAGCGCCCAGCCACGCTCCAGGATGGCGAACCCCTCCTCGACCTGCCCGCGCACGAACGTACAGAACGCGACGACGGACAGGATGCGGGGGATCATCGCCGTCGCGCCTGCGGCCTCGGCGATTTCCAGCGCTCGGCGGAGGGCGGCGAGGCTGGCCTGCGGCTGCCTCTTGACGTGCAGCAGGAAGATGGTGGCGTAGTCGAGCAGGGCATTGGCGTGATCGAATGACGGCGGAGCCTGATCGAACAGCCCGAGCGCTTCCTCCACGAGCTCGCAGGCCGCGACCGGATCGTCCAGTCGGAAGTACGCGGCGCGGTGGCGGACGACCGCAGCGGTCGCGGGGTCCGGATGGCCGGCGAACCGGCGGTACGCCTCCTCGGAGACCACGCCGGCGCGCTCGCTGTCGCCGGAGTTGAACAGCGCGTCGATGGCCCGCACGTACAGTCTCGGCCCGTCGATCCCGGCCGGCGCGGCGACCTCGGGGCAGGCCTGGCACAGCTCGATGGCCCGCAGGCGG
>Ga0306921_10003073_pt1 | contig 16871 bp, 14 predicted proteins | sample sta12Cox44000080_FD_203760 | JGI IMG/M metagenome (GOLD analysis project Ga0306921, IMG submission 203760) | Lab enrichment of tropical soil microbial communities from Luquillo Experimental Forest, Puerto Rico - statoxic.12C.oxic.44.000.080 (v2)... | ecosystem: Environmental > Terrestrial >...
TCGGGAGAACTCGAGGCGCGTGTCGAGAATCCAGTCGACGCCAAGTGTTCGGAGAGTGTACTCCGAAACGCTTCGTCATGCCCGTAGATACGCCAGCCGACGATGAAATCGTGGCCGAGGCAAATACCTGATTCGAATGGCGCACACACAATGCGCCGCGCGGGGCAAGAACCCCGTGCGGAATGTCCACAGGAAAAGCGGGACGTGATGCAGGACACCCGTCGTGTAGACCGCTCCCCGATCATCGACGCCAGATCCCAGACTGCGCGCCGACGCCGTGGGGCCTCACTGGCGGGATCCCGATCCCGTCCCGAGTGCCTGGTCCTTGACGATCCGCTCAGCGAGGCTTGTGCTCTCCTCTCTCAAGAGGTCGGCGGCGGTGAGGCGGCCGAACACATCGAGCAGGACGGCGACGGTACCCGTCCATCCCGTCTGGTGGCTGGCACCGAGGCCGGCACCGTTGTCTCCGTGGAAGTACTCGTAGAACAAAATGAGATCCCGCCAGTGCGGGTCGTCCTGGAACTTCGCGTCACCGCCGTAGACCGGACGGCGGCCGCTCCCGTCCCTGAGAAAGATGGCGGCGAGCCGCCGCGCAATCTCGCGGGCGATCTCGAAGAGCGTCATCCGCTTGCCGGAGCCGGTCGGGCACTCGACGGTGAAATCGTCACCATAGAAGGCATAGAGGTTCAGGAGCCCGCGGACGATGAGGACATTGACCGGCATCCACACCGGCCCGCGCCAGTTCGAGTTCCCGCCGAACATCCCCGTGTCGGACTCCGCCGGCAGATAGGACACGTGATGCGCCTGGCCGGCGACGTGGAAGACGAACGGATGGTCCCGGTGGTAGCGCGAGAGCGAGCGGATGCCGTGAGGGCTCAGAAACTCATTCTCGTCGAGGAGGTAGTGAAGAATCTGTTCGAGCCGTTGCTTCGAGAGGGGTGACAGGAGCCGTCGTCCCCCATAACCGATGTACCCCTCCTCGGTCGGGGCGACCTGCGCGACCACCTCGGGATGACGCTCGCGGAACAGCTGGATCAGTTTTCGGAGCCGAGGGTGGGCGGTGGCAGTCTCCGGTGAGATGATCGTGGACGCGCACAGCGGGAGGAGCCCCACCATCGAGCGCACCTTGAGGCGCGTCGCTGAGCCGTCCGGCAGCCGCAGGACGTCGTAGTAGAATCCGTCCGCCTCGTCCCACATCTCGTCGTGGTTATCGCCGATCCGGTCCATGGCGTAGGCGATCCAGACGAAGTGCTGGAGGAACGTGAACGCGTGCTCCTCATACTGCTCGTCGTGGTCGGACAGGATGAGGGCGATCTCCAACATGACCTGGCAGTAGAAGGCCATCCAGGCCGTGCCATCGGCCTGCTCGAGAGACCCGCCCGTCGGCAGCGGCGCACTCCGGTCGAATACGCCGATGTTGTCGAGGCCGAGGAACCCGCCCGCGAAGACATTGCGCCCCTCGGGGTCCTTGCGGTTCACCCACCAGTTGAAGTTGAGCATCAAACTGTGGAACGAGCGCTCGAGGAACTTGCGGTCTTCCCGGCCGAGGCCGCGCTCGACCTTGTAGAGGAACAGGGTGGCCCACGCGTGGACCGGCGGATTCACGTCGCTGAAGTTCCACTCGTAGGCCGGGATCTGCCCGTTCGGATGGCTGTAGAGGCTGCGGAGCATAAGCAGCAGCTGCTCCTTCGCGAAATCGAAGTCGACGAGACTCAGGGCGAGCGTGTGGAACGCCAGGTCCCAGGCGGCGTACCAGGGGTACTCCCACTTGTCGGGCATCGAGATCACATCGCCGTTGAACATGTGGAACCATTCGGCATTCCGCGCCTGCCGCTTCTGCGCTCCGACCAGCGGGTGCGCCTCGTGCTCCTTGAGCCACGTGTCCACATCGAACAGGTAGTACTGCTTCGACCACAGCATCCCGGCGAGCGCCTGCCGGTGAACGCGCCGCTCGTCCTCGCTCAGCGAGGCGGCGGTGATCCGGGCGTAGAATTCGTCGGCGTCGGCGAGGCGCTCGGCCAGGGTCGCGTCGAAGCCCTTCCCGAACGGTTCGGCCGGCAACCCGCGGGACAGCCGGAGGCGGACGGACGACGTGCCGCCCGCGGGCACGTCGAGGACGTAGCGGGCCGCCATCTTGGTGCCGGTCTTGCCGGGGTTGACCGCCCCCATATCACCGGAGACGACGTAGCGATGGAACGCATCCTTGACCCACGGCGTGGCGTTCGGCTGATGCCAGAGGCGCTCGGCGTTGCTCTCGTTCTCCGTGAAGAGCAGCTCGGGCGTTCCCTCGGCGGCGAGCGTGTAGTCACCGAGCTCCGGGTGCGAGGCTCGGATGCGCCCCCCGACCTCGCGCAGGCTCGGCTTGGGTCCCCCCTTGCCCCATGACCACGTGTTCCGGAACCAGAGCGTCGGCAAGAGGTGAAGACGGGCGGACTCGGGACCGCGATTCACCACGGTGATCTGAATCAGGATGTCCTCCGGGCTCTCCTTGGCGTACTCGACGAACACGTCGAAGTATCGGTTGTCGTTGAAGACACCCGTGTCGAGCAGCTCGTGCTCGAACTCCAGCCGCGACCGGCCGCGGTTCGTTTCCACGAGGTCGCGGTACGGGAACTCCCGCTGCGGGTACTTGTAGAGGTACTTCATGTAGGAGTGCGTCGGCGTGGAGTCGATGTAGAAGTAGTACTCCTTGACGTCCTCGCCGTGGTTGCCCTCGCTATTGGTAAGCCCGAAGAGACGCTCCTTCAGGATCGGGTCGCGCCCGTTCCAGAGGGCGATGGCGAAGCACAGCCGCTGGCCGTCGTCGGAGATGCCCCCCAGGCCGTCCTCACCCCAGCGGTACGCGCGCGACCGCGCCTGGTCGTGGCTGAAGTAGTCCCACGCGTTGCCGTCCACGCTGTAGTCTTCACGGACCGTGCCCCACTGCCGCTCGCTGAGATACGGTCCCCATTTCTTCCAGGGGATCCCCTTCTCGCGGGCCTCGTTGAGCCGCCGCTGTTCGGTGACGTCGACGCCAGCCGTGCCTGGTACGCGAATCGTGGATTGCTCGTCGGCCATCGGATCCTCCGTCGCTGTCGCTCCTTGTCGACTCGAGCGGCCGCTAAGTGTAATGCCCGGCTGGACCGGGCACAAGACGAATCCTGGCTGGTTGACGGCAGCCTCGACGTCGGAGTCACCGTCGTGTCTACCCTCCGGGAGCCCTGCTACAGCGCACGTGAGTCCCCGCCTCGCGCGGCGACCACGCCGGCCCGGGCGGCATACTAGGCACGCGTACTCCTGCTGTCAACCCACGTGGACGGCGCGATGACCGGCTGGATCAGCCGGCACACCGCCATAGGGACGAGCCGTGTGCCCTCGCTCGGCGCACCCGTCGATGCCCAGGCCCGCCTTGCGGAACCTACGACAGCCTTCACGTTCTGGTCCCTCCAACCTATCGAATCCTTGAGCATGCAGTGGCCGGGCCGTGATGGATTGCCGGCCGGCATTTGGCGATGCGGTGATCCGCTGGTAGGGTATGTGCGGCCGCCAGATCTGTTCAGGAGAGCTGTGAGAGCGCAGCGAGGCGATGGAGGCGCCTCCGAAAGAGATAAGGTCGCGGCCGACTCGGAAACCAACGATGCTCCGCGTAGCGCAAGAGAAAGGGGACATGAACACACATCTGCGCACGAAGAAGATTGCCTCGGTAGTGATCAGCTTGAGTGTCGTGTTGCTGGTGGGCCTATTGCATCCGGACACTGGGTATAGCCAATTCGCTCCCGGCCAGAAGCGCAATGTCGGCGACGGCGAGAAACTCAAGATCAAAGGCGTCGTGCTCTCGCGCGATGGCGAGACGTTTGTCCTGCGTGACCGGACGCAGACCGATACCGTCGTTCAGTTGACGGACAGCACCAAGATTCGGACCGAGCGGAAGGGCCTCTTTCGGGGACGCAAGCCGGCTGATGTGACCGTGCTCGTGCCCGGTCTCATCGTGGAGGTCAACGGCAAGGGGGCAGGGAACCGTCTGGTCGCATCAGAAGTCGAATTTTCCGAGGAAGATCTCAAAGCCGCGATCATGGCATACGCTCAGACCGCGCCTGTGCGCCAGCAGGCTGCGGAAACCAGCAAGGAGCTCGCAAAGACTCAGGGGGAGCTTGCCAAGACTAAGGGGCAGCTTGCCGAGACGAACAAGCAGCTTGCCGAGACCAGCCAGGGCGTTGTGGACACCAACAAGCGCATCAGTGAGCTCGATCAGTATGAACTCGTGAAGGTCGTGACGGTGGCTTTTGACCTCAACAGCGCCAAGCTCACGGATGCCGCGAAGGCGCAGCTCGATGAACTTGCGGCAAAAGCGCCCGACGCCAAGAACTACACGGTGGAAATCCAGGGCTACGCCGACCCCACGGGCGACTTCGACAAGAATCTCAGGCTGAGCCAGGACCGCGCGGAGGCCGTGGTGCAGTACCTGACGGTGAAGCACCACATTCCGCTCAGACGAATCATGGTGCCGATGGGCTATGGGGAGACGAAGCTTCTGGATACTTCGCCGACGGCAGCAGGGCTTGCGAAGAACCGCCGCGTGGAAGTTCGGGTCCTCGTGAACAAGGGTCTCAGTCAGTAGTAGCGAGCATTGGGGTAGCGCAGCAGCGGGGGCCCTCTCCTGAAGCAACCAGGAGGGGGCCCGGGAGCGAAGCTCGGCGCAAAAGTCTCGCACCATAGTCTCCTCACCGCCGGGACAAGGGGAGCAGCGATGCGTATCGATTGCCCCACGTGGCTCTTGGGCGGAATCTTGCTGCTGAGTGTCGTCTTGCTGAGCGGCTGCCAGGGCTTGGTCCCCAAAGACACGGCGAGCCTGCTCTTTCCCAGGGGTCAAGTCCCAGGACTGCTGGATAATCGAAGCGCCGATGCACTCGGTGTCGAGCTGAGTGGCGTAATTTGGGGGCTACCGAGATAGCGGCCCACCCCGCGATCGTCGATCTGGAGCCAAATGCGGCGCCGCCCTCCGTGGTCCTCACCGGCCACCTCGCAGTTTTCGGGCTCGCGCCGGCGGTGTGGCGGCGACGGCCGGCGCCACGCGTTGGGCGTGCGCGTGATTGAGCTCTTCGCGAATCGCACGGAGCTGCCGCTGCTCGAACTCGCCAACGGTGATGCCGCGCCAGTGGTCGGCCGCGCGGATGACCGCCGCGTACATCAGCTTCAGCACAGGCCGCTCGCCAAAGGCGTGCGGGATGATCTTCGTCCGGCGCCGCTCCTCGAGGAAGAGCCGCTCCAGGAGATTCGTCGTCCGGACGACCTTCCGATGGGCCAAAACTCACCGCATGGTGGGGAGCGATGGTGCCAGAGCCGGACCGGGGAGGTCAATCTGCGTTTCCCTGCTATCGTGCTGGCCCCGGTGTTGCCGCCGTCGGACCTAGGCTAGGCCCCGTTCACAGAGCCAGTGCGGCGCATTCGAAAGTTGCCGGGTTTCCTCGGAATGGCGATAATCCTGCGATGCGCCCGTAACTGGGTTGGAGAGAGCATCGGCCTCCTGAGCTCCAAGGGTCGGGGATTCGATTCCCTCCCGGGCGCGCCAATATTTCACCCTGCCGATCCGCCTGCGGAGGCGGACGGCGGACAGCCAGGAGGGCTTCGATGCGCATGCTCGGTCGCCTTTTCGTCGTGCTCGCTGTCACGATCGCAGGCTGCACCTCGGCTCCGCCGCCTCCCGCTACTACCGTCCCCATCACGAGTTTTCAGATGGTCGCGGGGAAGTGGCAGGGGACAGTGGTGGGCCTCTCCGGATCGAAAGACGAGGGTGACTCGATCGAGGTGACCATCGGCGAGGACGGGAGCTACGATTTCGGAATGTTCCGGACGATCGGCATGTTCGGGGGGAAGGGCCAGTTCGGGCTCAAGGACGGGAAGCTGACGAGTCAGAGTCAGCGCGGCAACGCCGAGTACACGCTGTCCGAGCGCGGCGGGCGGCAGTACCTGCGTGGCGAAGGCCTCTTCGAAAACAACAGGATGGTCACGGCCGACCTGACCCGCAAGAAGTGATGGTGGCCAGCGGTCCGCGCCCTCGCCCTTGAGCACGTACGGCAGTCCCTAGGTGTTGGGCAGGGCGCGGACTCAGTTCCGCGGCCGAGATGAAAGAAGACCCAGGTCAGTTCAGATCATCGTCCTTGTAGTACTTCGTCCCCTTGGCGGTGAGCTCCAAGGCCAAGCCTTTGTCGGTGAGTTGATAGAGCCAGACACCCTGGCCGACGGGCACCGCACCCTGGAGAGAGCCGCCCTTGTCACCGGTCGTGGCGGCGGCACTCGTCTGGGCACCCAGTTCCCAGCCGGAATTGACGAAGGAGTTGAGCGCCTCCGGGGTCTCGAAGACCCAGACCAGGCTGAACTTCTTGGCCCCGAAGCCGAGGCCGGCCTGGATCTCGAGCATCTTCATGAACGTTTCCTTCTTGGTCTTGTTGTCCACCGCCACGCCCTCGCCCTTCCCGCTGCCGGCCACGAAGATCTTCAGACCGAAGTTGCTGAAGGTGGCATACCCGGCAGCCTTCTGGACGGCCGCCTTGGCGCTGGGCTGCGACTTGTAGAGGCGGGCAAGAATGTCCTTCGACTGCTTGCGGACCTCCTGGCGTTCCTTCTCCGCCTCCGCCTGCTTCTTCTTGTCGTCCTTCGAGTCGGCGGCCACGCTGGGCATGGAGGAGACGAACAGCATGAGGAGGATCAGGAGATGGGCCGTGAGGAACCTCAACATGGCGCGCTCCTTTCGAGAGTGGAGGGGCTGCCTGCCTTCCAAGATGGGAATGTAGCACGACGAGTGACGGCGCGATGGACTCGAGCACGCCCTCAGCTCGTCCGATCTATCTCCACTGCTGTCCTCAAGGGAACGTGCCCGCCTAGGCAGGCCGGGCACCTCTAGCTTTGGGTCAGAGGCCGAGCGCGGTCTCCAACCCGGGCGGAATCTTCCTCCACGGATACCCCTGGCGGGCGAGGTCGTAGGCGTAATCGAAGAGGGCCCTCATATAGCCGGTGTCGAACTCTTCCTTTTTGTTCCCATACGTGAAGTCGGGGCCGATGTAGGCCAGGTTGAAATCGAACCCATCCCGCGTGGTCGTTATGTAGATCCGATAGAGGTCACCGATCCCTTGCGCATGGATGAGCGAACTGATGGCACGTTGCGCGATACTGATCGTCTGCCGCTCGATCGTCTTCGCTTCGCTGGCTGTGAGCAAGGAGTTCCGGACGACATAGACGCGGCCCGGGCGCGTCAGTTCGAGGCCCATCGATTGGGCCACTGCGCGTAGGCTGGGCGGGTAGAGGAACACCTGCGTCGACGCTCCACCGTCCACGTGCATCTCCTCGTAAAGCGTGCCGTCCACCTCGACGGGTACCATCGAAGGAGGAAAGGCCCCGGGGATGGCCGCCGAGGCCAGGAGGATAGACCGGCAAAGATCGAGCGCCTTCGGGTCGCCGCTGGCCGCGATCGTACCGATGTTCCAAACGACCGGCTGGCGGGCATCGAGGTTCGTCGTCCCGATCAGAAGAATGCGGCCCTTCCGATGCTCCTCCGCGATACGGGATAGGAGAGTCTGATCGATCGATCTGGAAATCAGGTCCCACAGGGGGCGGTTGTCCGCCATCCCGTCGTTATTGATGGCCGCGAGGATGGTCCGCTTTATCGCAATGTGAGCGAGCGTCACCGACGTGAAAATTGTCTTCAGCATCTGGTCGTGTTCACTGCCCAGGAAGGCCAGCGGGGCGATCAATCCCCCAGTGCTGACGCCAGTCACGCACTTAAACTTCGGACGGTCTCCCGAGTCGCTCCAGCCGCAGAGCAAGCCGGCCCCGAAGGCGCCATTGTCGCCGCCCCCCGACAGGGCAAGTATGTCAGCGGGCGGAAGCGGTCCGGAGTGGCCGGACCGGGCGAGAAAGTCCTCTTCGCGTTGGTGCGCGGCCACGACATCCTGGATGAGGGAATCGATGCTCACGCCGACAAAATGACGCGCCCCGGGAATACCCGGAATGACGGCGCGGGTCACGAGCTCCCGGGGTACGGGCGCGAGCCGACGGGGCACCCGCAAGGCGCGCTTCACCAGGATCGCCCCTAGCACACCGAGCGCCAAGACAGAACTCCCCCAGCGGAGGACCTTACTCATCGCTCTCCTCGTCGACCTGAGCCTTGGAAATAGCTCGACCCGAGAGAGTAGCCGCTCGCGTGCTGCGCACCTCCACGCAAACGTGTGGATGCCCGGCGAGACCGCGCGCGGCTCGAGCAGCTACTTTTCGATGCGGCTGATTTTCGAACCCTGCAGCCCGAGCCCCGCCATGAGTCCTTTCTGAGAAAAAATAAAAGCATAGACATCGCTCCGGCCGGTCGTGGTGGTGAGGGTCTTGGCCTTGCCCTCGTCGATGACCACGATGCTCGGGCCCACGCCGATCTCGAAGCCCTCGCTCGTGTCGAGGTAGGCCAGCGCGGAGTCGGTCATGAAGAACAGGACGTACCCGAAGCTCTGCACGCCCGCCTGCAGACCGTAGGACGCCGCGATCGAATTGAAGTAGCCCGCGTGCTTGCCACGCTTGAACAGCACCCCCTCACCATACTGGCCGCCGAAGAGGAATCCCGCCTTGACGATGTTCGGGAAGACAAGAATGCCCTTGGCCTCTGCCCCGAGGGTCCGCGCCTGGGGCACCTTTTCGTAGAGCTTGGCCAGGACGGCGCTGGCGTTCTTATTGATCTCCGCTGCTGAAGCGGCCATGGCGGGAGACGCACTCACCCACGGTGCGATCACGAATACGAGCGTCAGGACGCCGGCCACGAGTCGAGCCTTGCACATCGGTCGCTGTCCTCCGTTCTTCCGCGGGTTCATGGCACCGGGCGGCTGTCCCTACTTGACGATGGGAATCTCGCGCGCAAGGTCGTAGTTGACGAGGGCCCGCGCCTTGTTCTCGACCTGATACAGGCGCGCGACCTTCTTGGGCGGGAGCACCTTCTTGAAGCGTGGCACGTACTTGACCAGGATCGCGATATGGTCGCGTTCCAGGGCGAGATAATCGTCCAGGAGCTTCAGAGCCATCTCGTCGCTCATCGTGTCGTAGTTCTTGGCGAAGGTGTTGATGAGGTTGAGCACCCGGTCGTAGTGCGTGATCATGTCGCTCTGGTATGCGTTGTAGACGGGCCAGAAGGCCTTGGCCTCCCCCTCGGTGAGCTGCAGCACGGAGGCGACCACGGCCTTCTTGTCCGCTCGCATCTTCTCCCGCAGCACTTCCATGTTGTCGGAGGGCTTGTCCTGCGCGGTGGCGGCCAGCCCGGTCATGAGACAGGCGAGAAGGCTGCCGATCACGATGAGGCCCCGTGATGCGCATCTCATGGGTCGTACGCTCCTTTCAACGTTCGGCATCGTCGTTTTCTTTCCGGGCACCATGGGTGCGGCCCGTCCGCATCGACAGCAAGACTACTACGAAGCAGCGGGAAACGCGCCACGGGATTCGCCGGGATAGGAGCGCGCTCGCCAGTGGAGATTACGGAAGTGGCTGCGATATCGGGGAAGGAAATACGCCGATCACGCCAGCCGATCGAGTAGATCAAGCGGCACACGCACGTAACGATTCATGGTGCCGACGGGGGCTCGATCAGGCTCTTCTTCGGCATTCCTTCCACCCGCGGGATTTACGTGGTTCTTCCCGACACGTCAAGCACTTGCCGCCAGGTTGTTGGCACTGAGTGACACGAGAGTGGTGAGACCGCTGGCATGGACGGGGCGGTCTCCTGGTACGCGTCCGGCAGATTCGTCCGCGGCCTCATTCTGTGGAGGGAGTAGTGCTTGCGGCGGCCGGCAGGACATCGCCAGCCGCGCCGAGCGGCGGCTGTGTCCTGGCCAGCCCAAGAGGCGTGAGCGTGATGCGGGCCACGACCTCAGTCCCGCTCCGCCATTCCAGCATCGGGATCGTCATCACGGCGCCCGGCGTCGAGCGAATCACCTCGCTAGCCACCGGGAACACCAGCGTACCCGCGGCGGTGTCGTCCGTGCCGAGCTCCACGTCCTTGAGCGCCGTAAGGTCATTGCTGAGGTAGAGCCGGCGGAGCGATCCCTGGCGATCATCGGAGTCTGACTCCCCGTCACCCTTCGGGAGCGTGGCGAAATGAAGAGCGGCGACCGCCCCGCAGGGCAGGAGGAGGATAAGTGAGGCAGGAGAGGCCACCCGTGCGAGCTTCAGGGACGAGCAGACGCTATTCACGACCTTTCGGCTAACCAACGGTTCGGACTTGTCGGGCTTCGCTGCTGGCGCGGTCGGCGCATTGCCAGGCAGGTCATCGTGGAACGCCTGCCCATGTTCGGGCTGGTGAGTACGCCACCATTCCTGCCGCTGCCGTGAGACCCGCTCCCGCGCCACGGCCGGGCTTAGGGGGCGAAACTGCCGGCCGTCGGGAAGATCGATGCCGACCTGGCCGCTCCGAACGTAGACGAGGCGCGTCAGACTCTCCACCCGCAACGTGACCCGCGTCATGCCCTCGTAGATGGCACTTTCGGCGGGATCCGACGGCTCGAGCAGCTTGGCCTGGACCGAGGCTATGCCCGCATAGGTGGCTGAAAGCGGGAGCCGCGATGATTTGGATCCGCCCGTCCCGCATCCGTCGAACGCCATTGCGAAGAGGAGACCGAGCACAGGCATCCACCGATGACGGCGCACGTGTCCGAAGGCTCTCAACCCCATAACGACCCCCCTAGGAGCGGGTGCGGCCAGGGCCGGGAGACTAGCCTGGACGGTGCAAGGGGGTCAAGGCTCAGAGCGGCAAGCGTGGCCCTACGGCAGACTGCCCTGCTGGCCCCGCGACCGCTCGGTCACCGAGCCGACCGCGCAGTCGGAAGCGGCGTGTCCGCTCAGCCGTCGTGTCTTGCACGCGACACCGAAAGACGAGCCGCGGGGCACGATCAACCCGCGGCTCGTTACCGATTCTGCCGAGCATGTCGCCCGGAGGTGTGTCAGAACGTTCGCTGTGCTTCACTCAGGGCTTCGTCTGCTTGACCAAGGACACCACCAGATCCTCGGTCTAGGTGACGTTAGAGGTTTCCCCGACCTTCAGCTGGGCGAGGACCCGCGGGTCCCGAGTGTTTTATCGGATGGTCCTATGCTGTCGCCATGACAGTGACGGCCGCAACAATCTTTCGCGACGATGCCTACAGCGGCGCGCGCTCGCGAGATCCCCTCTGCGACGCAATCACTATCACTTCGAAGCGCGCTCCCACCATGGAAGCGATCGCATGTGGGCTCCTGCCGCCTCGATGTGCTCTCGCACCGCTCGCTCCGCGAACTGCTGGCGACACCGCTGGACTAGGCAGGCATCACGCCACTGGGTGACCACCACGTTCGACCACAGCACCCGGCCCGTCTTGTCGGACACACGCCATTCCATCTGGACGGTCGCGATCTGCTTGACCCCGAGCCCGTCCGGGTCCTTCTCCATGGAAAGGTGGCCGATGGTGGGCACGACGACCACATCGACGATCGGCGAGGCGAGCGCCGCCGCCTGCGACTCGAACTGCGCGCTGCCGCGAAAAGTGCTTTGGGCGAGCGCCACCAGTCCGCTCTCGATGGTGGCGCTGAGCGATACATCTTCGACCCCGCCCCCCGTGAACCGGGCATTCTGGAACGCTGGCTGCTGCGCCCAGTAGCCGGCTCGCAGCGGAATCGGTGCGTCGGGTGATTCGAACAAGCTCCCCTTCGGCACTTGGACTGCTGATCCGCAGGCCGTGACAGTCGCCACCAGGAGGAACCAGAGCACGACTCGGCGTCCCACCAGCGCAAGCCACTCGGCCATGTGGGCCGATTCCGGAGCCGGGCGAATTACTGTCTCACGCATGGGTGGCATCTTCATCCAGGCCTCTTCCCCTCGCCGTCGCTCATGGGTCCAGGGCATGGATAACACAACCTAATTGGGGAGAGGAATCCGACCGGTACGACACCGTCACGCGAATCCCCTTCCAGTAGAGCGCCCACATTACCGCGAGCCATAGCCGTACGTTCCCGAGCGCCCACGCGAGCGAGGCTGATGCGGGCCTAAGCCATGGCGCGAAGAGTTGCTCGTCCAGCACAGCCTGGAGCGTGCGTGATTGGCCGCCATCCGTCACATGCACTCGCGCGAGCGCGATGGCGAGGGAAGCGCCCTCGTCAGTCGGATGGACGTCAAGGAAGGAATCTCGAAGCCGGGTGAGGAAAGCGCGGCGATACTCTCGAAATACTCCCGCTGAGCGTCCGGTTGACCGAGTAGACCAAGCGGCACACACGCGTAATGATTCATGGTGCCGAAGGGGGGACTCGAACCCCCACGGGTTGCCCCACACGCCCCTCAAACGTGCGCGTCTGCCAATTCCGCCACTTCGGCCCAGCGAGAGCCGAGTATGCGGGCCAGGTCGCGGGTTGTCAATCAGCGGCCGAGACGGAGCACGCGTCCCATCGCTGATTGCCGCAAACGCGGATCGAGCGCATCGCGAATCCCCTCGCCGAGCAGGTTGTACGAGAGCACGGTGATCAGGATAGCGAGCCCCGGATAGAGGGTGAGCCACCACGCGTACGTGATGAGGTCCTTGCCGTCGTTCAGGATGTTGCCCCAGGTGGCGTAGGGCGGCTGCACCCCGAGGCCGAGGAATGACAGGCCCGACTCCGTGAGAATGGCCGCAGGAATGCCGAGGGTCATGGCGACCAACACGGGCGCGAGGGCATTAGGCAGGATGTGCTTGAACACCACACGCAGCGCGCCCGCTCCGATCGACTCCGACCAAATCACGAACTCGCGCTCCCGGAGGCCGAGGAACTCCGCGCGTACGAGGCGCGTCACGCCCATCCAGCCCGTCAGCCCGATCACCGCCATGATGGTCCAGATCGACGGCTTCAGGAAGGCGAGGACGGCCAGGAGGAGGAAGAAGCGCGGGAAGACCAGCATCAAGTCGACGAGCCGCATGATGGTGCCGTCCACGAGGCCGCCGTGGTACCCCGCCGCCGCGCCCAGCATGATGCCGATGAGAGTGGCGATGCCCACCGACACGAAACCCACGGCCAGCGAGATGCGTGAGCCGTAGATGAGCCGCGAAAGGACGTCGCGCCCGATCTGATCGGTGCCGAACCAGTGTTTTCCCGACGGCGCCTCGAGGATGCGCTTCATGTCAGGCCGGTTGGGATCCCAGGGTGCGAGGGCGGGAGCAAGGACGGCGACGAGGACGAGGACGGCCACCACCACCGCGCCGGCGCAGGCGAGCTGGTTGCGGCGGAAGGTTCGCCAGAACTGCCTCAGCTCCCCTCGCCGCGCCGCCCGCCGTCGCCTCCGCCGCATCCTAGCGGCGCCGCCCCCGCCGCCTCGAGAAGCGGATGCGAGGATCCACCAGCCCGTAGGCGAGATCGGCGAAGAGATTGGCCAGGAGCGTGAGGGTGGCCACGATGACCAGATTGCCCATGATGACGGGATAGTCGCGGGAGAAGACCGACTGGACCATGAGCTGGCCCATGCCGGGAATGGCGAAAATGCTCTCGATGATCACGCTGCCCCCGATGAGGCCGGGCAGCGAGAGCCCGAGGATGGTGACCACCGGGAGGAGCGCGTTGCGCAGGGCATGCTTGCCGACGACCACGGGCTCGGGCAGCCCCTTCGCGCGCGCGGTCTGCACGTAGTCCTGGCGGACGACCTCGAGCATGCTCTGGCGCATGTAGCGAGACAGCCCGGCCAGTCCGCCGAAAGCGACCACGGTCACCGGCAAAATGAGATGGGACACGAAGTCGATCTGCTGCCGCCAGAAGGTCATGTATTCGTAGTTGAGGGAGCGTAGCCCGGAAATGGGCAACCAGTCGAGCTGCACCCCGAAGAGGATCATGAGGAGCAGGGCGAGCCAGAAGTCGGGGGTGGCGAAGCCGATGAAGACGAAGACCGTCGTGACCTTGTCGATGTGGGAGTACTGCCGCGGGGCCGAGGCCACGCCGATGGGGATGGCCAGGCCCACGATGATGATCATCTGAATCAGGTTGAGGAAGAGGGTGATTGGGAGCCGCTCCCCGATCTTGGTGAGGACGGGCTTGGCATCGGGCTGGAAGGAGCGGCCGAAGTCGAGCTTCACGATGCGGGCGAGCCAGCGCCCGTACTGCACGTAGATGGGCTGGTCGAGCCCGTACTCTTTGTTCAGCCGCTCCACCAGCTTGGCGTCCTGTCCCGACTCCTCCCCGCGGATGTAGTCGAAGGGTCCGCCCGGCGCCAGCTGGATGACGATGAAGCTGATGAAGGTGATCCCGATGAGGAGCGGGATCGCCAGCACCAGCCGGCGCAGCGCGAAAAGGGCCATCTAGCCCGAGGTATAGCGCTGCAGAGCCTTCGGCACGAACCAGTCGATGAAGTTGTAGGAGATCCCCGACGGCTCCGGCTTGATCCCGTGCACGCGGGAAGCGACAGCGGGGAGCGCGTCATTGAAGTAGAGGAAGATGACGGGCTGATCCTCGGCGAGAAGCTCCTGGATGCGATGGTAGACGGGGACGCGCTCCTTCTGGGTGCACGTGGTCCGCCCCTTCTCGAGGAGGGCGTCGACCTCGGGGTTCGCGTAGGAGATCTGATTGAGCTGATCGGGGCCCGTCTGCGAGGAGTGCCAGATCGGGTACTGGTCGGGATCGATGCCCGTGCCCCAGCCCAGGATGATGGCCTCGAAGCGCTTCTGCTTGATGTACTCCTTCAGGAAGGCCGCCCACTCGATGGTCTGGATGTCGGTCTGAATCCCGATCTCCTTCAATCGCTGCTGGATGAGCTCGGCGAGCTTCTTGCGCTCCTCGTTGCCCTGATTGGTCCGGATGGTGAACGTGAAGGGCTGCCCGTCCTTGTTCCGCAGGATGACGTCACCGTTCTTGTCCGTCCATCCCGCGGCCGCGAGGAGCTGCTTGGCCTTGGCGGGATCGTAGGGGTAGCGCTTGACCTTGTCGGTGTACGCCCAGGTGCCGGGCCGATACGGACCCGTCGCCTCGCGGGCAAGCCCCATCACCACCCCTTCGATCAGCTCGGGCTTGTTGATGGCGTAGGCAAAGGCCTGGCGGACGCGCTTGTCGGCGAAGCGCGGATCTTTCAGATTGAAGCCGAAATACGTGTAGCGGTTCGCGGAGTAGCGAAACTTGTTGAAGTCCTGCTTGAACGCCGCGTAGTCCGTCTGACGGGCGTACTGGATGGCCGTGAGATCTGCCATGTCCACGCCCTTGGCCTTGAGCTCGAGGAAGATGGTCGCCTGGCTCGGGATGATCCGATACACGATGCGCCCGAGAAAGGGGCGGCTCTGGACGTAGTAGTCCTTGTTGGCCACCAGCACGACTTTCTCCCCGCTCTTCCACTCCTGGAACTTGTAGGGACCGGTGCCGACCGGGCTCGTGGTGTTCTGGGGCGCCTCGCGCAGCTTCCCCTCCTCCACGTACTTGGCGAGGAGGTGCCGGGGAAGCATGGGGGTGCCCCAGCTCCCCAGCGCCTTGGCGAAGGGCTGAGAGTAGACGACACGCACCGTGTAGGGGTCGAGGACCTGGAGGTCCTTCACCAGCTCGAAGTCGTCCCGGTACGCGGTGGGCGTCTTCGGATTCATCATGGCTTTGTAGGTGAAGGACACGTCCTCCGCGGTGAAGGGCTTGCCGTCGTGCCACTTCACGTCTTTGCGGAGCTTGAAGGTGAGGGTGAGACAGTCCTTGGTGAACTGCCACGACTCCGCCATCGCGGGAATCCAGTTGAGGTCCTTGTCGGTCTGCACGAGCCCGTCGTAGATGAGACCGCCCACGGCGTGGGAGGGGCCGTCCGTGGTGATGTTCGGAATGAGGCCTGTGATGTCACCGATGGAGGCCTGCACGAACGTGTCGCCGAAGGCGGGCTTGTCGCTCGCCGAGGGCTCGTCGGCGGCCACCGCCACGTGATGCCGGCCGCCGCCGAGGAAGAGGACCGCGGCCAGAGTAAGGAGCGCGATCCCGGTACCGCCGGACGCGAGGAGACGCCCGCGACGCATGTTACTTCTTCTCCGGAGCAGGCCGAGCGGGAGCAGCGGGAACTGCGGCGGGGGGCGCCGGCGAGGCCGGCGACGAAGCCGCGGGGACGGTGGCCGGCATGATGGTCTCGGCGCGACGATGCGAGAGCACGGCGAGCGAGAACGAGGTGACGAGGAAGAGTACGGCCGCGACCGTGGTGATCTTTCCGAGCACGGTGGGCGTGCCCATGGAACCGAAGACGGCCTGGCTCCCCGCCCCTCCGAAGGCGGATCCGATGTCCGCCCCTTTGCCTGACTGCAGCAACACGAGCCCGATGATGATCAGGCTGACGATGATGTGGATGAGGACGATGAGGATGAACATGCGCGGGTTACTCCTTTGACGAGCCGCCCTTCGAGGCGGACTTCTTCGCGATGGTGATGAAGCTCTGGGGCTGTAGAGAGGCGCCGCCCACGAGCGATCCGTCGATATCGGGCTCTTGGGTCAGCTCCGCCGCATTGTCGGGCTTGACGCTGCCACCGTAGAGGATCCGGAGGGACTGTGCGATTTCCTTCGAGGCGAGCTCGGAGACGAGCCCGCGGAGGTAGCCGTGGACTTCCGCGGCCTGGACGGGGGTGGCCGTCACGCCGGTGCCGATGGCCCACACGGGCTCATAGGCGAGGACGGTGCGCGCGATGTCCTCCGCACCGAGCCCCGCCCATCCTGTGCGGAGCTGCCCCTCCACCACCGTGAAGGTCAATCCCTGGCGACGCTCCTCCTCGGTCTCGCCGAGGCAGAGCACGGGTACCAACTGATGCCGGAGAGCCGCCGTCACCTTGCGGTTGATCTCTTCGTCCGTTTCGCGAAAGAAGTGGCGCCGCTCCGAGTGTCCGAGGAGGACGTAGCGGCAGCCGAGCTCGGTGAGCATGCTCGGGGCAATCTCCCCCGTG
>Ga0306921_10003076_pt1 | contig 16865 bp, 9 predicted proteins | sample sta12Cox44000080_FD_203760 | JGI IMG/M metagenome (GOLD analysis project Ga0306921, IMG submission 203760) | Lab enrichment of tropical soil microbial communities from Luquillo Experimental Forest, Puerto Rico - statoxic.12C.oxic.44.000.080 (v2)... | ecosystem: Environmental > Terrestrial > Soil...
GGATGCGTTGGCCGGCTACGCCAAGCTCGCCGGCCCGGCGATCCAGGCTGCCGGCGGGCGGTTTCTGGCGCGCGGAACGGCGGCCAAGGCCTACGAGGCCGGCCTTCTCCAGCGCACCGTCATCATCGAGTTCGACAGCGTCGAGAAAGCGGCGGCCGCCCATGACAGCGCGGGCTATCAGGAAGCGCTGAAGGCTCTCGGCAAGGGTGCGGATCGTGACCTGCGGATCGTCGAGGGCGTGGAGTAGCCCCTCACCACATTCTACGGAGAACCCTTGATGCCACGATTAAATTTCGGCGCCTTCCTCGCTCCCCACCATCCGGTAGGCGAGCATCCGTTGTTGCAGTTCCGTCGCGATCTCGACCTCGTCGAGCAGCTCGACCGGCTCGGCTATGACGAGTTTTGGTGCGGCGAGCACCATTCGAGCGGCTGGGAGATGATCGGCTCGCCCGAGATGTTTCTGGCCGCAGCCGGCGAAAGATCCAAGCGCATCAAGCTTGCGACCGGGGTCATCTCGCTGCCCTATCACCACCCCTTCAACGTCGCGCAGCGCATGGTGCAGCTGGATTGGATGACCGGCGGGCGGGCGATCTTCGGCTCGGGTCCCGGCGCCCTCGCCTCGGACGCGCACACGCTCGGGATAGACCCGATGGTGCAGCGCGACCAGCAGGACGAGGCGATCGGCATCATCCGCCGACTGATGCGAGGCGAGCGTGTCACCGCGAAGAGCGATTGGTTCACATTGCAGGACGCGCAGCTGCAGCTGTTGCCATTGCAGGAGGAGATGCCCTTCGCGGTCGCCTCGCAGATCAGCCCTTCGGGCATGACATTGGCCGGTAAGCACGGGATCGGCGTGATCTCGATCGGCTCGCTGTCGAGCGAGGGTCTCAATTCTTTGCCGACCCAGTGGGGCTTCGCCGAGGCCGCCGCCAAGAAGCACGGCACGACGGTCGATCGTAAGGACTGGCGCGTGCTGCTGAGTTGGCACATCGCCGAGACCCGTGAACAGGCGCGCGCCGAGGCCCGCCACGGCCTGATGCGGCACCACAATCAGTACATTGTCGGCACCTTACAGCGGCCGGATGCAAAGCCGTTCAACGACCCAGACGAGGCGGTCGACAAGGCCGCCTTCTCGGATGGGGCTTCGGCGACAATCGGCACCCCGGATGATTTGGTCGCCCGGATCAAATCCGTGCTCGAAATCAGCGGCGGCTTCGGCACGCTGGTCGGTTTCGTCCATGACTGGGCCAACCCCGAGAATACGATGCGCAGCTGGGACATGGTGGCACGCTACGTCGTGCCGGAAATCAATGGTTACCTCGCCGGGCTCAGGCAATCGCAGCATTTCGTCGCGACCAACCGCGGCGTCTTCAACCGCGCCCACGAGGCGATCATCGCCAAGGTCATGGAAAACGAGGCCGCGGTCGCGGCCCTCGCCGTCACCCGCGGCTCGCGGCTCGGTGATGTGGCGTCGGCCAGCAATGTCCCCGATCTCGACAAGGCCCGCGCGCAGGCCGGAACACGGTGACGGCGCTAGCGGGTTAGCGGCACCGGTCGCCGTCGCTGCTGAAGCCCTTCCCTTGATGGGGGTAAAGATATACCGACCAAACTGGGCCACCCTAACAACCATAACGATAGCGGGTTGGGCTGAGCCTCAGACGACGGGCAGCTAGCCGGCTCAGCTCAGCATGCATGAAGCTCGGGGGGTTCCACCAGCGTCGGACAAGGATCGTGGTAAGATTGGTTGCCGCGAGGCATGGCTGCGCCGGTCGGGGCTTGGGCTTCGGATGGTGCCGAATAGGCGCCGCACGTGGCAAAAGGAACGTCGCCCGCGCGGCTGCTCGTCAATGTGTCAGTTAGCATCGCAGGGCCACGAATTTTGAATGGCGGCAACAACTAACGGTGCAGCGTTGAGTTACCAAATCGACGGATGGCTGAAAATGTATTGAACCACCACATCGACAAGCTGTCCTGCAGCCACCTTCGCCGGCATACACCACCGCCAATCCGAGATGCGGGCTGAGGTCTCGCTAGACTGCAGCATGATTATTACGACTTAACCTGCGTCCGCAATCCCTTCGAGGTACCCAACGGATTGCACAGCAGCAATACTTTGCTTCAAGCACGTTTCATAAAGCTCGTTGCCGTTGACAAACCCAGCGCTGGCGCAGTGCAAAGGCGTTATCGGCGGCAACGCTGACAGTGCAATAAGTCTGGATTTCATCAGTCCTCTCCATCAGCTTTAGCGTCCGCGAGCTAACGTCGAGACAGGCGCGCGAGCATATCCTGGTATCGCCATCTTCGTCTTTCTCGGACGCTCGACGAGTTTACCGGCACCCCGGACGTGACCACCCTCCCGCTCGCCATGTTCACGGCGAGCCTCGCCGGAAATTATCAGATCGCCGCGATCACGGCGCTGGTGCTGCTGGTCCCTTCGGTAGGTTTCATGCTGCTGATCGAGCGGTTCCTCAAAGCCGAAATGCTGGCCATGGTCGGCTGATCGGCTCAGCGCTTGCGCCGGAGTCACGGTTGAGGTACCGTAAATTAACCAGAAGCGTGAGCTAGTTTACACATCTTTGCGCCCTGTTTAGGCATAGTGGGTGGACCGAGATCTCCGTCGCGCATGGAGCGTCGGCTCGGCCGCGCAACTGCCAAACCAATCATGAGGGAGGGATCGATGCCACAGATTGCTGTCATCAATGAATCGACCGACATCACGGATGCCAGCGTTCAAAACTTTTTGCCCGCTTTCGGCCAGCAGTGGAATCAGGATTTGCGGCCGGTTTGGGGCCTCCACGCTGCAACTTTCACCTTCGTTCCTGCCAACCAGGCGCCGGCCTCCGGCACTTGGTGGGTGGTTTTCCTTGACGACAGCGACCAAGCGGGGGCGCTCGCCTACCATGACCTGACAGACGAGGGCCTGCCGATCTCCAAAGTTTTCGTGAAAACCATCAAAGCTGACAATGCAAGTGTCAGTGTCGGTGCCACTCACGAAATTTGCGAGATGGCGGTGGATCCGTGGCTAAACAGTGCCTACCAGGATCCTCAGGGCACCTTTTGGGCCGGTGAAATCTGCGACCCGGTCGAGGACGACCAATATGGCTACGAAATTGGGGGCGTCCTCGTGACCGATTTCGTCACTCCGAACTGGTTCGGCCACCAGCATGCGCAAAGCACGATCGATTTCAAAGGTCACGCCGTGGCCCAATTTGAGATTCTGACGGGTGGTTATGCCCAATATTTCGATCCACAAGCAGGATGGCGGCAGGTCACCGGCTCGATGGCGATGCGCAGCAAGAGAGCGGCCCATGCCTCGGATGGCTCGCGCAGAGAGCGACGGGCTCTCCAATGGGCGAGCCGCCGCCGTTCTGGCACCAATGTCAGCGCGATCGAACTACGCCCCTACCCGCTGCGCAGCCGCTTACCTGCGGCTCGGGCGAGGGCGCGTTAATCTGCGCTAAAGAAGCGGGAACCCGGTGCAGGCACGCCGACACTATGCCGCGCCGGCGGTCATGAGCTAGTCGGGCACCCTGCCGTCGGGCTAGAACGCGACCGGTTTGCCATGCTCCTCCAGATGGGCGCGGGTCGGCCGAAACCGTTCCGCAGGCAGTTCGCGCCGGCAACGGCGGGAACCAGGTCACGCCCGATAGACGTCGCCGCGCGCCATTACGAAGGCCACGCGCCGGAGCACAGACACGTCGTCGAGTGGGCTCGAATCGACAGCGATCACATCGGCCGATTTGCCTGACGCGATCGTTCCAACTTCGTCGGAAAGGTCGAGCAGCTTGGCGGCGTTGACCGTCGCTGCTTTGATCGCTTCGCGAGGACGCATTCCTGCTTCGACCATGAACCCGAACTCACGTGCATTCTGTCCGTGGGGCCCCACACCCATGTCCGTGCCGAAGGCTATGGTCACGCCGGCCTTGTGCGAGCGGGCGAGGGCCTCCTTGATCTTCACGCCGACGATCATCGCCTTCTCGATTTGCGCTGGCGTCAACAGGCCGTCGCCCTGTGCCATCTCCAAAACCGTGACGCCGGCAATGATCGTCGGCACATGAAAAGCGCCTTTGGCGATGAACAGTTCGAGGGAGCGATCATCGAGAAAGCTCCCGTGCTCGATCGAGTCGACCCCCGCTTCGAGCGCCGCATTGATGCCGGCCGTACCGTGCGCATGAGCAGCGACGCGCCGGCCCAGGCGATGGGCGGTTTCGATGATCGAGCGGATTTCGTCATCGGTGAATTGCTGGTCGAGTCCAGCCTTGATGTCGGAGAGCACGCCGCCCGTCGCCACGAACTTGATCGCGTCCGCGCCATGGCTGACCTGGCGGCGCACCGCGCGGCGACATTCGTCCACACCGTCGCAAATTCCCGATGTCGATTGAACGCAAGCGCAAACGTCGTGGCGAAAGCCATAGGTCTGGCCATGACCGCCAGTAGGCGAAAGAATGGCGCCGACGCACAGAATGCGCGGTCCCGCAACCTTCCTTTCGGCAACGGCAGCCCGCAGTGCGAAAATAATCTCGGGATTACCGGCGGCACCCACATCGCGCACGGTAGTGAAACCCGCACCCAGTGTGACTGCCGCATTGTGAGCCGCATTGAAACCGACCTTAGGATCCGAATCCTCGACCCTGCGCAACCGGTATTCCTGGTCGAGCTGCGAGGTCAGGTGCACGTGGCAATCGATGAGGCCGGGAAGGACGAATTTCTTGCGAAGATCGATCAGTTCAGCGCCCGGAGGCGGATCGATGAAGCCGCCCGACACCGCCTTGATCCGCTCGCCTTCGACGAGAATGCTCTGCTCCGACTTGGGCTCTATGTCTGGATCGGTGAGCAAAAACCCGGCGTGTATTACCTTCGTCTTCGCGGAGCTTGTTGAATTCTTTGCCATGGCCTCTTCCGCCCAAAATTGGGCCAAATCTGGGGCGGCGTCCGTCGGTCTTATTAGTTTACTATCTGACCGAAAATGAACTCAATATCACGACCACTTGTCGTCGCCCCCGCGAAGGCAGGTGTAATCCAATTCCGCACCTCCCCCCTTGCGGCCCTTTCTTGTCGTTCCCGCGAAAGCGGGAACCTAGGGATTTCAGTCACTTGTTCCTGGGCCCCACTTTCGCGGGGGCGGCGAATTTGTCTGTCCGCAGGATTTCCTGACGGCCGCTTTCGCGCAGGCCTACACCTTAATGGAGGGTGCGTCCGTTTACCCGCGACCCGTTCGCCTGCCCACCGGTAAAATTGATCTCGTCGTCCGACCCGCCGCCCTCGTGTTCGGTCTGGGGAGTAGCAACGCGATCGCCAGAATCACGCGTCTTTTCGCCGTGCGGCAACCGACAAATCCCGCCTAAAGCCCCGCTAATTGCAATCCCCTGACCAGCTCCTGCACGCCGTTAATGTTGGCGGGTGTATGCTGAATTTCATTGGAATACCAATTTCGGACTCTTTCCAAAGTCCAATCTTTGAACTTTTCGCGGTATTCGCTTAAAGCCGCATTCGCTTCGGGCCGCCCCATTAGAGCATAGGCGCTGATCAAATAGGCCCTGTTATACCAAACATTGTCCCGGATCCGAACCGACTTCTCCAACCAGGCGATGGCGTTCTGATAATCTCCTGCATGGAAGTACGCACGCCCCATGATATGATAAAAAAATCCAAGTGACGGATCTCGCGGGCTGATAGTGACTGCCTGCTTTACCAGAGCTGGGGCCTCGTTCGGTTGCCCGACAATGATCAGTTGGTTGGCATTTTGTGCATAAGCTAGGGCGTAATTGGGATTGAGCCGGCGCGCCTGTTCAAAGGAATCGAGCGCCCCCTTCTGATCTCCGTCGGTACTGCGAAGCAAGCCATCGGCATAATACGCTGTGGCGATCCCTGGAGCCTTCGCGAAGGCTTGCCTGAGTGCTTCCCTTGCTTGGGCAAGTTCCCGCTCTCGCGTGGCTTCGTTCCAACCGTTCCTGTAATCGAGAGCCAACACCCAAGCCAATTGGCTCCACGCCTCGGCGGAGCGTGGATCGCGAGCCAGCGACGCTTGGAGGGATTTGCGAGCGAGGAGACTATTTTGGGGAGTCAGTTTTTCGGCAAGTTGGGCCACAGCGCGTAACCGCAAATCGACGGCATCGGGGTCTCTCGGCCGTTCAGCGATGGCGCGGCGGTTTTCGGCCCGGACCAGCTGCAGATCGAGCGAAGCAGCAATACGCCCGGTGACGGCATCATAGAGCTCAGGGAGGCTGGTGACCTCCGTATCAAAACGGTCGGCCCAAATGTTGGCTGCAGAATCGGTGTCGACGAGCTCAGCATTGGCTTGCAGCCGTGCTCCGACTTTTCCGACGCTGCCTTCCAACATATAGCGGACGCCGAATTCGCGCCGGATATCGCGCGCGTCGACAGCCTTCCCCTTGTAGGTGAAAGCCGTTGCTCGTGCGATGACCAGGGTGTCCGAGAGGCGGGATAAATCGGTGGTTAGATCATCGGTCACTGCGTCGGCGATGTAATCTTCGCCAGGATCGCCGCTCGAATTGCGGAAGGGGAGCACCATGATGGACGCCCGCGGAGAAAGTTCCGCGTGTTCGCGCAGCGCCGGGAGCCCCGCAATCCCGACCGTAACCGCGACTGCTACAACCCCTAAGCTCATCATGGTGGCGCGACGGCCAAAATGTAAGACTCGGCCGGCGAAGAGCCGAGCCAGAACTCCGGAGCGGGAGGGAGTTCCGATGTCTTTCTCCAGTTCGCCGATGACGCGATAAACCCGAATTGGGCGGTCGATATTCTTTACTCGCCGTTCTCCCAAGTATTGGAGTAAAAGTTCAGGATGTCCGAGCAATTGCTCGCGAACGGTCTCGGTGACATAGATACAGCCTGGTTCCGCCAGTCCCTCGATCCGGGCGGCGATATTGACGCTGTTGCCATAGACCTCGTGTTCATCGACGATGACATCGCCCGCATTGATCCCGATGCGCAGTTCGAGCTTATGGTTGTCGTCGGCGCTCGCGTCACCCAAATGGTACTGTATCGCGAGCGCGCAGCGCACCGCGTCGACGGCACTGTCGAACTCCGCGAGAAGCGAGTCGCCCTTGTTGCGGGTAAGTCGACCCTGATGAGCCCGGACCGTCGGTTCGATTATAAGTTTGACGCAATTGCCGAGCCGGGTATGGGTACCCTCCTCGTCGACGCTCATCAAGCGGCTGTACCCGACCACATCCGCGACCAGGACCGCTGTCAGCCTCCGTTTCAGAAGGACGCGCTCCATGAGGGCCACCCATTACGCGATTTTTAGCAAAATTTACGCTATCTTCCGTTCGTTGTCAGTAACAACCCCGTCGCCAACGACCGGCACGCGCATCACGCGACGACGAGGTCGCTTGCCGGGGTCGCTGTAGAACCCGACCGGCTTGCCATGCTCCTCCGGATCGGCGCGGGTCGATCGAAACCTTTTCCGCAGGCAGTCCTCGCCGGCAACGCGGGAACTAAGTCACGCCCAGATGGATGTCGCCGCGCGCCATCACGAAGGCCACGCGCCGGAGCACAGACACGTCGTCGAGTGGGCTCGAATCGACAGCGATCACATCGGCCGATTTGCCTGACGCGATCGTTCCAACTTCGTCGGAAAGGTCGAGCAGCTTGGCGGCGTTGACCGTCGCTGCTTTGATCGCTTCGCGAGGACGCATTCCTGCTTCGACCATGAACCCGAACTCACGTGCATTCTGTCCGTGGGGCCCCACACCCATGTCCGTGCCGAAGGCTATGGTCACGCCGGCCTTGTGCGAGCGGGCGAGGGCCTCCTTGATCTTCACGCCGACGATCATCGCCTTCTCGATTTGCGCTGGCGTCAACAGGCCGTCGCCCTGTGCCATCTCCAAAACCGTGACGCCGGCAATGATCGTCGGCACATGAAAAGCGCCTTTGGCGATGAACAGTTCGAGGGAGCGATCATCGAGAAAGCTCCCGTGCTCGATCGAGTCGACCCCCGCTTCGAGCGCCGCATTGATGCCGGCCGTACCGTGCGCATGAGCAGCGACGCGCCGGCCCAGGCGATGGGCGGTTTCGATGATCGAGCGGATTTCGTCATCGGTGAATTGCTGGTCGAGTCCAGCCTTGATGTCGGAGAGCACGCCGCCCGTCGCCACGAACTTGATCGCGTCCGCGCCATGGCTGACCTGGCGGCGCACCGCGCGGCGACATTCGTCCACACCGTCGCAAATTCCCGATGTCGATTGAACGCAAGCGCAAACGTCGTGGCGAAAGCCATAGGTCTGGCCATGACCGCCAGTAGGCGAAAGAATGGCGCCGACGCACAGAATGCGCGGTCCCGCAACCTTCCTTTCGGCAACGGCAGCCCGCAGTGCGAAAATAATCTCGGGATTACCGGCGGCACCCACATCGCGCACGGTAGTGAAACCCGCACCCAGTGTGACTGCCGCATTGTGAGCCGCATTGAAACCGACCTTAGGATCCGAATCCTCGACCCTGCGCAACCGGTATTCCTGGTCGAGCTGCGAGGTCAGGTGCACGTGGCAATCGATAAGGCCGGGAAGGACGAATTTTTTGCGAAGATCGATAAGCTCACTGCCCGGCGGCGGATCGATAAAGCCGCCCGACACCGCCTTGATCCGCTCGCCTTCGATCAGAATGCTCTGCTCCGACTTGGGCTCTATGTCTGGATCGGCGAGCAAAAGGCCAGCGTGTATTACCTTCGTCTTCGCGGAGCTTGTTGAATTCTTTGCCATCGCCTCTTCCGTCCAAAATTGGGCCAAATCTCGGGTGGCGCCCGTCGGTCTTATATGTATTTAGCGGTATTTCGTCGAGGCGACACCAAGCAACCGTGATGCTCGGGCAGCTTCTCCGCCGCCAGCGCTTGCCCTCGCGAAGGCGTGGGGCCGGGCCAAAGTCGGCGTATTGCTCGCACGCGATCGACAGCGCCGGAGCGCGAACCTTGTCGTGCGGCCGATGATTGCTGGGTTTGCCGCGGCGCTTGGAAACCAGGCCCGCGGGCCCCTCTTGCCTGAGGCCGCGCAGCAGACGAACCACCTGACGCCGGCGAAAATGGCCGGTTGCTTCGTCCCAATCGAGTTGGCCCTCGGTCAACGCGATCAACACCGTGTCGGCCCTAACAAAGCGAGTGGTAGCTTCGGGTCGACGGCGGTCGATCCGATAGGTTCGAGAACGGCAGGAGTGGGTGGATTGCCGACCTTCGCGGCTTGAACGCGCCCACGGCGGCCGTTTCGCCGGCGTGGCCGGAAGGGGTCAGGCCGACCCATGAGCGCCATCCCAAAATCGAAACCGAAGCCTGCACCGGGTGTCGCGTCGCTCTACTCGGGGTGATGAGAGCGTGCTATACGGCTCGATCGATCGCTTACGCCAATTAAGTTCAAGGGCCGAAAGCCCTCAGGCGATAGGTCGGGAGCAGAACAGGGAGGACGCGCATGATCCGAGCTGTTAGAGGAGTTGCAGCCGCAACAGCGCTGGCATTGGGGCTGACCGGAGGAACAGCGGCGGCTCAGAAGGCTGGCGGCGTTCTCAGAGTCTACTACGCGGATAGTCCGCCGGGTCTCAACATTTACGAGCAGGCAACGCCGCCCGGCCAAGCGCCGCTGATGGCGGTCTACAACAACCTGATCCTGTTCGACCAGCACGACCCGCAGATCCGCCTCGAGTCGATCAAGCCCGACCTCGCAACCAGATGGGAGTGGAATGAGGACGGCACGGCGCTGACCTTCACCTTGCGCCAGGGAGTCAAGTGGCACGACGGCCAGCCGTTCGCCGCCAAGGACGTACTGTGCACGATCGATCTGCAGCTCGACAAGGCCAAAGACAAGGTGCGCTTCAACCCGCGCAAGTCGAACTTCAAAAACCTCGAATCGGTGACCGCGGATAGCGACTACCAGGTCACCTTTCATCTGAAGCGGCCGCAAGTGGCGTTCCCAACCTTGCTGGCCGGCGGCTTCGCTGTGATCACTCCATGCCATCAGACGCCGGATCAGATGCGCCAGCATCCGATCGGCACCGGGCCATTCAAATTTGTCGAGTTCAAGCCCAACGAACACATCATACTGACCCGCAATTCGGGTTATTGGAAACCGGACCGCCCCTATCTCGACGCCATCGAGTATACAATCATCCGCGACCCGGCGACCACGGTACTGGCGTTCATCGCCGGCAAATTCGACGTGGCCGGGCAGCCATTCTCACCGCCGATGATAAAGGACATCATGAGCCAGCTGCCGGACTCGATCTGCGACGAGGCACCCGGCACGATAAACCGCCACCTGATCATCAACCGCGACAAGCCGCCGTTCAACAACCCCGAGTTGCGGCGGGCAATGTCACTCAGCATTGATCGCCAAGCGTTCATCGATATTGTCAGCCAGGGCAAGGGCGAGATCGGCGGCGTGCTCCAATCGCCGCCTGGCGGGTTATGGGGGCTGCCGCCGGACCAGCTGAAGCAACTGCCTGGCTACGCCTCCGATGTCGCGAAAAATCGCGCTCAGGCCCGCCAGATGATGGAGCAACTCGGCTACGGGCCGAACAATCGCCTGAAAATCAAGGTGTCGGCATCGGATATCAGGTTCTACAAAGACCCGGCGGTGGTGCTGATCGACCAGCTGAAGGAGATCTACATCGACGGCGAGCTCGAGACGATCGACAGCACCCGCTACTACCCGAAGATCATGCGCCAGGAGTATACGGTCGGCCTCAACCTGCAGACCAGCGGCCCCGATCCCGACCCGACGCTCGACCTGTTTTACGGCTGCGGCTCGAGCGTCAACTGGGACAACTACTGCAACAAGGAGGTCGACCAGCTGATCGAGCAACAATCGATGGAAGGCGACCCGGCGCGGCGCAAGCAGATCCTCTGGCAGATCGAGCACAAACTGGCCGAGGAAGACGTTCGGCCGATCATCTTCTACGGCGATCGCGGCTTCTGCCGCCGGCCCTGGGTCAAGAACGAGATGGTGAACACGAACAGCATCTTTGACAGCGCCCGGCGGGAGGACGTCTGGCTCGACAAATAAGCCGTCGCGATTTGAAAGCTATATCGACGATGGTATGGACGCCGGAGCGCGCTCGGCGCTTGAGGCATTACCTGGTATCAAAATAAACGACCATAGCGCTCTCTGAGACCCCGTTACTGGCTCTGACAGGGGCGGAATGAGCAATAGCCTAGAAGCCGTGGCGCGGCCCGAGTGATCGCTTCGGATCGGGAAGAGCCGCTCCCATCGCGAAGGCTGAGTGGCCGAGAAGGGTGGATACCTGCCCTTGGCACCCGGGGTTTCCACCGTCCGCTATCCGATCCCTCAACGGACCTTCAAGTACGTTGCCACAGTTCAGAGCGTGACGGACGAGCGTGCCATAAGCGGTTAGCGCCTCGGACCAGACCAAGATTATAGCGGCTCAACTCGGAGCCGCATTCTACCGCGGGTCCCTGCTTTGATAAGGTCGCGCGGCGTGGTTTGATCAGCTGGTTCACTGACCCCCTCAATCTCACGCCTATCGCTCTCAATCGACAGAACCTCCGTTGGATTTGAGACCTTCGGCTGGTTCGGAGCAGTCCCGTGAGCCAGTGTGCAGGTCGTTTGCTGGCTCCGCAGCGCGTTTGTGAATTCGAAGGTACCGTCGATGATTGTGAACTTCCAGATTTTCGAGGCCTACCTCGAATGCTCCACCAAGTGTTGGCTCCGCTCACACGCCGAACCGACCACCGGGAATGCTTACGCGGAGTGGGCTCGCGCGCAGAACGAGGCCTATTACGAGGGTATCCTCAAGAGCTTGCGCGAGCTTCTTCCGGAGAGCGACCGCGCGATTGCGCCGGCTCTTACTAAGTATTTCAAGGACGCAACGTGGCGCCTTGCCATCGACGTGCGCTTGCGGACGAACGACCTGGAATCGCGCCTGCAGGCTGTGGAAAGGATACCCTCCGAAGGTCGGGGCAGGTCCCTCCAGTTCGTCGCACGTCGTTTCGAATTCGCCAACAAGCTCACTAAAAACGATAAGCTGTTGCTCGCGTTCGACGCCCTCGTGCTCTCCGAAGCAGTTGGACGCAAGGTGCCTCTCGGTAAGATCACGCACGGTGACAACCACGCTACGCTGAAGGTGAAGCTCTCTTCTCTGACCAGCGAGGTGCAAAAACGGATAAAGGAAATCACCTCACTATTGGCAGACAATTTGCCACCCGACCTTGTGCTGAACCGGCATTGTCACCAGTGCGAATTCGAAGCGCGCTGCCGTAAGCAGGCCATGGAGAAGGACGAGCTCAGCCTGCTATCGGGGATGTCGGAGAAGGAACGGAAGAAGTTACACGGCAGGGGCATATTCACGGTCACCCAGCTGTCATACACATTCCGTCCGCGTCGACGCCGCCGGGAATTGCCAGGCAAGAACGAGAAATTTCATCACTCGTTGCGGGCGCTCGCGATCCGAGAAAATAAGATATATGCCGTCGATCTCCCGGACCCGAAACTCGACGGTACTCCCGTCTATCTGGACGTCGAAGGCCTGCCCGATCGTGATTTCTACTACCTGATCGGGATTCGCGTCGGGACTGGGGAGGATGCTGTCCAGTACAGCTTTTGGGCCGATGACGAAGACCAGGAGAAGCGCATATGGAACAAATTCCTCGATGTCCTTTCGGCGATCCCTGATCCGAGGCTCGTGCATTTCGGCAGCTACGAGACGGTCTTCCTAAAACGAATGCGCGAACGTCATGGCGCGCCGCGCGATAGCTCGGCAGCCGCGACCGCTATTGAGCACGCGGTGAACCTTCTTTCGTTCGTTTTTGCGCATATCTACTTCCCGACGTTCTCCAACGGGTTGAAGGAGATTGCTGGATATCTTGGTTTTCGGTGGTCGAGCTGGCCAGCGTCTGGGCTCGAAGCGATTGTCTCGCGGCATCGTTGGGAGGCTTCAAGAGACTCGGAAGAGAAGCAGGCGCTCTTCGACTACAACCGAAAGGACTGCGAAGCTCTTGAACTTGTAGCGAATAGAATCGTCGGTCTGCTTCATGAGGCGCCCGCCAACGACCGGTTGTCACAGGATGATTTGATCCTTGCGTCCGAGATGAAGCAGGAAAGCCGATTCCCATTCCGTTTCGGACGCAACGCATTTGCGTTGCCGGAACTGGAAACCATCAACAAGGCCGCTTATTGGGATTACCAGCGCCAACGGGTCTACGTGAAATCCCGCCACAAACCAAAAAGCCACCCCGCGCGCAAGCATGGGTACACAAGCATGCTGACCCCCAATGTCACGATCGAATGCGCTCGCCCCTCATCTTGTCCGACGTGCAACTCGAAGATTGTGTATAGGCACGGCAAAAGGCGCAAGACCACCGTCGACCTTCGTTTCATGCAGTACGGAATAAAACGGTGGATCACTCGCTACGTCATCCAACAATACCGATGCCCATCATGTCGAAGCACCTTTTATCCGCCTAATCGACGCTGGAGCGCCGGCAAATATGGCCCGGAGCTCATTGCGTTCACGATATACCAGAACATCGAGCTTCACCTGCCGCAGAGCCGTGTTGCTTCCGGCTTGAATAAGTTGTTCGGCCTGACCATCTCTCGCAACACGACGAATACGTTCAAGGCCGCGGCGGCGCAGACTTACCAGAGCACCTACGACGATCTCTTGAAACGACTCTGTAGCGGGCGCTTGCTGCATGTCGATGAGACCAGCACCAGCGTCATGGGCAAGGACAGCTACGTATGGGTTCTCACCAGCATGGAAAACGTCGCCTATTTTTATACCCCCACCCGGGAAGGCAGCACCATCCAAGCAATGCTCAAGGATTTTTCGGGGGTTTTAGTATCAGATTTCTACGCTGCATACGAATCCATAGACTGTCCTCAGCAGAAATGTCTGATCCATTTTATCCGCGACTTGAACGACGCGCTCTTGAAGCACCCTTATGACAAAGGGCTCAAGGAACTCGCCGGGGAATTCAGCACTTTGGTCACGCCGATGGTCGAAACTGTCGGCCGCCGCGGCCTCAAAAAACACTTCCTGAGGAAACACAGGATTTTCGTCGATCGCTTCTACCATCGTCTTTCTAATGGACTCGGCGAGAGCGAAGCAGCGGGCAAGATCATCGAACGACTGCAGAAAAATCGCAACAAAATGTTCACGTTCCTGGATTTTGATGACGTCCCCTGGAACAACAACAATGCGGAGCATGCGATAAAGGCCTTCGCCCTGCTTCGCCGGGTGATCGAGGGAAAAACCACGGAGAAAGGCATTCGCGAATTTTTGGTTCTCTTAAGCATCTGCGAGACATGCAAATACCAAAACCTCGACTTCCTTAAATTCCTGCGCTCTGGTTCAAAGAATATCGACGATTTCGCGAACAGCCGATGTGACCGACGCTTGCGAGGACCACATTAAAAAATGGATCGTCGAAGCCGGAACGCTGAATTTGATTCTCTCAGTCGTAGATATCGGCGCGTCGCGCGTGGCGTTTCGCCTGCGCGCAGCAACCCTGTGCTCCATGTCGGCTTGGGGTCAAGGACGGCCCGATTCTTTCGCAAGCACGCTCAAGGTTCAAAGGTCCGCTGTCGGATCAGGTAGCGGACGCCACGAAACCGCGCGGCCAATGTCGCAGTTGGGTCGAGAGCGGCCGGCCGGCTGTGCAGAATTCTTAATTTATGCGCAGACCCATCTGCGAAGACGAGTGCCGTCCATTGCGGCGATCAAAACATAACGTTCCAATCCCGCTTCATGCTCACGACGGTGATGCCGTAGTCCTGAGCCTTGTCGAGCGCCTCGGACAACGGGCTCAGCCGGAACTCTCGATCGTAGGCTGCCTCCCGGACTGCGTCGTCATGGTGGAGAAGCAACGCGAGCCGAGGCCCTGAGCCGGACTTCGTGTAACGCATCATGGCGAGATCGCCGTCGGAATTGCCGAACGCCAAAAGTGGTCTACGGCCGATATGCAGGCCGATGTTCAGCGCCTTCACTTCCCGATCGCCAAAGCTGTTGAGCTCCGGCAGCTTCACGAGCGAAACCCGGTTGTCTGTCAAATCGTAGCGCAGTTTCACGCTGGAACCGATCACCTGCTCTCGTGGGATACCGTAAGCTTCCTCCGCGAACGCGCGCATGAAGTCCACACCGCCTGCCGACACGATATAGGTCTTGAAGCCGTTCTCCCGTAAGTATGCGAGCAGCTCGACCTGCGGCCGATAGGTGCATTCCTTGAACAGCCGGCCGAACTTGGGATGCCTCGCCGTCGCTAACCATCCGCTCGCAGCTTGCTCAAAGTCCTCATCGGCTATGCCCGCATGGGTGGCGAAGGCCAGTTCGAACAGTGCCTGTTTGCCGAGTCCAAAAAGCGTATTGTAATCGTGTTCGACCACGGCCTTGAATGGTTGACGCTCGCTCATTGTCGGATCCTTGCTCGACAACTGCTTCACGCGCTCAAAGGCGAAAAAGAACTGTGTCTGAAGCGGCTGCTCGCACCAGAGTGTCCCGTCGTTGTCAAACGTGGCAATGCGCCCGGCTGGCGGCACGAATTCGGTGCCTCCTTGCTTTGTCACACGCGCGACAAGGTCGAGGATCGCGGATTTCGCCGCGCTGTCGTTCCAGGAGGGAAGCGACTGACCATCCGCCATTGATGCCTCCAGCCAGAGGGAGCTCTGAGCCTCCACAAGAACTAGTGATTTGACAACAAGTCAAGAACGCCACTTAGTGCTACCCACCCGTAGGTCAGGCACCCACAGGGAGGGACGAACATGCATGACCATTTGCAGGTCTTTACAGCCATCGGGCTCGGGCTAGGGTTGGCGGTCGCTGTCGTCCAAGGCGCAGTCGCGCAACAGAATCCGGTGACCGCGATCGACATCGCGCTCGAACCCGACGCGACGATGGTTCAGCATGCGATGGCCGCCAACGCTCGCCTCCGAAAGTCCTTCCCGAAGGGCTTTGCTCTGGATGAGACGCACCATCCGCACATCTCCATGTTGCAGCAGTTCGTCCGTACAGACGAACTCGACAAGGTATTTGCCGCGGCGAGTGCGGTTATAGCCAAAGAGAAGCCCACGGCATGGACGCTGAAGGCGTTCAAATATTACTACATCCCGGCTCCGCCGATCGGGCTCGCGGGAATTGTAGTCGAACCGACTGAAGACCTGCATCGGCTGCAAGATGAACTCATCAAAGCCGTCGCGCCCTACACCGTGAAGACGGGGACGACGGCGGCTTTCTTCAGCGACGAGGGCGGACGCGACATCCAAAAGTTCCTCATCAGCTACGTCGCCAATTTTGTCACAGACGCGGCAGGCAAGCGATTCAATCCACACGTGACGATCGGCGTCGGAACGGAAGCGTATTTGAACAAGATGTTAGCGGAGCCATTCGCGTCGTTCACGTTCTCGCCGGCCGGCGCGTCGGTCTATCAGCTTGGCAGCTTTGGCACGGCTCGCAAGGAACTCAGGGCGTTGACGCTGACGCCCTGAGGACGGCGGCAGAATCGCTGAGTCTCCATTGCGGTCATATCTTCCGGGAAATCCGGAAGTGGTGAGATATACACCGTCAGGGAATTTGCCGTGTCGGGGTTCCCTGGTGGAAGGTCATTAGCCAACGACCGTCAACTAGTTTCCAGATGGAGCTACGGAGTGAATGCCACTCCCGCCCGCTTGCCGGATCACGGCTCATGCCACGATAGGTCACCAACACAACACTGTCACTCAGCACCCGAACTGAGAAGTCCGTCGCCGACAGCGCCATCGGACTTTCCTTTAGAAGCCCGTCAAGGATTTGCTGCCTGCTGTAGACCGCACCCGAGCTGCCGAACTCGATGAAATCCGCAGCAAGTAGTTTGCCAGCTTCGTCGGGCGAGCGCCGGACTTCCGGTTGAAGCAGACGCTCCTCCAGGTCACGGA
>Ga0306921_10003080_pt1 | contig 16862 bp, 16 predicted proteins | sample sta12Cox44000080_FD_203760 | JGI IMG/M metagenome (GOLD analysis project Ga0306921, IMG submission 203760) | Lab enrichment of tropical soil microbial communities from Luquillo Experimental Forest, Puerto Rico - statoxic.12C.oxic.44.000.080 (v2)... | ecosystem: Environmental > Terrestrial >...
CGCCTGGTTGGGGAATTTCCGCCGTCTGGTGGTTCGCTACGATCGTTCGCTTACGATCTATCGAGCCTTTTTTCATATCGCCTGCTTCATGATTGTCTTACGGAGGGTTGTGCAATAGCTTCTAGTGATTTCCGACATTTGCTCCCAAGCCCGCGGATGGTGCGTGCCGCGCCACCGCTGTCGATGGCTCAGGTCGGAGGCGGCCACTGCGGTCGGCGTGTGGGCGTGTAGTATCCGCTTTATTCCTGCGTATGTTTTATTCCTGGGTATGTGAAGGAGCTGCTGCAGACGAAGGCCCAGCTACTGGCGGTTGATCCAGCGGCGGACGACGAAGACGAGTAGGCCAAAGCCCAGGATCAGGAGGGCGATGGTTACTTGGAACTCCATGTAATAGGACATAAGAGGAACCACAAAAAGGCAGAGAGTCTCGCTAACTAGAATCCGCCGCCGCCGCCACCTCCGAAGCCGCCACCCGAGGAGCTGCCGCCTCCGTCGCTAAATCCGGAACCACCGGAGCTGCGCGGAGCCGAGACGAAGGTCGTAGCCGCCTGCGAAGACAGCGCGTTCAGGTTGTTGACGAACAGGTAGGGGTAAAAGCCGGAGCTGAAGTTGCCGCCCTGATACCACTGCGGTGGCTCTGTGTAGATGTTGGCGAAAGCCTTGCTCCAATTTTTTTCTACGCCCAGCGCCATCGCAAACGGCAGAAATTTTTCAAACATCGCGGGAGTCTTGATCATGCGGTTGAAGCGGTCGGCTTCGACGTGGGCGAGAAAGTCTTCGAAGCCGAGAACGCCTTCGAGGGCGCGGGTGCCGGTCGGCGTTCGCGCCGGCATGAACCATCCGAATCCGCAGACGATGGCCGCGCTCGCGATTCCGGCAATGACGAATGGCGCGCCGGCCATGCCGAGACTGCGGCCAATGGCGGCGCCTCCCCACACGGCAAGAAATCCGATGAGCAGGCCGGCGCCGAGGTAGGTGGCGCGAACGGTATCGGGGCGGTGGAGGTAGTAGCCGCGACCCAGCAGCTGGGCAAAAATCTGGTTCTTGATGATGGGAATGTTCTTGTAGAAGACGTTGTGGAGATCCTCCATGTCCACGACTTCTTCCGGCTGGCCGACGGTGAAGATGCCGTCGAGCAGAGATTGCTCGTGCGGCTTAAGCGAGGACCATTCGGCGCGTCCTTTCTTGAGGATGAAACTGTAGCTCTGCGTCTTATAGAGCCCCATCATGTGGGAATCGGAGCGGTCTCGTAAGACCAGGTAGCCGCGAACCGCGAGGTCCACGATGGCCGCGGTGATGTCGCGCATGTCGGCCGAATTGTCGATCAGCGTGCCGACCTCGCTGGGTGTGAGCTTGTCGGGTGGTTCGTATTGCGCGGCGATGGGGCGGAGGCGCGGATCGCGCCCGTTTTTGTACCAGATCCAGTACATGACCAGTGCCACAAAGAAGGGAAAAACCAGAGGCCAGTTGCTGCGGAAGAAGAGCAGAACCTGGTCGAAGGTGGTGGGCTCGCGCAGCGCGCCTTTGTCGAAAGCGACGGCGACGGTGAGCCCATGATGGTAAGGAAGAGGCGAGGTGGTGTGGACTTCGACGCCGTTGTCAGCGATGGAGATCTGCGCGTCCTGTCCGCGTGAGCCATAAGCGCCGGTGGCGAAGTTGGCGCGGATGTTTTTCGCGGCCGCAGGGAGGGTGATCGAGGCGGAGGCGGAACGGATGGAAACGTCCCATTCGTCGCCGGTGACGTTCCAGTAGAATTCGTCGAAGTCTTCGTGGAATTTGAGGGCGTTGGCGACGGTGTACTGGATGTTGATGGTCTGTACGGAATCGTCGGCGTTGTCGATGAATATTTTGAGTTTCCGGTAGTGGCGTTCGCGAGAGGATTCAAAGCGCAGCGGCCGGCCGGAGCCGTCGGTGACGCCTTTGACGTCAAGAAAAAGGGAATAGTTCATTCCCTGCGGGGTGTAGTACTCGACGGGGATCTCCCGGTACAGGCCATGCCAGGGGCCGCCGAGGAAATGCGCGGTAATGGATTCGGTGACGGAGACTGTGGAGTCCGGGAGCACATCGATTTGGGCGCGGAAACTTTCGATGCGGAGTTCTTTGGCGAGCAGGGGCGCGGAGAGTAAAGCGAGCAAGGCAATGAGACAAAGAAACGTGCGAACAGCAGCCCCCGGACAGCGCAGGCCGATGGAAAAAAGGTCGGCCCCCTTCGCCTGCCGCGGCCGGCGGGTTTCGAATGACCAGGCTGTGTTGGTTCGGCGCACGGGCGACTGAATTTTACGCGGTGGGAGCCGATGGTGTGCCGAAGCTGACCTTGGGGGCCTCGCGTTCGCTAGCAGAGGCGACTTCGAAGAATTCGCGGGGCTTGAAGCCGAGCATACCGGCGAAGATGTTGGTGGGGAATTGCTGGATTTTGGTGTTGAGGTCGCGGACGACGGCGTTGTAGTAGCGGCGCGCGTTTTGGACCGTGTCTTCGATCTGGGAGAGAGAGTTTTGCAGGGAAGTGAAACTCACGATGGCGCGCAGCTGCGGGTACGCTTCCGAGAGAGCGAAGAGGGATTTGAGCGTGCCGGACAGCATGTTTTCGGCCGCAGCCTTTTCGCCCGGGCTGGTGGCGGACATGGCGCGGTTGCGGGCGTTGATGACGGCTTCAAGCGTGCCCTTTTCGTGGCCGGCGTAGCCTTTGACGGTTTCGACCAGGTTGGGAATGAGGTCGTAGCGGCGCTTGAGCTGGACGTCAATGTCGGCCCAGGCGTTGTCGACCTGGACCTTGAGGCGGACCAGGGAATTGTACATCCCGATGAGGATGAAGACGATGACGACAAGAGCGATCAGGACGATCCAGCCGATGGCCATGCTTGACCTCACCTAGGAGACGGAATTGCGCTGCTCGAGGACACTATACGTGCGGCGGGAAAGAGTGTAAAGGAGTCGAACCCGGGCTACTGTGATGCGCCGCGCAGGCGTTTGGCGGCTGCGAAGGCCTCTTGAGAATGCTCGGCGCGGCCGGCTTTTTGCCACGCGTTATACGGCGAATACGTGGTTTCTGCAACGTGGAGCGACTGCACCTAAGGTCGGTCAGGAGATTCCGGGCCGGGTATGAGCTTCTTGATAAGAAACCAGACGCCGCCATTGACGAGGAATACGGCGGGGTAGAAGACATAAGGGCTGATCTTGCCGAAAACACTGGCGACGAGGTCACCAGGAAGAAGCAGCACCAGGCTTGCCACCAGCGATACGGAACTGGGATGGCCCTTTGACAGCAGCGCGATAGAGGCGCCGACCAGTTGCACCGCGGCGAAGGTGGGCCAAAAGGCTTTGTTAGCCATGGGACCGCGGAAACTATATGCTCGGCGGCGCAGCGTGTAAAGTACATCCAGCCGAAGGAAAACGGACGGTCGTTTTACGAAGCGCGTTCATGCGCTCAAGGCTATGGAGCGGTTTCGAGTTGGCTCGAGCCGAGCAGGGATGAGTCTTTCGGAAAGGGATCGCCCCAGAGGAAGTGGTTGAACCAGTCGAGGTTGGCCTGCATGACGGCCCGGTTCGATTTGGGCTTGGTGATGGGGTGGCCGAAGCCGGTGTAGGTGATGAGGCGCGACTCGACGTGCTGGTCCTGCAGGCCGCGGTAGAGTTCGAAGCTGTCGGGCGGTGGAACGCGCTTGTCGGCACTGCCGGTCTGAATGAGCGTCGGCGTCCTGGCCTTTTTGATGTTGGTCATGGGAGAAGTTTTTGCGTAGATCGGGGGGTCGTCCCACGGCGTGGCGTGGAGGTACTGGCGCGTGAAGGGCGTGATGTCGGTGCTGACGTAATAGGTGGACCAGTCGCTGATGCCGGCTCCGACGGAGATGGCTTTGAAGCGGTCGGTGTTCGTGGTGAGGAAGGCGGAGATGTAGCCGCCTTGTGACCAGCCCATCGAGCCGAGCCTGGCGGGGTCGACGGCGCCTTTGGCGATGAGCGAGTCCACGCCGCTCATGACGTCCCACATGTCGCCTACGCCGAGATTGCGAACGTTAAGCGCACGGAAGGTGGCGCCGTAGCCGGCGCTGCCGCGGTAGTTGGGCTGCAGTACGAGCGCTCCACGAGCGAGCCAAGTCTGAACCGGATAGTAGGAGTCGCCGGGCGAGAAGGTTGGATCGGAGACGCCGGTGGGTCCGCCGTGAATGATGACGAGCAACGGATACTTTTTGGCGGGATCGTAGTCGGCGGGCTTGCGAAGGACGCCTTCGATGGTGGTGCCGTCCTCAGACTTCCAGGAGACGACTTCGGCTCTGCCGACGTTCCAGTCGGCGACCTGCGCGGTGAAATCAGTCAGCTTGCGCGGCGCGAACTTGTCATTGGGCGTCACGTAGAGTTCGGGCATGTGGGTTGCGTCTTCTGCGGCGAAGGCGATGGTTTTGAAGTCTTTGGTGAAAGAAGTGTCGTCGAGGTAAAACGCATCAGGCGTGGTGATGCGCGTGATTTTTAAGGATTGCGGGTCGAGTCGGAACAAGTGGCTGGAGGTTTTTTGTTGCGCGGCGAAATAGATGCCGTCGCGCCCCCAATCGATCAGGAGGGGATCTTCGTCAAATTTCGCGGTGAGATCGCGGACATCGGCCGGCGTTCTGGCCGGGGCCGAGAAAACTTTGTCCACGTCCACCACGGCGATGTGGCTGTTGGTGTAGAAAAAGTATTGCTGGTCGAGCGCGGTATTGAAGGCGAGCTGTTTGCCGTCGGGAGAGAATACCGGATTGTTGTCTGGCGAAGAAAGGGCCACGGCGAGGCGGACCTGATGGTCGTGGGCCAGGTCGGCGATGTAAATGTCGGTGTCAATCGCGGCGGGCAGAGAAGGACTCTTTGATGCGGAGAAGGCGATGAGTTTGGAATCGGGAGACCAGTTGAAGCTTCCGACGTTGAGCTTGGTGTCTTTGGTGATCTGCATGGCTTTGACGGGAAGAGACTGTTTCTCGGCGGTGGCGATGTCCACGGTCCAGATCTGATTCTGGCGAAAGTCGGCTTCGAACACTTCGTAGTCGGAGTATTTTTCCTTACGCTCCTTTTCGCTTTTGCTTTCGACGGCGGATGCGGTAAATGCGATTTGCTTCGAATCGTTGGACCAGTGGAGGCCGCCAATATCGGCTGGATGGCGCGTCAACTGCCAGGCTTCGCCGCCGGTCGGAGCGATAAGCCAGATCTGCTGGGCGGCGGGTTTTTCGTTCGAATCGTCGTCCTTCTTCTTATCCTTGTCGTCTTTCTTTTCTTCGGACTTCTTCTCGTCAGTTTTCTTTTCTTCAGGAAGGACCGCGGCCGGTTCGCGTTCGGTGACGAAAGCGAGCCAGCGGCCGTCCGGCGACCACTCCATGGCGCCGGCGGACTTTTTGCCACGCGTGAGCTGAAACGATTCGCCGGTCGAAGGGTTGACCAGCCAGATTTGGCGGACGTAGGCGTTTTCCTTCCAGTCAGTTTCGCGCACGCGGTAGGCGATGAACTTGCCGTCGGGAGAAATCTGTTGTCCGGAGAGGCCCTTGAGGCTGAGCGACTCGGTTAGGGTCGGCGTGTGCTTGCTCTGCGCCTGCAGGCGACGGGAATCGCCGAGCAAGGCAAGAACGGTGACGACAAGGGCCAGCTTCTTCAAGGGGCACCTCCCGGGGCGACGTAACTCTATCAGACGGTTGCCCAAGGCGGTTGGTCTCAGCCCGCCCGCCGGGTTTTTCAGGCATCTGCGCTGTGAAATGCGCGGCGAGAACGATCGAGGACAGAAGCGGTGGCTGAGCACTTCGATCGGTCATCGTACTGGGCTTAACGGTTTGGGCCGCGATTTACTGTTTGCATCTGGCTCTCTATGCCCCCAGCACTCCATTGACGATGGCAAGCCCATTGTGTTACCCATACAAAGCCCTAATTTCACGCTGTTGCGTGGTGACTGACCCTCAGCATGGCGCCGGAAAACAAGCACCTGGAAGTCGTCCTGGACACGCAGGTCGAAAGTGTCAATCTGGCCGAGGAAATGTGTCTGCGCGTGGCCGAGGCCGCCGGGTTCGACGAAGAGATGTGCTACCGCATCGGGATGAGCGTGCGCGAGGGCGTAATCAACGCATTTCACTACGGCAATCAGGAGCGGCCGGACAAGAAGATTCACCTGGCGCTCGACATTACCAGCGAAAAGCTGGTCATCCGAGTCATGGACGAAGGAAAAGGCTTCAAGCTGAGCGACGTTCCCGACCCTTTGGCCGAGGAAAATATCCTTAGCACGTCCGGAAGAGGCATCTTCTTGATGCGAGCGTTTATGGACGAATTCGACGTAGTTTCCGGCCGAACCGGCGGCGCGGAGATTGTGATGTCCAAATGGCTGCCAGGGGCGGTCAACGCGCCCACGAACGGCGCGAGCGGAGCAGAAGGCGAAGAGGGCCCCGGAAAAGCGCACTGAACGACCATGGCTCTGCACGCTACTTACAGGGATGTTGGACAGGTTACGGTGGTGGACTTGGGCGGCCGGATTGTGCTGGGGGATGGCAGCGCATTGTTGCGCAAGACGGTCAAACAGCTGCTCGACGACAATCGGTACAAGATTCTGATCAATTTGGCGGATGTGGACTACATCGACAGCTCCGGCATCGGGGAGCTGGTGCACGCCTACACGTCGGTGCAAAACCGACAGGGCGAATTGAAGCTGCTGCATCTGACAAGAAAAGTGCGCGATTTGCTGCAGATCACCAAGCTGTACACGGTGTTCGAAGTTCACACCGATGAGTCCGCGGCCGTGCGCAGTTTCCGCTAGATCCGCCACCTGACGATTCGCAATCCTTCTGGACTGGCGCGGCGATTTGTGACAGCATACCGCCGCGTTTCAAGAACGAGGTTTCCCGCCGGCCTCGCCAATTCCCCCTGTCGGGCAACCAGCCGCCGGCGCGGAAATTGCGCTCAAGAGCGCGAATTCAGCGCAGGGGAATTTCCGTGAGCAAAGAGCAGGGTACGGTGAAGTGGTTTAACGCTTCGAAGGGCTATGGATTCATTCAGCGCCAATCGGGCGAAGACGTGTTCGTGCACTTTTCCGCGATTCAAGCGGATGGTTACAAGACACTCAACGAAGGGCAGCGGGTGGAGTTCGAGGTGAAGCAGGGTCCCAAGGGGCTGCAGGCGGAGAACGTGACGCCGCAAGGGTAGGGATTCCCCTGACAACCAGAGTTTGCAGGGAGTGGTCGGCCCCTCGTCTTCGGCTAGGGGCCTTTTTTTGCGCCTTCCGGCGAGTCAGAAATTCAGGCAGGCTTGATGCATGGCGCAGAGCAAGCTAGCCGCGGACGACACCCGTTGGATTTGCGAGCGAGCGCGGGCAGTTGGATTCGAGCTGTGCGGCGTGACGGCGGCCGAAACATTTCCCGAACTACAGAGGTTTCCCGAGTGGCTGGTTCGCGGCTATGCGGGAGAGATGAAGTATTTGCGCGATCCGCGGCGCCTCGATCCGCAAAGCGTGATGCCCAATGTGCGCAGCCTGATTGTTTGTGCGCTGAACTATAATTCCGGGCTTCCCTACTCTACCAATGCCGCTGCGCAGCAACGCGACCAGAAACCGCGTGGCTGGATCTCCCGTTACGCATGGGGAGACGACTATCACCAAGTTCTGTGGGCCAAGCTGAATGCCATCGTAGAGGCGATGAAGCAGCGTTTCGCCGCTCGTCAGCCGTTTGAAGTGCGCGCCTATGCCGATACCGGGCCGATCCACGAGCGCGCGGCGGCGAAGCACGCGGGACTCGGCTGGCTCGGCAAGAATACGCTGCTGATCAATCAGGCGGCCGGTTCCTGGCTTTTTCTCGGAACGATATTGACTTCCCTTGAGTTGACGCCCTCGCTTGGCCCGGATGAATTGCCGGCGCCGGATCGTTGCGGAACCTGCCGCGCGTGCCTGGACGCTTGCCCGACCGCGGCGATTGTCGAACCATACGTGCTCGACGCCAACCGCTGTATTTCGTATCTGACCATCGAGTTCGGCGGTTCGATCGCGGAAGGTTTGCGCCAGCCGATGGGCGGGCACGTTTTCGGCTGCGACATCTGCCAGGATGTGTGCCCCTGGAACCGCAAGTCGCCGCGCACGGCTGCCGCGGAATTTCAGCCGCGGAATCTCGCCGGCGGCTCGCGGACGCCGGAAAAGGAAGATTCGCTCTTTCTTCCCGACCTGCTCCGGTTGGCCAACCTCAGCGAAGCGCAATTCCGCGAGAGCTTTCGCGGCAGTCCGGTCAAAAGAACCAAATGGCGAGGTCTGGTACGCAACGCCTGTATCGCGCTCGGGAATTCAGCCCTAGAACCGGGAGGCTCGGCCTACGCGGAAGTCCGGCGGACGTTACAGCACCTCGCCCAATGTGGCGAACCGGTCATCGCGGAATCTGCCCGATGGGCGCTCTCGCGCATCGAAAGGACAGGCAATCGCGCCGGCGCGGGACTCGCCGAGCTGTGAGTTGAGTGCCGGAACAGGGCGGCAGTATAATCCGCGATGCCCGTCCAACGGCCCGCCGCGCGGAGGAGTTCCTCGTGAATCGAAGGGAATTTCTGGTTGCCGGGAGCATTGCCGGTGCCGCGTTCTTTCGTCCGGATCACGCCGCTGCTGATCTGCCGGCGGCTCGGCAAAGCACGACGCAAATCTCACACTGGAGGACAAATCTGTGGCATTCTCTGTGCCCCCCTTGCCGTACGCATTCGACGCTCTGGAACCCTACATTGACGCGAAAACCATGGAGATTCACCATGACAAACATCATGGGGCTTACGTGACGAATTTGAACAAGGCGCTCGAAGGTCATGCCGACCTGCAGTCCAAGTCGATCGACGATTTGCTGAATCTGGACGCCATTCCCGAAAACATTCGGGGCGCCGTAAGGAACAACGGCGGCGGACATTGGAACCACACGCTGTTCTGGACACTGATGAAGAAGGGCGGAGGCGGAGAGCCCAAGGGCGATTTGGCGGCGGCGATCAACTCCGGCTTTGCATCTTTTGCAGGGTTTCAGGAGAAATTTGCGGCGGCTGGTTTGGGCCGGTTTGGCTCCGGATGGGCCTGGCTGATCGTGAAGGACGGGAAGCTGGCCATTGATTCGACGCCCAACCAGGATACGCCTTACCTATTGGGCGGAAGGGCGGTCCTAGGATTGGATGTGTGGGAGCACGCCTATTACCTGAAATATCAGAACGTTCGCGGGGACTACATCAAGGCTTGGTGGAATGTGGTGAACTGGGACAAGGCGGCGGAACTGTTCGCTGCGGCGAAGCGGTAGCGCGTAAAACGCGTTCGAAAAATTGAAAAGCCCGTGTGCCATTGCCCACGGGCTTTTTTTACAATTGCGACCGAAAAAGGTTAGCTTAGGCCGTTTACTGGGCGACAGCCTCCCGGCCCGGCATCGACATGAAAGCGCCCCCGCCGCGGCGGTAGTTCATTACGTGTGAGACCAGAGGCCGCGCTTCGCGGGTGGCCACAGGCGCATGAACCGGAAAGTTCGGTGAAATATGCTGCGCCGCTTCGCGCACCAATTCCATTCTGCCGCGCACGCGGAACTTCGCGAGCAGCGACGAGACGTGAAATTTGACGGTGCGTTCGGACAGGTTGAGGGTTGCGGCGATTTCCTTGTTGGCTTGGCTGCGCATCACGCCGTTCAGGACTTCTTCTTCGCGGCGGGTCAGCTTGACATGGCTCTTGACCGAACGGCCTGCTTCCAAAAGCTTCAGCGCCTTTTCGGCCAGTCCCGCTAGATGGGAGGAGTCGGCTTCGACCATTACCACATAGTCCTCGGGAGCCTGGTTGCGGACCATGCAGTGCATAGCCAGCAGACCAGCCGCTTGCTCGACGGGAAAGCGGCCTTGCTCATCGGACTCGACGTGGAAATGGCTGACGCCGGTGTTTTTTTCGTAAAAAAAGAACTTCTCTTTTGCGATCGCAGGCTGGGTGGGGTGCATGGAATGCACCTGTGCGCTTCTGCGAATCACTCTCACTGGATCTCTCCGTTCGCATTTCCACCTGGGCAGAAATGCCTCGACAAATATAAATGCACCTCGGAGCGAGGCTAACGTTTACATACAGATTCAGATGACAGAGAACGAACACCCGAAAAACCGGACAAGAGGGCGAATGTCTCGGCAACCGGCTATCCAAGAACGGTGACGACGAGGCGCGAGAAGGAGCTGGCGTGCTCGCCTGCGTTCACTACCGAACTGCGTCCTGGAGTGCAACTTCAAGGCCAAAAGTGCGTACCAGAACTACCGTAAAATGGTAGAGATATGCACACTCTTACCCGGTTTTCTGTACGTCGCTTTGTAGGAATTGCACGAATCATGCAAAAAATTCCATCGTCAACTGGGAGAAATACTAGTCCATTTGGAGCTCCCCAAAGCGTTGTTCGAGCCGCCAAGTCCTGCTTGCCCTATGGGTTGTGGATAATAGGTCGACCTGCTAGCGCGGAACGATTCTCGTCTGTTGGGGAGAAATCAGCTCGTAGGAAATCCCACGCCAGCGAACGGTCCGCGTCAGAAGAGAAGCGATGAAATTTAGGGCGTAAAGGAAAGGAATCGCTGTTCCCAGGATCAAATGAACCCAAGCCTGGTTCTGAACCTGCGCCTTCAGAGGCTCCAGGACTTCCTGTACCGCCAAGACCCTAACGGCGCCTCGCAGCGCGCCCAGGAGCAGCGGCAGGAACGTCAAAGCGGCAAACTGCATCGCGGGACGGCCCGTGAAAAAGCTTAGGAGCGAGACGACCAGGCCCAGCAGAATGGTGGCGCAAAACAGCAGATGTGTTAGCCCGGCAAACAACCACATTTGCGGCGAATAGACGCGCGTGATCAGGATCTGGCGGTTGGTGAATTCAACCAGGCTCGGAAAATCGGTCTCCACATACGAAGCAGTAAGGCACTCAGGCAAGAACAGGATGGGAAGATTGTGGCGCCGCAGCGCGGCGGTCATCGAATAGTCGTCGCTGACCGAGTGCTGCCATTCCTCGAGCACCGCGGCCTGATCGAACACACTCCGCCGGATTGCCGTGCCGCCGCCCCAGCAGAAATTTCTGGCGGTGTTTTCGCCGAGCATGGTGAGAATGGGAGCATTCCATGCCGCCAGCAGCAAGGAGGCCGCCTCGCTGTTGTTGGCGATTAGCCAGCGCATGGTGGTGGCGGCACCGATTCGCGGATCGTTGAGCGGAGCGGCGAGCTTGCGCAGCCAGGAGCGGCCGGGCCGGCCGTCTGAATCGGCGAACACCAGCACCTCAAAGTCCGCCGGGAGTTGTGCGATGGCTACGCGCAGATTGTTGATCTTTTCGGCGCATTCCTGCGGTGGCCCAGCGTAAACCACGTGCGCCCTGCCGCGTGCTCCCGCCACCACCCGCTTTACGATGCCCGCCGCGGGGTCCGATTCCGACGCGAGCGCGAAAAACACCTCATAATTTTGATGGTCGAATTCGCAAAGAGCCGTCAGATTGCGTTCCAAGCCCGGTTCGATGCCCTTGCAGGGACACAGGACGGCAGTGCGCGGGGAGTAGAAACCGGGGTCGGTGGCGTTGCGCCGCCGCACGTAGCCGAGCCAGCGCACGGCTTGGTAAAGCAGGTACAGCCCCACCAGAATCTGCGCGAAGGCCAGAAAAGTGAACAAATGGTCCATGCCAACGGAGCATAGCAAACACAGTTGGCTCACGCAGCACGCGGATTCACAGGTAGAATCGCAGAGGTAAACGGCAGCACAGCCGATCCACCGAGGCTGCCCACGGGAGGAGAAACGTATGCCGGGCCGAGTGGATTCATCGATGGTGACCACGGCGCTGGAGTTGCCGGGTTACCGGATTGTCCGCAATTTCGGAGTGGTTCGCGGAATCATCGTGCGCTCGCGCAGCGTAATCGGAAATCTGGGGGCGGCGCTGCAGACCATTGTCGGCGGCAACATCACCATCCTCACCGAGCTGTGCGAGAGGACCCGCATCGAAGCGTACGAACTGTTGCTGATGCACGCCGCCGAGCATGGCGCCAACGCAGTGGTGGGCTTCCGCTATGACGCCACTGAAGTAATGCAGGGCGTCACCGAGGTGCTCGCCTACGGAACCGCCGTACAGGTTGAGCCGCACAGCTGATCTCTGGTCAGTGCTTGTCGATCGCCTCGGTTGCGAGCTTGGCCGCAATTTCCTCCACGCCAGCGAGGGCCCGGCTGGCCGCGAGGCGCGCTTTTTCCAAAAACGCTGAATCCAGCAGGAAGGCACAGCGATCCACAAACGGATGGTTGGCGGCTTCGTAGGGTTTGCGCGGCCGGCGAGACGCGGCAGCGCGCGCCAGCAGGTCTTCATACATTTTCAGATCGGATTGGAAGTCGAGGGCGTCGCCTGCATTCCAATTTTGTTGCCGAGCCAGCGCGGATAGAAACCTTCTGCGGAACGATTCCGCGCCTTTCCTGACCACCACCCTCGCTTTGCCGCGGCTGTTTTCGACGGTTTCGAACGAAGCAAGTTCAAGAACCCGCACGCACGCCGCGAGCAGCGCCTCGCGTTGCAGGATCGTCAGAAGATCGCGATATAGCGACGCGTGCACTTGTAAGGCCTGCCGGCCGTTTTCGACTACATAGGAATCGACGAAACGCGGGACGACTCGTTCGCGGGCAAGAGTCGCCGGCAGATTCTGCGCGAGCCAGAGAGGCGCTTCCTCGGCCGGATTTTTCGCTTTCGCCATGGTCTTCGGCCCATGTTAACAGGACTGGAGGTGCTTTCCGGAAACGGCGGGCCAAAGACGGCTAGCGAAAGCGGGTGGTCCTGAAAAGCAGAAGCGCTGCGACCGCGAGCACCAAGAACGCTGCGACCGAAAGCAAAACCAGAGCCGTCCAGTGAATGGAGATTTGCGGTGTTCGGGCGATGGATCCGAGGTAGACAAACACGCCCGATGTGAGGACGAGGAACATCCAATCGAGCCAGGAGCGCGAGGTTTCCGCCTCGCTCGACTCCCCGGTGATGGCGGCTCGAACGCAATCCCGGCCGAGGCCGTATTTGCTGGCCTCGCGCTGCGCGGCTTGGTGCCAGCTGGCGTGTTCGCCGCGGGTTACCGAAGCCAGCGCGATCGCGCCTGCTCCTGCCGCCATCAGCAGCGAGCCGCCGACGATTCGTGCCGAATGGGCTGCGGTTAGACCGTGCAGCTCGCCGAAGACAAAAATTCCCCACAGCAGACCCCAAAGCTGATTTGTATTGGACAAGGGAATCCCGCGACTGATCCCAAGGTATTTCGCCGCGTACTGCTGGAACAGATCGCCGATCACCCAGACAAATCCGCCGAGCATCAGCCAGAAAAGAACGTCTCTCGCGTTTGCAAGCTGTCTGTAGAGCGAGCCGGCGCCGCCGGTTTCCCCTAGCGCCAGCACCAGCATCATGCCCAACTCGCCCAGGGTAAAGAACGCCACAAAGGAAAGCGGGTTCATCCCGCTTAAGTACGCCTTGCGGTAGGGAATGTACATGGTGCCCCAAAGTGCGCCGGCCGCCAGGGCCGCGACGATTCCGCGCATGGCGGCGACGCCTCCGGACTGGGTGGCCGAAGCGAGCGCCAGCAGCGTGGCGCCCAAAAACATCACCGCGGCACCGCCCAGGACCGACCACAAGCGTCTTGTTTCAGCTCCGCGAAGTTCGCGGAAGAGCAACCAGCCCCAGAAGATTCCCAGCAGGCTGTTCAGGTTCCACAAAGGAAACGCAATGCTGAGACCGATGTCGCGAATGGCGTAAACGGTCAGGGTATTGGCAACCGCCCACAGGCAACCGGCCAGCACCCCCCAAAGGATCAGATGGGGTGCCGAGCTCGCGTCGGCCTTCATTTGCGCCGTGCCGCGAATCAGCGCGGGCAGAGTCCAGCGGGCAAGAAACACCCCGGAGACCATGAGCAAAGAAATGATGACCGGCGAAATGCCCAGGCTTACGAGTTTGGTGGGGGCTTCGGCGGTGCCGAGCCAAGCCCCGGCGGCAAAACCGGAGAGAATGCCGGCAAGCTGGAGCTTGCGCAGGCGGTCGGCGTCCACTTGCGTGCCCGTCACTTGCTCGGGCGCCTGCGCGGTCATCGGGTCCAATGCAGCACCCAAAGACCGAAGAGCAAGACGGCGGCCGGGATCCAAAAGTGCACATCGGTCAGGATGGCCGACAGAACGGATTGTGATTTGCTTCGCTCAACGGGTTGGCTCATTGCGGGAAAAAGGTACCACAGATTACTCGAACCGCCTCGGTCAGGGAATCGCGTGGGGGAACGCATAGGCGTAAAGCATTACGATCACGCCCACGATCGCCGCCAACGCTACGGAGTGCCAAAAAACGAAACGAAAGATACTGCCTTCGCTGCCAACCTGATTGGTCGCCGCGGTTGCGATGCAAATGGACTGCGCGTCAATCATCTTGCCCATCACGCCGCCGGCGCTGTTTGCTGAACACATCAGCACAGGACTCAAATGCAGTTGCTCCGCCGTGATACGCTGCAACCCTCCGAACAGCGCATTGGACGACGTGTCGCTGCCAGTCAGCGCTACCCCGAGCCACCCGATGTAGGTGCCGAAAAAGGGAAATAGCCAACCGGTGCGGGTAAATGCCAGGCCCAGAACGGCGTCCATGCCCGAGTAGCGCGTCACGTAACCCAACCCCAGCATGCAAGCCATGGCCAGTACGGCGAAGCGCATACGATGCAAAGTCCTGCCGAAGATTTCGAGCATGGCGCCGGGTCGCAGCCCCAGCAAGGCTCCCGCGATCAGCGCCGCCAGGAAGCACGCGGTACCGGTCGCGGTCAGCCAGTTGAAGTCAAACTTGGCGTTCTCGGGTGTGGGTTTTGCGACGACCGGCGATGCCCGCAGCACGGTCTTGTGGAGATAGGGCACGTCCCATCCTCCCTGCGCAAAGGACGGCGTGGTGGCCCGGCCCATTGCGCTCTTGACGGAGGGCAGGCCCCAGCCCAACACCAGAACGGACAGTATTGCAAATGGCATCCAGGCTTTGGCGATTTGCACGCCGGTGTAGCGCGCCTTCGCTCCGGACACAGAAGCGACTCCGATGCGCCATTCGTCTCCGGTCGCGGCGTGAACGACTTCTTGCGTTCGCATGGGGCTTGGCGGCACTTCGCGTTCCTCGGGAAATCTCCAGACCTGCTTGGGCCTCCAAAAGCGCAGGAAAACAAGCGCCGCCAGCATGGAAAAGATTCCTGCCGCGATATCTACCAGGTTGCTGTCCACGTGATTGGACCAAAAATACTGCATGCCGGCGAAGGACATTCCGACAACCAAAATGGCCGGCAGAACCTCGAGCGTTTCGCTCCAGGTAACCATCGTGCGCACCAGCCAAAAGGGAACGATGGCCGCGCTGAATGGCAAAATCCGGCCAATCATCTTGTTCAGGTCGCCGTCCGGCAGCCCGGAAACCAGCGCCAGTGTGTGTACCGGGGTTCCGATAGCGCCAAAAGCCACCGGCGCGGTGTTTGCGATCAGGTTCAACACGGCGGCTTGAAACGGGCGAAAGCCAAGCCCGATCATGAAGGCGCCGGCTATCGCCACCGGCGCGCCAAATCCCGCCGATCCTTCCACAAAAGAACCAAAGCAAAACGCGACCAGCAAAAGCTGCAGCCGCCGGTCCGGCGTGATCGCCCGGACGGACTCCTTCATGATCTCGAACTGGCCGGTTTCAACCGAAATGTCGTAAAGGAAGACCGCAGCGATCACAATCCAAATGATTTTCAGCAAGCCGAAGGCAACACCGTATGCAAAACTTGCCGCCGCCAACTCGAGCGGCATCCTAAACACCAAGACGGCGCAGAGCACAGCCGCCGCCGCTCCCGCGATTGCGCAGAGGTGCGGCTGGACCTTGAGCCCGGCCAGGAGCCCGAGCAGAATCAGGATGGGTAGCGCAGCGAACAGGGTAGAAAGCCACGGTAACCCCAGCGGATCGTAGTTCTGGGTCCAAGTCACAGTCGCCTCTGGTGAGAAAGCCACGGACACCGCCGCTTCATCGACCGGCGTAGGGAGCCCGCAAAGCAAGACACCGATCTTCTCCTAATCGTGCGAAGTGGAAAGAGAGATTGCGCGGCTGGACTCGCGGATGACCAGTTCCGGGGCCGCGCGGTGATGCGTGATCGTCCAATCGCGCTTTTCCTGCGAAGCCGTGATTCCCTCCATGATGATGTTCACAGCCAGATTCCCCATCACCTCAAGAGGCTGGCGGACCGTGGTCAGGGAAGGGACGGCCATGGCCGACAACGCCACGTCGTCAAAACCGACGACGGAACATTGCTCGGGAACGCTCATACCCGCTTTGTTCAAAGCCCGGATCGCGCCGAGGGCCGTCAAGTCGTCGAACGCCACCAGCGCGGTGAATTTCTTACGCCGCTGCAGAAGCTCTTCGGTCAACCGGAATCCGCCTTCGAATCCAGAGTTCGGATCAAACGCCTCCGGCAGTTGCATGATCAGGTTGGAATCGATTTCGAGTCCGGCGGTGTGCGCGAATTTCTGGATGCCCTTCCAGCGCGGCCCGGAGTCGATGAGCGTCTTCGGTCCGCGAATGAAGGCAATCTTGCGGTGCCCAAGCTGGTGTAGATGTTCAAGCGCCAGCCGTCCACCCGTTTCGTTGTCCACCATGACGGAGCTGACTTCGTCGCCGGGCAGCTCCCAGCCGATCGTCGCCGCGGGAATATTGCGCTTTGAAAAATCGGCCAGCAGATGAATGTCCACGAACAGCCAGTTTGCGACCACGATCAAGGCCTCAACGTGGCGCTCCAGCAACAGTTCGAGATAACGCTCGAACCGGTTCCGCTGGTTATGGGCATCGGCAAGGATCGGCACATACGAACCCTGAAAGAGCGAATTCTCGATTCCGCGCAAAATCGGTGTGCAAAACGGATCGGTAATGTCAAAAAACATCACGCCGACACTG
>Ga0306921_10003081_pt1 | contig 16849 bp, 14 predicted proteins | sample sta12Cox44000080_FD_203760 | JGI IMG/M metagenome (GOLD analysis project Ga0306921, IMG submission 203760) | Lab enrichment of tropical soil microbial communities from Luquillo Experimental Forest, Puerto Rico - statoxic.12C.oxic.44.000.080 (v2)... | ecosystem: Environmental > Terrestrial >...
TCCGCGCCCACCGAGGCTGCGATGTCCATCGAATGAACAACGTCGGCGAACAGCACCGTGACCTGCTTGTACTCCGCGTGGATATCGCCGTCTTGGATCTGTGAACCACAGCTGTGACAAAACCGGACGTTCTCTAGAGGCGGGGTGCCACACGTCCGGCACGCTGCTGCGGTCGTCATCCGACCCTCCGCCAATCCGGCCCCCGTGTTAAGCGTCCTCTAAAGATAACCGGTTGAATACTTCCCCGAGGGGCCGTCGGCGCTCACGGTGATTCTGATACAGAGTTTTGAGAGCCTCGAATGTCGTCTTTTACGAGACAACCCGCTCAGCGCGCTGGGAGCCGAAATGACTCGGCCACCTGAAACTTGACCGCCCGGTGAATCCAGAGACACATTGGGCTGGAGAGCAGACGCGGTGGCCTTGAGCCGATCTCCGCATCGGACGGAAGGTCGCTAAGTTGTGCTGGATTACGTCATAGCGTCGCCGTAGAGGGCATGTCGGCTCAACTCCCGTGCAGGGGTTGCATAACGTTACGATCGACGAGCTGGTGTGACGGCGGCGGCACGTTTCCCCATGGCCCCTGCTCTAGCCAGAGATTGCCATCGCGGCTAAGGACGTAGACATGGTCGCTGTCATAGGCATCGAACGCTACGACATTGCCGTCGATCCCGGGAGCCCAATGGGGGTCTTTGCCAACGGTATTCAGCCACAGCGACCCGTCCTGAGCGAGCGAGTACACCTGGTTTGTCGTGCCCGGCACCACGGCGAAGGCGGCGATGAGCGCTCCGCCGACCTGTTGGCCTCTCTGTCCACCGTTGACGGTGTTCAGCCACAAAGTGCCATTACCAAGAACGAAGACGTTGTCGCCCGGATTTGATCCGAGCGCCTGGAAGGCGGCGATAGCGCCGCCGCCGATCTCGGTTCGCCCAGTAGGTGGCACGGTGCCCCATGGTCCGTTCTCGAGGTAAAGGTTGCCTTTCGTTCCCAAGACGTAGATCTGGTTAGCGCTTATCGTCTGGAAGGCTTTGACATCGCCATCGACGTGTTGCCGAGTCGGTGGCACCGTCCCCCACGGTCCCTGTTCGAGCCAGAGATTTCCGTCCGTGTCCAGCACGTATGCTCGCTCTACACCCGGGGTGACGTTGCCATCGAATGCGGCGACATTTGCATCGACCTGAGGACCGGCTGCACCCTGTCCCACCGTGTTGAGCCACAGCGTGCGATCGGGGCGGAGGACTAGGACTTGCTTAGCTCCACCTTGGTTTCCACCTTGGTTTATGGGGGAGAACGCCATCACCCCGCTGCCCGCGAGCTGTTGGCGCGATGACGGCGGATTGCCCCACGGCGCATTTGCGAGCCAAAGGTTTCCATCGCTTCCAAGTACATACGCTTTGTCGAGGCCCATTCCTACAAACCCCGCCATTCCGAAAAACCCTGGGCGGGTGGACGGAGTGCTTGAGGCTGGCGGCGCGATGCCACCGCCTGACGAAGACCGGTTTACGACGATAACCACGGCGACGGCCACAAGCGCAAGGGCGGCAACCGCAGCGAGCACGATCTTTGTACGTTGGTTCAGCCGCTGAAAGACAGGCACCTTAAGCGGAGTGGGCGTGGTGTCGGTCGGTTGCCTTCCGGCAGGCCCCGGGGCGGATGGGTGCAGGGCGCTCTGGCCGAATGCATGGTTTATTCCCAAAGCGAGATCTCCTGCGTTATTTACTCCCCTCCTCTCCGGCAAAGGTGCATTTTGAGCTCGCAACTCGCGGAGCATGTTGCGGTATATCTCGTCCAAAGTCAATAGTTCAGGCCCGTTTGGGATTCCCTCCTTGAGAGTCTTCAGAAGTGCACCGGTGAATGCAGTGTATTCTTCGCCGATCGGCGCATGAGCTGGAACATTCGCTGATGTCGACGTCAATGTATATGCGCCTGCAATTTCGACTTGCCCCGTCGCTAGGGCCGCAGGATCTGTGGCCCCCATCGCCTCATGCGCGCGACCGGAGAAACAACAGTCCAATACGAGGACCCGGTTGGCTGCGCTCGATTCGATAATTACTTCCCGAAATTTGTAGATATCGAGGGCAGTGAAATGCTCGCTCTTTCTGGTGGTGTCCGGAAGGCTGAGATAAAGGTGGCCATTCCTATCCAGCACCCCGTGTCCGGCGTAATAGACCAGCAGCAAGTCTTCCGCCTCATCTGCTGCGCGCTGCAAGCACGACCAAACGGTACGCAAATCAGTTGCGTCGAGCACATCCACGCAGTCGCCACGGCGAATTCCCGCACCATCCGGCTGGGTGAGAACCTGCTTTAGATCTCGGATATTGTTCCGCACAGCGGGTAGGTCGGGCAGCTCCGGAGACGTATACCGGCATGTGCCGATAAGCACTGCTCTAGATCGGGGCCCATCTGGAGTCCGCATCGATGATCGTTAGTTGGGCTGCTGCTGTGTGCCAAATAGTTTGGCCATCTCGTCGGCCACCCGCCCCTCCGCGGTAATCGTCGTGTGCGCGCCGTCTGGGCTAGTTACCTCGACACTGAGAGCCGAATGCCGCTGCTGCAGCCACACGGAAACCGAGTTCGCGAGCACCGTCACCGCTCCTCCACTCGCGAGTGCCACCGTTAGTACGTCAGCGAGTGCACCCATCTCGCCAGGCCGCACTGATACCGCGTCGAGGTCGACTCGCCCACGGAATTCCCGCTCTTTGGTCAGCCATGCGCGCAGACTCTGGACTTCCTCAAACGGTTCATCGCTGCCGAGTACCCGAAGCTTCGCGTGCATAGCTACTCCTTGCTACTCCTTTGACGCGGTTAATTATCGACCGCTAACCGCGAGTCCGAAACCAATCGAAGAAACCTGTCTTCAGACGAGTATCAAAAACTGGTTGGGTCCCGTGCTCGAAGGCGATGTCGACACCACCGGGTTTGCTTGTTCATCCCAGGCTGCGTGTCATCGACCGAAGACGACTGACGTTCGCCGTGGGATTCACGGTTTGATGTTTGCCAGCATCGCTTCGGCTACCCGTTCGGCATCAGCAACCGCCCAGGCGGGGTTCGGTGAATTTGGTGGTGAAGTCAAGTTCGGTGCTTGGCAGGTGCGGACCTCAACAACGACGTTCTGTCGCACAGCTAGTGCCTGCTGGCAAGCATCCGCTCCATTGGTTGGACCCATATTGTTGGTGGATGCCATTGCGAGGGTGATCATGTCGGCTTGCTCGACGACGCGACTAAAGACGTATCCTGCGCCGCTTTCATAGCCGAACGTCGCATCAACCTTTTGGCTCGCACAAGCTTTCCACGTGCCCTCTGAGGAGGTGAGAAGCTGTTGGGCCCCGTCACCGGGGGCAACTCGGCACCTCGTCGCCCGGTCGTGGTTGCCCAGGTAATGGCATCCGTCCGCAGAGCGTCCGCAGTAGAGCTGACAACCACTTTCATCGGTCAACACAATCAACCCTCTGACCAGCAGGCTCTCAATACGCCCAACACAGCTTGCAAGTGCAAACACCCAAGACGGTTCGTCAGCATCGACAAAGTCAATACCTTCTAAATCCGGTGCCCCGGGAGGGGAAGACGGCAGAAACGTGTGCACGGCGTGCCCTGGGCCGACCGCCACCGTGAGGTACCGCACCAAAGGCGACGATGTCGCGATGCTCGACCCACATGATGGGTCGTCCGGCTCTCTTCGTCGTCTAGCCCTCGGCGGGCCAGTCACCCCGCGAGTACAGACCGTCCCGGTTGCCCCACGAGTCGGGGCTGTCCCAGTCGTCCCGGGTGTCGCGGCGTCTGTCGCGCGGACGGATGATGCGACGGCGCAGCTCCAGCAGCAGCTCCTCGGTGGAGGCGCGTGAGAGCGCATCGGCGGTGTAGTCGTACGTCCGAGGAGCGGTGCTGGTGGGGCGCAGCTTGACCACCAACTCTTTGGGCTCTCCACCGGCCAGGATGGTTTCGATGCTGCCGGGTGCCCAGGCCAGCTTGTTTTCCAGCATGGCGTAGGTGCCGGGGCTGGCCTTCCGCACGCCGTTTTCGATGTCGGACAGCGTGCGCACCGTGAACTGCAGGCTGTTGGCCAGGTCGGTGCGGTTGCGGTAGCCCAGCGCGACACGGCGGCTCACGATGTGGTGGCCGAGCCGCTCCAAGGCATCTCCATCCATGGACCGATCATGACGCACCATGGGCGGCAATGTCGAATCACCACGCTCATATTTTTCTACTTGTTACACAAGAGAGTGAAATTATTTCCGCGGCACGCCCGCGAGGTCGGCCCTGACCTGGGTAATCGTGTCCCAGAACAGTTCCTCGACCTTCTCCTTTGACCGGCCTGCGACCTCCACCGTGGGTATCCCGGCGATTTCGCGGCGCACCACCTTGGCGTCGGGGAGGGCGTCGCCTGTCCACCATGCCTGGCGGATCTCGAAGTCATCGAAGCGCTCGCCGTCGCGAGTATGGCGCAGCTCGCCGCGACGCTTACTTACCGGCACCCGCGCCCACCACTGCGCCCGCCAGTACGGGCCGTCATAGGCCCCCGGCGGCGCACCCGTCGCCCATTCCTCCACCTGAACAGGCTCGTTAGGCGCAGTCCCGTTGTAAGTCTCGGCGAACCCGTAGGCCTGGTCGCGGTCGAGGTAGATGCGTTCGATGCGGTAGGTGTCGCCGCTGCCCGCGGTGACCACGTAAACCGTCGCCATCGCCGCCTCCTGCGCCACCTAGTCGGATGTGCCTCAGTCTCCCACCAACCACGAGGCCACGTTCTACAGACTCGCTGATTACCGGGCGGCAACGAGCGTAACCGCTCGCCTGGGGCATGAGCGGACTTCAGCTGTGAGCGGAATCACTCAGAATTGACTTCTGGATTACTGACACAATCTCCGTTATTTTCTTACCATTGCAAGCGCGTCGGACCGTGCCCGGTGGCGACTCGTCCGGGCGGAAGGGAGCCAGGCACGGTTCGACGCCCCGTCGTCAACGATCACAACGCGACAAAGGGGGCGCTCAATGGCCGGAACAATCTTCCGCGCCGGAGACAGGGTCCATCGATACAACGACCCTACTCAGCCGGCGGGCGTGATCGAATGCTGCCGCTGGTGGCAGGGCGAACCGTTCTACAGGGTGCGCTGGCCGCATGGCGGGCGCTCTGAGCACACGGCGCGGGAGCTGATCTCCGCGAAGAGGCCCCGGCCGTGAGCGAGATCATCCAATGCACGCCCGACCCGCGCGGATGGGCGTGCCCGCATTTGCGATGTGCCCAATGACTAACCGACAGCAGGAAATTACGACGATTAGAGCGACGGCTCACCCGAGGACGGATGCATGATGTACGTTCTGCGCGCCGGATCTGTCACGCACCGCACTGGCCGACCGACGTTTTATTGCAAAAGAACTGGGACATCCGGCCCATGCTCACCTGCAGGACCTGACCTGATGGGGAGCCCGCGGCGAGCCGGGCTGTGACGTCCGAGCCCACGGCCGCGTTCTTTTCATCCGAGCTGGCGTCGACACGTCCGTTGGCCACGTCGTTTGAGACGGAGGTCAGCGTGAAGTCCACGGTGGCCTCAGGTGCCTCGGCCTCGCTGCAACTCGGACAGGCCATCAGATTGGCGTAAGTCACATGGCCGGAACCGGTTTGCAGGATCACGAGGTTCCGCTCGTGGCCCTGCCACTCCCCAACAAACGAGGCCAGGTCCGGTACGGCAGCGGCCGATGGAACAATGCCCATGAAGATGGCGCCGGTTCCGGCGACCAGGACGGCAAGAACGTTGGTCTTCTTCATGTCGGATCTCGCAATCTTGGAGATGGCATTCGCGCACTACCAATCAACACATTCTGAGCGCGCCGGTCGCCGGTGTCAGTACGATCAATGCCGTGGCAAGCAATGGCCCACCTGACAACTTCCACAATCAGCAGACGCAGTACGCCAATTACGGCCTTGGCGGACAGCCGCCATCGGGTGAACCCCCGCCAGCCTTTCAGCCTCCTGCGGCAACCGAGGCTGACCAACAGGCGTTCCCCGATTCCCAAGATCCTTTCGACCAGCAAACCGAGCCCAAACCCTGGTATCGCAAGCCCGCGGGGATCATCGCGTGGATCATCGCTGTTCTGATCCTCCTCGCCCTCATCGTGTACGGGATCACGGAGCTGATTCAGGGGGGCCAAGGCACCACCCCGGCCCCAAACACCAGCACGACCCCGACGACCACCACCGCCCCCACCACGACGCCGCCATCCAGCGAGACAACCCCGTCGTCCGAGACGCCGCCCACCAGCAGTGCGGTCGAGCCGCCGGCGCAGCAGCCGACCCAGCAACCAACGCGCCAGCCGACCCAGCCGCAGCCGACGCATCGGCACCATCTACCGGCAATACCGGGAATACCGTGGACCATCACCATTCCCGGGATGCCGGCTCCGATTACGATCCCGCCCTCCCTGCGTCCTTAGCTGGCGTGGGCCCGCCTGTGACCCGGCCGCGCTCCTAGACTCGCTGGAAGCCAACAGACACAGGGGTGGATATGAGCGAGTCGCTCGGGTTGTCGATCGGGGTGGCCAACCTGGTCGCGGCCCGCGTGGGTAGTCCTCCGGTAACGCGCAGTCCCGTGTTGACGCTGTTCGAACACCGGCCAACCGAAATCGGTCTGCCGGAAGAAAATCCGAATCTGACCGAACCGGGGCTGGTGCTGCGGGGATTCGTCGAGCGGGTCGGCGACCGGGCTCCGTTGGTGGCGGCCGACGGGACGAAGTACTCCGGAGCGGCCCTGACGGTCGAAGCGATCGAAGCGATGGCACGCACGGCCGGCTACGGGACGCCGGTCACCATCGCGGTACCCGCGTATTGGTCGCAGGCCCAGTCCACCGCGCTGCGCGACGAGTTTTTCGCCCAGACGGATTTGACGCGGGGCGGTGTTCCTCCGGTTTTGATCTCCGACGCCACGGCGGCGCTCGCCGCGCTGCGCGCCCAACGTGGATTCCCCACCGACGGCGTCGTTGCCCTGTGTGATTTCGGTGCCGGCGGCACCAGCGTCTCCCTGGCGAACGCCGCGTCGAACTTCCAGCAGATCGGCCAGTCGGTGCGGGACACCGATTTCTCCGGCGACGCGATCGATCAGCTCCTCGTCGATCACGTGCGGACGGCCGCCTCCGACGTCACGACCGCCGACCTCGCCAGCACCGCGCGAATCGGCGCACAAAGCCGCCTGCTGCGCGAATGCCGCCGCGCCAAGGAACAACTGTCGACGGCCGCGATGGCCACGGTCGCGGCGGGTTCCGGTGCGGATGTCCAACTGCCCCGCGCCGAATTCGACCAACTGATCTCCGGACCGCTGGACCGATTCATCGCTACATTGGAAAATATCTTGCAGCGCAATGGAATTCAGCGTTCCCAAGTTACAGCTCTGGCGATTGTCGGCGGCGGTGCCGGCATCCCGCTGATCACCACGCGACTTGCGGGCTTCCTGCAGGCACCGATTCACAACACTCCGCAGCCCGAGTTCAGCGCGGCCATCGGCGCCGCGGTGCTCGGTCAGCAGCAGGCGTCCGCGGGCGTCGCGACCGCCGCGAGTCCCATGGTCGATACCCCGACCGAATTGGTCGAGACCGCCCAGGCCGCCGGAGGGGTTATTCCCCTGGCCTGGTCACAAGACGCCGACGATGCAGGAGAGCCGGTGCCCTACACCGGACCCGACGTGACCGGCGAATATGGCCGGGAAGCAACGGGATTGGGTGATGCGGAAGGCGGCCGCTACGCCGCCGCGACCGCGCGGCTGCCGTGGTACAAGCGCACCGCGCTGGTCTTGAGCGTGGTCGGCGCGGGCGCTGCCGTGCTGGTGGCGGTGTTGTTGGCGCTGACCCTGGGCCACGGCAAAACCAATCCGGGCAACACCACCCCGCCGGCCGAACCGGCGCCCCCGCAGACGTCGCAAACGGTGACCATAACGGGGCCGAACGATACCACCACCGTGACGGTGATCCCGCCGCCGCCGCCGCCGTCGCCGTCGTCCACCCCGTCGCCCCCGACCACGACAACCAGCCAGCCGCCGTCCACGACCAGCGCGCAGCCCACCACCACAAGCGCGCAGCCCACCACCACGAGCGGGCAGCCGACCACCACGGCGCCGCCGACCACCACTGCGCCGCCAACGACGACGCGACAACGACCGCTGCCCCTTCCGGTGCCCCCGTTCGGGCGTTAGGGCAGCCTATCTCGCGCCGAAACTCGGGAAGATGCAACTATGAGCAGGGCCTAAGCAGGCAAAGTACGCGCTTCCGATTAACTAGGCATTGGGGAGATCTTCTGTGACCACGCAGATGCTCATCAGACTGGTTGTGGGCATGGGCATGACGGTGGTCGTGCTCGCATTCGCCGCACGGCGGGTCCTGTGGCTGTACAAGCTGGTGATGTCCGGCCAGCCGGCCACCGGGCGCACCGACAACCTCGGCACCCGGATATGGACCCAGATCGCGGAGGTTCTCGGGCAACGCCGGCTACTGAAGTGGTCCATCCCGGGCCTCGCGCATTTCTTCACCATGTGGGGCTTCTTCATCCTGCTCACGGTCTACATCGAGGCGTACGGCTTCCTCTTCCAGGAGAACTTCCACATCCCGATCATCGGCCGGTGGGACGCGCTCGGCTTCCTGCAGGACTTCTTCGCGACCGCCGTCTTCCTCGGCATCACGACCTTCGCCATCATCCGGCTTCGCAGCGAGCCGAAAGAGTACGGCCGTCAGTCGCGGTTCTACGGCTCGCACACCGGCGGCGCGTGGCTGATCTTGTTCATGATCTTCAACGTCATCTGGACCTACGTGCTGGTCCGTGGGTCCGCGGTCAACAACGGCACGCTGCCGTACGGCAAGGCGGCGTTTCTGTCGCAGCTGTTCGGCGCGATCCTGCGTCCACTCGGCCAGCCGGCCAACGAATACATCGAGACGGCGACCCTGCTGCTGCACATCGGGGTGATGCTGGCCTTCCTGGTGATCGTCCTGCACTCCAAGCACCTGCACATCTTCCTGGCCCCGATCAACGTCACCTTCAAGCGTCTGCCTGACGGACTGGGCCCGCTGCTGGCGATGGAATCCAAAGGCGAGCCGATCAACTTCGAAGATCCCGCCGAGGACGCGGTTTTCGGTCGCGGCAAGATCGAGGACTTCACCTGGAAGGGCATGCTCGACTTCGCCACCTGCACCGAGTGTGGGCGCTGCCAGTCGCAATGTCCGGCCTGGAACACCGCCAAGCCCCTGTCGCCGAAGCTCGTCATCATGGACCTCCGCGACCACTGGATGGCCAAGGCCCCCTATATTCTGGGCGAGAAGACCTCGGAGCCGCTCGAGGGGCTCGACCTCGAGACGGTCAAGGAAGAGGGCCACCACGTTCCGGAATCCGGCTTCGGCCGGGTACCGGGGCACGGGCCCGAGCAGGTGGCCCGCCCGCTGGTCGGTACCGCCGAACAGGGCGGCGTCATCGATCCCGACGTGCTGTGGTCCTGCGTGACGTGCGGCGCTTGCGTCGAACAGTGCCCGGTGGACATCGAGCACATCGACCACATCGTCGATATGCGCCGCTACCAGGTGATGATGGAGTCGGAATTCCCGTCCGAGCTGTCCACGCTGTTCAAGAACCTGGAAACCAAGGGCAACCCGTGGGGCCAGAACGCATCCGACCGGACCAACTGGATCGACGAGGTCGACTTCGACGTCCCGGTCTACGGCGAGGACGTCGACAGCTTCGACGGCTTCGAGTACCTGTTCTGGGTGGGCTGTGCGGGGGCCTACGACGACAAGGCGAAGAGGACGACCAAGGCCGTCGCCGAACTGCTCGCCGTCGCCGGCGTGAAGTACCTGGTGCTGGGGACGGGCGAATCCTGCAACGGCGACTCCGCGCGCCGATCGGGCAACGAGTTCTTGTTCCAGCAGCTGGCCCAGCAGGCCGTCGAAACCCTGGACGGGCTCTTCGAGGGGGTGGAGACCGTCGACCGCAAGATCGTCGTGAGCTGCCCGCACTGCTTCAACACCCTCGGCAAGGAATACCGGCAGCTGGGCTCCAACTACACCGTGTTGCACCACACCCAGCTGCTGAACCGCCTGGTACGCGACAAGAAGCTGGTTCCGGTGAGCGCCGTCTCCCAGAACATCACCTACCACGACCCGTGCTACCTGGGCCGGCACAACAAGGTGTACGAGGCGCCGCGTGAGCTGATCGGCGCCGCGGGAGCCAGGCTGACCGAAATGCCGCGCCACGCCGAGCGCAGCTTCTGCTGCGGCGCCGGTGGCGCGCGCATGTGGATGGAAGAGCACATCGGCAAGCGGATCAACCACGAACGCGTCGACGAGGCACTGGCCACCAACGCCGCCACGATCGCCACCGGCTGCCCGTTCTGCCGGGTGATGGTCACCGACGGTGTCAACGACCGCCAGGAAGAAGCCGGTCGGAGCGGCGTTGAGGTCCTTGACGTGGCCCAGGTGCTGCTCGCGTCGCTCGACTACGACAAGTCGGAGCTGCCGGCCAAAGGTACGGCCGCGAAGGAGGCGGAGAAGCGGGCCCCCAAGCCGGAGCCCAAGGCCGCCGCACCGGCACCCTCCGCGCCCGCAGAGGCGCCTGCTAAGCCCGCCGAGCAACCCACCGAGGCCAAGGCTCCCGCACCGGCCAAGGGCCTGGGCATCTCAGGCGGCGCCAAGCGGCCCGGCGCCAAGAAAGCGGCGCCGCAAGCCGAGGCCCCGAAAGCCGAGGCGCCCGAGGCCGCAGCGCCCGCAGCGCCGGCAGCGCCCGCAGCGCCCGCAGCCCCCGCGAAGGGGCTGGGCATGGCCGCCGGAGCGAAGCGACCCGGCGCCAAGACAGCCGCAGCGCCAGCGGCTGCGGCAGCCCCCGCCGCCGAGGCCGCCGCGCCAGCGCCGGCCGCGCCCGCAGCACCCGCGGCGCCCGCCGCACCGGCCGCGCCCGCGAAGGGGCTGGGCATCGCCGCCGGGGCGAAGCGACCCGGCGCCAAGAGATCCGCAGCCCCGGCGGCTGCGGAAAAGACCGAGGCCGAGGCCCAACCTGCGGAGCAGCAACCGGAAGCCGCACCGGAGCCGGCACCGCCGGCAGCACCCGCGGCCCCCGCGGCCCCCGCGGCGCCCGCGGCACCGGTTAAAGGGTTGGGCATCGCACGCGGCGCCCGTCCGCCGGGCAAGCGTTGATCACGATTTGATCGGTGTCAGCAAATTTCATTGGACAGCGGTGGCACCATGGGTGACGTGACCACTCACCAGCTGCCCGTACACGGCGTCGGCCATCATCGGCAACGGGCCTTCGCGCAGTCGTCCAAACTTCAGGACGTCCTGTACGAAATCCGCGGCCCCGTGCACCAGCATGCCGCGCGGCTGGAGGCCGAAGGGCACCGCATCCTCAAGCTCAACATCGGTAACCCGGCGCCGTTCGGCTTCGAGGCGCCCGACGTGATCATGCGCGACATGATCCAGGCCCTGCCGTACGCCCAGGGATACTCCGACTCGCAGGGCATCCTGCCCGCCCGGCGCGCGGTGGTCACCCGTTACGAGCTGGTCGAGGGCTTCCCCCGGTTCGACGTCGACGACGTGTACCTGGGCAACGGCGTCTCCGAGCTGATCACGATGACCCTGCAAGCGCTGCTCGACAACGGCGACCAGGTGTTGATCCCGTCGCCGGACTACCCGCTGTGGACGGCGTCGACCTCCCTGGCGGGCGGCACCCCCGTCCACTACCTCTGCGACGAGACGCAGAACTGGCAGCCGGACATCGCCGATCTGGAGTCCAGGATCACCGAGCGCACCAAGGCGCTGGTGGTGATCAACCCGAACAACCCGACCGGCGCCGTCTACAGCCGCGAGATCCTCACCCAGATGGTCGATCTGGCACGCAAGCATCAGCTGTTGCTGCTGGCCGACGAGATCTACGACAAGATCCTCTACGACGATGCCAAACACATCAGCGTGGCCTCGCTGGCGCCCGACATGTTGTGTCTGACCTTCAACGGGCTGTCCAAGGCCTATCGCGTCGCGGGCTACCGGGCCGGCTGGCTGGCCATCACCGGACCCAAGGACCACGCCGAGAGCTTCATCGAGGGAATCAGCCTGCTGGCGAACATGCGGCTGTGCCCCAACGTCCCGGCGCAGCACGCGATCCAGGTCGCTCTCGGCGGTCACCAGAGCATCGAAGACCTGGTGCTGCCCGGCGGTCGGCTACTCGAGCAGCGCGACGTGGCCTGGACCAAGCTCAACGAGATCCCCGGGGTGTCGTGCGTCAAACCCGACGGCGCGCTGTACGTGTTTCCCCGGCTGGACCCCGAGGTCTACGACATCGAAGACGACGAGCAGCTGGTGCTCGACCTCCTGCTGCAGGAGAAGATCTTGGTCACCCAGGGCACCGGGTTCAACTGGCCGGAACCCGACCACCTGCGTCTCGTGACGCTGCCGTGGTCGCGCGATCTCACGGCCGCGATCGAGCGCCTGGGCAACTTCCTCACCAGCTACCGACAGTAAGCAGGCTCGCAGCGCCGCCCTCTACCCTCTACCGGGTGGCTCACTCACATTCGCACAGCTTGTCGTCAGGTCCGTCTCCGCTGGATCCGCTACCCGCCAAGATCGTCGTCGGGCTGCTGGTCGCCATCGGTGTGGCCGTGATAGCCGGTGCAGTACTGCTGTGGCCGAGCCGGCAACACGTCGACATCCCGATGCCGTTCCAGAACGCTTCCGGTGCCTCCGCGAGCATTCAGAAGGGGCACGTGGTGTCCAGCGGACTCGGCGACTGCGGCAGCCCGTCGGCCAGTCAGGTACTCACCACCGCGCCACAGCCGGCGGTCCCGGGCGCCGGGCGGTGCATAGAAACACTCGTCGCAATCGATTCCGGACCGAACGCGGGCGCCAAGACACTTTTGGAATCCTCCCCCGGGCCGAGCCAGCCCCACTTCGCGGCGGGTGATCGCATCAGGGTCGTCCGGCAGGTTGACGACCAGGGCACGACCAACTATGCGTTCTACGACTTCGAACGCGGCTGGGCCCTGGTCGCGCTCGCGGTCGCGTTCTCGGTGGTGATCGTCGCGGTGGCCCGCTGGCGCGGCCTGCTCGCGCTGGTCGGCATCGTGGTCGCATTCCTCGTGCTGGTGGTGTTCCTGCTGCCGGCGCTGCGCGACGGCGCACCCGCCGTCCCCGTAGCGCTGGTGGCGTCGGCGGCCATCCTCTACGCCGTGATCTACCTCGCCCACGGCGTCAATCTGCGGACCAGCGCCGCCCTGCTGGGCACTTTGACATCGTTGTTGCTGGCCGCCGGACTGTCTTGGGCCGCAGTCAATTTGGCTCATCTCACCGGGCTCTCGGATGACCAGAGTTCCCAGGTATCCGCGTACCTGGGCAATGTGTCGATAAGCGGCTTGCTGCTCGCCGGGTTCATTATCGGGTCGCTGGGTGTGCTCAACGACGTGACCGTGACGCAGGCGTCGACGGTGTTCGAGCTCGCCCATCTGGGCGGCTCCCGGCGGGCCATCTTCCTGGGCGCCATCCGCGTGGGCCGCGACCACATTGCCAGCACGGTGTACACGCTGGTGCTGGCCTACGCCGGCAGTTCGCTGCCGCTGCTGTTGCTGTTCAGCGTCGCCAATCGCTCGCTGGGTGACGTGCTGATCAGCGAGAGTGTGGCCATCGAGCTCGCCCGTTCCGCGGTCGGCGGCATCGCGCTGGCACTGTCGGTGCCGTTGACGACTGCGATCGCCGCGGTGCTGGCCAGACCCGCCGAAATCAGCTCCGCTCCAACAACTCCAGCAAATAGTCGCCATACCCGGACTTGACCAGGGTGCGCGCACGAGTCGCCAGCTGCTCGCCGGTGATCCAACCCTGACGCCAGGCGACTTCCTCCGGAACACTGACCTTCAGTCCCTGCCGGCGTTCCAGCGTGCGGACGTAGTCGCTGGCGTCCAACAGCGAGTCGAAAGTGCCCGTGTCGAGCCACGCCGTGCCGCGGGCCAACACCTCGACCGCCAGCCGGCCCCGGTTGAGATAGATCTGGTTGACCTCGGTGATCTCGTACTCGCCACGCGCCGATTTCTTTAAGCCCTTGGCGATCTCGATCACATCGTTGTCGTAGAAATACAAACCCGGGACCGCGTACTTAGACTTCGGCGTGGCCGGCTTCTCCTCCAGCGACAGCGCCATGCCGTCGGGCCCGAATTCAACGACACCATAGGCCGACGGATTGGCCACCCAGTAAGCGAAAATGGCTCCACCGCTTATATTTTGGAACCGGCTAAGGTTGGTACCCAGTCCCGGGCCGTAGAAGATGTTGTCCCCCAACACCAAAGCCGCCGAGTCATTGCCGATGTGGTTGGCGCCGAGGACGAAAGCCTGAGCCAGACCGTCGGGGCGTCCTTGCGCCACGTAGGTGAGGTTGATGCCGAATTGCGAGCCGTCGCCGAGGAGCCGCTGAAAGCCGGCCGCGTCGTGCGGGGTGGTGATCACCAGAATATCGCGGATTCCGGCCATCATCAGCGTGGACAGCGGGTAGTAGATCATCGGTTTGTCGTAGACCGGCAACAACTGCTTGCTGATGCCGATCGTGATCGGATGAAGACGGGTGCCCGACCCGCCGGCCAAGATGATCCCGCGCATGACTGCCTCCCCTGCTCGACCGCCTAATTTACGAGGTCGGCCTTGGTGAGCTCGGTTGCCGCCAGGGCAGAAGCCAAGTCCTCGTGCCGGAACACCGAGGTGACGCGATCGTGAACCACCCGGAAGGCCGCCGCCGCGTGGGTGACGGCACCGTCCGGGGTGGTGACCTTCTGTTCGACGACCACGACGCCGTCGTGCACATACATCCGGCCAGGCTCCGCCGTGCCCTCGCGGGAAGTGGCCCACGTTCGCAGTGCCTCGTGGCCCTGTGCGGCTCCGTGCGCGTCCCCCATCTCGATGTCGTCGCTCGACAGGGCCACCAGGGTCTCCACGTCGGAAGCGTTGAGGGCGTCGTGCCACGCCAGAACCGTGGCAATCTCCGATGTGCTCATGGTCAGCAAGGTACCGCGTCCAGCCAGGCTTGAACCCAGTTATAAGGGCGTGCGGTCCAGCCAGTTCTGCCACACCGCGTCGTCGCCGAAGGACTCGATACCGGTGTCGGCCACCGACACCCGGCGCGTCATCGCCAGAAGTAGCTCGGTGGCGCCGCCACGTACCGCCACGCTGCCCTTGCCGTGCTCGTGTGACCAGGTGATGCCGCTCCCTTCGACGCCGACGGTCCATTCGCCGGCTTCGCCCAGCCCGGAGTCGGTGGCGTGCAGGTGCAGGGTGTTGCCATCCGCGAGCGGGAGTGCAGCCCCCTCGCTTCCCGCCTGAATCGCGACTCGCTCAAGCCATTCGGTGATCCCGTCGGCCGCGATGTTCGCCTCGAGCGTGAACTCGCCGCCGGTCGCGATGGCCGCGTCGGCGCGGTGGACCGCCGTTTCGTGCAGCCGTCGCCGGATCCACCAGTTTGCCGGGCGCGGGCCGAGGAAAGTCCAGACGGGCGTCTCCGCGCCCGACAACTCGACGGCGTCCACCAGTCGTTGCGCGCCGCCATGCAGCCAGGCGATCGCATCGGCGGGATCGGGTGGCGGCTTGCCGCCCTCGACGGCGCGGGGGTCGAGGGGTTGGTCGAGACGGTCGCGCACAATCTGCGCCGCCCAGCGGTCACCCCGCCCGACGTGGCGCAACAGTTGGCTAAGGCTCCAGCCCGGGCACGTCGGCACCGGCGTGGACCCGTCGGCGTCGCGGAAAAGCTCAGCAAAAGCGCGGTTCTCGTCGAGGAATGCGGCGGCATAGTCCACGCCGGTCAGGTTACCCCCCGCTCCGGGCCGTTCTATGAAAGAGCGAAAGACGGAGCGGTGGGCAAGCGATCGCGATAACGTCCGTGGCGGGCGACTGTTCGATGGGTTACCCGGGGGGAGCCTCGCCCGTCATGTGCTGATGAAAGGTATGGGTATGTCGTTTTTGATCGCGTCACCGGAGTTGCTGGGGGCGGCGGCTTCGGATTTGGCCGGCATCGGCACGACGGTCAGTTCGGCCAATGCGGCCGCGGCGGCCCAGACGACGCGGGTGGTAGCCGCGGCCGCCGACGAGGTGTCGGAGGCGATCGCGTCGTTGTTTTCCGGCCACGCGCTGGACTTTCATGCCCTGAGCGCTCAGGCGGCGACGTTTCACGATCAGTTTGTGCAGACCTTGAGCGCGGGCGCGGCCTCGTATACCGGCACCGAGGCCGCCAACGTGCAGGACACCTTGTCGGGATTAGTGAATTCGCCGACCGAGGCATTGTTCGGGCGCCCGCTGATCGGCAACGGCGCCAACGGGGCCCCGGGGACCGGGGCTAACGGACAGCCGGGCGGGATCTTGATCGGCAACGGCGGGGCCGGCGGGTCCGGCGCACCCGGCCAAAACGGTGGTAACGGCGGGGATGCCGGCCTGTTCGGCTCAGCCGGCGCCGGCGGCGCGGGCGGGTCCTCGACGACCGGCCCCGGCGGCAACGGCGGCAAGGGCGGGACGGGCGCGGTGTTCGGCGGCGGCGGGTCCGGTGGTGCCGGCGGGTTCTCGACGGTCGGTCCCGGCGGGAACGGCGGGGCAGGTGGGAACGGCGGGCTGCTGGGCGCCGGCGGCACGGGTGGCGCCGGCGGCCAGTCACTGACCGGCGTCGGCGGCAACGGCGGGGCCGGCGGTAACGCCGGGCTGGTCAGCCTGGGCGGCGTCGGCGGCATCGGCGGACCCACTCAGCCCACCGGTGGCGCCGGCGGCGCGGGTGGCACCGGTGCCACCGGCGGGGGTAGCGGCGGGACCGGCGGCAATGCCGGGTTCCTGGGCTCCGGCGGGGCAGGCGGCGCGGGCGGGGTCGGCAACACCGGCTCCGGCGGTG
>Ga0306921_10003088_pt1 | contig 16836 bp, 15 predicted proteins | sample sta12Cox44000080_FD_203760 | JGI IMG/M metagenome (GOLD analysis project Ga0306921, IMG submission 203760) | Lab enrichment of tropical soil microbial communities from Luquillo Experimental Forest, Puerto Rico - statoxic.12C.oxic.44.000.080 (v2)... | ecosystem: Environmental > Terrestrial >...
TCGACGCCGGCCCACGACGCCTATCTGGTGCCGAGGCGCAACTACATGATGGGCCGCTGGATAAGGGGCTCGGGCTGGTATCCCAACTTTCGACAGCCGCAGCTCTTCCGCAAAGGCGCGATGCGATACCGGCAGGATCCGGTTCATGAAGGCTACGAGCTCCTGACGCCACGGCCGGTGGGACAATTGCATGCCGAAATCTGGCAATTTCCGTTCCGCAATCTGGAGGAGGTCATCCGCAAGATGAACCGGTACTCCACGCTCGGAGCCGGCAAGCTTGCGGGGGGAAAGACCACCATGACCGGCGCGCTCGCCCACGGGAGCTGGGCATTCATCAAGCACTTCCTGCTCAAGCGCGGCTATCGCGACGGCTGGGCCGGGTTCATCATCGCGCTGGGCAATTTCGAAGGCACGTTCTATCGCTACGCCAAATCCTACGAGCAGGCCCAGAGCTGGCCTGCGCCTGCGAGCGAGCCTTTGCTGCGGCCGGATCGAGCCGCCGGATCGTAGGGCAAGGCACGGCGAGCCTGCCATCTGCGGCAATCATGGCGTCGTGCGATGCGCGCGCAGCCGGTCCTTGAATGGCTGGCGCAGACGCCGTGAGAAGTTGCGCGCGATCCGAAACGGCAGCGCCAGATAGTACTTGCGAACGATCTCCCAGCGTTCCCGCAGTCCTACCTCGACCACCGCATCAATCGGAACGTACCAGCCGTTGTTTTCGATGCGCCGGATCAGCCGGTAGCCGGATTTTTTCAGGTACCTGTGCCTTTCGAGATTTCCCACATGATCTTCGATCAGGATCAGCCGGGGCCGCCAGCGCTCCAGATCGAACCCGCTGAGAACTTCAAGCTCATGACCCTCGACGTCGATGGACAGAAACTCGAAGCTCTCGGGAGCATGGGCTTCCAGCAGGACATCGTCGAGCACGCGCACGGGAACTTCGATGCGGCTCATCGCCTGGGTCCCCGGCGCCATGCGGTCACGGTCGAGAGCCGAGTGGGCGCCGGCCACGTGCAGAGACATGCGCCTGCCGGCATTTTGCGGCGACGAGCAGGCCACCGCAAAAACCCGGGCCTGGCGCCGGCGGGACAATTCGTCGGCCAGCTCGGGCTGCGGCTCGATCAGCACGCCGCGCCAGCCGAGCTGCTCCAGGTGCCAGGTCTGCGATCGCTGCTGCGGCCGATTGGCCCCCACCTCGACGAAGAATCCCGAACGCGCACCACCGAAGAACTGCCGCACCAGCGCCTGCTCGTTTCCTTCGAGCACTGCGGCGGGCACCGACGATTGTGCCGATTTCCGCAACCGTCTAGCCGGACTGCAGCGCGCGCGACTTGCGCACGATCTTGCTCGTGCTGAAGCCGGGGAGAAGATCAATGAGGATCACCTCGCCGCCATCGGCTTCGACCAGCTCGCGGCCCACGACTTCATCCCGTCGGTAGTCTCCGCCTTTCACGAGAACCTTCGGACGCACGTGCCGGATCAGCTCGACCGGCGTATCCTGCTCGAACACGACAACCAGATCGACCGCCTCGATCGCGGCGAGCACCTCGGCGCGCGCATGCTCGTCCTGCATCGGCCGGTCCTTGCCCTTCAACCGCGCGACCGATGCGTCGCTGTTCAAGCCGACCACCAGCCGGTCGCAGGCCGCGTGGGCTTCGGCCAGGAGCTTGATATGGCCGGGATGCAGGATATCGAAGCAGCCGTTGGTGAAGCCGATGCGAAGTCCGCCGCGGCGCCACTCTCCTATCCGCTCGTCCAGGATCGACCAGTCGAATATGATCTTCTCCTCCGGGGCGAGCACCGCCGAGGGAAGCATGCGTCCGCGCAGCTCGGCAGCCGATACGCTCGCGGTGCCGCGCTTGCCCACCACCACCGCCGCCCCTGCATTGGCCGCGCGCATCGCCTCCTCGGGATCAGCGCCGGCCGCCAGCATGACGGAGAGCACCGCGACCACCGTGTCGCCGGCGCCTGATACATCGCGTACCTTGACCGGGTATGCCGCAATGTGGACCGGCGCGCCGGCGCGGGGAATGAGCGACATGCCGGCCTCGCTACGGGTGACCAGAACCCCTTCGCTGCCGATGTTGCGGTTGACCTCCATCGCCGCCGACACGAGGTCCGATTCGGCGCCTGCGCTCGATCGCGTTGCATGAGCAAGCTCTTGCCAGTTGGGAGTAATGAGCGTTGCTCCCTTGTAGATCGAAAAGTCCTTGCTCTTGGGATCGACAATCACCGGCTTTGCAAGCCTCCTTGCCGCGTCGATCAGCGTGCGCAGGACATGAGGCGTCAACAGGCCCTTGGCATAGTCGGAGAGCACCATGCCGGCCGCGCGCGGCAACGCCGCAAGCGCGGCCTCGAGTACCTTCCTTTCGGTGCCGCCTTCAATCCATTTGGAAAGCTCCCAGTCGGCACGCAGCAGATGGGTCGAATGATGCTCGGAAACGAAGCGGACCTTGCGCGTCGTGGGACGCGCGGGATCAACAATGAGATGAGGTTCGATCGCGGCTTCATGGGAGAGCTTGGCGGCAAGCGTGCGGCCCGCATCGTCCTCGCCGACCACGCCGACAAAGATGCAACGCGCGCCCAAGCCTGCAATGTTGCGCGCGACGTTGCCCGCACCTCCGGCAACGACCTCGCTTCTGCTCACCGCCAGAACCGGAGTGGGTGCCTCAGGCGAGATACGCGCCACCTCGCCGTAGACGAAATCGTCGAGCATCACGTCCCCGACGCAAAGCACCGTCTGGCGAGGAATCAGCTTGAGCGCATTTTCGAAGCTGGACATGGGATCGGCCGGCGATGATTGTGCCGCTGAGACGCTCCTTCTTTGCCTACCGGCCGGTAAAGTGCAAACCTGCGCGGGCGATCGTAGCCCGGATTGAGCGGAGCGAAATCCGGGCCCGGATGACGCGCGCGCAATACGGTGCCTGCATGTGGCCACCGGCGCGCGCGCTTCATCCGGGCTACTATGGCGATCCAAACTCGTAGGCGGACAAGCACCATAAAGTAATGAATTATAGTTCATTTCATATGAACGGAAAGCCCATTCTCATTGTGCCTTACATGTGGATTGGCGATTTCGTGCGCTGCCACACGGTGGTGCGGCTATTGCTGCAGCGCCAGCCAGGATGTGCGATTGATGTTCTGACCACTCCGACAGTTGCACCGTTGCTCGATTACATGCCCGGCGTGCGCAAGGCCATCGTGGCCGACCTGCCCCGCAAGCGCCTCGCCTGGAAGGCTCATGCCGGGCTCGCGAAGCGCCTGCGAGCAGAAGGATACGGTCAGGCTTTGGTGATGCCCCGGACCTGGAAATCAGCATTGGCGCCCTATCTCGCCGGGATTCCCCGACGTACGGGCTTTGTGGGGGAAGCCCGCTTTGCTCTGATCAATGATCTGCGTCTTGGCGAGCAACGGCTGCCGCGCATGGTCGATCGTTGCGCGGCGCTTGCCTTGGCAAGGGATGAGTCCGTACCAGAGAGCTGGCCGCTGCCCCAATTGATGGTGCCTGCAAGCGACGTCGAGCGCTGGTGCGAACGCCGGTGCCTCGCCGTCGATTCTCGGCCGGTGGTCGCATTCGCGCCGGGCGCGGTCGGACCTTCCAAACGATGGCCGGTCGAATATTTTGCCGATCTAGCAAGCCGCCTCGTCGCCGAAGGTTACGACGTCTGGATCCTGGGTGGGCCAAGCGAGAAGGACATCGCTACCGATATATGCCGAGCCGCGCCCGCGCACATCCGTGACCTCACCGGAGCCGATCTGCGCGAGGCTGTCCTGGCGCTCGCAGCCGCATGCGCTGCGGTGTCCAACGACTCGGGGCTTTTGCACGTCGCTGCAGCATTGGGCAGACCGGCGATCGGAATTTTTGGCCCAACCAGCCCCTGGCACTGGGCGCCGCTCAACCCGATTTCCGCGCTTATTGAAACGGTGGACGTGCTTGCCTGCCGGCCATGCCACAAGCCGGTCTGCCGCGTGGGCCATCATCGCTGCATGCGCGACATCAAGCCCGAGCAGCTGGCGCTCGCAACCCGGCGCGCATTGGCGCAGTCCCCATCCCCTCTAACTGATCCTCACCACAGCAAGGAGCCCCTCACCCCACCCTCTCCCCGTTGAAGAAACGGGGAGAGGGAGTGAAACACGGTGCAAGCATCTTTCGCGGGCTCACACAGTGTTTCACTCCCTCTCCCCGCGCTTGCGGGGAGAGGGTGGGGTGAGGGGCGCGCGCTGGCAGGTGATTCACAGCTTGGAAAGGCGGCACTACGACAGGCCGTCAAGCGCGCGAACCACCTCGGCAACGGACGGCATGTGCCCCTTGCCGCCAACCACCGCGATCGGCCCTGTTCCTTGCGGCCCGGTGAGGACGGGATCGCTGCCCGAGAAGATGCCGACCAGAGGCACCCCCAGCGCGGCAGCGAGATGGAGAAGCCCGGTGTCCACTCCGATGACGAACGACGCTCCGGCAATCACGCGCACCAGAAGCTCGAGCGGCTGGTGTTGCGGCACCACGGCCCCCGTAATGACTGCTGCAATCTGCTCGCTGCGAAGCCGTTCGGCCGGCGTGCCCCACGGCAGCAGCAATGCGCCTCGATCTGCGCTCAGGGCCTGCGCAAGCGCAATCCACGATGCCAGCGGCCATTCCTTCTCGCGCCGTGCGGTCGCGTGCAGCAGAATGCCGTAAGAACCGCCAAGGTTTGCGAGCCGGCCCCGGTCAAGCCCGAACTCGACAGCGCCTTGCGGGGCATAGCCCAGCGCCAGGCCCGTCAACATGCGGTTGCGTGCAATGGCGTGCAGGCCAGGTGCGATCCCGTGATGCACGTCGTAGAGCAGGGAGGCGGCATGCTCACGGATGCTTAAGGCGTCATATCCGTGACGAGGACCGCGAGCAAACCGGGCGATGAGAGCGGATTTGAAGAACAGCCCCTGGCTGTCAATGATCGCGTCATAGTCGCGCTTGCGCAGGCCGTCGATGAAACCTGCGATCTCCCGCCACGTGCGCGGCGCCAGCACGGCGCTGCGCCAGCGCCGCAACGCAACCGGAACGACCTCGTCCACCGCCGGGTGCAGGCGAACGAGCGGTGCAAAGGCCTCCTCGACCACCCAGCCAAAATGCGCGCCTGCCTGTCGGCGCCGCGCTTCGGTCACCGCCGGCATGTGGTGGATCACGTCGCCGAGCGAGGATGTCTTTATGAAGAGGATGTCCGGCATGCTTCCGCCCGGCACACCCTGTGGTGCCGCGAGTGCTTGCGAGCGCCGGAACCGGGATACTAGCCTCGCCATGATCCCAAATCCAGAACAGGACCCGAAATGGCAGTCCCCGATGTCGCCCCATTCAGCAAGCTGCTCGAGGTACGGATTGCCCACCGCTCGCCCGAACGCAGCGAAGCGGAGCTGACCGTGCGCGAGGCGTTATGCAATCGGCGGGGCGTGCTGCATGGCGGAGCCCTCATGGCGCTCGGAGACATGCTCGGCGCGATGACCGCGAGCAGCAGCCTGCCCGAAGGCGGCCGCACCGCGACAATCGAGAGCAAGACCAATTTCTTTGCCGCCGTGGCTCGCGGCGACACGGCACATGCGGTCTGCGTTCCGCTGCATCGGGGCCGGACGACCATTGTGCTGGAGACGCGAATCACCCGCGGGGACGGCAGGCTCGCAGCGATCGTCACGCAGACGCAGCTGATCTTCAGCGCGGACAACAGGAATGGAGAGGATTAACGCGCGCAGCCTTTGCTCTGTTCCAAGATTGGCTGCAAGACTACCTGCGGTCGGAACCGCGTGGCACGCTCGCGAGTTTCTCACTCATCGACGGGAAGGGGTGGTGTCACTTTCGGGAGACGAGCCATGACAGACCCCCGCGACTTTGATCGGAGGATCGAGACGAACCGGCAACTGAACCCGGATTCCGGGGCGGACACGCCGACCCCATGGGGATGGATTGCCAGCGCGGTGCTCATTGTCGTCGTGCTGGTGCTGGTGCTTACCAGCGGCAACTACGATCGCACGGCCAGCAACAATCTGGGCTCGCAGGCCCCGAGAACAACGGCTCCGGCCCCAGCCCCGATCACCCCGCCCGCCCAGTTGCCCTCGACGACAGGACAGGGACGTTAGGATCCGGCGGCACCATCTCGCGCGAGATCGAGGCAGGCGCGCGTAACTTTTACGCTACCCGTCGCATCCAGGCGCACCACGTTGACCGTGCCCGCGTATTCGGGTGAGCCGGAATAGTAGGCCGAGACCCCCGCGCTCCCCACCTTTGCGTGCCTGTTCCAGTGGCCGAGCGCGATGTAATCGGCACCGGTTGCTGCAAGCTCATCGTCGCCGATGAGCCAGGACGGACGCAACCGGGTCGAACGGTCGGGAACCGGTACATAGTGCCCGTGCGCCAGCGCGATCTGCCAGCGCGTGGTGCGGGACCTTGGCCGCTCCAGCGGTATCATGTCCGCGTAATCGCGGTGCGGCCGTCCCCAGAGCTCGAGGTCGAGGTCACCAAACAGAACGCTCTCGTGCGCGGTGAGACCGACCACGTGAAGGTTTGCAGCTCGAGACATGCCCGCGCGATGATAGACCGACCCGGCAACCAGCGGGTCATGATTGCCGGGCAGCAGCACGACCGGCATGCCCGCAGTGGAGATCAGCCGGGCGGCGCGGTCGAGAAGCTCCGTTGAGACCCGGTGGCACTCGAAGGTATCGCCCGCCAGCACCACCACGTCCGCTCCAAGACGCTGCGCCGCCGCCAATACGGCCGCAAGCCCTGCCGTGCCGTCGCCGCCGTGCAGCCGCGCCGTGTAGTCCTGGTCCATGTGCAGATCGGAGCTGTGAACGACGACAACATCCTTGCCCGCCACCAGCAGATCGCGTGCCATCGCCTGCCGCCCGCCCTCGCTGTTCCGCAAATCGTTCCAATCACAGCGGCAGATTGTCGTGCTTTCGCACCGGTACTTCCACCCGTTTGCCCCGCAGCATGGCAAGGGCTCGCGCGACGCGTGGGCGTGTTGCGTGCGGCATGATCACGTCGTCGATATAGCCGCGTTCCGCTGCGACGAATGGCGACAGGAAGCGATCCTCGTACTCCCGGGTGCGGGCTGCGGTCTTCTCGCGGTCGCCGATGTCGGCACGGAAGATGATCTCCACGGCGCCCTTTGCACCCATCACCGCGATCTGCGCGGTGGGCCATGCGTAGTTCACGTCGCCGCCTACATGTTTCGAGGCCATCACGTCATAGGCGCCCCCGAACGCCTTGCGGGTTATCACGGTGACGAGCGGAACGGTGCACTGGCTGTAAGCAAACAGCAGCTTGGCGCCGTGCTTGATCAGCCCGCCGTATTCCTGGTTAGTGCCCGGCAGAAAGCCCGGCACGTCGACGAAAGTTACGATCGGAATGCCGAATGCGTCGCAGAAGCGCACAAAACGCGCGGCCTTGCGCGAGGCATCGATGTCCAGGACGCCGGCGAGCACCATCGGCTGGTTTGCGACAAATCCCACGCTGCGTCCTGCGATGCGACCCAATCCGATCACGATATTTTTCGCAAATGCATCCTGCAGCTCGAAGAAGTCGCCTTCATCGACCACCTTGAGTATCAGCTCCCGAATGTCATAGGGCCGGTTCGGATTGCCGGGCACGAGCGTGTCGAGCGATTTCTCCTCACGCTCGATGTCGTCGTAGCACGGCCATTCCGGCACGCCGGTCTCATTGTTGGCGGGGAGAAAATCGAGAAGCCGGCGCATCTGCAGCAGGCATTCGACGTCATTGTCGTAGGAGCCGTCAGCAATGCCGGATTTTGCGGCGTGCACGGACGCGCCGCCCAGCTCTTCGGCCGTCACCACCTCGTTGGTCACTGTCTTGACCACATCCGGACCGGTCACGAACATGTAGCTTGTCTCGCGCACCATGAAGATGAAATCGGTCATGGCCGGCGAGTACACATCGCCCCCGGCGCACGGACCCATGATGACCGAAATCTGCGGGATCACCCCCGAGGCAAGCACGTTGCGCTTGAACACCTCGCCGTAGCCGCCGAGCGCAGCGACGCCCTCTTGAATGCGGGCGCCTCCTGCATCGAACAGGCCAATGACGGGTGCGCGCGCCTTCATGGCCATGTCCTGGATCTTGATGATCTTCTGGGCGTGCGCCTCGGAAAGCGAGCCGCCGAACACGGTGAAATCCTTCGCGAAGGCAAAGACCGTGCGTCCGTTGACAGTGCCCCACCCGGTGACCACGCCATCTCCGGGAATCCTGCTCTTCTCCATGCCGAACTCAGCCGAGCGGTGCTCGACAAACATGTCGAATTCCTCGAAGGAGCCTTTGTCGGTGAGGAGCTCGAGGCGTTCGCGCGCCGTGAGCTTGCCGCGCTGATGCTGCGCCGCGATGCGCGCCGCGCCGCCGCCGGCGCGCGCGCGTTCACGGCGCTCCTCGAGCTTTTCCAGGATATCTTTCATGCGCTGCCCTGTCCGTGCGTGCGGAGGAAAATCCATAGCACGCACGGGCATTTGAGGGTAAGCTTTGCGGCCTTTCCTCCGCCTGGGGGCATTCGAGGGAACAAGACATGTTGTATGCGTTTCGCGCCTGTGCAGGAGCATTCGCTCTCGTGATCGCAGCCATGGCGCCTGCGGCGGGGCAATTTCCCCCGGGGCCCGATGATCAGACCGGCCAACCTGGCGCTGCGCCTCAGGGCAGGAAATCGCCTCCCCCGGCAGCCGGTCCCAGTATCAACGGAAGCTGGAGCGGAGAGCTTACCCAGGTGGGCAGTCAAACACCCTACCGATTCGAGCTCGCAATCAACGCCGGTAAAGCAGAGACAAGATATCCGGACCTTGACTGCACCGGGAAGCTCACGCGCGTCGGCGGGTCGAAATCCTACACTTTTTTTGTCGAGGTCATCACCAAGGGGCAGGCCGACAAGGGTGGCCGCTGTCCCGACGGAACCATCACGGTGGCACGACAAGGCGACGAGCTCGCTCTCGGGTGGTTTGGGAGCGTGCAGGGAAATACCATCGTGGCCTACGGGACATTGAGAAAGAAATGATCGCAGACCCAGAGCAGGGTTGAGAATGCTCTAAGGACGATACTTTCCGTCAGCAAAAGGCGCGCAACACTTCCGCCGCCGCCTGCATTTCCACGAAGCGGCAGGCGCGGCGCTCCATGGCAAGCTCGTCACGGCCCCACTGCTCCATGTTCCAGTCCTCGTCGACATGCGCGGCCGACCAGGCCTGCGCAAGCGACATGACCCTGCTCGCGAGGGCAAGCGCGATAAGCGCTGACCCGGTCAGCGTGGTGATCGCATGGACCGCTCCAAGCTGCCAGGGGTCGCGGGGGATGGCATTGCGCGCGGCATGCAACGCTTGCGGTGATTGGGCGACATGCGTCATTTCATGCGCTACGCGCAAGCGAGCGCCCAGTGCCGCCTGCGACCAGTCCAGCACCGGATCCCACGCTGCGGCTTGCCGTTCGACCAGACCTTGCGGGTGACCGGCGCGATAGAGCACGAGGTCGCAGCCGAGATAGCTCTCCACCTGCGCCGCGACCTGTGGCAGCGAACGATCCACGCCGTCGATGATGGTGTTGGCCAGCCTGCTCAGCGGCATGCTGGAAGGGTCGATGACATCGCGCTGTGCCTCCCATTCGGCGGCAAGTGCCGCGGCCAAGGCCTGCTTGGGCGCAGCGAGCGGCCGGCGTCCCGGAGTCTGCGCCACGCGGCCATCAAGCGCGACGCGGAACTCACCTGCGCCGGTCTCGACCGTAACCTGATTGTAAACCCGCCGACGCAATTGCGGCCGCATGGCGCGTCGGGCCGCTTCGGTCGCATCGGGTGGCTGATTTGGAAGAAACGCTCCCTCGAGCAGATCGCGCATGCGCCTCAACATGGTCGGCGGCCGCTATCGTTGCAACCCACGAGGCGGCTCGCCCCTGTCGATCCCGTAGCCCAAGTTGAGCGGCAAGCGAGGCCCGGGTCGTCCCGGATTGCGTTGCACGCAATCCGGGCTGCGAATGACGACATGCAGCTGCGCCAGAATTTGGCCTCAGTGGCTCGTCATCACGAGCCCCCTGCGGAGGATACCCCTCGCATATCTCCCATTTCCCTCTCGCATGTCGTTCTTGCATCGCAGCATCAGCAATCGGCAAAATAGCTTGTATTTTTCAAAAGGTTACACATGTTATTTGCATGCCACCACGAACCTGGAGCGAGCTGGTGTCGTTGTCCGGAAGCACCGCACGGATTGTTGAAGGTTAATGAGGTAAATCGCTGGTATGACGAACGTATCGGTGGAATTCCGAGGGGGGCTCCACTAGTATCCGCGCCGGATTCGGCCCCAGCTCTTGCAGCGGGAGCGCCGGACTTGGCCGACGCAGGTTCGTGCCGGGGGGAAAACAAGAAGGCGAAGCCGGCGTACGCGCAGAGAAGTAGATGAAACCCACCGACATTTCGGCCCCCGACTATTTCCACAAGGTCGTGGATTGTCAGTGGGCTTGCCCGGCTCACACGCCGGTTCCCGAATATATCCGATTGATCGCAGCCGGCCGCTACAGCGATGCCTACATGGTCAATTGGAAGTCGAATGTGTTTCCCGGCATTCTCGGGCGCACGTGCGATCGGCCATGCGAGCCGGCCTGCCGGCGCGGACGCGTTGAGAAGGACCCGGTTGCGATCTGCCGTCTCAAGCGCGTCGCCGCCGACTTCAAAGACGACATCCGCAGCCGCCTGCCGCGTCCCGCGACCGTCAAGAACGGCAAACGCATCGCGCTCGTGGGCGGCGGACCCGCGTCGCTCACCGTAGCGCGCGACCTTGCTCCGCTTGGCTATCATTGCGTCGTCTTCGACCAAGATCCGAAGGCAGGCGGCATGATCCGCACGCAGATCCCCAGATTCCGCCTGCCGGAGTCCATTATCGACGAGGAATGCAATTATATCCTCGACTTGGGAATCGAGTTTCGCGGCGGCACACGCATCGAGAGCCTCAAATCGCTGCTTGCCGGGGACTGGGACGCGATCTTCGTCGGTTCGGGCGCCCCGCGCGGTCGTGACCTCGATATCCCGGGCCGCAAGGAAGCCGCTGCCAACATCCATATCGGAATCGATTGGCTGTCCTCGGTCTCCTTCGGGCACGTCACCAAGATCGGCAGGCGGGTCATCGTGCTTGGCGGCGGCAACACCGCCATGGACTGCTGCCGGTCCTCCCGCCGGCTCGGCGGGCAGGACGTCAAGGTGATCGTGCGCTCCGGTTTCGACGAGATGAAGGCGTCTCCGTGGGAGAAGGAGGACGCCCTGCACGAGGACATCCCGATCCTCAATTTCCTGGTGCCGAAGGCGTTCACCCACGAGAGCGGCCGTCTCACCGGCGTGGTGTTCGAGAAGGTCAGGGCCGAATACGATGCAAAGGGCCGGCGCAGCCTTGTTCCAGCCGGCGAGCCCGACCAGCATGTGCCATGCGATGACGTGCTGGTTGCCGTCGGCCAGGAGAATGCGTTCCCCTGGATCGAGCGCGATATCGGGATCGAGTTCGACAAGTGGGACATGCCCAAGGTCGATGCCAGGACCATGGCCTCGACCCATCACAAGGTGTTCTTCGGCGGCGATGCTGCGTTCGGGCCCAAGAACATCATCTGGGCGGTGGCGCACGGGCACGATGCGGCGCTGTCCATCGACAAGCTGTGCTCCGGCACCGACATCAATGATCGTCCCGCGCCTATGGTCGAGATCATCAGCCAGAAGATGGGCATCCACGAATGGAGCTATGACAACGACATAGCTCCGGACCGGCGCTACCGGGTTCCGCTGCGCGACAAGGTGATTGCGCTGCGCGACATCAAGGCCGAGGTCGAGCTCGGCTACGATCTCGATCTCGCGCTCAAGGAGGCGCATCGCTGTCTCAATTGCGACGTGCAGACCATCTTCACCTCATCGCTCTGCATCGAATGCGATGCCTGCGTCGACATCTGTCCGATGGACTGCATCACGTTTACCGCGAACGGCGAGGAGGCCGATCTGCGCACGCGGCTGAAGGCGCCGGCCAGCAACGCGACGCAAGATCTATACGTTGCCAACGATCTCAAGACCGGCCGCGTCATGGTGAAAGACGAGGATGTGTGCCTGCACTGCGGGCTTTGTGCCGAGCGCTGCCCGACCGGTGCCTGGGACATGAAAAAATATCTTATCGACATGACTCATGCGGATGACCTATGCCGAGTAGCAGCCCGATCAGCAGCGTAAACGACTTCGTCATTCGATTCGCCAACGTAAACGGATCGGGCTCCGCCAGCGCCAACGAGCTGTTTGCGCGCGCTATCCTGCGCATGGGCGTGCCGGTGGCGCCGCGCAACATATTTCCGTCCAACATCCAGGGCCTGCCGACTTGGTACGAGGTGCGCGTCTCCGAAGCTGGCCACCTCGGTGCTCGCGGCGGCACCGATTTCATGGTCGCGATGAACCCGCAGACCTGGGACAAGGATGTCGCCATCATCGAGCCCGGCGGCTATCTGCTGTATGACAGCACCAGACCGATGCCGCGGGCGAAATTCCGCGACGACATTACGATCATCGGGGTGCCGCTTACCGAAATCTGCAACCGCGAATACAGCGACCCGCGACAGCGCCAGCTCTTCAAGAACATCATCTATGTCGGCGTCCTCTCCGCTCTTATCGAGATCGATGTCGGGGTGATCGAGCAGCTCATCGGCGAGCAGTTCAAGTCGAAGGAGAAACTGATCGGGGCCAACGTGCATGCGCTCCACCTCGGTCGCGACTGGGCGCTGAGGAACCTCGACTGCCCGATCGGCTTGCGGTTGCGCCGGGCAGACTGCGTGGGCGACCGCATCTTCATCGAGGGCAACTCGGCGGCAGCGCTGGGGGCAGTCTATGGCGGGGCCACCGTATGTGCCTGGTACCCGATCACGCCGTCGTCCTCGCTGGCCGACGCTTTTACCGGGCATTGCCGACGCCTGCGCGTCGATCCGGTGACAAAAAAGAGCAAGGTTGCGATCCTACAGGCCGAGGACGAGCTTGCCTCGATCGGCATGGTGATCGGCGCCGCCTGGAACGGCGCGCGCGCCTTCACCGCAACCTCGGGTCCCGGCATTTCGCTGATGCAGGAATTCCTCGGGCTTGCCTATTTCGCCGAAATTCCCGCAGTGATATTCGACGTGCAGCGTGCAGGTCCCTCGACCGGCATGCCGACCCGAACGCAGCAATGCGATCTGATTTCGTGCGCCTATGCGTCGCATGGCGACACCAAGCACGTGCTGCTGTTTCCGGAGGACCCGGCCGAGTCCTTCGAGTTCGCGGCGGGCGCGTTCGACCTCGCTGACCGCCTGCAGACGCCGGTGTTCGTGATGCTCGACCTGGACATCGGCATGAACCATCGCCTGTGCCGCCCATTGCGCTGGGACGACAGCCGCAAATACGACCGCGGCAAGCTGATGACGCAGGCCGATCTCGATGCCGGCAAGGACTTCGGCCGCTATCTCGATGTCGATGGCGACGGCATCCCATACCGCACCTTGCCGGGCACCCACCCCAGCAAGGGCGCCTTCTTCACCCGCGGCACCTCACGCGACCGCTATGCGCGCTATACCGAAGAGGGCGCGGCCTATGCCGACAACATGCAGCGCCTCATCCGCAAGTTCGAGACCGCCAAGGATCTCGTGCCGCGGCCGCTGCAAGCCAATGCCGGCAAATCGACCAAATACGGCGTCATCTACTACGGATCGACCTCCCCGGCGATGGACGAGGCGATCCATCTGATCGAAGCCCGGGGTCTCTCGCTCGACCGCCTGCGCGTGCGTGCCTTTCCGTTCCACTCGAGCGTCACCAGCTTCATCGGCGACCATGATTTCGTGTTCGTGGTCGAGCAGAACCGCGATGCGCAGCTTCGCTCCCTGATTGTCAACGAATGCGGCATCGACCCGATCCGGCTGGTGCCGATCCTGCATTATGACGGTACTCCGATCACCGCGCGCTTCATTGCGCGGGCAATCGTTGAGCATCTCGACGCACTCAAAGTGACCCCGCTGCGCAAGGTCGTATCATGACCTACATTGCCAAACCGAAGTTCCATCATCCGGCGCTGCCGAAGAATGCGCTCGGATACACGCATCGCGACTACGAGGGGTCGGTGTCCACGCTGTGCGCGGGCTGCGGGCACGATTCCATCTCGGGTGCGATCATCGAGGCCTGTTTCGAGCTCGATATCGCGCCACATCGCGTCGCCAAGCTTTCCGGGATCGGCTGCTCGTCCAAGACCCCGACCTACTTCCTGGGCAATTCGCACGGGTTCAACTCGGTGCACGGGCGCATGCCTTCGGTGCTTACCGGAGCAAACCTTGCCAATCGCGATCTCATCTATCTCGGCGTGTCGGGCGACGGCGATTCCGCCTCGATCGGGCTCGGCCAATTTGCGCACGCGCTGCGACGCGGCGTCAACATGGTCTACATCGTCGAGAACAACGGCGTGTATGGCCTCACCAAGGGTCAATTCTCGGCCACCGCCGACCGCGGCTCGAAATCGAAACGCGGCCTGACCAATACCGACAATGCCATCGATCTGGTCGCAATGGCGCTGCAGCTGGGCGCCACCTTCGTCGCGCGCTCGTTCTCCGGCGACAAGGCCCAGCTGGTTCCGCTGATCAAGGCCGCGATCGAGCACCAGGGCGCCGCCTTCCTGGACGTGATCTCGCCTTGCGTTGCATTCAACAATCACGCGGGATCGACCAAGAGCTTTGACTACGTGCGTGAGCACAATGAGGCGGTGAACCGGCTGGACTTCATCACCGGCCGCGCGCCCATCACCGTGACCTATGAGCCGGGCTCGGTCGAAGTGGTCGAGCAGCACGACGGGACGAAGCTCATGCTCAAGAAGGTCGCCGCCGACTACAGTCCGCATGACCGCGTGGGCGCGATGGGCTTTCTTGCGCGCCACGCGGCGCTCGGACAGATCGTGACCGGGCTCCTTTACGTCGACCGCGAGCCGGAAGACCTGCACCGCCTCTTCAACACGGTCGACGTTCCCCTCAATACCCTGTCCGAGAAAGACCTTTGCCCCGGGGCAGCGGCGCTCGACAGGATCAATGCGAGCTTGCGGTAGCGGCGACTTACATCTTGCTCCGGTCAGAACTCCTCCTTCGAACAGCTCTGTCCGCCAGCAGAGGCGAATGCTCGCCGCATGCAAATCCCACCTAGTGTCTGCTAACTGAAGAGAACCGGCCGTTGATTTTGCCGGTGCGGTAATCTCGGGTTTTGACCCGAAGCGGCCAATCGGTACTTAAGTTTGCTGTGATGCACAACGCAGCTCCCGCGTGGCCTGATATTGACGTGCTGGTCACTTGGACGGTGGTAGGAGGAACAGCTGCAAAAAATACGTGACTGCGACACCGTGTGTGTTCCTCGCTGTGGGTGCGCCGGTAGACATCGGATTGGTAGCAGGCCTAAACCATCGGGGTGGCAACATGGCAGGCGTTACATTTGAAGCGGCGACCGGAAACATACGCCAAGCGCCTTCAAATTCTAACTGAGATAATAATACCGAATTTAGAACGGGTCGCCGTTCTTCGGACCATCGGCGACCCCAACGTAACCTTTGCAATGAAATCTGTTGAGCGACCGGCTCCAACAGTAAGTATCCCCGGCGGAGCCGGGGGAACTCCCGTTTTAGTTTAGCAGCGATACCTGCCGTTCTTGGTGCAGTTGTAACCGCGGCCATTGGGCCACGCCGAGGCCGAGTCGATCATCGTGACGGCGATTAGCGAACCGATGCCAAGCGTCAGAAAGAGCGCAACCACATACTTCATCTGGACCCTCTTGCCCAAAATTTCAGGCCCACACCATTGTGAGCACTCGGTTATAGCATTACTCTAATGAAGTGTCCATGAACTGGGAATCGTCTAAAGGTTTACACACCTCCTGTACATTTTGTGTGAGCGGAAATTATTTTCGGGCGCGTCCCGCAGTTTTCTCCACGCACATTGCTGCACCTGCTCAGCTCTCCTTGTGGCACTGACCAGCGGTCGTTTGGGCTCAGATTTATGCCCGGTATCGGAGGTGCTGCAGACAGCGCGGGCGGGGCTCGACAGCGCAGGATTTCGGTCGGGCCTCCGTCTGTTGTGGATCAAAGGCGGCGGTCTAACGCGCCGAGGGCAGCAAGTGCGGAGCAAAACGGTTCCCGCCGGCCGTTGCCGTTTGGCTCGAAGCAATGGCCGACGCTCGTTACACCGGGACCAGGGGCCGACCTCGCTCGCGGATATGCAGTAAAGTCTTTCTTTCCGATTCGGAAACCGCTGCCTCCTGCTACGCTTGCTCATATGGAAAGGAAGGAACAATGAAAGCCCATTGCACCGTGGCAATATCAGTGCTGACAGGCATCGCGCTCGGCGCCGCTGCTGTCCAAACACTTCACGCGCAGGCCAAGTCAGCCGTCTACATGATCGCGATCAACGAGGTCAGCAATCAGGAGGGATATGCAAACGAGTACGTTCCACCGGCTCAGCAGTCGGTCAAAGATCATGGTGGGGTATACGTAGCGGCTGGACCCGGAACGCAGGTTACTGGAAATCTGCCAAATGGGCCCGTCATCATCCTGCGTTGGGAGAGCATGGAGGCGCTACAGAGCTGGCATAATTCTCCAGACTTTAAGGCTGCGCTCACGATCGGGCAGAAATACGCGAAATTCAATATTATTGGCGTCAGCGGCATAAGACGGTAGTTGCATCCTTTGGCCTCCACGAAGCTGTTGGTGCTGCCAACGAGGTGATCGAATAGGTCGTTCTTTGCTGCACTGCTGGAATCGCGAGTATTGGTGCGGAAATGCGTGCGCGCCCAACGGCACTGGCTGCGCTGCAGATGCTGATGCCCTGGC
>Ga0306921_10003089_pt1 | contig 16835 bp, 14 predicted proteins | sample sta12Cox44000080_FD_203760 | JGI IMG/M metagenome (GOLD analysis project Ga0306921, IMG submission 203760) | Lab enrichment of tropical soil microbial communities from Luquillo Experimental Forest, Puerto Rico - statoxic.12C.oxic.44.000.080 (v2)... | ecosystem: Environmental > Terrestrial >...
TGCAGGTCGATGAGCCCCGGCGTGACGATGGCGCCGGCCATGTCGCGGACGTCGGTGGCCGCGCCCGCACTCAAGTCCGTGCCGATGCGGGCGACCTTGCCGCCGGCGAAGGCGATGTCGGTCACCTTGTCGAGCCCTTGCGACGGGTCGATCAACTTGCCGCCCTTTAGAACGAGATCGTTCATCGCCTTTCCACCTGCTCGACGTTGCGCACTGCGCCGGTTGAAGCACTGGTGGCGAGCGCGGCATAGGCTCTTAACGCCGCCGAGACCTTGCGATCGCGGTTGGGCTTCCAGGCGTCGCGGTTCTTGGCGTCCATCGCCGCGCGCCGCTTGTCGATCAAGGCCGGCGGCACGGCGAGCGACAGCGACCGGTTGGGGATGTCGATCTCGATCGGATCGCCTGTTTCGATCAGGCCGATGGTGCCGCCCGACGCGGCCTCGGGCGAGATATGACCGACCGACAGGCCCGAGGTGGCGCCGGAGAAGCGCCCGTCGGTGATCAGCGCGCACTTGGTGGCGAGCCCGACCGCCTTCAGCGTGCTGGTGGCGGCCAGCATCTCCTGCATGCCCGGCCCGCCTTTGGGACCTTCGTAGCGGATCACGATCACCTGGCCCGCCGTCACCTTGCCTTCGCGGATACCGCGGGTAGCGTCGTTCTCGCTCTCGAAGATGATCGCCGGGCCACGGAACTTCAGTAACGCTGGGTCGACGCCCGCTGTCTTCACGATGCAGCCGTCGGGCGCCAGGTTGCCGTAGAGCACGGCGAGGCCGCCGTCCTTGCTGTAGGCATGCTCGACGTCGCGGATGCAGCCCTCGGCGCGATCGAGATCGAGGTCGGGCCAGCGCTTGTTTTGCGAGAACGCCTCCTTGGTGCGCACGCCACCCGGCGCGGCGCGATAGAAGGTCTTCACCCCTTCGTCGGCTCCGTTGCCGATGTCCCAGCGCTCGAGTGCGGAGCCCATGGTTTTGGCGTGCACGGTGGCGACGTCGCGATGGATCATGCCCTGGCGGTCGAGGATGCCGAGCAGGGCCATCACGCCGCCGGCGCGATGCACGTCCTCGACATGCCACAGCGGCGAGGAGGGCGAGAGCTTGGAGAGATGCGGCGTGACGCGGCTCAGCCGGTCGATGTCCTTCATGGTGAACGGCACCTCGCCCTCGAAGGCGGCGGCCAGCAGATGCAGCACGGTGTTGGTCGAGCCGCCCATGGCGATGTCGAGCCGCATGGCGTTCTCGAACGCCTTGAAGTTGGCGATCGAGCGCGGCAGCACGCTGTGGTCCTTCTGCAGGTAACGGCGCTTGGTCATGTCGACGATGCGCCGGCCGGCCTCGAGGAAGAGCTCGCGGCGGTCGGCATGCGTCGCCACCACCGTGCCGTTGCCGGGCAGCGACAGGCCGAGCGCTTCGGTCAGGCAGTTCATCGAATTGGCGGTGAACATGCCGGCGCACGAGCCGCAGGTCGGGCAGGCCGAGCGCTCGAAGTTGGCGACGTCCTCCTCGGTCGATTCGGGCTTGTAGCCCACCACCATGGCGTCGACCGCGTCGATGCGAATCTCCTTGCCCTGCCAGGTGACCTTGCCGGCTTCCATCGGGCCGCCCGACACGAACACCGCCGGCAAGTTGAGCCGCATCGCCGCCATCAGCATGCCGGGCGTGATCTTGTCGCAATTGGAGATGCAGACCATGGCGTCGGCGCGGTGCGCATTCACCATGTACTCGATCGAATCGGCGATCAGGTCGCGTGACGGCAGCGAATAGAGCATGCCGTCGTGGCCCATCGCGATGCCGTCATCGACGGCAATGGTGTTGAATTCCTTGGCGACGCCGCCGGCCCGCTCGATCTCGCGCGCCACCATCTGGCCGAGGTCCTTGAGATGGACGTGGCCGGGCACGAACTCCACGAACGAGTTCACCACGGCGATGATCGGCTTTTCGAAATCCTCGTCGGTCATGCCGGTGGCGCGCCACAGCGCGCGCGAGGCCAGCGCCCGCTTGCCTTCGTGGGTCCTGGACGAACGATACGCACCCATCAGTCGTTTCCTCTAGATGTTGTGTCTGGCGAATAAAATAATGGGAAAATACGGGGGGCCGGACTACGCGTTGTGGTTTGTGTTGGTCCCTCGGAATCCCTCAATCGCAGGCATTATAAGCCCACCGCCGCCCGCCGGACGAATTTGGTCATTAGAAGTTCGCGCGGCTCTTCTTCATCGCCCGCGCCAGCGTTCCGGCGCGCGGCAGGGCGACCGCCTCCAGGCCCAGCCAGTCGGCCATCAAGCGGAGCTCTTCGCGCAACGGGCCTGCCACATCGCGCGTCTCGGCGCCGGCTTCGAGATGGGCGGCATGGACCAGCAGGCGGCTCGCCGCCCGGTCGGCCTTGAGGTCGACACGCGCCACCAGCTTGTCGTCGAGCAGGAAGGGCAGCACATAGTAGCCGTGCTTGCGCTTGGCGATGGGCGTGTAGATCTCGATGCGATAGTGGAAGTCGAACATCCGTTCGGTGCGCTCGCGCTCCCAGATCAGCGGATCGAACGGGGCGAGCAGGGCGCGCGTCTCGATCTTGCGCGGCCAGCGCGCCGCTGGATCGAGATAGGCCGGATTCTTCCAGCCTTCGACCGCGACCGGCACGAGTTCGCCGGCCTCGACGAGCTCGGCCAGCCGGGCCTTGGCGTCGGCGACGCCCAGACGAAAATAGTCGCGCAGGTCGAATTCGGTGCCGACGCCGAGGGCGCGGGCCGACAAGCGCAATAGCTCGCGCTGCGCCTCCTCGGGCGACGGCGTCGGGAGTGCAAGCACCGACGCCGGCAGCACGCGCTCAGTGAGGTCATAGACGCGCTCGAAGGCGCCGCGCCGAGTCGCCGTCGTCACTTCGCCGGCGAAGAACAGCCATTCCATGGCGTACTTGGCGTCGCTCCAGCCCCACCATGGCCCTTTCTTGCGCGTGCCGTTCTCGAGGTCGGAGGCGGCGAGCGGGCCGCGATCGTGGAGCTGCCGGCGCACCTCGTCGATGAACCTGGCCTTCTGGCGCGCGAACAGGAGGAACTTGCCCTTGCCGCCGCTCGCCTCGCGCATCCGCTGCATCTTCCAGCGCCACAGCGGGTGGGCGGTGAGCGGCAGCAGCGAGGCCTCGTGTGCCCAGAACTCGAACAGGCCGCGCCGGCTCTTGCGGCCCCAGGCGAGCTGGTCGAGATGAGCGCTGTCGTAGTTGCCGAGCCGCGAGAACAGCGGCAGGTAGTGCGCGCGGGTGAGCACGTTGACCGAGTCGATCTGCAACAGGCCGAGCCGGTCGATGGCGCGTCGCACGTGGCCGAGGTTGGTTGCGCCGTCGGGTCGCTCGGCGGCAAAGCCTTGCGCGGCAAGCGCGATGCGTCGGGCGGCCGAAGCCGAAATCTTCGTGGGACGTCTCAACTCAGGCCGCGTACAGGGAAATCGGGCTGTCGAAACCCTTGAGCTGGTATTCGCTGGCCGCCGCCGGCCACGACAGCGCCGGTGTGCGGTCGTGCACTTCCTCGGTCACGAGGATCTGTCCGGGCGCCGCGGCCGCCTGGGCGCGCGCCGCGCGGTTGACGACCGTGCCGATCGCCGTCAGGTCGCGATGGGTGTGGCCGAATTCGCCGAATGCCACGCTGCCGGAATCGATGCCGACGCCGACCCCGAGCTCCCTTTGGTCAAGGCCGTGCGTGGCCGCGAACTCGGCGAACTTCGTCCGGCAGCTCGCCTGCAGGTCGAGCGCGGCCTGGACGGCCTGTTCGGCGTGATCGTCGGGATGCCGGATCGGGAAGTTGAAAACCGCCATCACGGCGTCGCCGATGGTCTTGTTCAGAAGTCCGTCGTGGTCCCAGATGGCCTCGCCGCAGGCGTCGTAGAAGGTGTCGAGAAGCGCCGCCATGGTTTGTGGCGGCAGGTTACGCGTCAGGTTGGTGTAGCCGCGCAGATCGGCGAAGAAGACCGTGGCGTCGATCGTGACGTTGCGGGCGCGCATGACCTTGGTGAAGGCGATCTCGCAGAACGTGCAGGTGTTGGGGTTCATCCGGCTCGGCCTGAGGCCGAACATCCGGAACGGAATGGAAGCAACGCCGCGAAGGGCCACAGGCACTTTCAAATTCTGCCAACAGCCCACGCAGAGCAAGGACGGAGGGCGCGCCATGCCGTCATTGTCGCTCTGTCCGGACGGAATGCACGTGAAAATCATCACACACCGCGCCGGGGACATTTCCCCCGTCAGGCGCCCTGCCTAGCATGGTACCCTGTCCAAACATGTCACTAGAGAGCGATCTCTATGCCCCGGTGAAGGCGTTGCTCGAGGGCCAGGGATACAACGTCAAGGGCGAGGTGCGGGGCTGCGACGTGGTCGGCGTGCGCGGCGGCGAGCCGCCGGTGATCGTCGAGCTCAAGCGGGCCTTCGGGCTTGCCCTGGTCCTGCAGGGGGTCGACCGGCTGGCGCTCTCGGATGCGGTCTATCTCGCGGTCGGCGCCTGGCCCAAGAACCTGCGCAATGTGAGGAAGCTCTGCCGCCGGCTGGGCCTCGGGCTGATCGTGGTGGTCAAGGAGCGCGCCGATGTGGTGCTCGACCCCGCGCCCTATGCGCCGCGCAAGAACAAGCGCAAGTCGGGCCGCCTGTTGGGCGAACATGCGCGCCGGGTCGGCGACCCCAACCGCGGCGGTTCCAGCACCAAGGTGCCGCTGATGACGGCCTATCGCCAGGCCGCGCTGCGCTGCGCCGCCTCGCTGGCCGTCAACGGGCCGATGAAAGTGGCGGCCCTGCGTACGGCGTGCGACGCGCCCAACGCCGCCGCGATCCTGCGCGACGACTTCTATGGCTGGTTCGAACGCGTCGAGCGCGGCGTCTATGCGCTGACCCCCAAGGGACGGCGCGGGCTCGAGCAGCACAACGCCAAGGCCGCCTGAGGATGCTGATCGCCCAGCTCAGCGACCCGCATGTGCGACCCGAGGGCGTGCTCTATCAAGACGTGGTCGATTCGAACGCCATGTTCGCCAGGGCGATCGCCCATCTCAACGAGCTTGATCCGCGGCCGGACCTGGTATTGCTGAGCGGCGATCTCGTCGACAAGGGCGAAGCCGCCGAATACGCCCAATTGCGCAAGCTGCTCGCCGGGCTCGCCATGCCCGCGCTGGTCATCCCGGGCAATCACGACGACCGCGACGCCTTTCGCCGCGCCTTTGGCGATCATGCCTATCTGCCGCTGAGCGGTCCCATGCACTATGTCGCGGGTGGCCATGGCGCGGTCCGCATCGTTGCCCTCGATGTCACCGTGCCCGGCCTGCATCACGGCGACATCGACGAGGAAGCGATGCGGTGGCTCGATGGCGCGCTGTCGGCCGAGCCGCGGCGGCCGACGATCCTGATGATGCATCAGCCGCCGTTCGATTGCGGCGTGCCCTATCTCGACGCCTATCATTGCCGCAACGGTAAGCGGCTTGCGAAAGTCGTCGCGCGGCATCCGGCCGTCGAGCGCATCGTCTGCGGCCACGTCCACCGCTTCATGCAGCTGCGCTTTGGCGGCACGGTGCTGTGCACCGCACCGTCGACGACGACGGCGATCGCCCTTCGGCTGCGGCCCGACGCCAAGCCTGCCTCGCATATCGAGCCGCCGGCCTGCCTGCTGCACCACTGGCGACCGGAGGTCGGGCTGGTCACGCATCTCAGCCCGATCGGGAGCTTTCCCGGCCCCTATGCGTTTGCCTGACGAGACAACGGCATGCACAAGCTCGAGATCGTCCATCGCACGCGCTACGACTACGCCGAACCGGTGACGCTGGGCGACTACCGGCTGATGTTCCGGCCGCGCGACAGCCATGACCTCAGGCTGCTCGCCACCAATCTAGTGATCGAGCCCGCCGCGCAGGTGCGCTGGATCTTCGATGCGTTCGGCAATTCCATCGCCATCGCCTCGTTCGGCGAGGAGCCGGTGAAGACGCTGGAGCTCTTGAGCACCATCCAGCTCGAGCATTACGGCGTGCCGCCCGATGTGCCGACGATCGAGGACTATGCCCGCAAGCTGCCGTTCGCCTATCTCGCGGAGGAGGCGCCCGACCTCGCGCGCTACCTCGAGCGCCACTATCCCGATCCCAACGCAACCGTCAGCACCTGGGCGCGCCAGTTCCTGGAAGGCGAGGGTGGCGACGAGACCTTCACCGCGCTGTCGCGCATGTGCAAGGGCATCCAGGAGACGCTGACCTACGCCATGCGCTTCGAGGTCGGCACGCAGCCGCCGGCGACCACGCTCGAGGCCGGCGGTGGCACCTGCCGCGACTACGCCCTCCTGATGATGGAGGGCGCGCGAGCGCTCGGCCTCGCGGCGCGCTTCATCACCGGCTACCTCTACGATCCGGCGACCGACAACCCGGACGCGGCCAAGCCCGGCCAACCATCGCAGCCGCATGCGTGGATGGAGGTCTATTTGCCGGGGGCGGGCTGGGTCGAGTTCGATCCGACCAACGGCATCATCGGCTCGGAGCGGCTGGTCCGCGTCGCCGTCGGCCGCGATCCCGAACAGGCCATGCCGATCAAGGGAACCTTCACCGGCGCGGCGGGTGTCGGCATCACCGCGCATGTCGATGTGCAAGTGCACATGATGGAGAGCGCCGCGCCGGCGACTGTTGCCTGAGCTCGGCGCAAATTGCAGTGTAGTGAAGGGGGGAAGGTCTTTGACATCGGGCAATGACGGCGGATAGAGGACTGCCGCGTCGCTCTCGGGGGAAACGTCTCTGTCGCTTGTGCTGAACTGGTTGCTGCGCGTGCTGATGGCGATGGGCGGTGCCGCGCTCGCCGTCGTGGCGTGGCCGGTGGCGTGGGGCGCCTGGGAGGCGCAGAAGGCCGACGCGGTCGTCGCCGACCTGCGCTTCGGCCGCCCGCTCGACGCGGCGGCGGTGGCGGCCGGTATCTCTGCACTCAATGCCTCGATCGCCGACGATCCGGTGGCGCGCCATTACCTCGATCGGTCCGAGCTGCTGGCCGGCGCCGCCCTGACCAAAGGCTTGAACCTGCCCGATGCAGATCGCGATGCCCTTCTGCGCCGCGCCCAGTCGGATCTGCAACGCGGCCTCGCCAACGCACCGGTACGCGGCATCGACTGGCTGCGCCTGGCGGTCACGCGCGAGGTGCTGGATGGCGCATCTCGCAACGTGCTGCCGCCGCTGTTCATGTCGATCGAAACCGCGCCGCTCATCAAGCAGCTCTGGCGGACGAGGCTGCGGGTGATCCTCGACGTCTGGCCTTATCTCGACGACCAGCAGCGCAGCCGCCTCGCCGACTACTTCGTCATGACTTGGCGGTTGGCCAGGGACCGGCCGGCGCTGATGTCGGAGACCTTCCGGCCGGGTCTGATGGCGGAGATCTACGCGCCGGCCGACGAGCTGATCGTGCGCTATTTCCTGCGCAACGAACCGGGCGCCCAAGAGGAACTGACGAAATGGCTCGAGGCGTATCGCAAGAAGTGAGCGACGAGCCCGACCGCGGCGACTGGCGGGATCATCCCCTGGTGCGCCTGGTGTTCGCCTTGCCGCAAGGAGTCGTCCTCGCCGCGTTCCTGTTGCTCCTGGTGGTGGCACCGCTGCCGCTCGGCGCCAACCGCGACTGGGCATGGGCGCCGATGGCGGTGATCGTGGGAGGCATCGCCGTCGCCTGCGTTGTTACCACGATCGGCAGCGACGGCTGGCGGGTGCCGTTCGACGAACGCGCGCCGCTGGTGGCGCTGATCGCCTGCTTCGTGCTGATGGTTGGTGTCGGATTGCTGCAGATGACGACGCTTTCGTCGTCCGCCGGGAGCGCGCCGTATTACGCCCAGGCCGCCGACATCCTGGGCCGCGCCCATGACGTCGTGGCAAGCCTGGCGGTCGATGCCTCGCGCAACACGCTGCTGAAGTGCGTGGCGTGCGGGTTGATTTTCGTGATCGCCCGCTTGCTGTTCTTCCGCCCGAGCCGGGCTCGTCTGCTCATGCTGTCGTTCGTGGCCAGCGGCATAGTGGTGGCGGGTTATGCGCTCTTCGTGCAACGCTCGACGGGTTACTGCTACGTCGGCAGCTTCCTCAAGAAGCAAACCGAGTATGCATCGCACGACAGCTGCCTGATGTCGGGCACCTTCGTCAGCTCCAACAACTTCGGCGCCTTCTGCGGCATGGCCCTGGTGACGGTGATCGCCCTGATGTTCGTCGAGCCGCGCCGTCGTCGCGACTTCTATGAGGATGAGGCGGCCGAAGGAGCCGCGCGCTTCCTGAACTGGATTACCGGTACCCGTCTCGCGCTGATCGCTTTGTCCTTCCTCTTCATCGGCTGCCTGATGATCTCCGGCTCGCGCGCCGGCTTTGCCGCGACCGTCGCCGGCGTCGCCGCGCTGGTCTTCCTGATGATGCGCGAGCGCCTTAGGACGCGCGGCCAGGTCGGTCGGGCGGTGCTGGTCGGCGCCGCCGTCGCGGTCATGATCGGCCTGATCGCCGGCGGCTCGCTGATGCGCAAGGTCTCGAATCTGGAGCAGGGCGAGACGTTCGACCGCGCCGTCATCTGGCGCGGGGCGGCCAACGCCATCCGGGATTCACCGTGGTGGGGCTGGGGCCTCGGCTCCTTCGCCGACATCTACGCCGTGTATCAGCCGAAGGAGATCATCCAGCCCAACGACAAGGCGCATTCGACGCCGCTCGAGACCGTGGTCGAACTGGGCATCCCGGGTGCCGTGCCGGCCTGGCTGGTGGTCCTGATTCCGTGGGCCGTGTGCTTGCGCGGAGCCTGGCGCCGCCATCGGCATCGTTATCTGCCGGCCGCGGCGTTTGCGGTTTCTGCAGTGGCCATTTTACATTCCACGATCGATTTCAGCTTGCAGATCCCCGCGATCGGCTTCGTGGTGGCGGCCTTCCTCGGTATGGGCTGGACGCACGCCTTTTCGCGCAGCTGACGCCGCCCGAACGCCACGTCCCTGGCTGCGTCAAAGTATACTATATGCACCTTTAGTGCAGTTAGTATATATCAGTGCGTGGGTTGAGGTCGGAGTGGCCTTACAGTCCGGGGAGCGCCAGGGCGCTGGCGTCGCAAGGCCGTCCGTTTAAGGGGAGCGTCGAGCTTGCCAAGAGCCATGCCAGTGGAGGCGGCGCCGCCAGGGGGCCCGCCCGGTATCCGTTCGGCTCCCGAGAGGTTTCTCGAGACCTGGCTCGACGCCATGGGCGGGTTCCTGTTCTGCGTCATCCTGCCGATCCCGATCTACGCGACGGGTGAGCCGTTTGCCGCCGGCATCGGCGCCATGGAGCAGACCATCCTGGCGACCGCGGTCGCCTATGTGATCGTCTGGTACTGCGGCCGGCGGCTGGAGGCGTTTCCGCGCGCCACCCTGCAAGGCAACATCGGCTACGTCGCGCCGGTCGCGGCGATTGCCTACGCGACGATTGCTGTCCTGCTGCTCCTGCTGCGCTCCGACTACTCGCGCGTACAGCTCTTCGGCAGCGGCTTCCTGGCCATCCTGTGGATGGCCTTCGTCGGCCAGCTGAAGGCGCGCTACCTCGTCCGCAACTACGCCGTCGTGCCCTCGAACCTGGTCGAGTCGATGCCGGGTTTGCCGACCTGCCATTGGCTCGCCTTCGAGGAGGTCGAGCGTGACGGCATCCGTGTCGATGCGATCGTGGCCGACCTTGGTCAGAATCTCAGCCAGCGCCAGGTCTCGTCGTTGGCAAGTGCGGCGATCGCCGGCGTGCCGGTGCTTGACCGGCGTTACATCGTCGAGACCATGACCGGCCGTACGCCGCTCGGCGGCCTCACGCCCAACGAGTTCGGCGCTCTGCTGCCGTCGCGGCAATATCTCGTGGTGCGCCGCTCGGTCGAGTTGCTGCTGACGGTGCTGTTCGTTCCGATCTTCCTGCCGCTCTTGGCGCTGGTCGCGCTGGTGATTCGCCTCGACAGCGCCGGGCCGATCTTCTTCATCCAGACCCGCATCGGTCGGCGCGGCCGCAGCTTCCGCATGATCAAGTTCCGCACGATGTACCACGGCGCCGCCGGGCCAAGCTTCACCAAGCAGGGCGACGCCCGAATCACGCGCGTCGGCGGCTTCCTGCGCCGCGTGCGGCTCGACGAGCTGCCGCAATTCATCAATGTGCTGAAGGGCGACATGAGCTGGGTCGGGCCGCGGCCGGAGGCGATCGAGCTCGATCAGTCCTACGTGCGCGACATCCCGCACTTCGCGCTGCGCAGCATCATTCGCCCCGGCATCACCGGGTGGGCCCAGATCAACCAGGGCTACGCCCACGACCCCGACGAAATGCGGTCCAAACTGGAGTATGATCTTTTCTACCTGAAGCACTGCTCCTTGTGGATGGATCTCGTCATTGTCCTGCGGACCTTCACCGTGCTGTTCGGCGGCGCGGGTGCGCGCTGAGCACGGTGCCTTCGCCCTCCTTGTCCTGCCATGTGCGGAATAGCCGGTATCCACGCTTACCTTGACGTCGCCCCGTCGGTCGATCGCGGCGAACTCGCGCGCATGAACCTGCGCATGGCGACGCGCGGGCCCGACGGCAGCGGCGACTGGCTGTCGGCCGACGGCCGGGTCGGCTTCACCCACCGGCGGCTCGCCATCATCGACCTCTCCGAGCGCGGCGCGCAGCCCATGCACAGCGCCGACGGCGCGCTCACGATCACCTTCAATGGCGAGATCTACAATTATCGCGAGCTCAGGGCCGAACTCGAGGCCAAGGGCTGCGTATTCCGATCCGATTCCGATACCGAGGTGATGCTGCAGCTCTACGAGGAGCGCGGGCCAGCGATGGTCGAGGCGCTGCGCGGCATGTTCGCCTTCGGGCTGTGGGATTCCCGCCAGCGCCGCCTCGTGCTGGCGCGCGATCCTTTGGGCATCAAGCCGCTCTACTATTCCGACGACGGCTGGACCGTGCGCTTCGCCTCGCAGGCCAAGGCGCTGCTGGCGGGCGGCGCGGTGTCGCGCGATCCGGACCCGGCCGGCATCGTCGGCTTCCATTTGCTGGGCAGCGTGCCCGAGCCGTTCACCGTCTGGCAGGGCATCCGCTCGGTTCCTGCCGGCGCCACCATGATCGTCGATGCGACCGGGCCACACGAGCCGCGCCAGTACTACAGCGTCGCCCGTTCGCTCGCCCGGCGCGCCGGCGAAGCGAAGGCCGATGCCGCGGGAGCGCGGGCGGCGATGAGCGCCGCGGTGCACGATTCGGTGCGCCATCATCTCGTGGCCGACGTTCCGGTCGCGGTGTTCCTGTCGGCCGGGCTCGACTCAGGAGCGTTGCTCGGCACGATGGCCGAGCTGGGCGCGCGCGACACCTTGGCGGTGACGCTGGCCTTCGAGGAGTTCCGCGGCGCGCCGCTCGACGAGGCGCCGCTCGCCGCCGAGGTCGCGGCGCGCTACGGCGCCCGCCACGTCGTGCGCACCGTCACGCGGCCAGAGTTCGAGCGCGACCTGCCGGCGATCTTCGACGCCATGGATCTGCCGACCATCGATGGCATCAATACGTGGTTCGTCGCCAAGGCCGCCCACGAGGCTGGCATCAAGGTGGCGTTGAGCGGGCTGGGGGCCGACGAATGCTTCGGCGGCTATCCGTCGTTCGCCGACGTGCCGCGCAGCGTCCACTGGCTGCAGCCGTTCGGCTGGGTGCCCGGGCTCGGCGCCGTTGCCCGGCGCGCGATCTCGTCGTTGGGCGGCGCGCGCCTTGGCATGCATCCCAAGGCGGCCGGCCTGTTCGAATATGGCGGCAGCTGGCCCGGGGCGTACCTGTTGCGGCGCAGCGTCTACATGCCGTGGGAGCTCGACGATCTCCTAGAGCCCGAGCTGCTCGAGGAAGGGCTGCGTCGACTGGCGCCGCTCAGCCGCATCGCCGCCGAGCTGCAGGCCGGCCGGCCGCTCGGCGACTTCGACCGCGTCGCGGCGCTCGAGACCTCGCTCTACATGCGCAACCAGCTGCTGCGCGACGCCGACTGGGCCGGCATGGCGCATTCGATCGAGATCCGCGTGCCCTATGTCGATCCGTTCTTTCTGGCCGCCCTGCCGCCGGGCGAGGTGCTGGCCGCGGTCAATGCCAAGGAGGCGGTGGCCGACATTCCGGCGCCGCCTTTGCCGCTCGCCAGCCGCGCGCGGCCCAAGACCGGTTTCGTCACACCGGTCGGCCGCTGGCTGCGCGAGGCGGCCGGTGCGGCACAGGACGTCAATTTCTCGACGGCGTCGCGCGGCTGGGCGTTGCGCGTGTGGCAGACCGGCTGGACCAGCGGGCTCGCGCCGGCATGAGCCGACGATGACCATTCGCATTCTCGCCCTGGTCGGCGATTGCTACGGCGCCCAGGGCGGCATCGCCCGTTATAATCAGGACCTGTTCGAAGCCCTGGCGGACGACGGCGCCGAGATCGTCATCCTGCCTCGCTTGGGCGACGCCGCCGGCCTCAGCTTGCCGCGCCGTATCCGGCAGCATCCGCCGATCTTCGGGCAGCTCAGGTTTTCCGTTGCGTCGTTGGCAGCAGCCTGGCGGCATCGCCCGGTCAACGTGGTGTTCTGCGGCCATGTCTTCATGGCGCCGCTCGCCTGGCTGCTCGCCCGCCTGTTCGGCGCGCGTTACTGGCTGCAGGCGCACGGCGTCGACATCCTGCCGCTCGGTCGCGGCCGCATGCGTCGCGCCGTCGAGGCGGCCGACCTGGTGACGACGGTCAGCCGGATGACGCGCAGGAACCTGCTGGAACGGGCCGACGTTCTGCCCGAGCGCGTCAGGGTCCTGCCCAACACCGTGCGCGGCCTGTTCGCGCCCGGTCCGCCGTCGGAGGCATTGCGCGCGCGTCTCGGGCTCGGGCCCGGACCGCTGCTGCTGACGGTGGGACGCCTGTCGGCAAGCGAGCGCTACAAGGGCCACGAGCTGGTATTCGCGGCACTTCCGGCGCTGCGCGCGGAGTTTCCCGATCTCGTCCATGTCGTGGCGGGCGACGGCGATGATCGCGCCCGCCTCGAGCAGCGCGCCCGCGAACTCGCGGGCGATCCGGCGGCGGTCCGATTTCTGGGTTACGTGCCTGAGGAGGAACTGCCGAGCCTCTATCGTCTCGCCGACCTGTTCGTGATGCCGAGCTCGCTCGAAGGCTTCGGCATCGTCTACCTCGAGGCCGCGGCCTGCGGGCTGCGTGTCGTCGGCGGCATCGGCGGCGGCAGCGCCGACGCTATTCCCGACGAGCGGGTCGGCGTCACCGTCGACCCGAAGGATCGCGAGGCGTTGGTCGCCGCGGTGCGGCGCTCGCTCGGGCAGGGCAGGGCGGACCAGACGGCCGTCGAGCCCTACCGCCAGCCGCATTTTGCCGCTGCCGCCAACAAACTACTCGCTCGCCTGCTGTCGGGCGCGCATCGTATGAAAAGCATCGCATGACCTCCGTCGACCATCCTTCCGGCCCACACCTGGTGCTCGAGGCCGGGCGCGCCGACCGTCACTACTGGCGCGACATCTGGAGCTACCGCGGCCTGTTGTTCATCCTGGCCTGGCGCGACGTCGCGGTGAGATACAAGCAGACGGTGATCGGCATCGCCTGGGCGTTCGTCCGGCCGTTCCTGACCATGGTCGTGTTCACGGTCGTGTTCGGCCACATTGCCAAGCTGCCGACCAGCAACGGCATTCCCTACGCCATCGTGGTGATCGGCGGATTGCTGCCGTGGACGTTGTTCTCCTCCATTCTGGGCGATGCGTCGCAAAGCGTGCTGTCCAACGGCAATCTCATCGCCAAGGTCTATTTCCCGCGCATGATCGTGCCGCTATCGACCGTGCTCGTCGTCCTGATCGACTTCGCGGTGAGCCTCTCGATCCTTGCCGGCGTGATGATCTGGTACGCCGTCGTTCCGGGCTGGCAGATCCTGCTGCTGCCGGTGTTCGTGCTGCTGGCGTTGCTGGCGAGCCTCGGCCCGGCGATCTGGGCGGCGGCGATCGTCGTCAAGTATCGCGACTTTCGCTTCGTCATCCCGTTCGTGCTGCAGTTCGGGCTCTATGTCTCGCCGGTCGGCTTCCAGAGCACGGTCGTGCCCGAGCAGTGGCGGCTGCTGTACAACCTCAATCCGATGGTCGGCATCATCGACGGCTTCCGCTGGTGCATCGTCGGTGGTGAAAGCCCGATCTATCTGCCGGGCTTCGTGCTCAGCCTCGTGGTCACGGCCGTCTTCCTGTGGATCGGCATCGGCACCTTCCGCCGCATCGAGCGCGGCTTTGCGGACCTGATCTGACCATGGCCGACACGGTGATCCGTGCCGAGAATCTCGGCAAGAAGTTCGTTATCGGTCACAAGATCGAACGCGACGGCCTGTTGCGCGAGGTCCTGACGACCGGCGCGCGCGCCATGTTGCGCAAGGGCGCCGACTTGATGCGGGGAAGGCCGCTGCCGGCGGGCGACCAGCTCGAGGAATTCTGGGCGTTGCGCGACGTCAATTTCGAGATCAAGGCCGGCGAGCTGGTCAGCATCATCGGCCGCAACGGCGCCGGCAAGACGACCTTGCTCAAGATCCTGTCGCGCATCACCGAACCCACGACCGGGCGCGTCGAGGTCAAGGGCCGCGTCAACAGCCTGCTCGAGGTCGGCACCGGTTTCCATCCCGAACTCAGCGGCCGCGAGAACATCTTCCTCAACGGCGCCATTCTCGGCATGAGCCGCACCGAGATGCGCCGGCGGTTCGACGAGATCGTTGACTTCTCGGGCGTCGAGAAATTCATCGATACGCCGGTCAAACGCTATTCCGTCGGCATGTATGTCCGCCTCGCCTTTGCGGTCGCGGCGCACCTCGAGGCGGAGATCCTGGTGATCGACGAAGTGCTGGCGGTCGGCGATGCGGAATTCCAGACGCGGTGCCTGAATCGCATGTCGGAGGTTGCGGGCAGCGGGCGGACCGTCCTGTTCGTCAGCCACAATTTCGCGGCGGTGGCGGCCTTGACCCGCCGCAGCATCGTCCTGCAGGGCGGCCAGCTCTCGTTCGACGGTCCGGTCGAAGCCGGTCTCGCCCACTACACGTCGACGCTGGCCAAGAGCGGGCCGGACCGGCATTGGGGGCGCGGCAAGGATACGACGTTGATTTCCGCCGAGATGGTCGACCAGCGGGGCATGTCGACCGAACGCTTCGTTTCCGGAACGCCTCTGCGACTGCGCGTGGTGGTCGAGACGACCGGCATGCCCGGCATGTCGCTCGAGGCCACGCTGCGCGACCAGCACAACCTGCCGATCGGCTTCTATTCGTCGTCCGCCTTCAACCAGGTGCTGCTGCCGGCCAAGCCGGGGCGCTACGAGGGCATCCTGTCGCTCGACGCCTACCAACTCGCCGCCGGCGAGTACGGCTTCGACCTGCAGACGACGCAAACCAACATCGTCGTCGATCATAAGGTCGAGAGCGCGGTTCGCTTCACCGTCGATGCCTGCAGTCCGGACGGCGTCGCCTACAACTTCCGGCAGGACCTGGGCGCCGGCCATCTGGCGATGAGGCTGACCGGGCCGCTCGAGTTCGTGCCGGCGCGGTCGTCCGATGCGCCGGGCAATCCCCAGCTTGCCCGCCAGTCGGGCTGATGGCCGATGCCACGCAAGGTGTGCATCGTCAGCTCCGGCAACCTTGCATCCAATCCGCGGCTGCTCAAGGAGGCGGACGCGCTGCACGAAGCGGGTTATGCCGTCACTGCCGTCGTCTGCGACTACACGGCGGCGCTGCGCGGCTTCGACGACGACATCGCCGCCAAGGTCCCGTGGACCGTCGTGCGGGTGGCCCGGCCCCCCTGGGAGCCCTACCTCCACGCCATTTCGAAGCTCGGCGCCCGCCTCCTGTCGAGCGCCGGCCTCGGTGTGCCGGTGTCGCTTGCTGCCGACGCCTATGGCGGGCCGGCGCAGGCCTTGCGCCATGCCCTGCGCGATCTGCCGGCGGACCTGTACATCGCCCACTATGTCCCGGCGCTGCCCGCGGCGGCGTTCGCGGCACGGCGCCATGGCGGCATGCTGGGCTTCGACGCCGAGGATTTTCATGCCGGCGAGGGCACCGGCGGCGCGGGCGAGGACTTCCGGATGGCCATGGTGCGCTTTATCGAGCGGGCCTGCCTGCCGCACTGCGCGCACATGACGGCCGCATCGCCGCTGATCGGGGAGGCCTACAAGTCGCTCTATGGCGTTTCCTCGACCACGGTGCTCAACGTCTTTCCGCTCGAGATGTCGAGGGCCAGCGCAAAGCCGTGCGCCCGCCGTGCCGACAACGGCACGCTGAGGGCTTATTGGTTTTCGCAGACGGTGGGCCTCGATCGCGGCCTGCAGGCTTTTCTCGAGGCGATGGCGGTCGCGAAGGAGCGCGTCGTGCTGGACATCCGCGGCGGCAACCGCTGGGGCCATGGCGATACCTTGATGGCGCTGGCGCGTGAGCTCGGCGTCGCCGAGCGCGTGCGGCTGCTGCCGACCGCGGCGCCCGATGAAATGGTCGACCTCGCGGCCTCCTACGATCTCGGCTTGTCGCTCGAGACCGAGACCACCGAAAGCCGCCGTCTCTGCCTGACCAACAAGATCTTCACCTACTTGCTGGCCGGCGTGCCGGTCATGATGAGCGATACGCCGGCCCAGAGGGCGCTTGCGCCCGAATTGGGCGATGCCGCCGCCCTCGTTTCCCTCGCCGATCCGCCGGCCATGGCGCAGGCGCTCGACCGGCTCGCCGGCTCGCCCGACCGGCTCGACAAGGCAAAGACGGAGGCCGCGCGGCTCGGCCGCCAACGCTACAACTGGCGGGTCGAAAAGCGCGCGCTGCTCTTTTCGGTGGAACGCGCTTTCGCCCAACAAGGCCCCGCGTGATGCGCCTTCTGCTGACCGCCGATCCCGAGATCGAAGTGCCGCCCAAGACCTATGGCGGC
>Ga0306921_10003091_pt1 | contig 16830 bp, 13 predicted proteins | sample sta12Cox44000080_FD_203760 | JGI IMG/M metagenome (GOLD analysis project Ga0306921, IMG submission 203760) | Lab enrichment of tropical soil microbial communities from Luquillo Experimental Forest, Puerto Rico - statoxic.12C.oxic.44.000.080 (v2)... | ecosystem: Environmental > Terrestrial >...
CGACGATCGAAAAAGGGCGCTTGTGGCGCCCTTTTTTGTTGCCCGCCTTAAGAAGGAATTGACGCAGTTTTTCGTGAAAACTTGCTTGTGAATGCAAACGGATTTCGAACGCGGTTCCCTTAGGGTGTAGTCTGGTCCTGGCGAATTCGTGTGTGGGAAGGTCGGGTTCGCTGTATCACAAGTGAGGGTGAGCGCATGTCGCTCGACAGCATCACGCTTTATTTCCTTGCCACCATGGTCGCGGCATTGCTCGGCGCCATGTTGCTGTTTTTCGGCAACCAGGAAAACAATCCCGCCCTGAAATGGTGGGGCACGGCTTACTTGCTTGGTGCCGCGTCGGTGGCGCTGTGGACGTTGGCGGGCGAAAAACTGGGAGAATTCAAGGTCGGCGAGCTGCTGTCGCTCGCCCTCAACGGCGTCGGCTTCGTCGCCTGCGGCATGGTCTGGAATGCCTCGCGCGTATTCCACGGCCGCAAGCCGAATTTGCCGGGCCTGGTGCTGGGCGCGATCGCCTGGGTCACGACCGTGATGACGGTCGATCCGCATGCGAACGCGCTGCGCATGACGATTGGTGCGGGGATCGTCGCGACCTATGCGGCGCTGACCGCCACCGAATTGTGGTCGGAGCGGCGCAAATCGTTGCATCGGCGCTGGCCGGTGTTCACGGTGCCGGTCCTGCACGGCTTTGTGCTGATGCTGCCGATCCTGCTCGGCGATTGGCTGCGTCCGGCCGATGTCAAATGGGGCTCCAGCGTCTGGGTTACGGTGTTCTCCATCGAGCTCGTGCTGTACGCGGTCGGCACCGTCTTCGTGATCTTCATGCTGGTATCGGAGCGCACCGTCACAGCCCACAAGAACGCAGCTTCGACCGACCCGCTGACCGGCCTCTTCAACCGCCGCGGCTTTGCCGAGGCCTGTGCTCGGGTCATCGATCGCGAGGCCAATGCAGGGCGCCCGGTTTCCGTCATGATCTGCGACATCGATCATTTCAAGTCGATCAACGATCGTTTCGGTCATCCGGCTGGCGACGAGATCCTGAAACTGTTCGCCACTATCGTAGTCAGCAACCTGCGCATCAGCGATCTCTCGGGCCGGATCGGCGGCGAGGAGTTCGCTGCTCTTCTGCCCTGTCCGCTGGATGAAGGTGTGGTCGCTGCCGAGCGGGTGCGCGAGGCGTTTCAGGCATCCGGTATCGTGGTCGAGGATGGTCCGGTCGATACCACCGTCTCTATCGGCGTCGCCGGCGGCCCGGCCGGTACCGAGCTTGAAGTGCTGCTGGCTGCCGCCGATACGGCGCTCTATCAGGCCAAGCGCAGCGGTCGTAACCGCGTCGAGGCGGCCGAAGAGCTGCCGCTGTCGTTGGAGAACTGGCGGCGGAAGAGTGCAACTCGGTCGGCGCCGGCGCGGCCGCGACCGGCTGTGGCATGATCGCGTAACCTCCCATTTACCACTCCGTCTCTATGATTTGGCCCATGAACAAGGCTTGGAATCGTGGTGTGCAGGCCATCCTGATGGCGCTCGAAGCGGACGAGGTTTCCGCCCGCGGCGGCTTTGCCTGCGTGTTCTCGACCTCGGACGAATACGAAACGGCGCTGATCAGCGAGCGCCGCGCGCAAGGCCGTTATGGCAGTTCGCACAATCCATGGCCGATGCTGATGTTTACCGGCTGCGCGCTGTTGGTGGCGGCGGCCGTGCTGCTCTGGTATTGAGCCCCAGGGCGTTGCTTTGATGCCTTACATGTGAGTGGCGTATGATCGGCCGCTGGAGCCATCATCCCTCATGCAGCTCGTATCAACCCTGACCTGTCCGCACTGCGGGCATCGCGCTATCGAGACGATGCCGGTTGACGCCTGCCAGTTCTTCTACGACTGCAGAGGGTGTGGCGTAAGATTGAAACCCAAGCCCGGCGATTGCTGCGTGTTCTGTTCCTATGGCTCGGTCCCCTGTCCGCCGATGCAGGTCGGGAATTGCTGCTCCGAGACCTGAGCGCTTCTCAAGGCCGTGCTGCATGGTAGAAGCCAAAGACCTGAAGGGGAGGCTCGTTCATGGTCACCGAAATCGCCCAGATCGAAATCAAGCCCGGCAGCTCCAAGGACTTTGAAGCCGCCGTCGCCAAGGCCCGAGCCGTATTCGGCCGTGCAAAAGGTTTTCATGGCTTTGAGCTGCATCGCTCGATCGAGAAGCCGCAACGCTATCGGCTGCTGGTCAAATGGGAGACGCTGGAAAACCACACCGTCGATTTTCGTGGCTCGGAGAATTTTGCGGAGTGGCGTGGGTTGGTCGGCCAGTATTTTGCATCGCCGCCCGAGGTTGAGCACACGCATAAGGTCGTGACATCGGCAGCCTAAGTCAGGCTCTTGCCGGAGACTCGTCGGCCTTGAAATAGTCGATCATGACCTTGACGACCGCGATCAGCGGCAGCGCGAGCGCAAGGCCCCAGATGCCGAACACCACGCCCAGCAGGATCTGGAACGAAAACAGCGTGGCGGGCGGTATGTCCAGCGCCTGGCGCTGGATAATCGGCGTCAGCACATAGCTCTCCAGCGCGTGCACGCCGAGGAACAGCAAAAGGGCGCTCAAGGCTGCGATCCAGCCCGAGGCAAGGCTCGCCAGCACCACGATCAGCCCCGCGATCAGCGCGCCGACCGTCGGGATGAAGGCAAGAAGGCCCGCCTGAATGCCCAGAATGAATGCGCCGGGGATGCCGATGATGGCAAGCCCGATCCAGGTGACGGCGAACACCGCAAACATCGTGATGATCTGGGCGATCAGCCAGCGTTCAAGCGTATCGCCGATGCGGTCGACAATGACAGTTGCCCGGTCACGATGCCTGGCCGGCACCATGAACAACAATCCGTTGCGGTAGATGCGAGGCTGTGCCGCGAAGGCGAGCCCGAGAAACAGCACGATGAAGAAGTTGCCGACCGCGCTCACGGTGCCGAGCAAGAGTTTGAAGGTCTGGCTCACGATCGCGCCGCCGCTTGAGGCGAGCGCGCTGGGACTGGGGAGCCGTGGGCCTGAGCTTCCCGGCGTCGTGCTTCCGGGTTCAGACTGGCCGCCGCCGAGCTCGAAATAGCTGGTGTCGATGCCATTCTTGTCGAGGAATGCTTTGACATTGACGAGTTGCGACTTGATCGTATCGCTGAGCGCGGCGGACTCGTTTGCGATCGTGGCGCCGCCCAGGAAAATCACGCCGGAAAACAGCGCGGCCAGTACAACACAAACCATGCCGAGGCGGACGGGATGCGGCAGCGCGATGAACCGGCCGAGTTGGCTGGTCGTGGCATTGAGCGCTACCGCGAGCAGGATGCCGGCAAAAATCAGGAAGAGCGTTGCCGCAAAAAACCAGGCGAAAGCCAAGAGCGACGCAAAGAGCACTGTGCCGACGCCGCCGACCGCAATCGCCCAGGCCAGATCGTTACGCGCCTGAAGACGTTCCTCATCTGACACCGCCACGTCGACCACCGATTCCCTGTGCTTTGAGGATCACTCTTTCGTCAAATGCGATCGGGATCAAGCCGGGCCGAAGGATTGCCCGCAAGCTGTCAGGCGCGTCTCCCATCGTGCACGCTGATCGAAGCAGCGGATGGCTTCGACGAACTTGCGCGTGAGTTGCGGCGCACCCTGACAACACACGCGATCGGGCGTCGGCGAAAGCGCATATCCATCCCGCGAAACGCGACCCTATTCTTGCAGAAGGCCCTGTTTGCGCCTATCTCGATTTTCGCCTTGCGGCCGGGTTGAAGTAACTGCAGGGCTGCAAGCGGTTGAAAGCACAACGTAAAATGTTGATTCGGTGCAGCGCTGCAGGCATGATCCGGCATCCAGGCGGGAGATTGGAAAACGGGCATGAGGAGGAAGCCGGTCGTCGGTGTGATCGGAAACGCCTATCGCATCGAAAATCGATTTACCACGCAACTGGTCGGAGAGCGCAATCTTCGCGCGGTGGCCGACGTTGCAGGTGCGCTGCCGCTGATGTTTGCCGGTTCTCCCGAAATCACGGATGTCGGCGCGTTGCTGGACGTAGTCGACGGCATCATCCTGACGGGCGCGCGCGCCAACGTCCATCCCACGCGCTTCAACACCGCACCCTGCGAGAAGCACGAGCCGTATGACGTCTCCCGCGACGAAGTTGCGTTGGCGCTCTCGGAGGCCTGCGTGGCGCGAGGCGTGCCGCTGTTCGGCATCTGCCGCGGCCTGCAGGAAATGAACGTGGCCTTCGGCGGCTCGCTGCACCCGGAAATCCGTGAACTGCCGGGACGGATGAATCACCGCATGCCGCGCCTGGAAAATGGCGAGATCCACCCCGATCCAAGGGTCGTCTTTGCCGATCGTCATGAGGTGAGCCTCATTCCGGGCGGCGCCTTCGCGAAAATCCTCGGCTGCGAGAAAATCCGCGTCAATTCGCTGCATGGCCAGGGCATTTTGCAGCCGGGCAAGCGCGTCGTCGTCGAAGGCGTGGCGGAAGACGGCACGATCGAGGCGATTCGCATCGCAGACGCCCCCGGCTTTGCGCTCGGCGTGCAGTGGCACGCCGAATATGATGCGCAGCGCAATCCGATCAATCGCGCGCTGTTCAAAGCGTTCGGTGAGGCGCTGATGGTGCGGGTGTAAGGCTCTAAAGAATTCCGCAACAAAAAGGCGCCCCGAGAGGGCGCCTTTCGTAGTTCTGAGCGTGATGTTCCGAAGATCCAAATCAGCCGGAATAATACATTTCGAACTCGACCGGATGCGGCGTCATCTCGAAGCGTTCGACTTCGGTCATCTTCAGTTCGATGTAGCTGTCGATGAAGTCGTCGTCGAACACGCCGCCGTTCTTCAGGAACGCGCGGTCTTTGTCGAGATTTTCCAGCGCTTCGCGCAGTGAACCGCAGACGGTCGGGATCGTCTTGAGCTCTTCCTTCGGCAGGTCGTAGAGGTCCTTGTCCATCGCCGGGCCCGGATCGAGCTTGTTCTTTACGCCGTCGAGGCCGGCCATCAGCATCGCGGCAAAGCCGAGATAGGGGTTGGCCAGCGGATCGGGGAAACGCACCTCGACGCGCTTGGCCTTCGGGTTGGCGGTGTAGGGAATGCGACAAGCGGCCGAGCGGTTGCGCGCGGAGTAAGCGAGCAGCACAGGGGCCTCGTAACCCGGCACCAGGCGCTTGTAGGAATTGGTCGTCGGATTGGTGAAGGCGTTGATCGCTTTCGCATGCTTGATGACGCCGGCGATGTAGGACAGGCAGGCCTCCGAAAGATCGGAGTACTTGTTGCCGGCAAACACCGGCTTGCCTTCCTTCCAGATCGACTGGTGGCAGTGCATGCCCGAACCGTTGTCGCCGAACACCGGCTTCGGCATGAAAGTGGCGGTCTTGCCGTAGATATGGGCGACCTGGTGGATGCAGTATTTGTAGATCTGCAAATGGTCGGCCATCAGCGTCATCGTGTCGAACTTCATGCCGAGTTCGTGCTGGGCAGAGGCGACCTCGTGGTGATGCTTCTCGACCTTCACGCCCATCTTGGCCATGGCGCCGAGCATCTCGGAGCGCATGTCCTGCACCGAGTCCTGCGGCGGCACGGGGAAGTAGCCCATCTTGGTGCGGATGCGGTGGCCGAGATTGCCGCCCTCATACTCGGTATCGGAGTTGGTCGGGAATTCCGAAGAATCCAGCTTGAAGCCGGTGTTGTAGGGCTCGGCCGCGTACTTCACGTCGTCGAACACGAAGAACTCGGCTTCGGGGCCGAAGAACACGGTGTCGCCGATGCCCATCGACTTGACCATTGCCTCGGCCTTCTTGGCGATGCCGCGGGGGTCGCGATTATAGGGCTCGCCGGTGGTGGGCTCGAGCACATCGCAGACCAGCACCATCGTGGTTTCGGCGAAGAACGGATCGATCGTCGCGGTAACCGGATCAGGCATCAGGCACATGTCGGACTCGTTGATCGCCTTCCAGCCGGCGATCGACGAGCCGTCGAACATCAGGCCTTCCGCGAACGTGTCCTCTTCGAACATGCCAGCGTCGAAAGTTACGTGCTGCCACTTCCCGCGCGGATCGGTAAAACGCAAATCGACGTATTTGACGTCGTTGTCCTTGATGGATTTCAGGACGTCTTTGGCGGTCTTCATGATACCCCTCTTGGCTACAGGTCCTCGTGATCCGGCCGCGGCCGAGCCGCGTGGTAAATGCTCAATAGCGTCGGGTGCAGTTCAAGACAATATTGCAGTGCCGGCAACACCGGCAATTGCATGTTCTTTCAGCAATGTAAGGGGCCTCCAAGATCGGGCGGACCGTCAAATCGCGTCCAGCCCGGACTCACCGGTGCGAATGCGGATGGCCTCCTCGATGTTGGAGACGAAGATCTTGCCGTCGCCGATCCGCCCGGTCTGGGCCGCGCGCCGGATCGCATCGATCGCCCGATCGACAAGGTCGTCGCCGATCACGATCTCGATTTTGACCTTGGGTAGAAAGTCCACGATGTACTCGGCGCCGCGATAAAGCTCGGCATGACCCTTTTGCCGCCCAAAGCCCTTGGCCTCGGTCACCGTGATGCCCTGAAGTCCCACTTCCTGAAGCGCTTCCTTCACCTCGTCGAGCTTGAACGGCTTGATGATGGCTTCAATCTTCTTCACTTGAGCGCCTCCCGGGCATTTCCAGACCGCAAAATAGTAACTTCGTCATAAGGCCGTGCGTTGAACGCAAAAATCTTGGTTCGGGCCTGTTCTGACCGTCCGGCTCGCGCCGGACAGGCGTCCTTCGGACGGTCAGTCACGAGGAAACCGAAGCGGCTTCCTCAAAAGCAGGCTCTATGCCAATTCGTAAAATTAGCGGATTCCAACGCGTTATCAGACTGTTAATGGTCATTTCGCCTGCTACCGCGAAGCAAGGTCAGAATAGATAGGCCTACGAAATAGGCAAATAGATGAAAAGATATGCAGCCGGTGACCGGGCGGAATCAATATCCCCCGAAAAATGCCTCAAGTTGAGGCGCGGCCACTGCCGCAGTTCGCTGCAGGCACAGCTACACTACCCTGTTACACCTAAATTGATAGGGTTTGGTTCGGCCTTTGCTTTCAGAGTTCGTGCTAGGTCTCGGGAAGGGCATAGGGACAAGGCATGGAAGTTCTGACCACCGCCGAGATGGAGCGTGCCGACCGGTTCACCATCACCGCCGGCACGCCCGGCTTTGCGTTGATGCTGAGCGCGGGCCAGGCGGTCGCGGAGGCGGCCAACGATCTCGTCGAGCAGGGACCGATCCTGGTTGTCGCCGGGCCGGGTAATAATGGCGGCGACGGCTTTGTTGCCGCGGCGGAACTCGCAGCCCAGGGACGCGAGGTCTCCGTGATCCTGATGTGCGAGCGTGATGCCCTCAAGGGCGATGCGGCGTCCGCCGCGCGGGGCTGGAAATATCCGGTGCTGCCTTTCACGCCGCAAGCGATCGGCAAGCCGGCGCTCATCATTGATGCCTTGTTCGGTGCGGGCCTCAGCCGGCCGGTCGAGGGCGACGCGCTCGAGATGATCGAGGCAATCAACTTGACCGGCGTGCCGGTGCTCGCCGTCGATTTGCCGAGCGGCGTCAATGGCACCTCGGCGGCGATCATGGGCGTGGCGGTGCGCGCGGTGGAAACCGTTACGTTTTTCCGCAAGAAGCCGGCTCATCTGTTGCTGCCGGGCCGCCAGCAATGCGGTCGTGTCCGCGTGGCCGATATCGGTATCGACGCCCGCGTTCTTGATGAGATCCGCCCGCGCACGTTCGAGAACATGCCGCAGTTCTGGCGCAAGTCGTTCCCGGTGCCGCGGAGCGAGGGCCACAAATATGCCCGCGGTCATGCGCTCGTCGTCTCCGGGGACATTGCGGCGACCGGCGCCGCGCGGCTGGCGGCACGAGGCGCCCTGCGCGCAGGCGCAGGCCTCGCCACGGTGGCCTCGCCCAGGGATGCGCTTGCCGTTAACGCGGCGGCGCTTACAGCGGTGATGGTTCGCGCTATCGACACTGTGGTCGAATTTGCCGAAGCGTTCAGCGACCGCCGGTTCAATTCCTGCGTGATCGGACCAGGCGCCGGCATCGGCAAGCGCACGATCGACTTCGTCCATACCGCGCTGTCGGCACAGCGGCATCTGGTGCTGGATGCGGATGCGTTGACAAGCTTTGCCGACGGGCCGGATCGTTTGTTTGAATCCATCAAGACCTCGCAAAATCATGAGGTGGTTCTCACTCCGCACGAAGGGGAGTTTGCGCGGCTGTTCAGCGACCTCAGCAACAAGACCCCCGGCCGCTCCAAGCTCGAGCGGGTGCGCGCGGCGGCCGAACGCTCCGGTGCGGTTGTCGTGCTGAAGGGTCCGGACACCACGGTTGCGGCGCCCGATGGCCGCGCGACCATCGCAGCCAACGCGCCGCCATGGCTTGCTACCGCCGGCGCCGGTGACGTGCTGGCCGGGATCATTGCGGGTCTGTTGGCCCAGGGGGTTGCCGCTTTCGAGGCCGCGAGCATCGCTGTGTGGATGCACGGCGAAGCCGCGCGCGAGGCCGGTCCGGGCCTCATTGCAGAAGATCTGCCGGAAACGCTGCCTGCCGTTTTCCGGCACATCTACGACGAGTTCGGCATCGATTACTGACGCGATCAGATCAGATATTTCGAAACGCCGGTCTCGTTCCACTCGAGCCCGAGACCCGGCCCCCGCGCGGTGAGCGTGCCGTCGACGATCCGGATCGGGCTCGCCAGAATGCTGCCCGCGAAATCCAGCACTTCCAGCCAGTGTGCCGTCGGCGTCACCGCAAGCATGTGGGCGCTTGCCTCGGCAAACAGGTGACTGGACATCGGGATCGATGCAGCCTCGGCTTGTGCGGCAACGCGCAGCCAGCCCGTGACGCCGCCGACCTTCATCAGATCGGGCATGATGAAGTCGCTTGCGCCGGCCGCAATCGCTTCCGCAAAGCCGCGTGGAAACCACCAGTTTTCACCGGCCTGGATCGGGATCGGCGATGACTTTCGCACTTCGGCGTGGCCGCACAAATTCTCCTGCGGTACCGGTTCTTCGACCCAGGTGAGGTCGTAGGGCGCAAGGCGCGCGATGCGGCGCTTGGCTTCCTCAGGATCGAGCGACTGGTTGAAGTCGATCATCAGCGCGATGTCGGGGCCGAGCAGGGCGCGCACTCCCTTGACGACGCGCTCGTCGTTTGCGGCGTCACCGTAGCCGCCCTTGATTTTGATGCCGCGAAAGCCCTGCTCGATGGAGCGGCGCAGATGCTTCTCGTCGGCTGCAGGATCGACCGCGCCGTAGCTGTCATAGGCCAGCATCGGGCGCGGACTGCCGCCCAACAGTTCGACCACCGGCTTGCCGGCGATTTGACCGAGCGCATCCCAGAAGGCCATGTCGAGGCCCGAGACCGCCATGCCGATGAGACCCTGCCAGCCGAGCAGCCGGAATTTTGCATCCATGGCGCCCATCAGGTCGAACGGGACGATTGCTTTGCCGACAAGCTCGCGTCCAATCTCTTCGATGAGCATGACCAGCGGTTTCAGCGTGAGTTTGCTGTAGCCGAAGAGGTAGGCGTGACCGGTCACGCCCTGGTCGGTGGCGACGTCGATTAGCACCAATGGCGCCGCTTCGATGACCCCGAAAGCGTTTCTGACGGGTCGCGAGATCGGAGCGACGAGCGCGCGCGCCTTGACGCTTCGAATGGCGGATGTGGTCTTGGTCATCTGCGTTTCCCCTTACTCGACACTGTACCACCGCAGGAGTCGCGGCGCGGCCCAGTCGGTCGCTGTCGCTTCCAGCAGCCATCGTCCTCCATATTCCGCGGCAAAAGCAATGCGCTGGGTTTGGCCCGGCTCTATAGCCAGCGTATCGAGCCAATATGGCTTCCAGCCGTCATCGAGCCGATCGAGCAAACGGAAGTGATGGCCGTGCAGGTGGAACACGGTGGCAGTCTCGGCGCGGCTGCTCAGAGCGAGTACCACGACGCGGCCTGTCTTGGTTCGAAACGCGGGTGCAGCCGACATGTTGAAGCTTGAGGGCTTCGCCCATTCGGCTCCGCCGAGTGCGAGGTCGACGCGTAACGCGCTGCGAAGATCGAGCTGGGCCGGCAGGCCGTTCGATGGCAGGGCGGAGGCGGGCGGGAGCAGCTCCGGTCGTACCGGCGGGGCGGTCGAAGTGACGAGCCGTGCCACCGGGCGCGCTTCCTTTCCGTCGTGCAGCAGAATGTCCGAGGTCGAGCCGGGCGGGTCGGTCGCGTCGATCAGGACATCGGCTCTGCCGTCCGGCGCCAGCACGAGCGCGCCATTCCGCGCCATGAAGGGTTCCGAAGGTTGGCTGTCCAGCGCCATCACCCGGACGTCATACCGTTCGAATTTGAGTGCAATAACCCTACGTTGGCAGCCGTTGATGAAGCGAAGCCTGAGCCGTTCCCGGAAGCGGACTGCAATTTCAGGGATAAGCTGGCCATTGACGCTGTAGATCGGGACGGTGTCCTGCGGTGGTTGACCGGGGGTAAGCGCCGTGCCGTCACCGCGAATGCGCCAATCCTCGACCAAAAAAACTTCGTCACGATCGGAGATCGCGTCGGTTTCTTGAATGATAATCGGAAGCGGCCGGGATGGCCGCTCGGTGCCGTCGCCGAGCAGCCTCGGATCGCAAAGCAAGCTGCCGGAATGGCGCAGCGGTAGGCTGAAGGTTGTACTTCGTCCGGGCGTCAGCGGGGGTTGCGCCACAAGCGGCTCGGCGGCCGGGACACCGCCCAAACCTCGCCAGTTGAGGACAATCGGGAGCGGAAGATCATTCTGCAGCGTGATTTCAAGTCGGCTGCCTCGTTTGAAGCGAAGAGGCGGGCTTGGCGCCGGCGGCTCCAGTGACCATATCGTTGTATCCCCCTGATTTGGCTGCAGCGCGACGGTCGCGGCCTTGGCGTGTAACTTGAGGGCTTGCCGCTCCTCGCCGGAGGCGGTCCTGGGCAAGGCAGGTATCAACGTGAGCGCGCCCAATCGGGCCAACAGCTCGCGTCGGTTGGTGGGTAGATTGCGCTTTGCCATGAGGCTGATTGCGGACCATTTTTGGCGCATCATGTCCAGCATTGGCCGACGTCGGACGGTGCCTGAAGGGGGCCATTTTTTTGCTGCGGACGGACGGGCTCATGTTATAAGCCGCCGCCCGCGGCATCGCGGCCGAACCTGATGCTAACCGAGCGGGCGTGGCGGAACTGGTAGACGCGCTGGATTTAGGTTCCAGTGACGAAAGTTGTGGGGGTTCGAGTCCCTCCGCCCGCACCAAGCGCCTTCAGGCGTTTGCACCAGGGATCACGAAGAGCCTGTCTCCGCTTTTGGGGATCGGGTTCGCGAGCAACACGGACGCAAGGCTTTTGCCGCGCGCCGATCACATGAGTTAAGCGGTTTCGGCCGACAGGCCGGACGAAAGCGGAAGAAGATTGGACGCCATGCAGGTCACCGAAACCCTCTCGGAAGGGCTCAAACACGAATTTCAGATCAGCGTTCCCGCATCGGACCTCGATGCCAAGGCAGACGCACGCCTGGTCGATCTGAAGGACAAGGTCCGCCTCAACGGCTTTCGTCCGGGCAAGGTGCCCGTCAGCCATCTGAAGAAGGTCTATGGCCGCTCCGTGATGGCCGAGACCATCGACCAGACGATCCGCGACACCAACACGCAAATCTTCACCGAGCGCGGCTTCCGGCTTGCCACTGAGCCCAAGATCACCATGCCAACGGAGGAGAAGGCGGTCGAGGAACTGCTCTCCGGCAAGACCGATCTCACCTACACCGTCTCGATTGAGGTCGTGCCGGCCATCAAGCTTGCCGACTTCAAGACGTTCGCGATCGAGAAGCCGGTCGCCGAGGTGACCGACGCGGAGGTCGACGAGGCGATCCAGCGTATCGCCGACCAGAACCGCTCCTATGGTCCAAAGGGCGAGGGCGCCAAGGCGGAGACCGGCGACCGCGTCACCATCAATTTCAAGGGCACCATCAATGGCGAGCCGTTCGAAGGCGGCACCGGCGAGAACATCCAGGTCGTGATCGGTGTCGGTCAGTTCATTCCCGGCTTCGAGGATCAGTTGATCGGCATCGGTTCAGGCGAGACGCGCACTCTGAAGGTATCGTTTCCGAAGAACTACGCGAGCAACAAGCTCGCCGGTCAGCCCGCGGAGTTCGAGACGACGGCGAGCGCCATCGAGGCGCCGCTGCCGACCGAGATCAACGACGAGTTCGCCAAGTCGCTCGGGCTTGAATCGCTGGAAAAGCTGAAGGAAGCCGCGCGCGGCAGGCTCGCCGCCGAATTCGCCGGCGCGACGCGCGCGCGCCTCAAGCGCGCCCTGCTGGACAAGCTCGATGAGAGCCACAAATTCGAGGCGCCGCCGTCGCTGATCGACGAAGAGTTCAACCTGATGTGGAATTCGATCAGGGCCGAGATGGACAGTAGCGGCAAGACCTTTGCCGACGAGAATACCACTGAAGAGGCTGCCAGAGACGAGTACCGGACGATCGCGGACCGGAGAGTGCGCCTTGGGCTCGTGCTCTCGGAGATCGGTGAGAAAAACAAGATCAGCGTCACCGACGACGAGGTGAGCCGCGCGGTAATCGAGCGCGCGCGCCAGGCGCCGGGACGCGAGAAGGAAGTGTGGGACTACTATCGCAAAAATGCCACGGCGTTGGCCCAGCTTCGTGCTCCGATCTTCGAGGACAAGGTGGTCGACTTCATCCTCGAACTCGCCACCGTGACCGACAAGAAGGTCAGCCGCGAAGAGCTGTTCAGGGATGACGACGCCGAAAAGAGCGCGGCCTGAGCCTGTCAGTGCAGAATTAATGATGAATGGCCAAAGCGGTCTGGCAGCGGTTTCACTTACTAGGCGGCCTGCGCCGAATCGGCTTCAACTGTTCTTTGCAGCGCGCGACCTGCTCTTTTGGCTAGGTCTTGTCGCCGGCAATTCGGTCCATAGATGAGAACTGTTTCTGGAAACGTTGGGGTGACTCATGCGCGATCCCGTTGAAACCTACATGAACCTTGTGCCGATGGTGGTCGAGCAGACCAATCGCGGTGAACGCGCCTATGACATTTTCTCGCGCCTCCTCAAGGAGCGCATCATCTTCGTCACCGGTCCGGTCGAAGACGGTATGTCGACCCTCGTGGTCGCGCAGCTACTGTTTCTGGAAGCGGAAAACCCGAAGAAGGAAATTTCGATGTACATCAACTCGCCCGGTGGCGTGGTGACATCGGGGCTTGCGATCTACGACACCATGCAGTTCATCCGTCCGCCGGTCTCGACGCTGTGCACGGGGCAGGCGGCCTCGATGGGATCGCTATTGCTTGCCGCCGGCGAGAAGGACATGCGCTTCACGCTGCCGAACTCGCGCATCATGGTGCACCAGCCCTCCGGTGGCTTCCAGGGCCAGGCGACCGACATCATGCTGCACGCTCAGGAGATCCTGAATCTCAAAAAGCGGCTCAACGAAATCTATGTCAGGCATACCGGCCAGAGCTACAAGGCGATCGAGGATGCGCTGGAGCGCGACAAGTTCCTGACCGCCGACCAGGCCAAGGACTTCGGGCTTGTCGACAAGGTGATCGACAAACGCCCGGAGGATCCCGCGGCTGCGAAGGCCGCTTAGCCGACGAGGCTGCAACCGCGCCTCGGGCTGTCCGTCCGGGGGCCGCCGGAGGCGCCAGCACAGGCGGAAAGTTCCGCTTTCGTGCTCATCAGCCGTGGTAATCCCGCAACGCTTGGCCGATTTCAGCAGCTTACCTCGTGTCAACGCCGTAAATCACGGTATTGTCACGGTGTTGAACGCCCCGGTCGGTTAGCGAATTCTTGATAGTCGGGTGTCAGCATGGTTGGCTACGAGTGATCGGTCGGGATCGCGGGGGATTCGAATAAAACCGTGATTCGCGCGGTAAGTATGGCGTAAGGTCTTTTTTGGTACGGAATTTGCTCTATCTGAGTTCCATGGCGGTGTTAACCCAAATGGAGCGATCGGGCGGAGGAAGTCGAACGGCGGACGGAGACAGGAATGAGTAAGGTCGGCGCGAGCGACTCCAAGAATACGTTGTATTGCTCGTTCTGCGGCAAGAGCCAGCACGAAGTCCGCAAGCTGATCGCGGGTCCGACGGTTTTTATCTGCGACGAATGCGTCGAACTGTGCATGGACATCATTCGCGAGGAGAACAAGTCCTCGCTGGTCAAGTCGCGTGACGGAATCCCGACCCCGAAGGAAATCTGCAAGGTCCTCGACGATTACGTGATCGGCCAGAGCCACGCCAAGAAGGTGCTCTCCGTCGCGGTGCACAATCACTACAAGCGGCTCAACCACCAGACCAAGCACAACGACGTTGAGCTTGCGAAGTCGAACATTCTCCTGATCGGTCCGACCGGGTCGGGCAAGACGCTCCTTGCGCAGACGCTGGCGCGGATTCTGGACGTGCCCTTCACCATGGCCGATGCGACGACGCTGACCGAAGCCGGTTACGTCGGCGAGGACGTCGAGAACATCATCCTGAAGCTGTTGCAGGCGGCCGACTACAATGTAGAGCGCGCGCAGCGCGGCATCGTCTATATCGACGAAATCGACAAGATCAGTCGCAAGTCGGACAACCCCTCGATCACCCGCGACGTGTCGGGCGAGGGCGTGCAGCAGGCGCTGCTCAAGATCATGGAAGGCACGGTGGCTTCGGTTCCACCGCAAGGAGGCCGCAAGCATCCGCAGCAGGAATTCCTGCAGGTCGACACGACCAACATCCTGTTCATCTGCGGCGGCGCGTTCTCCGGCCTGGAGAAGATCATCTCGGCGCGCGGACGTTCGACCTCGATCGGCTTTGGCGCCCAGGTGCTCGCCCCCGAAGATCGCCGGACCGGCGAGATCTTCCGTCACGTCGAGCCGGAGGATTTGCTCAAGTACGGCTTGATCCCGGAGTTCGTCGGCCGTTTGCCTGTCGTGGCGACGCTCGAGGATTTGGACGAAGCCTCGCTGAAGAAGATCCTGACCGATCCGAAGAACGCGCTGGTGAAGCAGTATCAGCGGCTGTTCGAGATGGAGAATATCGAGCTGACCTTCGCCGACGAGGCGCTCGGCGCCGTCTCCCGCAAGGCGATCGAGCGCAAGACCGGTGCGCGAGGGTTGCGTTCGATCCTCGAAAGCATCCTGCTCGAGACCATGTTCGATCTCCCGGGCCTCGAGGGTGTCGAGGAAGTCGTCATATCGCGCGAGGTAGTCGAGGGCACGGCGCGTCCGCTCTACATCTATGCCGATCGTTCCGACCGTGCCGTGGAAAGCAGTGCCAGCGCGTAACGGCGTCGCGCTCGCCTTGCGAAAAGTGCTGGTAGCGCGGCGTTTGCCGCGGCCGGATTCGCTTAAAGTCGAATCGCGTGGTTAGCCCCATTTTGCGGGCATTTCCCGGACTTGACACCCCCCCACCCGATAGCCACCTAATGCTTTCGGCGAAAACTTGATCTCTGAGATTCGCCAGTTAGCGATCCGGAAAAAAGGCGGCCTTTCCTGAAGCCCGCGCGATGTCCGGATCACCTCGGCACCTTGTGGCGGTTGCGCAAATTCCGCGGGCTGCGAGCAAGGGGGCACAACAAAAGGAACAGGGCCATGACTACCCCAAAACCCCGGCCATCTATCGTTCACGGCGAAAGCCACTCCTACCCGGTGCTGCCGCTCCGCGACATCGTCGTCTTTCCGCACAACATCGTGCCGCTTTTCGTCGGCCGCGAGAAATCGATCCGCGCGCTGGAAGAGGTCATGAGGAACGATGCCCTCGTCATGCTGGCGACGCAGAAAAATGCGTCCGATGACGATCCGGCCCCGGATGCGATTTACGAAACGGGCACGCTCGCCAGCGTCCTGCAACTTCTGAAATTGCCCGATGGCACGGTGAAAGTGCTGGTCGAGGGTCTCGAGCGTGCGCGCGTGCAGAAATACACCGATCGCGCAGATTATTACGAGGCGACCGCCGTCGCGCTCGCCGATACCGACGCCAAGTCGGTCGAGGCGGAGGCCCTTGCGCGTTCGGTCGTGTCGGACTTCGAAAGCTACGTGAAGCTCAACAAGAAGATCTCCGCCGAAGTTGTCGGCGTGGTCCAGGCGATCACTGATTTCGGCAAGCTCGCCGATACGGTTGCCTCGCACCTTGCCGTCAAGATCGCCGATCGCCAGGGCATCCTGGAAACGCTGTCGGTCACCCAGCGCCTGGAAAAGGTGCTCGGGTTGATGGAGAGCGAGATCTCGGTGTTGCAGGTCGAGAAGCGCATCCGCTCGCGCGTCAAGCGCCAGATGGAGAAGACCCAGCGCGAATATTACCTCAACGAGCAGATGAAGGCGATCCAGAAGGAGCTCGGCGACGAAGAGGGTCGGGACGAACTCGCCGATCTCGAGGAGAAGATCACCAAGACCAAGCTGTCCAAGGAAGCGCGCGAGAAGGCGCAGCACGAATTGAAGAAGCTACGCCAGATGTCGCCGATGTCTGCGGAAGCAACCGTCGTACGCAACTATCTCGACTGGCTCCTGTCGATTCCATGGAACAAGAAGTCCAAGGTCAAGAAGGACCTGGAGCAGGCTCAGGCTATTCTGGATGCGGATCACTATGGGCTCGAGAAGGTCAAGGACCGCATCGTCGAGTACCTCGCAGTGCAGTCGCGCGCCAACAAGCTGACCGGGCCGATCCTGTGCCTGGTCGGGCCCCCCGGCGTCGGCAAGACGTCGCTTGGCAAATCGATCGCAAAAGCGACGGGCCGCGAGTTCGTGCGCGTCTCGCTCGGCGGCGTGCGGGATGAAGCGGAAATCCGCGGTCACCGCCGTACCTATATCGGCTCGATGCCCGGTAAGATCATCCAGTCGATGCGGAAGGC